>Ga0210040_10000426_pt1 | contig 71339 bp, 31 predicted proteins | sample CryGeyCG12114_NA_FD_185462 | JGI IMG/M metagenome (GOLD analysis project Ga0210040, IMG submission 185462) | Groundwater microbial communities from aquifer - Crystal Geyser CG19_WC_8/21/14_NA (SPAdes) (version 2) | ecosystem: Environmental > Aquatic > Deep subsurface > Groundwater | place: USA...
TTATGAAACCAAACCCATGACGACTCCAAAAAAACTTCGGTAAATGTCATGATTTTCTCTGTCATGGTAAAATGTATTACGTTGTTTTATGAAACGCAAATTTTCAAAAATCGGTGACATTGTGACAGAATGTCACCCTGTCAACTGTAAATAGTTTTATGAAATAGGCCCCTGGGGGTGTATTTTTCCTGAACGTTTTACAGGGGAGCATTAAGGAATGAGAATGTATATAGAATATGGGGTTTTAATAATTTGGGAGTCTATTGGAGCATTCACGGTTTTTGAAACTAGGTCTCTATATGAAGTAAAAGTTGTAAACCTTGTGGGGTAACATTGTTGAGCAAAACCTAACTAACTGTAAAGTCTATTTATCCCATCTCTCACTCTCTAGAGATGTTGGCATACCCTAGGATAGGAAACAACGAAATGTATTCCTAGTTATGACAACTGTCTGTACGTTTCATTTTGTGATATCACTTTGAATTGAATACCAAATGTCAATAATATAATCTTCGTTCGTGTTCCATTCCATCATCATATTCACAAGACTAATAGTTAGTACTCTCGCTCACTCACTCTCCAGCACTACTCAACATGAGCAAAGGATTTGACTTGTGAAATGGTGCATGGTTTGTTGGGAAAGATATAGCCAATATTACAACAGCACTACTACATTGGTAGATAAATGGGGTCCATTTTTCTAAACAGCTGTCAATACATAAAAAGACTCCACACATATAATATTGTATAAGGTTGTGGAAAGCCATTTGCTCATGTATCATTGGAGTGAGGCAAACAAGTTGGTACCGTGATGGCTTTATTGATTTTTCCAACAGATTAATCTCAACTTTGTTCCATTCATATTATGTTTCGCTTTAGATTCATGGATGAAATTCAGCAGAGAGGGGCACCAAGAATTATGTGAGGTTGTGTTGTAGGTTTCTCAGCAATACCAACTGCAAAGTTGACTCCCGTACAGATTGGGAACTTGAGCCTTAAAAAACTGGATAGAGCTCATAAAGAAAACACAAGCTAGTTGTACACGATGATTATATATAAGCTTATAATCTCCAACACAGTTGTTTAGTTTTAATGAGGTTTTTTTCTTCCGCTTGTATACGTCGTCTTCAAACTCGCTTTGGCAAACACATTAATTTGAATGAGAAACGAGGCTGAGAGCTATTGATAAGAGGGAAAGACGGGAAAGAGAGACTGCCGTCGTCTTTCTTAATTAAATGATGTTTGCTGCAGCTGATGAATGGTTGGTGAAATCAGGAGAAAGTGCCTTGACGATATTGTCCAAAAACTTTGATTCTCAGTCAGTGTGGTACCAATGTATGTTTTCCTTTTTCAACAAATGGTTGTCTGGGTCATGCGCAATCTTCATTGTGTGTCATTGATTTTCCCAGGTTCGTTAAACGTATGTACAGCTCTCGAGTTTCTATAGATTTATTAGGTTTGTTCATGGCTTTCAATTCGTTAGCACTGATATAAAACATAATGTTGCCACATTGTTTCCTTTCCTAAAAATCCACGCGTCAGATCAACCATGTTTGGTGGAAATAAAAACTGGGAACTAACCATCCAGAGACTCGAAAGTCTAAGATGGAATGTTGATTTCCTTTGATATGTTTCCATTCATTCTGTCATAAATAATTGGATTCTCATTAGCTACGAACCAATGTTGTCATGATCATAAGTACTATGATGGCAAGGCTTAAACTTTTCTCAGCTCGCTATAAGTCAGTCAGTTTCTTTATGCCCCTTTAAAGTAGGGCTATCCCTGGCCTGGCTTAGTTAATAATAATGTGAACGTCTTTTGGAATCATCATACAACGTTTCATAAAATGTAATCTCGCTTGGCCCTTGAGGAGCAATTCTGTGCATGCACTATAGGTAAAACATAGACTGAGAAAAGGTTCCCATGTGAACTATTCATATGACAATTTGAGGAGCTGGGGAATAAATCTTTGATGTTACTGCTTCCACTTATGCCAATTCCATTGCCACAGGTTTGGAAGGTTAGTAGATTGCATATAAACTTTTTGTCTCGCCCGTAAAAGCATTGGCGCTCATAAAGTGTACTGGGTAGTACAGTCTGCTCCTTTTTTTTGCAGTCTACGAGGCAAGTCAAGAGATGAGCATAAAAAAGGAACAATGGGGACAAAAAGAAAGTAGGTAGTAGAAGAGGAAATATGTGTGTGCACGAAAGAGAAAGCTCTTGAAATAGAAACAGTTGCGAATGGATTGAGTGGATTGTACTCTTTTCTGTAACTACTATGAGGTTTGTGTGTGTGTAGTGGTCCCACTTCAAAAATCATCATTTGTTTGATTTAAATCTTTGCTGCATGGTTGATCCAAAAATCCAAAAAGCGTCTGTTTCTCATAGGTCGATGTTCGATTAAATACAAGCATGATTTTTGTTCCATTTCGCATAAATAGATAGCATCTCATTTGTTCGTTGTGGTTTCAATAGCGAGAAAGTTGGCGTATATATAGGATAGGTTATGCGCAGTTGGATACACTGACACACACACACAATAGTCAGTCGTTGCTGACTGGTTCGGTCGTAATTGATGATTAGTTTTGTTTTTACCTGTAGACAATAATTTTCATTAACTGTAATATTAATGAATTCATTCCGTCAAAAAGTTTCTACTTTTCTATTGAAATGAAAACTGGGATTGGAGTTATAAGGTTGCTTGGTAATAAACAGATCAATAATTCGCAACAAATTGGGTTGAGCAACGTTTATTTTGTTTGCAGTAGTGAAGAATCTACGACGTTGTAGTTGCCAATTGGTTGTTATTTGTAATCTAATTTTTTGTTCGTTTTTAGTCTTCAGGGCTGTTGGAATACTAAAAGGTTTTATTCTCCATGGATAATTTATTTCATTTTCCCTCGTGCACGAGCTATAGGCATAATGTTTTTATGTTTTGTTTTTGGTTCATTACATCTCAGAGGCATACGAATGTTTACAAAAGATTTCTTGGAACCATTTATTGATGTCGTTGGAAGTTTCAAATTACCATTTTATCTCATGCTAATTAAAAGCATTTAAACTTGTCAGAAAAGCTGAAATGTTTAAAGTTTTGTGTCAAAAACTAAAATGCTGCATTAATGTACCCACGTAAAGAGTGTACTGTTTTTAAAAGAAAAAGCTAATGCCCCAGATGGAAATCGTGTTAGTACAATTACGTAAAGAGCAATTGTAGTCACTATGTGCTCATTCTCAAAAGATTATTGCTGAAACTGTGAGAAACACAAATCCTCTTAAAGTAATCCAATTCCATTTGGTTTGGCTGTTATCCGATAGGATTTAACTATTGATTTTAATCTGTGTGGTTGAGATGCTCAGAACTTTATTTCTCAATCTAATTCCTGCAATCGACCATAAAAGTCGTGAACTTTCTAGTTCACTTGGTTTCCTAATTTTCATTCTGTACAGATTTATTTCAATTATATATGGATTCATGTGATTTCTATTCAATTTTCTTGATTGCTTATAGTACCGCAGGAATCTCTAGTAGTTCACGAAGTATTGGCTAAACTGAATATTTGCTGTAAAAATTCTATTCCTTCAAATTTCAAAAGCTTCCTTTCATACCAATAAAAATCTTTCTTCAGGTATATTGAAGACTACAATGTCTAATTGAAAATACAAAATGTAAAAATCTCTTTCTGAATGATAAAATATGCATTCAATGTCCCATTTTACTGAACCAATTGGTTAACCCGTGACTAACGCAGCTAAATACCTAACTACAGTAATAGTTAACGTATAGAATGAGCTTAGCATATAAAACTACCACCATGATCGTAAACGTTTACCTATAAATGTTATCGTCATAGTGAAAGTGTTTTAGTAACCAAACCAGCCATATGCGTCGTATAGATCATACCAGTTCACATTTTACAACTGTCATAATTTCCGCATACTATGCAAGATAGTCTAGTCACCTCTTTTTAGACAGGGGACAAAAAACATACGTAGCCTATGAACCTAGTATTCGATAGTGAGTGAGCCTGTCGTAAAAATGAGATGATTAAATTGTACGTTATGTTGTTGATAGCCAACTGACTAACTAAGGATGCCGCTAATAATGATGCTATTATGATTATAACGTTACTAAAGCTCTAATAGTTAGTTATTAGGTTCGGTGTTAAGGAATGATGATGATGTGTGTGCTAAACATGAATCTGATTTGGCAACGCTTCCAGTCTGAGTAATGAAATGTCGCATTTTGTGAGCAGGGCCAACAATCGTTAGTGTCAACTTGTATGTGAGAAGCATAGCAACTATCGATGACGTGAAAATGGTAAGTGGGCAAAGAAACCCCACCGAGCCATTATTAATAATACTGCTACTCTATTGCAAATAATCGTCCTACTGTCTGTATATTCCATTTACTGCTCACCTTTTTGTCAACTGCCATTCATGCTGCCATTTTATGAACCCATCTTGTTGTAAAATTTTCACCGTTTTCGCCGTTGTCTCGTAGTTGTATCGTATTTCCCCTTGTCATAGTCTACTCTCTGCATAGTCATGTTTAATTAGCTGGCATAGCAAGTAGCATTTTTTGGACTATGATTTAGCCGATGAGTTGTCTCCAATTATTATTATTATTATTATTATTATTATTATTATTATTGGTCCTGTACTGTCCTTTTCGTCTTTTAGTACTGCTGTTGGTAATCATTAGATGCGCAGTGCATTTGCAAACTTATACTTTTGTGTTGTATTCTTGTATTTCCGAAAGTTCTAGAGTCCAAAAGTTGAATGAGTAACTTAAAACATAATGAATTTGAGTGGCTTCTCTTGAATTCGTTTCCTGTTTCTTAAACTGTCTTTCTATCTTTCTGATAGTTTTTCATAAACCTGGTAGTACTTTATGTAGATTTTTCCAAGTATGCAGACTGTGTCCGTCTTTCAAGGATTTTAATATTACGTATCTAATGCCAAAGTATTTTTGCGCAGTATAGTTCCTATTACTATAGATGAATGAATGAAGCTTGCTTGCTCTTTTTTACTCTCTTTTTCCAATTAGATCCCATCAGTCTTCTTCCTCTTTTAGACTCCATGTTTATTCCTTTCTTCTTTTAACATTTTGTTTTGTTCTTGTGTTTCAAATTATTACATGAAAGAAATGAAACAGATAACGTGGTGCTCCAGTCACCCATTACCAGTTTGTCTTTGTCATAATTAAAATGTGTTTAGTTGTTGGAAACAATAACGAGTCTAGTTTCACAACCAGTTTTCTCTCAAAAACTTTCATAGTCTTTGTTTCCGAAATGAATTATGTTTACAAGAGCGCCGCGTTGCTCCCTGTATCAAGAGCATGTTATTTATGGTGCCTGGTGTCTGTTTCAAACAGACTTTCTTTACTTTTGAAATCACTACGGTGAGAATTTTTATGCACAAAATATGTGCTTTCAAGACTGCAGAACACAGTTTTCTTTCATATTTATCGTATCCTGAATAATAGTCTAAGTGAGAATAAACTGCTGCTGCAAAGTTGGAAAATTGCATTCCACTTCTTAGGTAAAAACATCATCAATCTTTAATTCTGCTCCCAGACATGACTAATCCGCAGTACCCACTTACACCATATCATCTATGTTTAACTGTGCAAAAATCCTTTCTTGTATCATACCTTGTAGAAAATCCTTGGGAATCTGTTATTCTGTTAGCTTAGAACTCCAAGCTGAAGCTCCCTCCACTTTTGAATCCATTTCTCAAATACTCCTGTATGTAGAACAAGGCCATGCAAACAAAACGAGGAAACGGAATGTATTGTATACCCTCTGTTTTCCTCTACTCTCAGATTGCTTTCTCAAGTATGAGATTGGACTAACATTTTTTGGAATCATTATTATTCCATGCATGTGTGTGTCCATGTCCATCCAATATATACGATGAGGAACCAAAGACCGAAAAAAATTACCAAGTAAAACTACAATGCACTATGTATGGGTAATAAATGATATATGGCTATTCTTTTTTGTCCCTTTCCTTCAGTGAACGTCAACAACAGTATCATTTTAATTTCAAATTTGGCACTGGGGGAAAACAATTCCTAGAAACGGACCCGTGTACTAATATTGCATTCTTTGGAGAGTGACTCTCATCTTCACTGTTGTTAATCAAGCCACGTTCGCCATAAGCTGAAATTTGTGATAACGAATTCTCATGACCATCGCCATCGCCATATGGCAATCGACAGTGTTTTTATATAAAAGAGTGATTCTATTGTCAAAAGTCTGGAGAGTATCTTTTTGTGACTTCTGGCATTTCTTTTCACAATAGTTTCCTATTGTTCATTTCTCTTTCACAAATGATTACTTGACTCTTCCCAAGGTTACCATTTCACAGATTGAAATTCTATAGTATTTCCGTACGCTAAGAAACGCTGCAAAAAAAACTGTGTTCTGTAGTAACTTACTAACTAACTAAAAAATAACACTTTTCAAGCTTTCACTTCAAGCTATGTTAGTAGTATAGCTGACTGGGTATGCTGGTAAATTGGAGAAAAAATGCCCACTTAAAGTTCAAGTATAAACTTCCATAGTGAAAAAAATCTTCATTGAAGTGACATTCCTTCTCAAATGACTTAAATGGATAGTTTTACAGATCCCAATTGGGGTTCGGTATTTTACTTTTCGTTTAACATTGAACCTTCCGTTACCTAATTTGTTACCTGCCAACGGCAATATGAATAGCTCCCCTATTATGTAGTACTCATGGATTCGGATTATCATTCTTCATGCATGATCGTAATGCATCTAGTTAGTTACTTAACATTGGCCATCTCCCCATACAATAAATGCGTAATATATAGTCTCCTGCTGCATGCTCAACGTGTATAGGTCGAGTTTCCCCTTAATAATTATAATAGGCTTGCAAAAAGCAGTCATATTATCTCTTGCTTCGTTTACGCTCATCTTTTTTGGAGGCTCAGTACTCGGTAACTACTGTGAAAACAATTCCAAGGAACTAAACGTAGACGTTTCATCATGGTATGGTGATTACTTACTATTATTAGCTAGTTGGCTAGTTCGTTTGCTAGTCAGTATCTAATCAGATCGCTAGTAGTTGGTTTTAGTGCAACTTTTTCAAGGGATCACAAGAAATGATGTCGACGGTACTTGAACCAGCCATCTGCTTTAGCAAAACTTGCATTTTATACAATTATAGTATTAAAAATGTACTACTACTCCTGCTCATTTTCCTCCCTCCCTTTGTAAAATGAGCTGGGAACGAAGAAAGCTAATCATAGATTGTTGGCAGCTAAAGTATTAGATAGCTAGTTAGTTAGTTAGTAGTTCTAACTACAGTATGCACCTATATTTTGCAATTACTAGTGATTAACATTGGATTAGTTTATAGTTTAGTTGGTTAGTAGTGGTATTGTTGATGCAGTAGTTTGTAATGGTCTGGATTCATCGAGCCAGATGTGAGTGCCAGGATGAGACGATAAAGTTGTGTGGTGTAAAAAGTTTTCCCTAACTAGACTAAGTAAAGGGGGTCCATAGAGTCAGTCAACATGGTTTTTTTGGCACATGTTTGTACTGGTTGCAAATTTATGTGCGCATCGCATGAGACGACGAGACGTGTTGATGTGTACATGCAATTTATTCTGTTCATGATGATTTTGAGCACAGGACCCACCGGAGTATTTGTCAATATGTACTTACGGTCCATCAGCAAGATAGATGATTATAAAATGGTAAGTTTCAGCAGTGTCCTTGGTGGTTGGTTTATAGTTGGTTAGTCTGTATGCAGGCATTTTCTTCTTTTAACAAGGGAGGTACACTCAATCCTTCAGCCTTGTATGAACGGATCTTAACTCATCGGGCTACGATTTTTGGTTATGGTTTTTCTTTTCAGAGTAAATGGAAGGTTTCCCAGTCCTTTAAGTCGTGTTTTTTTGGTTTCTTGAAATCACTATTCTCCCATGCCATGGTATGGACGAAAATGTTGGCTGCATCAAAATTCTCTCTTGTTCACTTCAGTTTGTGGTGATGGTTCCTTGTTGTATGTTTTTGTAGTCCCTTTGATAGGTATTCTAAAAGGTGCAGTTTAATATCTGTTTTTTGATTCGTTCATATTAAGGTACAGGATTGAGTTGTTGAGGAGAACACATGATTCACTGAACAGTCCATTTCCAATTATATTAGTATGCAACATGACAACTATAACAGAGATATGAGGAAATCCAAGCAAGTTGAACATTTCCACTGTACTGGCAATTTATACAAATACATTTTTGGAGGGCTTTATGTAAATTTTACATATACTAATTGAAATGAACATGCACAGACTAACTTGCTATACACTATACACATGCACGTATTCACTAACTAACTATACACCGAGTTTTTTTTGTATTCCACACAGTGTGAAAATTCCGAGCTTACAACACTAGGACCGCCATACAGATCTTATCTATATATTATTATATTGTCTCTTTTGCTAATTTATGTAATAACATTTCTCTGTCTCACTTTCAAACCTACTCAAATCTCTCTTCATGCTCTGCGCTTTTCACAATTCACGTTTAACTGTCTCGTCTGTCTAATGCATCTTTATTTATGAAAAACACCATTTGGTTTGTCTTCACCAACACTACAAAAGAAGATGAACACGAGTTGATTGATTGATGCTCACTGCCAAACTTGTAAAGGCTCATGGAATGCATCAGGAATTTAGTTATGCAGATTATTCACTATTATTATTATTGTTATTATTATTATTATTATTATTATTGTTATTATCATTATCATTATCATTATTATTATTATGGCATTTACGCTGACCGATCTAAAAAGTTTCAATTCATCCAGTTTTTAAAGCATGTATAAACTTTCACTCTTATATTATGTGCCACTAACTCACTATCTAACAAATACACAACTAACGAAATTTTTTTATATATTTGACTGTGAAATTGAGACTTGGTATGATCGTACACTGTGCTCATGAATTCACGAGTTTTCCCTCTCAGCACTGTGTTTTGAAATGTGCACCTGGAAGGCAAACTCTGTGTTTGAAATTCCATCTCTGTAGTTGGGAAGCAAAAAAAAAACGTTGAACATACAATTTGCTATTGTATGTGTTTTTTAAAATTTGTTAGTTGATCTGCAATCGGAATCAGACACGGATTTTACTTTTTCATGTTATGTGTGCAAAGAAAAACTATTAGCAAGCCTTTGCCACTAAAAGGCTTAAAAAGCTTTACTTATTTCAGTGTACATTGTGTTGTAAATATTTATACTTATTTTAGTGAATAATATTATGAGGAGATTGAGACTGGCTCTCCTTCCATGCTCTGATTTTGTAACTTCACTTGATTACTTCAATGTTGTTAGCAACAGCTCCAGGGACTAGTATAATGGGAAACTATATGTAGCACATAATTCGTGGTAAGATATTTGGAAATGACATTAGTTGAGAAGCACTTGAAATACGCGTAACCGTAGACAAGTACGCTCTTAGCGAAATGTAATTTTAACGGGACACCAAGTGAGTTTGACAGGATAAATAAATTGTAGGGATACTAAATGTCGCTTGATCATTTGGCAACTTTTTTCGGTTATCTTTTTGTACTCAAAAAGCGTTCCTTGGACAGACGCAAAAAAAAATATGTAGCTTTTTTCTTGGATGTAATAATAACGAAACAGATGAGATGATTGCACTCTTGAGTGAAAAAGGCAAGAAAGGTTTTTGAAGAAAACCTTTGTGATTATCCGATTATCCCTCTTTTAGGATTACACGCTTGCATTTTCTCCCACTTTCTGGCATTCATCAGCGTTCGGAAAGTTGTTTTCCCTTGTTATACTACTTACAAACCATTTGTATGCTATTTTTGGCATCTGTTTGCACTTCAAAGATTTTCTATATCTAACTAAGGAAAAAAAACATGCAAGATTACATTTTGATCCAGTTGTGAATTCACTAACTAACTAAACTCAACTGCTTGAACTCGCCTTAGTTAGTGATTTTTTGGGGTCCACTTTTTCTTCACCTCTTATAGACTGTAGTTAGTTAGTAATCCATTTTTCAAGTGAACCCAGTTATATAATACGCTTAAAACGCGTTTCTTCTCTCCCAATTATATTTGGCTATGGACACGGAACCGAGTTTCCCAAGGGAACCCAGCAGACCCCATTATAAATGTTGGGCCACGTAAAAAATAGTGTGTAAAAATTCCATCTGATGTTGAACGCTCTCTGTGTTGTGAACAAAAGAATGCAATACGGTTTACCCTATGAATTTTTGTGAGAGATAGGGAATCTTTATGGTTGTTAAACTACTGTTGACATAGCTTTAGTGTACTGTGTCAACTATATGGTGTCTCCTCCATTCCCTTATATGTTGAACTAACAAGAGTTGAGTTTCTTTCTCTTTTCTATGCAATGAGCATGCATGGTGAATGAGATGATTACTTTTCTTCTTTTTCTGGAAGACTTTGAGGGGGAAAAAACTCGCAGTTCCAAAGAGAAACAAACTCTGAGAACTTACAGTTTAATAGGATATTCAGGGATGAATGAAAACTACCGGCTCATCATCAAGTTTGTAATGTGACGACGTGGTCGTTTTCGAATTTAGTTTTCTTCTATAGTTTCTTCATCCAGTTCATATGTACGTATAGCATGGCTATATAAGCTTACGGTAATCTAATTCAACAAGATATTATGAGCTTTTTGCATGCGTGTTAGTTTGGTAATCTCTATTAGATTGTATACAGTCATTCCAGTCGCCCTTTTTATACGTATTCTAACTACTAACTAAGAAAGTTGGGCTTGTGCTTTATTCTTTTTCTGCTTAAGTGTGTAGTTACCATGTGGAATCATTATTTTGTGCGCTTTGCAGACAAAAATAGAGTGGCGAAAATTATGAATCCTTCTGGTTAGTTAGTATGGGCAAACGGAAGAATGTAGTCCATTGATTTTTGGTTACTTGCTTGGAATGGAAAGTTTTTTTTTCTTTCTGGTGGTGGCAAAAAAAATATGTGTCAGTCATTGATCCATTAGCTTAAGAGGCTTGCGAGATGAATTAAAATGTAATTTAAACATTCAGAGCTGTCTTCAACTGCTTTCTGCTTATTTCCACAACTCTGTGAACTTTTTTAACACACACACTCTCTCTTTTCTTTCTCCATAGTAATTTTTTTCATTTCTTTCTGAATGCTTAAGCTTGTGTAACTCTTGCACACAATCTCCTTCTTTCACTCTAGTGCCTCCGCTTGATCTACCAACATTACTATATATATAGCTTATATATCACATTGCCAAACATAAATCACCAACTGACTTCTCAAGCAGTAGGTTCAAAACTTGAATGGCATTTCACAAACCCTTTAATTCTCCATTCCATAGTGTTGACAAATTTTTCATTCTCCCTTTTTCATAGCTTATACTCTTTAGTTAGTTAGGTAGTTAGTATGTAAGTTTTTATCCCAAGCTTGTGTCCACCTTTTTGCTCGATTCAGTCAACCGTTTTTATTGATCGTGTCAACAGTAAAGCTCACTTGTTTTCCCTAAATCCTTTGAATACATGTTTTTTTGTCCGGTAACTGGACCTTGTGTTTTTCCTGTAGTATAGACTGTAAATTTTCTAGAATCGTGATTGAGATTTTGTAAGTCCTTGACATTTAGATTTTTTCTTTGCTCCCGTTAATTTCACCAGTGCTGTAGAAATGGGTTTTACTTCCTGTACCATTTTGGCTGACTGAGCGATTCATCTAACTAACTAAGTAGTGCTTCCCTGGATAATATTTCTTCCTATCCTGTTCCTTAATTACCAGTCTCACGTTCCTCAATGAACCAAATGGAATCCCTTTGATTATTATTTTTGCCTGGAGTTTCCAACCACTTTCACAGTTTATCATTCCGTATTCAATGTAATTGCAGGAGTACAGTGTACAACTCACATTTCGAGAACAGTGGCTGGATGAACGTCTCCGATTCGATAAATTCAAACCAACAGGTACGATTTATGCTTTTTTTTTGTCTTCTTTCAAAGTGTAGCTAAGTTTCTATCCACACTGTGGTATTTATAATTTTTCTGCAATGGTTTATTGCGTGAACAGACATTGATTACGTGGAATGAAATTCTCTGGCATCAGTGGTCCGTTATAAGTAATCTTTATGTGTGTGATGTTAGTCTCTAATACTGCTGACTAACTGGGTACATTAAGTAACTGGCGATGCCCACAATTTTGTGTGCAAAAAATCCGAGAGACGTATAGAACAGGAAAACTACATTGCACTCTCATTCGTAGACCAGGTTTAATCAATAGTTTGAGAGAGCTGTTGAGTTCCTAATGGAGTCTCATTATTCCCCACTGTGTGTGGGAGCAAAAAGCTTAGTCTCCGCAGCAGTATATGCGTCTGAACTAAAAGGAAGATTGACAAATACAGGCTCACGTAGGAAACAAGAAATTGTGTTTGAAAACACCTCCTCTATCCTTTCACTCCACTTTAAGTTCATTTTTAGGAGCACTCAAACATTTGCTACAACTCTTGCTTTCAGAAAGATTTTGAATTGAATTAAATTGCAATACAGTTTTGAGTACCTTGTGCCAAACTAAAGCTAACTACTACATAATTGTGAAAAGGACTACGTCATGCTTTGGTATACTCCGTTTTTGGATCCTAGTGGCTCATTTTATTTGATTTTATATGCACAGATATATACAATTTATGCTCAGAGGGACGTTGCTAAATCCACTTGTAATGGGAATTTATGTATTTGCCCATGATGGAGCGGGATTTGCCAACGAACCAACTCACTATCACTAACTAACCAATTTATATGACTGGAAATTATTTCGTTTGCAGCTGTGATTGCTAAGCTAAAATATTTGACGTTGACGGATTCCGCGCGAGTATGGATGCCCGATTTATTTTTCTCTAATGAAAAGCAAGGTCACTTGCATAATATCATCATGCCAAATGTCTACATTCGTATCTTCCCTGATGGAGAGGTTCTCTACAGTATTCGGTAATAAATCACACCCTGACTATTAATTCTCTTTGATAATTCAGTCTGTAAACTTTGTTATGTAATCCAGCCAGGGATTCTTTGCTATTTATGTATCCTTTGGCAAATACTATCAAGTTACTTGTTTGCTTACTTATACTCGGTTTACTTATTTGCTCGCGGATGGAAGTGATGGCAAGTTTTAGTACGAGCTGTGTGTATTCAATTCACACTTTGTCTAGTGTTTCCCAACGAGTAGGCTTTGACGCTTGGGAAAGCCTCTTAGGAAATAACAGCCTTTTCTGTAACTGGCATTTAAATTGAAGGGCTCCGTTAGTTGGGGAGGCGAGTCAACATAGGTTGATAAATGCTTGCCTTGTACATTTTGAACCTTTAGATTTGCCATCACATGTATAAGATTTCACGACCAATTTCATGATTTTGCCATTCTATCAGTTATTCACGACTTGTAGTTAGTTACCTGACTGCTGTTGTATTTAGGTTGTAGTTGGCTATTGTTTGTTGGTTTAATATGGTATCTTATGAAGGATGATTCTAGACAGCTCTTTTGGATTGTTTGTTTTGTCATTTTTCAGAATTTCATTGACACTATCATGTCCAATGATCTTGAAATTGTACCCGCTGGATAAGCAAACGTGTTCGTTGCGGATGGCTAGCTGTAAGTATTTATCTTCCTTTTGAAACTATTGATTCAAGTTGATTGGAATCGTAGAATTGTTTTATTTCACCTTTGCCCTTTCCGCCTGATGTAGATGGTTGGACAACGGAGGATCTTATTTTCAAATGGAAGAAATCTGATCCAGTACAAGTTACATCGGATCTCCATTTACCTCGGTTTGCTTTGGAACAATTTACAACAGACTACTGTGACAGTCAGACGAATACAGGTAAAATATTATAGAAGTGTGTGTAACTTTTGTAAAGTACTTATCTCTGAAGAATTTCACTCTACGAATGTATGCTGTTATGTAAATCTACTGATGAGAAAGTCAAATGTATTATGTATAGTACTACTATAAGTAAATAATTTGCCAGTGAACTGTAAGTTTCTCCATGTTATATACATTGTTGAGCAGTCTCCAGAAGATCGACAGTGTGGGAAGACAGTAATTATATGAAACATTGGGAATTAAATGTTGTTAACTTAACAAGACTCCGTTGAAAACATTAATAGTTTGCCGCATGCCGTAGTCAAAGTGCATAATGAAATTATAATAGGGAAAACTTATAGTCAAACGAGAGCTAAAAATTCATTTATGTTTTGTAGAGCGAGCAACCTTACACAACAGTCAGAGTCATTAATCATTTAGTTTTTTCTTTCATCCATATAGAAAAGGAAAGAAAATTGAGCTACTTTCTGGAGCCTTAGTTTTATTTATCTTAGAACGCCTGGGAAAACAAAAGAGGACAAACTTTCTAATGTGAATTGATTTAAAATGAAAGGTTTAGAATGCGTGAAACAAAGTTTTTGACCACTTTGTCAGCTCGTGTCACGTAGTTTTTCACTAGATCTCTATATTTCAATTTTCCACACGTTCTCACACTTGACTGACTGCCTCAACTTGCCCACACACCCTTTTTAAGTTGAATTCTGGAGGAGCCGCTTTTTGTAGGCTATTTCGCCCCTCAATGATTAAGTGGGGTTTAAAACAATGTCCCCAACCCATGAAGGCGCTAAATGTCACTGTGTTGTTCAAGTTTGTTCCAAAAATACTCAAGTTTAGTTGCGGTTGTGGTCTTTCTCTTATCCCTGTTGGCACGAATTACCATAATTAATTGAATCTGCAAAACATTTCACAACCTCTTGGTCTCCATCCTTACCCCACAGCCTTTAGCTCCCTCTCCCTGCATATAGTAAATACACAAGTGGAGAAGTAGTTATGTTTACTATCATAACATACCAAGTCAACCACTTTAGTTTGTGCCATTTCAACAACGTTCTGTTTTTATTTTACCGCAATACTGTGTCTATCTGTAAATCTTGCCCAGCTCGTTTAACTAACATCTTTAGAATATGATTACGTTTTCACTCTTGCACCATTAACTTTATATGAATTGGAACCACTGCTACTAGTGCTACTGTTATACAATCATAAGCACTTGGACTTTTCCATTTGTATGGGACTAAATATGCATGTTTGCTTTTACTTTTCTAACTAATTCCTTTTTTTTCACAGGTGTGTACAGTTGTCTTCGCGTAGACTTGCTGTTCAAACGCGAGTTCTCATACTACCTAATTCAGATCTACATTCCTTGCTGCATGTTGGTGATTGTGTCATGGGTGTCATTCTGGCTTGACCAAAGTGCCGTCCCAGCGAGAGTCTCATTGGGGGTGACCACCCTGCTCACGATGGCAACACAAACCTCTGGTATCAACCAGACGTTGCCACCAGTGTCCTACACGAAAGCTTTGGACGTGTGGACCGGCGTCTGCCTCACGTTTGTTTTTGGTGCCCTCCTTGAGTTTGCTTTAGTCAACTATGCCTCACGGTCTGACCAGCATCGTGAGAATGTGAAGAAGCAGCGCAGACAATGGGAGTTGGAGCAAGCGGCCGCGCTAGAGGCGGCTGCTGCTGTCAATGCCGATAGAATGGAAGATGGAACGTCCGTTTTTGGCATGGTGAGTTGGTGTATCCCAATTTGGGGAACACATGGCTTGTGGTCTTCACTCACTAGTCACTCTCGAAAGTAATATTAGAAGTTCTTATATAAGTAGGGAGCAGGGCAAACTGCATGGTGGTAATGAGAATTTCCAATTTTCCCAGACGCCAGCTGTAATTTGTTTTTCTTTGGTTGATTGACTCGCTACGTAGCACATATGTGTTTTGTATGTACAGAGTACGGACGTACAGTACAACAAATGACCTGAGCTACTTTTGGCTTTTTGTTGAGCTAAGCTGGATCTATAGCTTGTTGATATGATGTTTAAGAGAGAAAAAGAGTGTATGCAAGTCCAAATAGGTGTTGTAGAATTGGACGAATGGCCAACTCAATTGATTTTCTTTTGTGTGGTAGAATAGCTTATGATAATAATACTGCTCTTGTAACTCTCAGCCAGTAGTATCTTTTACCTTTTTTATTATAAGTATCGTAATTTCGTGAGACAGCAGTTAGTTGGAGTACCTACCTACGCACAAGTTAATGTTCAAAATAGGTACTCTAGGGAGAGATTTTCAGTTTATTTCACTCCAGGCAGCAATCAGAAAGATAGTCTAGCTGAGAAAACATTTTAAAAACTTTATTGCGATTCAAAAATTCCTAAAAGTGAGAACAAGACAGTGGTGCACAAAAACTGTGCTTTCATTTTTAGTTATTTAGTTAGTTAGTGACTAGATGAAATGTGTTTGTAACAAACTACAAACACGATTCAGATTGTGAGATAAGATTGAAATTTTTTGTATCTGACGGAGGTAACGCCAGAAGCTGTATTTAATAAAGTAAATTGGTTTGTATGCAGAAGCCACTAGTGAGGCATCCAAGGGAAGCTCTGCCGTTGGACAAAGCTCGTCAATGCGAGATCCATATGGCAATGGCTCCTAAACGTGAAGGATGTGCCCGAACCTGGTTATCTAAATTCCCCTCGAGATCCAAAAGAATAGATGTCGTCTCCCGTATAACTTTTCCGCTCATTTTCGCTCTCTTTAATTTAGCATACTGGTGCGCCTATCTTCTACGTAAAGATGATCAGGATTTGAAAATCTAATTTCTCTACTAATGGAAAATACTCTGCGGTGAACACAAAAATAATCACCATGCTGTCTATATAACGAACTTTACCAAGTCACTATATAGTTAGTATGCAGTATGTGGAACTAACTACAAGCTGCATGCATCTGACTACAGTGTTGGCACACTGTGCGTGGAAGTAAAAGTGGTATAGTGTGATCTTCGCGTCTCACATACTAATTACCTAGCTAACTAACTGTATAAGAGTAATTACACTATACGAAAGAAAAGATGTCTTCATTGGAATTACAGGGGTGCAGTACGTACGTCAAGAACAAGTATCTAAAAGTTACAAACTATGCGACTGGGCAAATTTTGTCGCCATGAAACAATTGTGCCCAAAAGTAACTAGGATCTTCAAGTATCTTCAACTCACTAACTTACAAACTAACTATTAACTACGACTACTCTGGTAAACGAATACTAGATGCACTGGACTAACTAAATTGCCTGAAAATTAGCATTTAATACGCACCAGAGTGGAAAACTGTATTAATGAACTATTGTAACGTATAGGTAGACAGTGGCTGCGAATATTTGATATGAAAAGTTCTTCTTCACTCACTGACTCTCTGTGACTGTGCGTGCATTTGTACAATGAGCGGGCGAAAGAAAGTAGAAAATGTCTCCAGCTCTCATATACTAATCATAATAAATACTTGTCTGATGATGACACATGAACCCACTGTTATGCATGACTGGTTCTGTGTCCCGTGGCAACTGTAACTCCCTTCACTGATTGGATGAACTATGGAGAGATGTGAGAACCTCTGGTGTGTATACAATTTGTGAAGTGTTGTTGCGATACTTACGATGACGACTGTAGTGGAACAAAAAAAGCTCTGCTTGTACGTATATAAGGCTCTCTTACATGTTGTTTGTGCCGTGTTCAATTGGATTTACGGTCTATAGATGCATATATGTATAGCTCACTAACTAACTAAAGGGAGGTGGATCGGCTTCGATGGGGAACTACATAAGACTCCTAACTATGTTTTATGTACTATGTATAGAGAGTGAGTGAAAGTCCATGGTGCTCGCTTTGATTGACAAAAAGTGTTTCTAGCTCTTCCTTTCTTGTGCGATCACTCTCTCACTCGGAGTAGTTTCTTCTTTTCTGGGCAAAATGTCGGCAACACACACTACTCACCCACTTGGGGGTCTTGTGCAAATTCTTGTACGCCTTTGTATACATATGGATGGAGAAAATGTATTTCTAGACTATGGCTCCAACTCCCTTTCTTCCGAGGAATCTAATTTTGATGGTTTCTCCAGGAGCGGAAAGATTAAAGCTACACTGATGATGAATTCAAGATAGGCCCAATTGTTATCACCACGGGGAAGAATGATGGCTCCTTTTTTTATCCACCAGGCGAGGACGAGGAGAGGGAAATTGATCTGTATGTAGAAGGTAATTGATTTCTAACTATGTATGTAATCGTGGGAATAGAGTGTATAATGTGTGAAGGGGATGATTTCATAGCCATTACACAGTAGTAGTTAGTGCGTTAGTTGGTGAGTGTAGGGACGAAGTAATATTTATTTATCTGGTGCCCTAAATGTGTGATGAAATTGTGCTCGTATATCGTCTCGTACGACTATTTTGCACTACATTTACTTCCGTATTGATTTCATCTGCACGAGAGTAGATAGTCCCCTTGGCGAATGACCAGTGGTCCAATAAAAGTACAAATGGCTACTGCTATTTCTTTTTTAGATTAATGGGAGGACATAAACATGGCCGTAATGAAAGAACATATGGAAAACGGTGCTATGAGTGGAGACATGAGAGCATTTCCGAAACCCAAGATGAAAGGAAGACAACCGTTGAGAGCTTTACGTACTAACTAACATGCGTCCATACTCCACACAGGGGCAAAAGGGAAATGTTCCCAAGAAATATTTTCACGGAGAACTCAAACTCACTCACTGTAATAACTTTTGATCTGGATCCTGGTGCTTGGAATATCGACAGGCGCTCTTTTAATGGCATGGAAAAGTGCCATTAAAAGTTTTCCCCACTTTCATCCTACCACTTTGGTGGAAACACCATCATACCACAGAAAGGATGTGTGATATTTATTTACTTTGGAGCCAAGTGTAGATCTCATCTTTTTTTTTCTTACTCCTACTACCTACTAACTAACTAACTATACCTTACCAAATAGTAAATTTTATCTGAGTGGACATCATCATCATCATTATTATTGTTATTATTGCCATTGTCTCCGTATTACACTTATCACACACAATGTACAGGGACGAGAGAAATTATTTATGAGGCATCTCATCCTTGAGATGGAACCCACTAACTATATTTCTCTCCAGCTCATTATATACATATTTAGAAAACGTTAAATCCCTTGAGTTCGTTAATTTTAATATAGCAAAGTAAAAATTTGGTCGGAGCCAGGAATCGAACCCGGGTAGTTTCGCTAACATGGCAAATAAATAAATAAAGGGTAAAAAAAACTATCTAGTGTGGTTCGCTCCTGCTACTCATCACTTGTATGGATATCATTCATAAAAGGTTCATTTCATAGGGAAAGGAAAAAGGGAGTTACTTCACCACTAGATCGGATGCTGGATGACATTATGTAAAGATTTATTAGGCCAATCTAGCTCACTAATGTCAACTTTTAATAATGTGGAGTCCCAACGAGGTGGTCTTTTCACTCAGTCAGTGGGCCAAGACCATTGCCATTATCATCAGTACCCTATATGAAGTACTAACTGCGAACTAGTTATGGTTATCATTGGGATTTCATTCTTGTGGAAACTTTTAGTAAGGTAGGTATAGGTAAGTCATAGTTAGTTAGTTAGTAATACTCACTACTATAGTCAACACTCCATCCAAGCTAAAATAACCTCACCTAGGGAAAATCTTATAATCAGTCTATTATTTATGATTGTATGTATGGGTCGTATGTCTTAGCAAAAATGTGTCATATGTCTTAGCTGGTGAAGCAAACTTAAGAAAAGATAACTAACTAACTAACTAACGAAGAAAAGTTTAAGAATCTTTTGGATGGATTGTGTCTATTGGTTAAAATGTTTTGTTCCGACAAGGTTAGTATATACGCAAGGAAAGTTAGCCAGTTAGTTAGGGGTTGTACAATTTTCTTGGGCTAACTGAATGATTTATAGACTAAAGAAAAAGGTAATTTTCAATTAAACTTGTTTTGAAGCTAGAATGTTTTGTGCTGTTATTAGTAGGCCGATTTAGAATGTCATTCCTCCATTGGGTTCTCTCGAACACATGCGAATAATACATAATGTGGTTTGAAAAGTTTTCGACTTTCCCTTTGAAGTCATAGTTTGTGGTTATTCTGAAAAGTGCTATTTGCTTGGCTCGAGAGTTTCCTTCTTTCCATTAATTCACCTCTGTTGGACAGTTTGAGCCAGTTTAGCATGCCTGGGAATTAAATTTTCAGATGTGTTGTTTGTCCAGTTAGTTAGTTAGTGGGCTGGAGGCCTTTTTGTTGTTGGCTCGTTCCGTCTGAAAAGAAAGGATTAGGGGAAGTATGTGGGCTCCCATGAAAAGGTGTATGTGTCGTACGTATGTATTATGTTCATTGCTATATATTGTGGGACGGATGTTGTACGTAAGATTTGCTCTTTTGTGTACATTTTCCATGTGTCGGCTAACTAACTAAAAAGTTGGAGTGTTTATTATTAACTAGCCATAACCAGAGAGATGTTAGTGTTATTGTTATAATTATTATTATTGTATCTATTGTTATACCTTTACATTTTCGTAGGAATTTGATATGTATATGGTAGACAACGTGGTGAAACACGGACAGCTTGTGGTACTTCCATTGTAGTAGAGGTGTAGATAACATTTTTATTCTAACTAGTTAGTTAGTTTCATATAGTGTAGTTAGTTCGTTACAAGCCAATCAATTTGTAGAATGTTTCCGCCAGACACTGGGTGAAAAAAACAGGAGATTGTCATGGAATCTAAAAATTCTCAGAACATTGTCCTTCGTAGGAATTATCCTATAGTTTATAGTTGCACGTAGATAGTTATTTAAAATACTCGCTCGTTAGTTCTACATACTAGATTATATGCGCGAGCTTTAAAGTACTCTTTGAGATCGTGATGTTGTATTTTACAATGCATTCATGACTTGCTCCAGAAAATACTCATAAATTTTAAGATGCTCAATCGAATGAGCGATAACCAATAGATTGCCACAATGTATAAACTAATTTAACTCGAATTTGTGCACGCACTAATTAGCTTACTAACTAAATCTAGAGAGATTTTTCAACTCCCTTAAACCCAGAGAACACTTCTATAGTACTGGTCGTATGTGATGACATGCGTGCTGATTTTTCGTAGACTCTATTCAATTGGAAATAACTTTTTTAAGGGAACATTCCTATCGCTAATAGACCCTTGTCAAATATATGCATTTTGTACATAAATTTCCTGGTGCATGCATCCAATGCGTTTTATTGTTTAGCAACTATTTCCTATGAGTAACTAAAAGTTTGTATAGCAAGTATTTAAGTCATTCCTCTACCGATTTGTATCTACTCCTTAAATAGTGTAACAATAATGAAATGAATAAAACATATAGGAGATATATTTGTATTGACTTGACTACCGTATTATAAATATGGTAGCAAGTTTCTAACTAACTAACTAACTAAATATTTATTGCAGTGTTGTGATACTAATGCACTGGTTACGGAAAGTATTATTGCTGTAGATAGTACACATTATAAGATAATGTTGGAATCATATGAGTATGGTTAGCCGTCTACTGTTCTTGTATGTGCGTAGAACACGGGGTAGCTTCAATTTCTTATTAGTTAAAAGTTAGTGTACAATTCCATTGGTCTAATTAACTGGAACAGTTTTCACAGTCTATGGAGTGTGGTCCATATGGAATAAATGTTACCTATGAAATTAAAACTATTTTTAATTTCTTCTAGGACTATATATAGTCAATGAAAGCACAGCACAGGATGTATTTGATGATTCACATGATGTGTGCAAAATTCTCTAGTCTTTTTCATTAGTCGTACTCACCATGTGGTCGTCAAAAACGAACTAAAGTATTCATTTTGGCACTACTCGTATGTGAGAATTGGGAATGTGAGGCAAGTCAGTTAGATAGGTTTGCAGTAATTTAATACTAGAATATCATTCTACGTTTAAGTAAGTGCAATAACAATCTATTGTTGTTCTATAGTTATGAGCTATTGGATTCAAGAAAGTTGTGACACTTATTCCTTATGCATTCGAAATTTTGAAGGGAAAAGTGGATTCGTGATTCACAAACGTGTATGTAAAGTTGCGTATGATTTTTCAATGCTGGAAAGAAATTTTGACTTGGGAACTTGTTTCACTTTGTCCCTCACTTTTCCTTTGTATTTATGGTGACCAGCACTGTAGGGGTATTTATACACATTTGCGTACTCGATACTAAACTTTACGAAAACTTAATACTGTGGAAAATATTGCAACTTGTGTACTAAACTTATACATATTACATGACTACTGTGTGCTCATGTCCATTCTAACAAATTGTTCTATATATACGTTCAAATCGTTAAAAAAACTTGAGAATAAAGAGTGAAAGCTGTTAGTATTTACTGTGAGTGTGGCTATTTATTCCCATTCGCTTCTTTTGCTGAAACGCAGTTTACCAGTAGTAGGCGCTATAGTAGCGCCATCTTGGCTCTGCAAATGCATAATATGGAAACTAACTGGAAGGAAATATTCACGTAATAATTATCTATTGCTCTGCAGGGCTCTCCTATCTAACTCAAATTGCTAGAAAATTGAATTCACCTTACGTAACGATATTGCTAATATCGCTAGCAAACATATCAGTCCATTGGCCTGTCAATAGTAATCAGTGTTTATGCAAACTGTAGGTCATAAATAGTGCCAACTGAAACTGATGCGTCTAAAACAGACTCTTTATGTAAATAAAACCATCATAATAAAAATCTCATGTTACTAATATACATAAGCAATGACGTTCCAGAAAATCATTCTGTTATGAAATGGACTTTAAGGTTGACAACTGGCATTATTAAATATTAGACTTTGTTACTAACTAACCAGCTAACTAAAAGTAACTATTGAACTGAAAGACTGTGCTTGTATGTAGTTTTCATACTTTTTTGGATTCACTGTGAGTAGATAGGTAGATAGAAACTTTTATCATCAGTCCACACATTGGTTTCCTATCTGGACCATTACATGCATGCATGAGAACTAGGGTCAAATATCATACGTAGATTAAACAAGAAGCTTTAAACAAAAAACAGTCATGTTCTGCTCAGTAGCTATTTAACATGGATATGCATATGAGCATTAGTCAAGACAAATTTTATTGCTCTCCAGCTTGTACGTGCATGTTGGAACCGACTGACTGATGAAAATTTTTCAGTAGTCACTGTAACCTGGTTAAAGGAATAGGGACAAGTTTTTTAGACTCGTAGTTTAAATTGGAAACATCTAGTTCTTCAGTAGTACAGAATAGGGTTGTAGTAACTAACTTGGTAACTAACTAACTAAAAAAAGTTACTTTTATTTAGTTTTTGATTGGGTTAGCAACTAAAATTTTGCTAGGTTTTAGCCGGGGATCCAAAATGGCGTCCCAGGGCCTAACATTGGTTGTGCTCATGTGCTTCGTTGCACTTGGTAGTGGGATCGAAATTTTTGAAGATCAATTGCAAGGGGATACGACCCCTCATATTCATTCTAGGTTTGCTTATGTAACTTGGACGAAAGAAAAGGGATATGCTGTGCAGGTAAAAATCATTCTCCCATGTGTACTACTATCCAAGTAGTTAAGTTATTTAGCCGCCCCAGATTTCCCCATACTATACGAGCATAGTGAGTAGGAAATGTATAACAATGAAATTCTTTGATTCGAATCGTAGACATTTGGTCTCCAAATGACGAATGATGCCCCCTCACCAAATCTTAACTGGGTCGCTAAAGCCCGCTACCAAAACTTGGTCAACAAAACTGGGTAAATATTATTTCCAAGACCATCATACCAACTATAATTATATTTATTCAGCTTGTTTTCAAAAATAACTTTCCTGCTTTATTAGATGGGCTTTTACTGAAGTGGAATCGAATCCAAACTGGCCTGATGGCATGCAAGCCTACGCCGCAGGGATCGTGGAAGCCTATTTGACAAAGGACCTCATTTTTTATGCCTGGAAGAACATGATAGAAGTATGGAGCCATATAAATAACCTTTTTTTTTGCATCCTCGATTCCCATACATTACAGTACATATAGTATGCCATAACTAACTACTCTTTGGTTCCAAATTTAAGGGTTTTTGCAAAGAGAAGACCACCGTATGCAAGTACATTGATAAATACGTGTCCCAAAATATAGACTGGACTTTCCAAACTACAATGAAATACAAGAACACCACTGCTTATTGGCATCAAGCCGATTTGATTATCAAACAGTTTTCTGGACTTGTACATGGCTACCATCTAGCGGCAAAAAAAGGAACTCAAGAGGTCACTCTCACAACTAGGGATTTCTTGCAAGTCTTTTTTTCCTTTTCTTCTTATTGTTCTTTGTTCAAAATTTATTGATCTATCTATGGAGTGAAATGTTTATCTGGAAATATAGCTTAATAGCCCATATTAGATTTGGTAATTGCTTGAATGATTGACACAATGACTATTACATGTTTTAACTAAAACTACCTAACTTATGTGAGACAAAAGAACTATGAATTTTTATTGCTTTGTTTGTTCACCACAGACTTATAAACATACTGCCGGATATAGACGACTTGGAAGCAGCTTTAGATCCAAATCCTGAAACTCAATTGAACAAAGAAATGAGTGGACACTGCTCTGTACTTATCAAGTTGTTAGAAAAACGAGATATTTATGTATCTCACGTTACTTGGACTACGTAAGGGAAAAATTCAAGATAAGGGAGATTATTGTATGCCCTTTGAGGGTTAATGGCTAAGGCAATTTCATTTTTTGACACTTGTATGTTTATATATGTGTTGTAGATATCGTTCCATGCTTCGTATGCAAAAAAGATATCATCTGCCATTCAAGACATCAGGATCTTCTCAGGATACTTCTACCAAGGTCCCTGGAGCCAGTATTTCCTTCTCGGGCTACCCTGTGAGTTGGAGTTGTAGATTGGATTTGCATTTGAATTTAATGTGTTTACAAGTATGGATTCGTTGTAATGAAATGCAATTTTGCTATCATTTTTAGGGTATGCTTCATTCTATGGACGATTTCTATGTGACTTCATCAGGATTAGTTGTGACTGAAACGACATTAGGAAATTATAATCCCGCTTTGTGGAGCAGATTGAATCCGACTAATTCGGTATTTATGACACGTTTAAGATGGACGCATGATATTCTTCTGGGAAATGGAGTTTTTAACATATTTTTGTATAGCTGTTCACTGGAATGCGAGCATTGATTGCCACCCGTCTTGCACACAGTGGAGCCAAATGGGCCAAGATTTTTGCCCGGTATAACTCAGGAACGTACAATAACCAATGGATGGTTATTGACTACAATAAATTCGAGCCGGGACATGCTTTGAAAAAAGGGACTTTCTGGGTTCTGGAACAAATGCCAGGTATTTTACTAGACAAGATTGTAATGGGATGCCTATGTAGATTATTGTCATGTTTAAAAATTGATGATATTAAAATGTTGGTTTTGTTCTTTCAGGAATGATTATGTCTAAAGATATGACTTCCGTTTTGAAAACCACGGGATACTGGGCTTCTTACAATACTGCATACTTCCCCTCAATTTTCGAAGCTAGTGGTGCTCCCAAAATGGTTCAGAAATTCGGAGACTTCTTTTCATACAATAATACTGCTCGGGCTAAGATTTTCGCACGTGATGAAGGACAAATTTCTGACGTTGATTCTATGATGGCTGTTATGCGCTACAATGATTTTAAAAACGATCCCTTATCTAAATGCGAATGCGATCCACCGTACAGTGGTGAATTGGCTATTAGTGCGAGATGCGATTTGAACCCTAAGAATGGCACTTATCCTTTCATGAATTTGGGTATGTTTTTTTCACGAATGTATTTGAATGCCGTATTGGATTGCGGTCAACATAACTTAACCTGAATTTTTTCTACCATTTTCACAGGTCATCGGTCACATGGAAGCACTGATATGAAACTCACAACATTCGATTTGGCTCTGTTGCAAAAATTCATTTCCATTGGTGGACCCACTTATGATCCATTGCCCCCATTCCAATGGTCCACATCTGATTTTAAAGATTTACCTCATTATGGAATGCCAGACAAGTTTGAATTCGAGCCGCTCATCCATCATTGGAAGTGGCTCTGAATATTTTGCATTTTAGCTTTTGGCCCTCTTTTTGTTCTTTTGTGTGATTATTTTCCTCATTTTATTGAAATTTAGAAACTATTATTGTCAATGTTAATTCTATAAGATTCTTTAATAAATATTGATGCACCTTTTTGGTAGCATTTATTTGCTGTGACATTTTGACTTGATAGGATTCAAAAAAATTACTGTGAACGCACAATTCTATTTTTGGGATTCACTTTTCAGTGCAATGAAGTCAATTTTATTTCAAATTTATCTCACATCGGTAGCATATTTATGTTGGTACACAGTAAGATTGAAGAAGTATTAAAGTATAAAACACGAGTAGCAACCATTCTTTAAACACTTGACTACAAGTTAACTACTATAATGGTGAGTGACTTCGTGTCTATAAGTTGTGGAATTAATTTGTAGCCATGATATACCATATTTATTGAAGTGGTAATACTGAGAGTCCACCTGTTAAGGTTTTAGTTAGTTAGCTAAGTTAGCATAGCACTAATACAAAAACATAAATCCGTCCATATTGAGCTAATTTAGCTAATCTTAATCGGCGATATCCTAATCTGAGCTAGCGCTTCTATTTCACAAAAAATGATAAAATATGAAAAAAAAACAATAATACACTCTGTCTAAACATTACCATATGCATAATATTACAAATCAGGGAACCGGGTTTGCCGATTAAATTCCATCCTACAATATCTCCAAGGGAAAGTGTAAGCAAGAATTACATGCAAAAAGTTTCTGTCAAATACAAATGTACATCATCGGAATCTATAACGATCCTGCGCAAAAAATTATCAAGAGAGGCTCTTGATCCCAATAATAAAGGTTTCCTCTGTGAACCCACAAATGCGGTTCTATAACTAACTAGTAATACGAAGAATCACAACAACAATACTATGCATGTAGATTGGTATAAATAATTAAAGTCAGCTAAGTTTAATCTTTTAGTAAGGGAGAGGAGGTCGTAAGTAAGCTTGTTTTCTGAATCCATGTTTCTCACATTTTCCCCACCAGGTCCATTTTAAACAACTTTTTTCGGGCTTCAGAACGAAACATTTCGTTTGCACTATGTTGAAAAATAGCTTGCCAACAAAGTTTGAAGCTCCTGTTGATGTCTGCTTCAAGCAAGATCGGAATCTGGAAATCACAAAAAAAAGACCATATAAACATTCTATATATATTTTAACAAACTTAAAGTAAATGCTATCTAGAGTTTAGTATTATTTTTTCCATTTTTTGCTCCAAAAAGCTATGAAACGACCTTCATAATGCTATCAAAAAACCACAGACTGATTCATGTATTGAATGAGCTACAAATCTCACCCCTAACTAAACCCCATGCTCAGCACTTTGAGAACAAGGCGACAACACAAAAAGTGAACGAAATTCCCCACTTTTTTCGCACCATCGATAAAAAGCAAGTATAGCACACATTTGTTCAACTTGTCTAGCTAGCTACAAGGAATCCAAAAAGTGAGCTGTCTCTCAATCACTCGTTTATTATACGTTTTGTTCCATGTGAATGCATCCCTTTCATTCCTTTCCCATGGTCTGTCACCCAAGCAAATGTGCAGTCTTTTTTCTTCAGACCTGGTCAACAGAGAAAGGGCATCGAACTATTTGTCTGCAATCAGCGGTCCTGTCTGCCCAGTCGGGAAAATTTGATGCATACTATAGAGTTGTATACTTCCGAGTACAGTGAGCAAAATGAACTAGAGAAAACACGTACTAGTGTGTGAGGACGAAAGAGTGAATAGATTGGACCCCGTGCAGAGAAAAAAAAGAGTGGGACATTGTACAGTTGTTTCCGACTTAACTTTATCAGCAGGGTTGTATGCTTTGATGAAAGGGAAAGTATAAATGACTCCCCTAGTCGTGAAATCCAGATCGTAAATGAGTGTGGTGCACCCACATGATTGCATTATTAGTTCCCAGGCGAGAATATAGTCCTACGAGAGAATCTATGGGTAATTACTAATTGGCAGTCGTGTTGGAATGAGTGAGTGGAAAAACAGTTTCATCCAGCCAAGGGACTCAAGTTTAAGTTAGATTTCAAGGGGAAAATATTGGAATATTTGCGCAAACAATCTTCATGATTTTCTTAAAACAGTCCTTAAAGTCAAAAGTAGCAACTAACTTTCATAGCAACTAAAGGAATTTGTAATAGTAATAGGCAGCGCAAACCAGTCAGAAAACGCTTACTATAACTCAATTATTTGAAAAGAACAAACGTGGCAAAAATCCGAGAGCCTTATTATAAGGAGTCCCAATTTCCAAATATTATTAAGGCCTAGGCCACCATGAACATACAAGGAAAAATGTAGGATTATTTACCAACTAACTAACGAACTAACGAACATAGCTTTTCCAATTAGTGAACCGATTGTTCAGCGAAAAAAAGTGGGAACCTAAGGCCGGAAAAATCACTGAAAGTTAATCATTCTATCATGGTTGGGTCTTGTACGTACACCACGTAAAGTACAAGCGAGCCACTCAAGTTTTAGTTAGCTAGTTAGCTAGCTAGCTAGTTAGTTGGTTAGTTAGTTAGTTGAGAGAGTTCAGGTTGCCCATATATGAATCTGCTCACTCACAGGAGCCAAGCCACCCTAAAAGTTCTCTCCTGATGCCAGTGAGCTGCAATCTAACTTTTTCTTCCTCCTCTTTTCTCTCAAATTAGACACGGTGCTCCGTTTTGGTTCATGATTTCACAAGCATTGAATACGCTCTTTGATTCTCTCTTTCCGGGTCTGTTTCCACATTATAGTCTCATCCGTTTCGGGAACTCTTTTCCACATGAATGTAAATAATGCTTCTTCCTACGAACCAACCACTATGAAGGGGTAGCCTAAATATATTACTATCATGAACAGAGACCATCATCATGTTTTGTTTCCTTATTTTGGACCAACGAAGAATCGAAACCATTGTAAATTAAAAAGCTAGTCATGTAGAACAAGCAAAGATTTTTGGGGTGAATTAGCGCCAGATATTAATTTGTTAGTTGTAGTATCGAGACGAGATAGTTTCTGATCATCTTTAGTGTACATACTACATACTGTACGAAAGAAACAGGCAGGGAAAATATCTTTTAGCCATATATGGATATGGAAGGAGAAAATGTATCTAGTACTACAGAGAAACAATGGATTTATACTGTCCGTTTGTGGGAAACTTGCAAGTTACAGTGACGCCTTCAATTGTGTACTAGAAACTTCGACTACAAAGCTTTTCCCCTTTGCATAAATTGGTACAGTGGTAATGACAGCCGTTTCATCATTACAACCATACGGCCCTCCTCCGAGTAATTCTCCTCACTGTACTTCCAAAGTGGAGAGAGTAGAGATAGTGAGTGAATCAGAGTCACAAGTCACATGTGTGTTTTCCAAAGTCACGATTACCTGAGGAATTCTAATCAGTACACATAAATAGATGCTAATGTGAAGAGCAAATAAATGCACACTTATTCGTCGGGCAATGTAACAATGGGAGAGAAAAATGTAACTCTCCAGGTAGCCAAATAAACGCCCTTAGCTATTACGCATAATTCACAAAGGGAGCTTGAAATCCTTAATATATGTTGTTGTATATGTTCAAAATGTAGATTTCATTCCAATTCAACCTTTCTGAGTGCTCGGCCTTTTCCCAATAATCTCAAATCCATTACATTTTGGATTCTCCATTCAGTTCTGAGCTTCAAAAAAACCTAACACAACGGGCAGACCCGAATTCGATACACTCTTGATCTACACTCGAGTTATTGAAAGTCATCACAGGTATTTATCATTTGAATTCCTATCAATTTCTTCAAGTGCCCTCACACAAATCAAATGCTATACAGAACTTTAGAAACCACACACAACTAATATATTTGCCTTATTAGGAAAATATTTTTTGGGGGTTAGAGTAACTTTTATAGCCCTGAATAGCTTATTATTTGTTACTTATTTAAAAATCGAGCTCTGGAGAGCTTATTCAATTTCGTACATGATGTGTAAACACGGGTAAAATAAACATCGCTAAACCCACTAGTAATAAATGAAAACAGACTGGCTGACTTGACAAGTTTAGAGCCTACCATCATCTCACATAACTCTAGCTATCAACAATTTAATGGGGAAATGAATGGTAACAGACTGGCTGTTCCAACTGGCGCACAAACACAGACCCAATATTGGATATCATCGTAAAGTATTCGATATTTGCATATTTTATGGGATTCTTACCTCTCGTCACAAGCACAGTGACTCACAGTGTGCATCCTGTAATTAAAGATTTCGTATTTCTTCGTCATGGCTTCAATAATGAATGGACAAGCGTCATGTACGCGGCAACATCGATCCGTGCCCACGTGCGCTCCAATCGCTTCGTACTTATCTGCTAATGAACCATCTCCACACCACAAAGTCCCTGGCATTATTCCCATACGGTAAGCCTCCCTCTTCCCTCTTCTGGAGAAAAAAAAATAAAAGTCAAACCATTGGTTAACCATCAATTTCTTCCGAAACGTATAATAAATCTGTATGGTACTAACTAACTAGGGAACTAGCAAACCAACTTCTGGAACTGACTGACTGGTAGAGAGTTAGGATTTTGACCATTTACCTGGAAACTGAAGAGGTTTTCCCAGAATTGGATTCAATACTGTTTATATGTAGTTCGTTTTGGTCCTTGAGCTTTTCCATTCGCCTGTGTAGTCTTTTGCACTGGCGTCTTTGTGATCGAATGTCCAGATCTCTGCGCAATTCTGCGGGGAATTGGTCGTCTGATAATAATTGAACCGTTGTATTTACATACACTTCGGTCCTATGGAGTGTACAAAAATATTCTTGTTAGTCAGAAATCAAGTTATGGGAGGATCGACGAATTATTATTAAAATGTAATAATTGGACGCCATTCCAATGGGTATTGTGATGGACGCATGAAACTAACAGAAAATATTTTAATTGACAGGTGACAAATAAAGGTAAATATTGCATCAATATTCAATGAAGGCACAAACTTGACGCTAAAATTTTTTCATCATTTTGAAGTTTACATAAACACAGACACATTTAAAAAATCATTGTGGATCATATAGTATGTGGAAGGAAATTAAGAAAAATGAGGTTAGGTTGCACACTATGCTTACGAGAGAGATTTAAATAATTACTCTAGTTCAACTAACTTAAATTATTCAATTGGCAGCGGAGAGTGTCATTGTGAGAAAGATGCCAATGGTTTAGCATCATAAGCATTAAACATCATTACATGCACGAAAAATGGCATAGACTCACATTACAAATTCCTTTGGATCCATCTGTATTTACCCTGCCATTCTAACTAAGCATTGCATGCATTATTTGCTTACCCTTGATTCAGATCTAACACATTTTCTGTATCTGGGTCAGCATTCTGGGGATCAAAATTTTCATCAAAACTGTTACTGTCAGCATGAGTTTGAGAAGACGTCTCATGTTTCTTAAAAGCTGGAATAGACAAGTTGAGACCAGCTTTTTTTAGTTCACTCTTGAATTCCGTTCGAAACTGATTGGATAGATCCCAATCCTTTATTAGTTCGCATTCCACCATTCGACTCTCGAGTTGCCCCTCGGACTCGAGACTTCGATAAATTAGTTGCAGGAGGTGAGGACCGGATGCAATTTGACGAAGTAATAATCCTTTCCTGTAATCGGAATAAACACTTTGGATTATATTTCGCCGAGAAAAAAAATTGTTAAGTGGGCAAGTGATCATAGCCTTGAGCTGTCTAGACTATTCCAGAACAAAGTTATTTTGGTTCGTTTCAAATCCTGTCAAGTGAGAAAATGTGATGAAAAGCTTACACACAAATGGCAATTGTACGCAATTACTATTGTGTAGCTAAGAAATAACCATTGTGAATATGCCCGACCCACCCGGGATTAGGAGTTTTTACAGCCAACACTGTGTCAACAGTACATACGTTTTCCAAGAAAGTTATCAAGTAGGTGCAAACTATATCGAATTCATCGTTTCGTATATCGTATAAAAAATATGTCAACCTTGTCACTTTATATTAAATTATGTAACCTAGCAAAGCTATTCTGTGAATACTTATTATGTAAAGGGTCACCTTCAGACTTTATGTAAAATCCTATGAATGAATGTGATGAACGTGAATTTAGAACAATTTCTTCTGTTTTGCACATTATGTATTACTATTAAATGTGTACATTTTGTTTCTTTAAGCCTGGAGATGCTCAATGATAAATGCTGTGAATTTCTGTCAACAACAAACGACACATTCTAACCGCGTAATACATTTGTTGAACGCACTGATGGGTAAAAACGGTTTTTGATTCTAATCTGGTCCTTTAGTTTTTCAGCAATTACATTATTAATGCGCAAAAAGTTCACAAAGGGGAAATACCGACCAAACAAAAATTTTGTTTTCCGCTATGAATCCCATTAGTTGGTGTTGGAGATAGCATGACTCTAGAACCTTCAAATTTTAAATTTCTTAACAATTCTGTTTTGGTTTCACATGATTACAGCTCCTCTGACTTATTTGCATTTAAGCATGTACCCACAGCACTTCATCTCATGCATCCCAGTATAGTCCGAGCAGAATTGAAACGGAGGGAATGCAATGCTATGGGACATGCATTTGTGTGTATTCGACGTCCGTTTGAGTTTTGAGAATAGAGTAATTTGCATTACTTTTTTATTCGCCATCCTTGAATATTATAGATGAGGAATGGGCAACGAACAGATTGGTTCCTAACTCTGTAATAAATTCTATGCGTTTCAATTAAATACAACTCAAGCAATTCTGCAATTCAATCAAATCAATTTCCGCTACAACGTAAAAAATTCATGAAACATACTTCTTCTTAGCATTAGCAATTGTGGCCACTGGAAAGAAGGATTCTAACAAATCTTTAAATTCTATAAACTCACAAAGTATGAATTTTTCAATCCATGCAACACACTGCCTACATATCTACCAACTATTTCAGTTAGCAAATTTATTGTACACTGTGCGTTTCAGAATGGCCCAGAAACTAAGAAGCCGCCTCTACGGTAAATGAAATTGGCAGCTGACGGTTTAATCCTAAGCATCTAACTAAACCCAGCGAAACACAATGCATGACCATACGAGGTTCTATAGGAAATACAATCGTCATTGTTTACGTATACTTTGCGCTAACAAGCAATAACGACCAAGAAAAAATGATGAGGAGTATCGTATGATCCATAATTTGACCAATGAGACGGCTCGTCTGAAACTAGAGATATTCCGATACAGATAATTACGATGAGAAAGATTGGGTTCATTCAGAGGCTGACTGACAACTATAGCTACAAAAGGCCGCTGTGAAAAATAATTTACACACACATATGTACATATATGCAACACGTTTTATTACAGGAACCTGAGGCCATGCATTTTTGTGAGCACAATGCTCAAGTCGTTAGGGCTGTGCATGTGCTTCTTCTTGGAATATATTTTTATTATCTGCTCTCTTCTTTTATCTATCATCATGTGTGAACTATTTGCATGCATGCCAAGGCAGTGAGTTAGTTAGCTGTCCATTTTTTTGGGAGTGCCATGCCTTATTTCCGCTATACATTATGACACCACCTCACCTGATCTTTTGGTTATCTAGTCAATCAATTGCTTAATTTTTATGGAAATTATGTTCGATTACAAACTAGAAAAAACTGGTATCGGTAGAAGTCCTGGACATGTTGACAACTTGCCATGAACTTTTACTTACGACCTTGCCCACCTTGCTACCAAAAGTATCATCTCATATGGCATGACATATTCCCAGGGATAGCTAGTTAATAGATAAATGCTAGTTTTAGACACCTCCTGGGTCAAAAAAAAACAATTCGTTGAATCCTACAGCTCTTTCCTAACTAACTAACTGCACGTTTTGACAACCACATAATGAAACCACATACATTTTAAATTGTAAGTTTGGTACAAACAAGAAAAACTTTTACATAACTTCACGTCCACTAAAGACCATAAAATTATTAACTACTTACGTGAAACCCGTTGGATTTGTCTCGGTCACAGATGTCTGTCTCATAAGAATTTTGCCGAAACGGATCCTTTTCTCAATCTCTCCATCACTGAGTACCGTAGTAGTTACATAATTTGCCAACAGCTTATCATCTTCTTTTTGGGCCAATCCAAATGACACAGAAATTAAAATACAAATTGCGAAAAAACAGCAAAATCCAGTAGCACGACTTGTGTAAACCATATCTAAGTAGATCCGATTGAAACAGAAAATGACGACAGCACCCAACAAACTAAATGTTTAATTGTTAGATTTTTTCAAAATGGGGGAAACTCGGAGATTCTGATGATTCAGTTGTCAAACAAAAAACTTGGTTCCTTTACGATTGGTATCTGAACAAATAAATAGAGAATTAGAAGGAACCTTTGGTCTGTACACTTCCGGAGATTAAATTTTAAGATATTTTTCACGGGCTCATTGTTCACTTCGGCGTTCTAGTTCAACTATTGTCGATTGTGGTGAACAATGAATTGTTTGCAACTAACCTTACGATGTATTGTTATTTGACGCCACAGACGGAGAAACGCGATACGATGTAGACTGAAGGAGCACCGGTGAACTACTGCGTGTGAATGCGGCCCGATCTTGGCATTTTATTCTCCTTTGAATTCCAATAGACCTATCCTATGTCATGTGCAATCCCAAATCCCAGTAAGTACGTACAGAAACTCCACTTTAGCCTATATTTAGGCTATGTGTGGGATGAGTATCTAGTGTTTCGCTTAACTATAGTTAGTGAATTAGTTAGCCTGTGAATCATTGCGTGCTTGAATGCATGCAATCTCTGTTTATTTACGCATTTAGGATCAAGATTTTTTACAGACCACACTTGTTAGTTAGTAATTGGAATGAAATGCAACTTGTGTTAGCCGCGAAATGAGTTACCTTCTGGAAACATATCATATTTTAGTTTTTAGATGCAAGTAATCATCATCATGTTTATATTATTGCGTATATTCCTGGGATTCTTGTGTAAGATTAGCTATTAAGTGGACTTTTTTACTATTATTATGGTTTTGGGTGTACGTCATTGGTGGAAATGAGAGGAAAATACAGGTTTAAAGTGTGGTGGTCTGATTTTTTTAAATGCAGTGCATGGGAATTTCTTTTATTGAGTGGAGATTTTTTCTGATATGGTTCAATAGACGAGAAGAGGCAAAGGAAACTTATTGAAGGACTGTTGATTATAATGATAACGTTTTGGAAATGCAAATGCATGCGTCCATTTAGAATGTTATTAATACTGCTGGAAGATCGGCTTCCCAGAACACCGGGTTGACAAATCTTGAGTGTGACTAAAAGTCCGGCTATTCATGTTATCATTGGATATGGACCTCATAAATATACAAATATGGACTGCTTTTATCATTTACTGTAGTTAGCGCGCTGTCTTTTTTTTGTATGGCGGTGGCGGACCCAACATCGGTTCATGTGTCGTACGCGGACTCATCCTAAGTGTTACAGCTAAAATTTGCTCTTGATTTATAACATCCTTGTAACACACTTCTACCACTACTACTACGGGATTTAAAGTCCGATTGATCAAGTCTGCATTTGCATTTATCTATATGAAATCAATTAGTATAAAGTATTAATCAAATCTTAATGCTCCATTCTAGATCCAGAATCCAGTAAGATGTTCTGCATAACAACATCATTATGCTTCAAATAATCTTTTGACCAAAATAAAAAATCTCATACTGCGTTACTCATATATAAATCGGACTGTTGGTAAAGCTTCAAAGTATTCACTCAATGAATTATCATGTACAGTATCCATTCAAAGCCTTAAATGTCCTAAAATTGCATGGTAATGGTATAAATTAAAGTGCTGGATGAAAAACATGTTTTCAAGGTAATGACCCGTTTTTGAATGGTCGGTCGGGTCGGTTACACAATTCAGTCGCTTTGTTCACAGAATTCACAAAAGATGTGATGCGATGAGCGGGAAGGATCATGCGCAAGGAAAATGTAAATAAACAATCGGCGGGCCATTGCACTCCCATGGTAATGCACCCATTGTTTTCAGCCTTTTTGTTTTCTTCTGTCTAGAAAACATCAAGTAAAAGTCAAATGCCAATCAGAAGGAGAAAAGAGTTTGACACAGACGCACGGATTGTTTTTTACTCTCTTTAGTTCAAATATATTGTTAATCTTGAGACAGCCGGAAAGTCTACAGTTTCACGTAGAAGCATGGACAGAATAAGAGAAGATCCCACCTATTGTCCTCCGCATGGACTGGTAATATTAGATTTCGATAGCGTAATTCTATTCAAATGTGAATTGTATTCTCACGAACGATTTTTAATTTATGTAGAAGCTCCCGATCCGCTTCCAATCGTGTTCGCCCAGATTATTCGCCAAGTATAAACGGAAGGTCCACTACGTTGTAAAACTCAACATTAATGAACACGACCGGCTCAAACACTGCATTACAAATGTGGAATTGAAGAGGCTTGCGCTCCTTATAATAAACGACACTGGCTTGACCAGGAGGGAGAAAACAAAGCAAGTCACAAATGTAAGGCTGTCATTTAACTTCTACTTTTTCCGCTTTGTTGGGATACTAATGGCATTAAAAAAACATTTATTCCATGGTGAATGTTGCAGTTGCGGGTTCAGCATCCCCTTGCTTTCTATAATGTTTTCGAAACGTTGAATTTGGACCGCGCTTGCATCGTCCTAGAAGAGTACTGGAGGAAGCAACGGGCTCAAATCCTCCAATTGGCCAGAGAAAAAAAAGATGAACAAATACGACAGAGATTGGAAAAAAGGTTGGAAAAAAAGTCCACAGATGTATCCAATAAACAAAAGTAAGTTAGTAAGGAATTCAGTTGTTTTTATGGTATGGTATGTTATTGTGTATTGTGTTTATTGTGTGCAATAAAATGTAGAATGTAAAGCAGTCAACAAGAAGAACCAAATAGATTTTCACGAATGAACAAGTCATTTATTGAAAACAGTTACGCTACGAAACGTCTAAAAAACCATAGTTGCGAACAAATAAAGAGTTTACACATCATGTACCGTACATCCATGAGTTATATAATTACCACAAGAAACATGAATAGTAATCATCATCATATCAAAAGAAACTTGCTAATAGTTTAAGATTCGAAGGGAATTATTTTCGGGGATGAAACCTCATTCCAAATTGAACTCACAGGAGCATTACATTTTTCTGTAAACTACGTACGAACAACATTCAATTTGACGACAAAAATGGGCCCATCTTTATGTGTGATGAGCCTGCACCGTTACATCATTATAATTAATTAATCAGAGAAAAGAGAGTACATATAGAGCACAATGTTTTCCATGCCAAAACATGAGAATCCAACCCAAACATTTTTTTTCTACCAAAACAGCAGAATAGAGTGAATCTGGAACTATACACAAGTAAATAGTAATTTAACGCACGTTTTTCCGACATGTTTTTTCACTTCAAATATATAGTCCGGTCTATATCGCTTGCTCATTATAAATATTCTTTTTTCATATGTAGTTGTATTCTACAGTATGACTATAACCCATTTCTTTGCGTTTAGTTTAATAATCTATAGACTGTTAAACGTTTCAACAAGAATATAATGTGTGTATATTATATTATATACCAAGCGTAGTAGATTACATACATTTTTTTTACATTTTTTTCGCCAAAATTCACCTTTTTCTCTGTTTTCTAATAATGCTAACAAACAGGTCAGTTGGTTACTTACAGGGATTAAGGTTGATGTTCTCAAATGAGTTTATTACTAACAAATGTGTACTGATGATGGAATCTTTTAGCACTTTAGGTAAAACGATTTTAAAATCAAAAAGAGAATTCAATTTTTTAATTCCTTTCACCCAAACACCATCACCATTAAAATTTTTACTGCGCATGATAAATTCAACAATCTACTTTCGAACTCTCAAACTTATAAATATATATTATATATATAGTTATATAGGTTTCTTTCGTTCCTTTAATTAACGTGTGAACTCACAGGTAAATCACTCTCCTATCCTCTAAATCACTCTGCAAAATTCTTTGTTAGTTAAGTTTTCTATTTGGCTACTAATAATAATTTACAAGCAAATTCTCATGTCAGCATCTTGAAAGCATCTGATTTGTGCCACCAAGTATATGCTGCAGTACAAACAAGCTTTCTCCATAATGAGATTAAAGATTTCATTGAAACTACAAATATTGTACTAATGTTCACCACACCACTCTATTTCCGTTCACAAGAGCATACATAAAGAGAGATGATCTTGCGTCTTGCACGATATCTTACGTACTACGAACTATATAAAAAAAATCACATAACGACTTAAAACCTACTTGCGGAATAAATAATGAAAACGCCGAATTACACTGTAATCACTATTAGTTCGCTAATAGCAGTATTCGACACTTAAATATTCAGTACAAATAATGACACACCAGTAAAGAGACCATGCGCAAATTAGTAGTGTTAATCACACTGCTGTAAAACTATTACTTTCCGTAACAAGAGAACTACCATATTCTCAATCAACATTGGTTCACATTCACATTGCAGTATAAAAAGTAAAAATCTAGATGAAATATAACTATGTAAAACGAGCACACTCAATCAATTGTCTCTAGCAACCATATTTACCATAATATATGCGCATATAGTATTGGGTATAGAAAACCAGCCAAATACTTGCCTTCATTTAAAAAAAAAAGATAATTTTTCAAGTTTCACATGATGTTTGCAAACCGAATTTCAATCATAGCTAGTAACCCAGTATCCCAGCTAGTTAGTTCATAAGTATGTATAAGTAAGTAAGCAAATAACATTTTTAACCATCCTTGTACTAACCTAATCGTAAATATAAAGAACGAGAGACACAGCGCAGAAATTAACGACCGATGAATAGTGTATGAATGATGTTCAAGTCGAGGGCAACATTGTTCTGATGCTGAGAGCTACACTATTGCCAAATTGATTGCTCTGAGCAGTGGATGGTTACGACAAAAATGAATGTTTTCCAATCCCCTGTTAAAGCACACAGAAACAATGGAATTATATTACAGAGACACACACAACATTCCAATTTCCAATCCACAACGAGTAACAATGGTGTGCAGAGTCAACATCAGTCAACGCATTTATCACAGAGAGGGATATTAGACACTAACATTGAAAAAATCTAGAGCCCAACAAGAACTTACAGCTTTTTTTTACTTTCCAGGCGTCAGAAACTCGTAAAAATTACATTGATTTGAGTCGTCTTAAGCAATGGGAATACCGTGTGTATACATAAACTTAAGACGATCTTTTTCAATACAACTTCCACAGTCAGCCGCAATAATATGACAATCACATTCTCAAGTAGATGCCAAACAATACAATACAGCACAATACGCACACAAAATACTTCAATACTTGATATTAAACAAACAGGCTTGTATATCAGCACGACTTTTTTTATCCAATTCTCATAGTGGTCGTACAAAGATTTTTTATATAATTTAGCAAGAGTGCGAGAAAAACGTGGAGAAAGTAAAAAGTGAAATGTTGACAACTCAAAAAAACAAAAGATTTAAACGCATTACTTTTTCCTTTGTTTAAGCATCACACGAAAACACCATTACCAACGATACTTAATTCCCTCTCGAGTCCAGTAGGAGCACCAAACAGTGACAACAATAAACTATAGCCTACACCGACTTTGCGCACACTTAGCAGTGGATCGGTAACTCACTAACTATACCTGTATGATAACCCCCGTTACAGTTAGTTACAGTTTCCAGGAAAAATTTTGAGTAGCCCAGTTCTTTATAGCTCTTTATATACATATAGTTAGCACTGTTTGCACATGCAAAGATCAATATTCTTGTGTTAAGTACAACATTACCATAGCAGACTACAATAAACTCTTTAAACCTAGGGCCACATATGCCTTTTGAATGCTTAAGACTCTATCCATCCAAATAAGTATTCTTTTCTTTTTACATTTATCGGTAGGTACAGATAGTTAAATAGTTACGAACCAAACATGAATTATAGACTTACAAGGAAACAGTTATAAACATTAGGTACTCATAAATAACATCAATAATGTGTTCTATACAACAAGAGTTATTTAGCAACTAAAGTTTTCCCACGAAAAAAAAGGATAATTTTCCCGCAAACGTATAGGTGTTAAATACAATGTATTATAGTAGTTTACGAAAGACATTTCTTCCCTACACAACACATTTTCTCTGAACCGAATTCCACAATCTTGTATATTAGTACAGCAGGTTATATTAAATGGCTCTGGAACTATGCGACAAGAGACCTTCTTCCTCTTTGCATTTTTTTCTTCTCTTATATTTGGACTGGTTGCTTCGGTTTCAAGTGGTACACGTGAATTTGTAAAGAATCCTGGGATTACTTCGTGATGAGTAAAGATTTCCAATCACAGTAAAAAAAACACAAATGACAAGGAAAAACAAAAGACGAACATTTTTCTTGAGAACATCACATATTTCTTGTATCCCTCTTATTAGCTTTTGAAACTGTTTCATATTATTCACTGTGGTCATCAGAATTGGAGTAGTAGCGCTTTCATTTTTTTTAGAGATCATCAAAAAGTCTTTGTGTCTGGCGATAATTTTTTTCATTGTTAGGACACAAAGCAATTGGACAGAGTTGTGATTGCATGAACTTGTGTACCTGAAGGTTTTTTTTATTTTTGTTTCTTTCATTTGGTTGGTTTTTCCTAGCACTATATTATGGTTTGTAATATTTTTTCCATCCCCTTGTTTTGGTTCAACGGCCAGGGTCACCGCCACACACAGCTCCACAGAAGTGAAATCAGTCGCTGCATAAAAGTGATGCACGACATGAGAGATGGACAATGACGTTCTGAGTACTCCACAGACTCCGGAGGTTCCGGGATCATTAGTGGATCGTAGTCCGGACTTCCACATGTAGTTGTTGGACGAACCACTATGGACTGCGGGGATGTGCATAGTTGGTGAACCCTGGCCTTTTCTCAATCCCATTGATTCTCTTTGACCATGTGTGCCAGCTCGATTATATATTTCCCTTCTTTGTACTTTTGACTAGACTCAAAGGCATGCTCCTATTCTCCCCACCAAAAAATATACAACAGTTAATCATTCACACAATGGATCATTAGACTAAAAGTGTGACCGGTGATGAAAAAAAGTAATCTTCACTCACGTATTTCCAACCAAGCGTCGTACGGCAACATTCACAATAAATGTCCGCCACTGCATGAAGTCCAGTCAATAGAACACGCTCTTCTGCTGGTCCACATCCAACATTCACCCTAAAAAGAGAAGACAAAATATTGCTCTCCTATTTCTTCCATTGCACAAAAAAAAGTTTTTTTTAGGTTCCTGTGACACTTACACAGAATTAAAGAGGTACGCTCTCCCCTGACTTCCTTGAAACGACTGAAATGAAAGAAACAAGAGAATAAAAGTCATAAATTATACAATATGATAGAGGTACCAATTAACCAATAATTTCCCAGACAACTTGTACATGCCTTTCATGCAATTAGCATAAGAACAAAGTGGAAAAAGTTCTATTTAACCTTAACTTTCCATAATTCGGGTAAAACTTTCACTCGTGCTTTAGCATAATATTTAGTAAAGAGTTCATGTCCGAATATAATAACACTAAAACTCTCATTCAAATTTTTATCATCAAGCAAAATTCGAAACCAAGCTATTTTTTCCGCACGCATTAATTATTCCATAGTCTTCCTACTTGCTTTCCCAACATTTTTTATTACTGATTCTTGATCTAGTGCTCCCCATAAACTAACGGGGGCAATCAATTTTTCTGGAAATTGTCAAATTAAGATAACATGCATTTTCTAACTAACTAACTAACTAACTAACCAAATAAAATGCACAAAGGAGTAGTTCGCAAAAACACATTGATCGTCTCAACTCGTATAAGCGTACGCTCAGAAAAACACTGTCAGTGTAGAAAGGAAAATCGATTGCCCTTGAAAAAGCACATGACTACGGGGACTGCATCTAAAACGGCAATAAAAACTCGCCCTTCTTCACAAGAAATTAGATAGGAACCTCCACTTTGTTGTAGTGCTGACCACCTCTTTTTATTACAACAGTTATCAATATCAAAGATCCTTTTTTCTGCCTACAAGTAAGTTGCTGCAGTCAATCTGTACCTAAAAGCGTCAATCTAATCGATGAAACAATCGGTTTTGCATATGAAAACAATAGCTGCATCCCCACTTTGTTCTCATGCTAATTCTCACACTGGTAATATGAAAGAAACCCTATATGGCATACAAATTCTATTGTCGCCGTCATACATCCACTTATTGCAGTATGTAAAGAGAATGCTTGAGTATGTCACCCAGTGATATAAAAAGATGCAACTATCACTACCTATACTTGACATGAATTTCCTTGTCAATAAATCATCCAACTAGCGATATATTTGCCTAGAATAGAATACAAAAAGTCATACCTTAGAAATGAGCTCATCATGATTTGCTAAATGAGCCCTACAATGCACACAGGAATAGAATCTATGACAATTGGCCAGATAGGCTTGAAAGGTCTTCACCATTGCCCCATTACTGGTATAGGGTTCACCTGTGGTCGGCTGCCGTAGTTGTCCAACCGCAGCCATTTCTGAAACACAAAATCAATTTCACAATTTTCAAAAAAGGTCAACTCATTCACTACTACAGCTAACGATGTATAGCTACTCATAATCAAACCACATCAAGTAAACACATATACAGCATATCATAGTACACGATGGACGAGTAATTCAAGCTAGTCGTTCCTTGCAACTATAACCAACCACCACTTCTGTCGGCTTCTAAAAACTGCTCAGATTATAGAAACCCTTGGTAGCCGACAATATCTGAAACTCACATTGTGGGCAAAAATTTCCTTTCATTCCATAGTTTTCTCTCATACCCCACAAAAATTTAGGTAGAAACTACAGCAAACGCAACTCACCCATTGATCTATATTGATCCTTTATTATTGATCAGTCTAATATTTCATTACTTTTGAACTACAATATTCACCGCAATGAAATAAACTCTACAATATTATATCCTATTTTTCTATATATATTATGAGCGTGAGAGTATCTCACCTCTCCAAATGATTATTGCTGGAATGGATAAGAGCATTTAATTGCATGAAGTTACCTGTCTCGACCAAAACTTCAAATGCTATCTCCTAGTTCACTTTTGAAGCTACAGTTTTGATTCAAAAAGTTTTGCATCTGTTAGGCACATTTTAATTCGTGTTACCTACAAAGTTATTAAGAAAAACAGCTTGTTTGGTACTTTGTAACTATATAGTAACCCTTTTTGATGGCCAATTCTTTGAAAGTCTTAACAAATTTTTGGGATAGATAATTTTGGAATTTTTGGGTTTTTGAATATTCCTTAAGCATACATTAGACGTTCAAAGTTGGCTAAATAAAGTTGCCAACATTTTTTGGTTCTTTGCAAAAGCAAGATCCCCACGTGAAAGTTGTTTAAATTCACATATACATTATAGTCCGAGCAGAATTGAAACGGAGGGAATGCAATGCTATGGGACATGCATTTGTGTGTATTCGACGTCCGTTTGAGTTTTGAGAATAGAGTATGCACAATTGTCCAGTAAAAATACGATAAAAAATTTGAAAGGCGACCGTTATTCCTTCTTAAAAAAATTAAATTCTACGTTTTGAAATTTTTTTTTCTTAAATTTTAGTTTTACCACGGGTGCTAGCTAATTTCCTAAACCGTATAATGTGTTATCATTAAAAAAGTCATATGCATTCATATAACGAGTGAGTGTTCATTTACAACAATAGATCCTAAAGGGCTTAAATAAAAAATTAACTCGATAAAATCGAAAAGTCCTATGAATGGGGGTTCATTGTGGTGATAACTATGATAATTAAATACATTAATATTTCTATCAATGTACGCCCATACATGACCCACTGTTAAATTGACATCCAACATCTACACTCATCGTTTATGTGAATTGTGAAGAAAATGTTTATCATTCGGCGTCGTAGGTTAACGCGATCCGCGTATTGAATTTTCAGTTAATTATGATCAACAAAATCTTGCAGAAGTTACTATACTAAAAAGAATTATGTATAAAAATTTTAATTTTTAAAATTTCCGTTAATATGCACTTAAAATGCTGAGCACTTTTACGTTAGATAAATATTAAATATAAGGCTATAGCTAAAATATGCATAGGTTCGGACTGTTCGGAGTTTCGGAGTAAAAACTTCTTTGTTCGAGATTTTGAAAAGTCGGAACGAAATAAATTTGATGTACTATATTCTTGCTTTGCTGTATATTGTTTATTCATTCTATACTGTGTGCCATATATGGTCTTTACATTGATGGAAATAGTAATGTAGTCATCATTGTTAATAATTAGTTCTTCTTTAATACTTTTCCGGCCACAATAAAATCCCATCCATAGGATTTTTCGGTTTTCTTAAGTGAATTTTTATATGCATGTATCTTAAACACAACAGCTGACAATCAGAGCCATAATTTATATTCCGAAACCAACCGCGGTTTAAAATTCTAGCTGTAGCTCAAAAACGCATTGTATAGAAAATTCAAAGTTTTTGCTGCTTGCTCCTACATCCCTCCATTATTTAAAGTAAGCAATAATACTAATATGCACCCAATACTTGCATTCGTTAACTAACTAATTCAATAAACTATAAGCAAAGTCAAAAGTCCTGGCCAACTTACTATGAATAACTGGACTACGCCAGTGCAACTACTACGAGATTTTAACGTCCGGATAAACAATGCACTGATGATCACACTTCTTGCTGACTACCCGTAGTGATTCTCTGGTCATCAATTCTGCAAAAACATCCGCACCTGTCATATACAAATCAAAGGTATTAGTTAGTATAATACTTTTCAGGTAACATATTAAGGTTTAACATCATAAATACCCAGCATTAACACGAGTCTGGATGCAAAAAACAAGAGCTCCGCATCAACATAAATACCCAATCCACGCTCATTCACTATTTATCAATAAAATGATGGCCACAGTACGCAAAAGGAGGTAACTAGTTAGTTAGCTACTGCAATTTTAATTTATATTCCACCCGAATTTGGCTTTCATTTGGCACAAAGATGCATTGACATTGTTAGTATCAATCATAAAGTCTATAGAGATGCCCTGATTCCTCATTTCCTAGCTACCTTACAAATCCTCCATGATAGAAAAGAATGCAAATTGCTCCCACTGTGGATCGATATCCATGTGTAACAACTAAACTAACTACTACGTACCAGTAGTTAGTTCCACAGTATGATGAGCAAAAATCCCCGACTGGCTGTCTACAAACCATAAACATCTCAACTCTTTAAGTGCATGATTTAGCTATCTATACTACTACACACACATATACAGAGTAACTAGCATGGGAAGGTTAGAACAAGCAGTGTAGAAAAAATGACCGATGAAAGCCTTTGGCACCATCACTCACGCTATTCAAACAACAGGGCATTGCCACCACATTACTTACCATATAGACATTATACAAATGAATCTTAGGAGCCAAATTACTAACAATGTTTTACTGGACCCTGTTCAACCCGGATTTGTCTTAGGTATGAGTATTTAAAATACCAAGATTCAAAGCTAACTTCTTAAGCTCACAATCAGGAAAAGAGTGTAAGTCTTTAACATGGGAATCCCCTATTTAGCCACTTGATAGGGGGCAGGGTTCGGTCAAGTATTGTTGGTAAATTAAATTAAATAACTATAAGTAAATGCTTTACCTTGTCAGGAATAAATTCAGACACACTTAGAAAATTTCAGCAAACTAAACTCTTCATAACTTGCATACACAAAAAACAATGATTTTATATATCACATGCACACAAGTGAGGATGAAAAATGCGGTGCACACTGCACGTGTAGTAAATATTCGATGACTGATTCCTATACGCAAGGATTACACAGGATTCGCAATGGACATCCAGACAGAGTGAAGACAAGACATTCGTGCACATTTTGTACGTGCAGTGAATGCACATGCATTGGTCCTCCTAAAGCTCATATTATCTATTTTTCACACGGAGAATCGACTCTTTTCCAGCCCGCCAGAGACTCGTTGAGGTCATTATGCGATAAATACGGTCAATAACAAATCATTAATAATAGAATGAACCGCGTTGATAAGCACACATAGACATAACCGTCAGTCATAATAGTAAACCCAATTTCCTCTCATATACTTAATATACAATGTACTAGCACATTGTAGCTTGTAGTTTGTACAGACAGAAGAAGTAACACAAAACTAACATTAGCATCACAATAGTAGGTAGCAACTGAAATTAACTGTATACGTACATGTTCCACTCTTATTTCGCCCGGTTTCAATACTACAATTTAAATCTATCATCAATAGCTTTGAATTCAATTAGTTAGTTACCCTGATTTCATCACAATTCGTTTATTAGCATTAAAATTTGCGAAACGGTAAAAAAACTCGCTGAACCGTATATGCACATCCCATAATTATGTATATTTTCTTCCTCTAGCCTATATCTCTCGCTCATAGTAGCTTCCTTATCCAGGAGTTATCTATAATCCATACAAACTCTATGCTGGATCCTTTTGATATGAGCAAGCAATAAAAATAAGAAAAGTAGTCACACACCACACCACACATGATTGCTAGTTCCTACATGACTTTTACTGACAATATGACTTGAGATATACATACTATGTAATTGGGAGGAGGGCAACAACCCATGTGAATGCCTTGTATATACGCGAAATGTGGCTAACACATGCACAGTGTGCTGCAAGGCATATATTATTCTATATTAGAATGCCCTTGACTCCTCATTTTGAACAGAGCAGAGAACTTTGGGACCAGATAGAACACTTAATAACTAGTACGTAACTATAACTACAGATTTGGCAGCGATTTAAGGTCATTCAGACGAAACTATGAGCATGCAAACAAAACACATACACATGACTTTTACTCTTTCACATTCATACTAAAACTACGCACGTACATATAGTTAGCTAATTAGTTAGTTATTATTTCGACGAACTAGTTGGTTGGTGTGAAAATGAAATTTTCGCCACTACGCTAAATTTCGACACTTGACTCTTGACATTCAATAATGAGAGGACAGTGCACAGACTGGACACTAGAGATCAGCCCAGCAGTTCTTTGAAATCTTCTTGGCTGTATATACAGCCAGATGGTAAACTAATTGCATCAGAGTTAATCACTGGAATTATACATACAGAAAGAAACATAGGGCATGATTATTTGGGAAAGTCTCTTTATACTGACATTGTACCTAGTGAGTACAAAGTGCATAGGCAAAATGTGCGCAACATTTTATAGGTGCATAGAAGCTAGTTATATATAGTAGTCAAGTCAGTAAGTTTGTATTCTGCCCAACAGACTGTACAGGGGTGCATGCAAAAGTGACCTTGGTAAATAATCTTTCTAACATTGCCAGTGTTTCCATAAGGATGTTATTTATTATTCATGAAAACGTGCTACATTGGTCCTACAGCGTGTGGTATACGTGTGTGCACTTTTGACAGCATGTTTAGCAATCCCAGAGAGTTTACATATTATTGGCAATAATTTTGGAGCAATAATAAATCAGTAGAAAGTATAGAACTACGTCTTCTTCTCACCATGTCAATTGGGATACATTAGTTAGTGGTTTCTCAGATGGACGGTGTAAATAAGACTGTCAAAGGGACTTGCCAATGAGTGATATAACTTGTTCAACCATACGCATCCAGTAAGCAATCTGTCACAATTTTATGATAAACACGTCAGCTCAAAGAACAGTAACATGGAAATCATTTATAATTTATTGGCACAAAAACTAGCGAGCAATACTGGAAAGAACACAAGTCAGTATGGGATTCATGCCACTCATTCCAATTAATAACTTGTCACGTTAGTGCTGCCTAGTTATAGCTCGCAAGATGAACAAATATAACTTTATGGAACATGTGAGAAAGAAAAATTGTCATAGAAGTGAATGGAGGAGATAAAGCTTAATAATATATTTTTACTCACTCACCATCTACTACTGAGCGGGCAAAACAACCCATTTCTAACGCACATTTCCTCAATCAATCTCAGTAATAATGATGATGGAGACCTGATACGTACGCAATGTACTCTATAGAAATCTTGTCTTGTAAGCAACATGAAATACTCTAATTTGCCTCAATCTATAGGACTGGGAATCCAACACTGCCGATGGAAAAGGGAATTTCTACATGAGTGGAGCACAAAGTAGGACAATTCCACGACCACATCTTACTTTAATTTCATTCCATATGAAAACATGGCAAGAGCTAACTCCTCAAGTGTGAAATTAATCAACTGAAAACCGCACTTGAATGATTCCATTACGTCCACAATAATGATGACAGCCTATTGTTGGATTCTAATTATGAACAGCACTTTTTTTCTCCTCCCAATCTGATCCCTTAAAAGATGGCCGGATCTTTCTAGTTAGTCTTACTTTTAGAGTTAGTTAGAAATAATGATGAAAGGATACGGTGATTCTGAAAAACACTGGGACACTATATCTGCCGTGTATAGAGCTTCACATGTCTTTTTCTACGGGGATACCATGTTTGGAAGAAAGGGATTTCAGATTTCTTACGCTCCAATACTAAATCATTGTGAAGCATTTTATCTCTTCAGCTTTCCGCACTCCCGACTGTATAAAATAGGCAACCACGGCATTCCCACTAACTTCCCAATCCCTATAAATAAATGGAGCTTAAGACAATTCCACCATGGAACAAAAATCAATTACGCTCACACAAATATATTTATTTGAAACTCTAACTTAATAACCTAACAACAAGGAAAAAGAGATGCAAAAATTTATGATTATTTCATGGAAAAACTTATATCAAATGTACTAGAACAGGATGGAATTTCAGACTGCAGTATTTATTTCTTCTCCAATAAATTGCTATTCTTTTTTAGCCTCTGTATGTTACATAAAGACAGTTGGAATTCTCTGTCCAAATACGATGAACGAGAAAATTGACTAGCGGACTTTTGTCGTATGCGTATCAGTAGTTCCAATTTCATACATTTTTTCAATTTCACGTGAAAAGAAAAACACAACCAACTAATACATAAAATATTATATGAATTCGAATACAATCTGCTATGCAACATAAAACTAATCAAACTAAAAAAACTGAAACCTCATTATTTTATACACCAACGTCGTTCACTAATTATTCACAAATGGAAACTTTATTCATTAAAAACAGTTATGCTACACTGACATCATGGACAAAAACAAAAATGTGAAACTTGGCTTCATGACATAATCCAATGTCTAATCTGAGAAACTTGAACACATTTTTCATACCAGGCCACACATGCAAAATGCACTACAGACACAGGCTTTCTTCCACTTACATTTATACGGACATAACTAAACTACCAACGGTGGTCCCAGTTTCATGGTAAAATGGTACTGGTTGCACAGCGAAAACTTCATATAACTAACTAACTATCACCACATGCATTAAAATTTGGCAACGCTATTCAACAGTTCACCAAAACGCATATGATACGCACAGTGAAAAAGCTACAAAACTGAAAAAAGTTCTAACCAAAACTACGATGTAAGATGTAATTATAGTTTGCTATCAAGGTTGGTAACAATGTCAAAAGGAAAATTGAATGAAATGCCCTATGAAGATTTTCAATTTCAGTCATTAATATTTATTAGGATGTAAAATGGCATGGTCATAAACTGGAGTCCTGTGTTGTGTGTGACAAGCATATGGAAAAAGGCTTTCACAGAGGAACAAACAATCAAGATTTTCGCAAAGCTCCCCTCTTCTTCTTCCCTCAGTGAGCACACTCAGAGGTTGGTAATCATTTCGGAGAAGTCACTAATAGCATGTGAATTACAAAATAAACATAGTCGCAGTCTTTTTTTCTTATGTGTGTGTGTATGTGGTGGATAGCCGCTTTTCCCTGAATACAGTATGTATACAAGTTTGTGTGTACACGAACCAACATAGTTCCATTCCTATGTACTAGTTTTGAGAGCAGCTTTTCGCAAACACATTGACATGATGGGAGTAGAACCCGCTATCGATCCAACCATTCTGACTGAGCTTTGAGAAAGTAAGCAGTTTTCCCTTTTCCTTGCGAACTCACATCAAATGAACGTGCAAACTGAACATATATATATAGGGAGAGGAGGAGAAATTCACCATCTAACTGAACTCAACTACGCAGTTTCTTGGTTTGCATCAGCAGAAATTCGTGTACCACAGAAATTGAGTCGAGTTCTTCTCTCACTTTTAACAACGCATAATATGTAGATATATATGCATGTATGAAATATTTGAATCCTTGATTTCGAAGGCTCTAGGTGTCATTGTCATGTAACTTTTGTCAACAGCATGAGTGGGCAGTACATGCAAATTTTCATCATCAGAGTTGTTGTCGTTTTGTGAGCATTTGCTAAAGCATTAGTAATTGAACTGTTGACAATAATTTATATCATGTCAATGCATTATGTAAATTAGCATCTCTTGTTAGATTTAGGTAGAGGGCATAATTGAAATTTTCGGTCCACTCTCCTACATTCCAATGTACTATAGGTTTAAAATAATATTCTATGCTTTATCTTTTCTTATTGAGTTCATTTCCAAAATGACATGGTTTGCGTATTATGAACTCAATAGAGAAATGGTAGATAACTTTCAAAGTATATCAGCGCTTTTGATAAATACCAACATTGCAAAATATAACCAAAGTCTACTACAAGCAGTATTAATATCCCTTACTGCTCAATAGGGTTGTGTTTCACAAACAAAAGTTTCTTCACTCCCAATATTTGCGTGTAATACATTTATACTGACTAATTATATTGAATGAACGATACCATTGTCCATGTTATTGGCAAATAATTTCCAATTATGTTCAAGCCACTAGGCCAACAAACCTTGTGACAAGCTCAAGTTGAGCAAAACTACTGAGCCAAGCACTAGAGGCAATTGTGTATGCTCATTGGAACTAGTGAATAAATCTGCATCATTTGGATCAATACTTTAAAGATGCAAATGCGTCATCCTAGCGTTCCTATCGTCTAAAAATTCACATTTCATTTGACCACAGATATAGTTAGTTTCACAGAACGATCCAAAGAAATCCCCTCAGAGATGTGAAACAAAGAGGACAATTTTCTTGGAAATCTTTCCAACAGAATAAACTTGGGTATTAACTCTATGCTGACTAACTTCACATGTTTTTTATGTCAACTTAAAATGGAGCTGATCATAAAATTTCATCTATCGTAACGTGAATTTATTATCCGTGATAAGTGGTGCCTACCAATTACTATCAATGAATAGCAAATAAACACTCGCAGAACAAAAGACAACTAAAACACAATGCACTAGTGTAGCACACAAGTAAACAATCTTAAGGCCAACATTAGCGTCACTATTAAATTTGTGTACTCGCAGTCATACAATACATAAAATTAAAATGACTGGGTATCTCACTCCTATTGAATTATAAATACGGAATTAATACTAACTTCGTCATTCTAATGATTCCTACCTCGTCTGCGTATCCTCAACACATAGAAATGACATTGAAACAGCTATTAAGTTAGTTTAAAAAACCGTTTGTTTCAAAGATAAAACTGAACCCAACCCATTTTCTCCGCTCCATTTGAGATCCCTTTTTAATTGCATTATATAAGTGACTTTGAGGTATTTTGAGCCCAACAACTTTTATTGCTCCCTGTAATCGTCATCAGTAAAGCACAGTGTGTCCAACTAAAAGCTATGCAAGCAAACCCTAAACGAAGGAATCCAAGTACGAAATGCATATAGTAATAGTAAATATAACGAAAAGTAAATAGTCCGTCACTTTTCATGATGGCTATGAAGCATGGTTGACGTCTCGATCTCACTCAGTCAGTAGGATTGCAAAAAAATTCACATTTAAAAAAAAATATACAAAAATCAGGAGACATTCATCTTCATCAAATTCGAACTATGACCCTACAATGACATTCAACGTTGCCAAAGAAAAATAAACTAACTCTGGTAGTTCCTAGATCCAACAACAAACGCAGTTATGAGAACTCCCATTCTAAAACAATCGAAGACTGAACTCAAGCCTGAACATGTCCTCGTATTCGCCACCGCGTGTTATTGTAATTGCCAACTAACTAACTAAACTAGTCCCAACAACAATATAAATTCGTGCATGGAGTTCAGCCATAGCCGCAAGCAAAGAACACTGTTTTGCGCCACAGAACACCAACACCCGTTCAAATCAACTGGCCTGAACAGATCCATGGTGAATAGGTAATAGGGGCTCCCATTCCCAGCTTGAGTTGTATGTGAGGCGAACAAGGAGTACCATACTACAGCATATTCTTAACTAACTAACTACGAATTCGTATTTTAAAGCCCCAGCTCTATCTTTCGCTTCCTTCTGTCATAACAGTGTGCCCAACTGCAGTATTTAATTCTTGCTCCCAACCAGGGGCTGTAAAAACCTTTCTGCGCGGAGATCAGCTGTGCACCAAAACATGTGAGCTGAGCAGCAGCACACAAACTGTATAGCTTCCTCGCACTAAATCCATATCCTCATATTCCCCATACTGAGTGTAAAACTGGCAAGTTACTATTCACTGGTTCCATATCCAACTAAAGTGTTTTACTCCCTTATAAGCTTGCTAACTAAACTAAAAAAGAAAGAGGCTAGAAATTTGTATTTCTCCAGGAACAAAAACAGGTACACATGGATGTTTTAGTGAATGAATTGATGGCTTTTTAGCCAGCTATAACGTTGTTTTTACCTACCTAGTGAAACGAGAATACAAAGAAAAAATACATAAAGAAAATAAAACTTGGTTGCTCCTCTTGATTCTCCTCCTTTGCATTTGTGATACTAGTGCTGGCAAGCATCTCGTATAGGTACACACACACGAGCAGGTACAAAACCCATAGATAAGTTATCTCTAGAAAAAAGTTGAAACGCCTATAGCATTGCAGAGGTAAAGCAAAAACGGTGTCCTCTTTTTTTCAGCAGAACAACCACCTTGTTCTTATGGACGAGCAGTTATGATAGTACCATAATACTTTTTACTGCATTATTTCTAGCCCTCTGTAAGTGTGTGCAGGAGCCTTTCTTGTAATCTTTTCACAGATGTATAGATAGTACAGAAGGCAAAGAGAGTGTTTGTGTGCTCGCTCACTTTTTTATTGCTAACCCGAGAGATCTATATAATCACAAGCCCCAGAAAGAAGGAAGGCAAAGCTAACTATAACTAGCTAGTTTCGTTTGTTACAAAGCGTACAGTGCATGCAAAAAAGCTCAATTCTGTCATGTACGTTCTTCTTATTAGTAGCAAAACTTCGATTTGCATTGTAAGCTGAGCCTTAGCATGCCCTAGTAATGGAATTCAGGAAAAAAATGAATCTCTTTGTCTGATAGACGCTTCCAGCACACCTGTTCACAGACGTGACTAAATGATCACCATAAAACAAGTATAGAGTGGCAGTCAGCAAGGCAGTGCAAAAACATGAGTCTTCTGGACTAGGGATGTAGTTAGTTACATGTTAGTTCCATCACCCAGTTCATGGCCATTTAGTTTCAAAGTGGAATATGTACGCTAACTAAAGCGCATTTCCCGACTCACAAGAAACTTATCTAGTCTACTGACTGACTGAATAATGTACTATGGAGATATGCCGCGATGAAAAAATGAAATTATTTTTGACACTTGGGCTTGTTTTTCTACAATTTGCAATTCCCAAGAAACTTGACTATAAGTAACTAACAAACAGAATAAAATAAATGTTTATGAAAAGTGTATTTCCTGCCTTTGTATACTTTGGGATTGAAGGTTCTAAGAATTTGCAGCAAAAGCACTTACAGAAAAGTTGTGTAGAAACAATGCCAAGAGCGCTGAGCACAATTATTTGCTTATGATGAGTGAAAACAAACAAAACAAAGCTTCCGTTTCATGCTTTCCGAGATTTTTGCCTTCCTAAATGCACAACGTAGTTACAAATTGTGTTTGACGCAAGATATGCACTTTATTAATTAATGTTTCCCTACAGTTCTGGAGTCTTACCTATGTGAGAATGCATTTCACCATTTTATTTACTCAAGTTTGACTCTTCATGACCACATTGGACGTGAACCAAGCTAGTTGATAACAATATAACAATAATATTGTTGTTAGTAAATAACCGCGTCACAGAACGACATAACAGTCAGATGAGAACTCGCATGTTCTGTACACATGATAATAATAATGCACTCTTGAAAAACTGAGTAACGGATTCCTACCTCAAGTTATATAGCTACTGAGTTAAACATGGTACCGAAAATCACATAACAAACGGTATATACGAAGCCCAGTATCGTGCTCACAATAATTTCACAACATTCACCAGGGAATTAAAAACAATACGATTAACTTGAGCAACATACCGAATGAAATGAATACACAAGACTATGGCTCCAAGCTGAACTTGTGTACATATGAATAGGAAATAAAATAAACGACATGTCACTCCATTCCCGCTGTAGAATATATAGGCGAACACAATGTAGTAATAATGTCACCAAATATAGACGAACGTAATGGCATGTCCCCACATTTGAGCATCATCATGCAATAACATTTAAAGTAATGGCTGTTTGCGCAGTAAACATTAGAGTGGATCAAGTGTGAACTTTCCAAACAAAAAATAAACTCTTTAACCAAGATGGGGACATTACTTCACATTGTCAACTCTATTACCATCATAAGACAATTATATACATCGTACATATGAGTTGTGAAAAGGGGAACAAATATAGTGAAAATCCATTATCTTCACTAAAGTTATTGTTACGATTTGTCATTTGGTTAAGTTAAGCTAGCTAACTAATCGATATTTACAAACACTGGGAATATGTGAGTGAAGGAATATGAAATCAACTAGCTAAGCTTAAGCCAGTAGAATGAAACAACTGAGGCTCAATTCAACTGGCTGTCTAACTAACTACCTGTAAGTTTGTCACCTATTTACAACTTTAGATAATTGGGTTTGCTAGCTAATTAGAAATGAGACCGAGACCAAGAGACGTCGATTCGAGATGCTGATGCACAATGCCCAAATCCAGACTCAAGCACTACAAATGCTAATGAAATGTATCAAAATAGTCTTGCCTTCTAAATAGTCGCTTCAACTGTCGACGAGTGATTAAATAGTCAAAGATTTTAGAATATTGTCTTCCTTCACCTTCGGGTTCCTTTTCTTCCACAGAATAAAGGGGAATCCATATCTCGACAAGTGAAATAATAATGTGGCATTGCTTGCTGAAAACAACGACACTTACTTTGTCAAATTGAAAAATACTTCCGCAACCCCAGAGTTCAAAAGCTCGCGTCGAATTTGTCGTAAAGTCGTAACTTTGCTCACTTTGGTCCGACGCAAGACACGGATGCGTCAAACCATGACAAAATGTGAAATCTACTTGAGATTTCACTTCAAAAATTCGCAAATGTACTGTCAACACTAACTGTTAGTTAGTTCGATACTTTCTTATACTTCTATATATATTTGACCGTTCTCAATTCTAAAATACTTGTCGAAACGAGCAATCCACAAGTCGCTGTTCTTTGTCCACACCAAGGTTCGTTCATTTGTCCAAACACGGAACAATGACAACAATCGTCGATGAGTTAAATCGCTCAGAACTACGAAAGCAGATTCGGAATCGAAATAGAAACTGACTGGCTGAGAACAACAATAATATTGCTACTGTCTTGTTGTAAACTGCGTAGAACGAGGAGTACAGTGGTGAAATCGATGATGTATTTAGTGAGTTTCTAAACTGGATGCGTTTTGGATAAAACTGATATCTTTGTGTGGGGATTACAGAGATGATTTCTTTGTTCTTTTGGGATCCTCTTGAAAATCAAAACATGGTATATAGACAGAAACCATATGACTGGGGAATGAATTCAAGGAGAGAAACAGAGCTCAAACTTCATAACAAAACCTCCGTGTGTTCTTCTCTCAACAACTGTATAGAATGGTATGAACCACCACAAGCAAAATAACCAAGGGAAATACCCTATCTGTGCTACGAGTTTGGGCTCTTTCTTGTTTATACGACGGCTCGTCATATGGCATGGTTAGCAGCAGTGGATTCACATGCTAGAGCACAGCATGGGCTCCACACATTTTCCCATGTGTAGGATATCCATAATAACTACAATGTGGGGTATACCAACTACACCTTAAAAACTTGTGCCTAATCTTACTATATCCCCAGTTGTTGTTTTTATTGAAAAAAAATGCATGTGGTTTAGTTTGGGAGTCACGTAATCTTTCGCTGCAATTATTATGTTTAATAATTGTGCAGTGTTTGTGTCTATTTAATATGCAGGTGAGTGGCTCCATCGAATTTAGATGCTAAAGTTTCCCGCTGCTGTATTAAGTACTGCGTTATACAAATTGAGAGTTGAGCTGGTGATCAGCTGCTCCTTTACCAAGGCCAAGAGATTCTTGTGATGTCACACTTGATTAGTTTTCCCGTATTTTTTATACTGAGCAGAAAAGATTTAAATTCTTTTCACTGTTTAGAAAGGGAAGCTTATACCTTGAATTCCGTCATATACCACGATTCGGGTCTGCTCGACTGCATATATACTGGTTATGCACTGGTTGTCGCTCGTGTGTTGTTGTTCACTCACAACATTAGTGATATCAGCCGTAGGAAGGAAGAGTGTATAAAACATGGAAAAGACGAGGACCTTAGGCAAATTAAACTGCGTACAAACTGTAGAGCACATCGACATATCCCGTAAAACGGTGTTTACCAACTGCATTAATTGTGTGGAGTATGCAGATTGCAAAAAGTTGATAACAAGAAGTTTGTTTCCTCCTGGGGAGGTCAACTTTGTTGTGTTTTTTAATAAATAGAATATACGTGCCAAACCACTGTTAGAAACAGTCACGAATAGGATTTCGGATCACAAGCAAAGCAAAGCATTTTGGAAATTTAATTTTGTTGTCTACTTAAGCGAATTTTGGATTGAAATTGTATTTCAAACAGACAATTACTTGTTTGCAAACTAACTATAGCCAGCGTTAATCGATTCTGCAGTACTGTGTTATCTTTATGCATAGTAGTCGTTCATTCATTTCGTGATTGATAATTTTTTGTTTACTCGGCAAAGAGTTGCTTGCGCTGTAACAACTAAGACTTATATTCCTTGGTTATGCAATAGCTATAAAGCGCAACGTGTATCAAAATAGTAAACCATTAACAAGGACAATCGTTTTTACGTTAATCAATCTACAACTGGTACAGCACAGCCAAATAGCTTTTTAGTGTAAACAAAACTGTAGTCATTATTAACGGCGCAGCTAGTCCATTATATATTACAATCTAGCGATTCCAAATGTACGCAATACTCATCAGCTATACTTACTTATACACGGCTTGAGGCAAAACAGTATTCGTCCAACAGAACTAACCATCTAACTACAATCACATGAGTTGTAGTTAGACAATATAACCAGTGTGTTTATAAACAGAGATGTGCATTTTTTACATCACAGATACATGTATCAGACTACAGTAGAACAACAACAGCAGCAACTTGGGTTCTATTTTGTACACAGAGCTGAATTGTGGTTAGCTAGTTTATTAGTTAGTTAGGGACCTTATTTGCGTAAATAAATAAAAGTGCGTAGATAAGAACAGATCATTTTTGTGTCGCAGTTGTGTTGGTAGAAGAAAGAAAAAAGCAAGCAAAAAAACTTATCTCAACTCTAACACGTTTAATTCTAGAAAGGGATTTATAATATACCCATGCTAGCTACAGGCATGCACAGTCAAAGACTTTACTATCATCATAGATAGGTGAAAAGTAAGCTCATGCTGTGTGTATAAAAACTAAAGCAATCTCCAAGTCTATTATCTAAGGTATAGCTTGTATTTGGTAATAATGGGCACCCTATATTTTATGGAGAATCTCAAGTAACAGATTCGTAAAAAACTTTCAAGTCTGCCACTAACTAACTAACTAACTAACTATGCCTACCATGATAAATTGTGTAAATCTTTACAGGTGGGTATCCTTTTTTGTAGTTTTCTGTGTTTACCCAAATCCGTGAAGGCTTGTAACAAAACTCATTCAGACGTAATGAAGTTGTCTAATAAAAAGTCTATTTTGTATATATTTTTTGTGCGTGCAAAAAAATCTTTTCTGGCAGTTTTTTACGCTTAATATTTATGTTATCCTTGACTCCCTCTAATTTGCTTTCTTCTCATCATTCACAATTACTTCTTCAGCAGACAATCACTCGTTCACACTAAGTTAGTATGTCTACAAAAGGGATTTTTTTCTTCAAATTTTACACATTGCTACTAAAATATATTGTTATTGCAGCTGACTTGACGATTAAGTTGTGAATCAATAATGACAACCTAGATGCGTGCTAGATGAAGCTAAAAAAGAAGCTATGTTCGCAGAAATGTATTGTGCAGCTTTTATTGTTCCAAACAATTACAGTACAATATTTATATCCCTTGGCTTTAGTCACGCGACCAATATAATCCCATCGCACCACAGGGCTCGAGCAGTATATGGTAGACATAAGACTAGTATTCTATTAAAATTTTAGTACACATAATTTCCCACCTGCTCGCCATTTATTGCCAAGAATAATTAAGAAAACACCTAGACCTCTGATTCATTGCCACTCTCCCGGAAATAAGGTTCGTCCACTCTACAAGCCTGAGTTCATGGAACTAGATGCAACTTAAGCCGGATATTATTAAATTTTGCTCCTATTGTGTCTACACTACTCGACATTATAGAGTAATTTGGTTGCAATCATTTTTGCTTCAAATCTCCATCTACTACTTACTTTCATATCCGCATGCATTAAATGGGGGAATGCACTGCGCACTTGATTTCATCCCGCGAACCTTGCTCAACATTTATTTTTTATTGCAGCCACAATATTTTTTACATTGACGGATAGATGGATGCAAACTGTATGATGGGGAATCCAGTTTCACATGCACTGGTCAAAAGATTGCGACCTTTTTATGCTTCGTGTGGAAAGATGGATGAACTCTTATGGCCGCTCTTATACATTTTTTGGTTTGGTTTGTATATTCATATTAATCTCATATGACTACAGTATATAAGCTTATTGGTACGGTCTTTCTAGGGCTTTTGTAGATGGCATGACGCAGTAAGTTCAACTCGACCGGGCATACAATAGACAACGACAATTAAGCATAGCTATGCTACCGCATATAGAGCAATAATCATGATATTAGTATATCAGATTTACTCACTAAGTGGACGAAAACAATACTGAAATGTACTATGTACATGTAATAGGAATGTAATGAATATTCTACCCCAATGGCTTTTATCATGCATGTAATAATGCTATTGATGTTGTGTTGTTGCACTTGAGCTCAACAATCATAATATAGTTATAGCAATAAGTGCTATTCTGGACGTTCATAGTCTTGATGAATTTCAAGTTGTGCGCAAATTTCTCATGTATGGTTCCAATTTGGTGTCCAATATATTACATACCGTTTGTAATGCAGTGTAGTGACTAGTTCTTCATTATATTAATTCAGTTGTATGGACAAAAGGATATATGTATTATTATTATATTGTTTATTGCAGACAGAATTAGTCCATACATAATGTTTACAAAAGTCCTTAAATCATATATTTAAAAACTAGTACAAAATAGAAAATTAATACAGGAAATGACTTAGTTAGTTGAGCAAAAATCCACCCATCATAGAAAAAGACGTATTCACAGAATACAGATTGTCATACCAGTAGTTCATCAGGCTATCACGATTTCTATACATGTATGTTTTTATCATATTCACTAATAAATTATGCGACTGACCAATTCGGTTGAACATGGAAAAACAAAGTTTTCTTTGTAATTCTTTGAACGAGAGGATGCCATTGTTTATGCAAAACGTAGATACACTTACTCCTCTTTTAAACTTAAATAAAAGCCTTATACAATCATTATATGCTACCTTAACCTTATTTAAATATGACTCCGATTTTGGAGTCCACACAGACATGCAATAAATTGATCCTACGTATGTTTGAAATAGGTACTTCTTGATATTTTTGTCGGCTTCACGAAATCTACTACACAACATGTTGGCTCTTATGCGCAATTCCCTAGCTCTTACACACATTTCAGCCTCATCAAACTTAATTATGTTATTACCAATTATAAATCCAAGATATTTATAACTATCCACCCAAGACAGGGAATTGTTATTCAGAGTAACATTTGGGTCAGACAAAACCGAGTCCTTACCAACGCTAAATCTCATACACACTGTTTTTATTGCATTGAACGTGATATTATGTTCCGAGGCATAATGATTGGCTACATCTAACATACTTTGTAGGCCAAATACTGATGAAGATAATAGGGAGTTTGGGATTACTTGTCGTCGTAGTACGACAGATCAGATGAATCGTTTCATGTGTTGTACAGATATTCCATCTGTCCTATGAGCGACCGATGAGGCACTTGAGCGACAGATGGGGTTCATCTGTCCTGTTCTGCTACTTGCTACGTAAAATCCCTAACTCCCTAATAAGCAAATATCGTCTGCATAAAATAGAAAATTTGCCATTATATTTCCCATTTTGCACCCAATTCCTAAATGCATTAAACTTTGTCCTAGCATATCCATATACACATTAAACAGGACTGGGCTCATTACACCACCCTGCCTAACAGACTTTTCAGTAATAAATCTTCTACTGTAGCAATTTCCCCATTTGACAGAAAATTGTTGATGTTTCCACCAAAAGTAAAGACATTTCACTATGCCTGCATCAAAACCTCTGTCTAGCAATTTATTACACAATTTGGCATGCAAAACATTATCAAACGCTTTTGATGCGTCTAGAAAAGTTGCAAAGATAGTGGACCCTTTTTTAATGTAGTGTGAAACAGTTTGCTTTAGGGAAAAAACAGCTAGCTCGGTACTATGTCCTTTTTTGTAACCATATTGGTAGTAACCTATGCTTAGACTTAAATCACGCTTACTCAAAATGATGTGCTCAAAAATTTTGGAACAAGAAGTAGCAAGTGCAATTGGACGGTAGTTATTACTATCCGTAATTAATAATCCTTTTTTTTCAAAATTGGAGATATTTGTACATCCATAAATGCATCAGGCAGATATATGCATGCGAAATAAAGCTATTGAAAAGCTGACAAAGGACATGTACAAAAGATATATCACAATATTTATAGTGTTCAGCACACAAATAGTCTGGTCCAGTCGATGTCGAGTATTGTAGCATGGCATGGTCCTGTCATTATAATGTATAGTGAGTAAGCTGAAAGGATTTAATATTCTCCAGGAAATAACTAGAGTGTCTATTGACGCCGTTTTTTTTTTTGACGAATATTACACTCACGCTGGAAAGGGAAATGTCAGATTTCCATTAGTTAGTAGTCGCTAGTAGCCAGGATTTGAAGAAAATTTGCCAACTTGTTCTATTCCTCGGGAATTTTGGTACACAAAAAGTTATCCTATTAAAGAATTACTAGGGCCAAAGACTAGGGAAATTTTGCAAGTAGAGCTTTGTATATATAAATATTCTCGTGTCACTTGCAGCTTACAAAAGCAGTGTCTTGGAAATAATGCTCGGTGTTGTTAAACGAATTATATCCACGCTCTTGAGCTTCATTCACGTAATTAGGTGTTCACTTGAGTTTACGTTTCCTTCATGTCCTCAAAGTTTACAATAAATTCGAGACGTGCCCATTAGGAAAATGTGATGCAAGTTGCGATCGCTTTAGATGAGATCCATGATTTAATTTCCCGGAATTTTTCGCTTGGTTACTAACAAACTAACTTTTTTAAAGTTTCCTTGTTATAAATTGCACGAAAATTTTTACAAATCTGTTAGTCAAACGAGTGCAAAAATGCTTTGATTTCCGTTCATCCATCGGTAATTAATTTTTTTGTCAGCAGAGCTGTTGCATCTCATTTTTTACGAATTCAAAGCTGTATTATAATGATCAAGTTAATTTATTTAGTTACAAATTGCCGTGATGGCTTACTAAACAAATTCATAATTTCAACTCTCATGGCAGAAAATTTGCAGAACTATATGTAGCATAATTACTTAGCGAGACGGAATAAAATGTGTTTTGGCGCACTTCTCATCCTAATGATAAATACAGTCATGTGAAACTTTATGCAATTCTACTCATTTGATGCTGCAATATGTCTAGATCTTACTCATTTCGTCACGGTTTACCATACCATTTCTACCTAAATTGAATCCAACATTTTGAAGAATGTACTTTTTTTGTGAGCTAAATATATTTTAAAGCCTGTAAATTGTACATGTGTACAAATCCTGCAAATTCCATTCTGTAAGTTGACGGCACAATTTAATTTTTTTACATCCTTATGAAATATAGACTGCAAAAGCTTAATCAATGGGGTTCAACAAAAATTGACTGCTTGCCAAGTGCAATTCTTGCTTATTAACGCGTCTTGAATCAGCCTGTGTATCTCGTAGTGCGTGTGTTGCATAATTTATACAGCACACGCAAAAAACAAATACCAAAGATCTGTTTTAAAAAATCTTCTCTCCAACCAAAGCTAATGCATGAATTTTGTTCATTTTCACACATTACACACGTGCATCAGGCAATATCCAATTTTATCCAGTTTAATAGCTTAAGAGTTTTTCTCAATGCTCAACAAGACAAAAAATCAACTCACAATTTACACCGTTTGTCACGAATTTTATACCATGAAAACCATTTCATTTGGTTAACGATTGCCAGAACATATTTGCTAACTAACAAAATTTTGCAGTAAAAAATATCAAGCTTGCAATAAATGACATATTTACATATCTGACATATAGTACTATCCTTTTAAATATATGCACTACATAAATATATAAAATAATATACTAAAACAAATGCTTCATATCATAGAGTGTGTCCGTGCATTTTTATCAAGTTCTGAGCAAATGACACGCACGAGATTTAATATATCCCAAAATCTAACTATTTCCCGGAATAATTTAATCAAAATTATACTTGAAAACCAATGGACGCGTAAAACAACTGCAAAAAATCTGCAATGACCCACTGATACACGAAAATCGTCACAGCTAACAAGTTAGCACAGAGCAATCTGCATACGCATGAAAGAGTTCCCCATACAGGAGATACAGGAGCTGGTGAGCATTGGTATGCACTAAAAAAGCATGTACATAAGAAATACGGAGAAAAGACTATTTCCGGAAAAGCAGCCTTATCGAAAAGTGAAATAAAAACCCATATCCAACCCATATCCTAGAACATGAGCTCCGGTGTGAAAACACATATACTACATGTGAAGGCACGTGGTGAGTGCGTTGTAAATTTGAACCTAACAAGTAGTAGGGGAGAATAAATCGATATGTTGGCCATGTGGCAGGTTCAAGGACCGAACCAAAATCCCATGTTCCTATGATCTCCTAAAGCTCCAAAGTAGGTCAGCTCTCAAATCTTAAAAAATAAACTTTTGCCCAAATATTATATACTGCACGCACAGACCACCTGGGGACTTAACAACTGTACAGCTTTGTCATGACCTGTAATACTATAATTGCTATGTTATGTATTGCTAATAGGCTCAAAAGGTAATGCTAAGTAAGTTGACATGATTTATTAATGCTGCAATCTAACAATGCATTTTTCTTCATGTGCGCAAGAATTTTATTTTAACTACTCAAGTCCTTCTGCAGTATTCCCAGAGCTTGGAATTATTCCCTGACAGAAATTTACATCTATTTTTCTAGTCATTTTTAGACAGCTATTTGTTTCTCCAGTTCTAACTTAATAACTAACTACAACTGACTGGAATCAAGACAAACCTAGATTAACTAACGATGTTTCAAAGGTCATAAAATTTAGAACACAGTACTGCTAATAGTCCTATGCATGTCAGTATCGTACCCGATATATGGTGAATCTTTTCCTTAAAAAACTAACCAACTTAGCTAGGACTGGAACTTAACAAAAAAGACTGGCAACGTTACTTTAAATCATCCATGTAATGAAAATGAAACTGAAACCTATGCGTAATACAAACTAACTAACTAATAATAACTAGAGTATTCTCTGCACCATGAATGTAAATATGACACAGGTAGGCCATTTAGCTTGAGTTTGCACTGCATAAAACAGGGATAATAAAACTAAGTTAATAATAAAGCCACTGGATATTCATGAAAAAAGCAGCAACATCCGATGCGCAATTGATTCTAACTAACTAAGTAAGTTGTATTTCACCATGCCATGCTTCCATGTAAGAATCAAAATCCATGCATAAAATATGCAGCCCATTCCAGTTCTATCCAAATGGAGTCGGCAAGGTCATTCCTCCCATAAGATAGTGAATTTAGTTATAGCAAGTACTGGCTACACTGTACACATTTAATTTTCAGTCAGTGGAAAAGGAAGGAAACCGCAAGTTCGATGTCCGTACTAGAGATGATACTCCCGGGAATTCCCGTTCCCGGGCTCCCGGGAATTGGTCGTTTTTTCCATCGGGAAAATTCCCGGGAATTAAAACCAAATTCCCGGGAATTTCGGGAAAAATAATTAACGATTTTAATGGGAAAATAAGTAAGAATGCATAAAAAATAACAAATCAAACAACAAGGTAGAGACTCCCGTGACTTATTTGTAAGTTAATAACTTTGAAAAGCCTTTTTGATGCGTCCAGCATTCATACTCACATGCTTTTATGATCAAAAATTGACCTCTTGTATTCCAGCGTGTCATTTATAGTCAAAAAAAATGATTGAATATGTTGAAATCCATTCGGATTCTAAAAACTTTCTTGCTAAGTGATTTTCAATTTTATTGCAACGAATTCATTTGAAGTGCTTGGAACTAATTTCTCGTTTGTGGAATGATAAAAAAGATCATTTGATAAAATGAAATCTAACCTGCAATATCTGTTTCAATTTTTTGAATGCCAAAAATTCCAAATTTTTAGATTTCAAAATTTATTTTTGAGTCTATGCAACAAAGCTACCGATTAAAAACATTTTAATATAGTCAATATTTGGTTTATCCTGATGAAAAGTTCAATGCTTGTTCTAGGAAGACGTAATGGGTTACTGAATTGAATAGTTTTTTAAATTTTCAAGCATGCAAATATGGTAAAACTGGCTTATTCATACAATTTTCAATTCCTTTTTAACTTTAATAATGCGAGACCAAATTGCTGAAAACAGGTCAATTTGTTTAAGCTTTTCAATTGCTACACGATTTAGTGAGTTTTGATGGTTTTGGCTAGCTTTAATATTAGTTTTCATCTTTCCCGGGAATTCCCGGGAACGAGTAAATTTTTTCCCGTTTCCCGGGAATGCAAAATATCCCCGGGAATATCATCTCTAGTCCGTACCAAGTAATATATAAGCAATGAGAATGATAAAAGCTGAGGTAAACTTGTTAGTCAGATACCAGATGATGAGAAAAAGCTTGTGCTATGTAATATAAGATGCTTGTATTGAGTATATCTTACAATTTCCCCCCATTTTTTCCCTCCGCGTTTATTATATGTTTCAGAGTAACTATAACTAACTAAAGCCACAGGAATATAAGTGTGGTGAAAATTGCTCCGTTCCAAATGCACATAAAAGTTAATGTGGGAGTAGGCAAGTAGACTTTGCTGTGCTAACTTGACAAGTGATAAAACAAAACAAACAGTTAGTTAGTTAGTTAGATGAGCAGTCCTTGTGAGCAAATAGATTATATTTTACGCAGAATGTAGTCTTTTAGACTTTTTGTATAACAGTGCTCTACACAGGAATCAGTTTAATTTTACCATGAGGATTCGTATTGCCTATATTTTTTCATATTATGAACATATGCGTGAAAAAATCAGTGATTAAAGAAATGATTTATTTATGAAGAGGAATCGTGTATTCATAATTCAAATATAAATGAATGAAGCAAATTTTTGTATGTATTAAGTTATGCATAAGATCAAATTGTTAAGGATGCATGCGTTGATTTAGTTAGTTAGTTAGTACACATAGAAAGAGATGGTTTTGTTTTTTATTACCAAAAAAACAGTAGAATTTTTAAGGCAGTATATTGATTCAGTTGCCTAAAAACTCGTCCATTTGCAAAACAGCTGAGACTAGTAAAAAAAGCTATTGGCGAATGCTTAAAACGTTGAATCACCGTATGGCAGCTATTTTATATTCCTTTGTTTGAAAACCGCCATAGTGGCTGGAAGTACCCGAAAAATGACTCAGGAGACGTGAATTCCAATTTTTTACTCATTCGTCTTGGGGAGTCAACATCATTAATGCCAGGGAAATCACTACAGGCATAAGGTACTCACTTGCATAATAATAAAAGTCCTTTGTATTGTTCCCCTTGTACTTACTTACTTTGGCAAAGTCACATGGACTGACTGAGTGTGCAAAGGGTTGTACACTCTTTTTTTCCACGTTTTATGGCTATAAACTCACAGCCAAGGAGTTGAGAAGTAAACAACATATGGATTCAAACTAATGCTTGCCCATTGACTTTAGTTAGTTTTCCATTCGTGCTTGATAGCAACTCACACAGTGGGTGAGTGAAATGAACATTTTCATTGTCTAAATTAATTCTCTCGTGTGTCCTATTTGCACTCACTCACTGGAATAGGAATAAATATACATTCATAGTGAACGAGTTTATAGTTAGTTTGTGTGTAAACAAAATACAATCTCATCCAATCTCACTCCAATGTATTAACGACTGATTTTTCTTCACACAGCACAGTCAGTCCTGTGCCGAATAGATTCGTGTGGTTTTCCATGCTGTAGCCTAGTGAATCCCAACAGTGATGCATGGCATGGAATAATGAGTCATTGCACTACAGCCGCCCATGTTACTTTTTTTTTACCTTGCAAATGACTTTGAGAGTTTCTCCAGCCATACGCTTCTACCGATTTGGTTCACTTGTGTAGCGTCACAAATTAAGTTATGATTTGAGGTTTGGGTAATCATGAAAATTGACACGAAATGCTATGGGAGTTGCTTGCTTAGTTTTACTTAATCCACATGCATATGATAGGAAATGAGTTTCACTTTTTTGTGCATACTGGATGAACCTTAAAGGTGTAGGATAATTAATTGTTGGAAAAATCTACGGGATTTAATTTGCACGTCAAATTAGAACAAATAAGGGTTAGACAACAAAAGTTGTTGCCCGTATGTTGAACCAAGTGGAAACAGTAAATCATAGTAATTGTGAAGCCGCTGGAGCTTTTTTTTTTAGCTAAAAGCAGTGTTCACCTGCATTGCAGCAGCAGCAAGAGTAAGTAATTGTGAAAAATGGGAAGAGACAAAATAAAATGCTCACGTGTACAGTAGTGTGCATGTGTGAAATAAAAAGGAAAAATAAAATTTTATTCCATGATATTTAAAGGGTTTCTGTTTACTCATTACATGCCAAAAGGTTTGTTGCAATGAAAAAACTTGTAAGGTTTGATTCTTGTGCAATCATAGGTTAGGTTAGCTTTGAACTCAGCATTTTACATTAGTGTACACAGTTATAGTCCGTTTCAAAAAATAATGGAAAATTTTTAGTGAGAAGTTATTTGGCAATGGTTGTTTTCTTCTGGTTTCCGTGTAAACAAGGTAGTGATGAACAAAGTTAATTTTTTTTCAGAAAATTGCATTTAAAATCACGCAATTTATTTCTTCCTTTGAAACTCCTATAAAGTTATTGCCATAACAATTATCCCTCTTTTCTCCCATAATGTTAACAAATGACCATTTAACCAAAATAGCAAACTCACTATTGCAGAGGTGTCATTCAATTTGAAACAGACTATAGGATGAGATATCAAAGAATTCATTGCCAGACTCAATATTGTACACAAACCTAATAGATCCAATTGATGATGCTAAAATAGGAGGCAAATGAACGTAATGGAATAATATTGAATAGCAATGGTATCGTTTATGAAATGCTTCACGAATAATGAATATGTACTCAGGTTTTTTAAAAATCTCATCCACTTAAGGATATATGGCACAAAAGCAATGATTTGAATGAACTGACTTTGATACTTGAAGATTACAGTTTCAAAACTCAACAAAAATGTCTCCTTTATTCAATTTTTACAGTTTGAAAAAAATGTCTCACAAGAAAGCAAACAATAAAATAACAAAAAAAATATTTATTTCATCTCCAGCCAAATAGGAAACTTTTGAATTACTTTTATATCCAAGGATCTATTTGTGCTTCAGGGTGGTTAAACTAATTGAAATTTACAAATTCCCTCTTTTGTCTTGATCCGCTTCAAAGGCTTCAAACAAAGCTTTAAAATTGCCAGCTCCGAAACCCTGCAAAAAAAATATATTTTTTATACCACTACCATCCCTGCATAGATTTTTGCAAATTTTCATCCTCCGACTGATATTAGAAACTCATTCATGTTCTGAGCACACACGTAGCCTTTTATTCGTGCATATTGGATTAAGTCCAGGGGATGGTTGTTGGAAGCACGGAACTGTAAAGTATTAGCTGTCCTACCCATTTTATCTCATACACGACGAAATTGGGTTCTCCAATGACACGAGTCGTATACATCTCCGGCCAACAATTTCTCACCTGTCAACTTTACTTGGAGCAACTTAAACTTCTTAGCTAGTGACACAAATACAATTTTTTTTACCTTACCTACCTAGAAAACTCCCTAATTTATTTCCCACGATCATGAAACTATATACTACAAGTGAAAAAAAACCAAAAATAATACAAGTAAGTAACAATAGAGCTTGTTTAGTATATCTCAGTATAGTTATAGTTGTTAGTTAGTTAGTAGTAGTACGAAGTATATGGCATCCACAATGTACATATGTTACATTATTCATTGAATCTTTTGCTTTCCCCGAAATCATTGGTAAAACAATAGTTTTTTTCCTCAACTACATTATACACGTTTTTCAATCTACACTCATTCTCCTGATTTTTCCTCACCACTCTTTCCAACTGACAGGGAAACTCATAACTTTTATACTATGCTAGCTAACCACAGGTCAGTTTTAGACTGCTTGAAACAGGAATACAAAATAGTGCGCCGTGAAAGAAAAGTTTACGTTCCATTAGACAGAACAAGACAGGCAAGCTAGCTACAAAAATAAAAGGGAAAAGTATTTTACAGTAAACACTATTTAGAAAAACGAAAAAAAAAACATTTTATGGTTGGTTACCAGCTATTAGTATAGTTAGTTAGTTAGTTAGTGGTGGTATGTTCGTGCTTTTTCAAACTTTCACTTGTGTAGGTCGCGCAATGTGAGCGAAGTAAACTATTGTATGATGAAATGAGATAAATCTATTAGCAGCCACATGTATTTACAAACTAGGGATTTATAAGAGCTTGTGCAAAGTGTAGGAATCGAGTAGGAATTAAAATTTAAGTCCTTTCATGAATTTCTTGATGGAATCTATAAAGTAAGTTATGCACGTGCATGGAGAAAAGATGGTGAGCCCAGCTTTTTTTTGCTCTCTCAGCCCAATCATAGTGATTACATTGATAAAAAACATTGAAAACTACTTTGAGGCTTTCAATGGGTCACATTTTTTCTCCATATAATACATTTGCTTATGATGCAAAATTTAGCTCCCTATACGAACTTTAACTAACTATTGGTTCAGGACGGTGGGACAATAAAATGAATCCTGTAATGTAACCATGAATAGATACATATGTGTGCGTGCACAGATAATAAAAAGATCATACGTTGTGATTATGGCGTTGAATCACTTCATAAAAGAGCGTGGGCCGATCTTCAACGGGTTTTGTGAAGATTTGGAGCAAGTAGCCATTATCATCGTAATCAATCAAAATGTGCAGTTCCTGGAATGCAAAACAATTGGGGATTTCAGTTTACAGAGGAGCTATGAGCGATGCATTAGTTTTAGTTAGTTTCATAAGAGATGAAAGGAAATGGATTACCTCAATTTTATCCAAATCCTCTGCAATCTTCACCTTGGAATGCTGCAAATTATCCCTCAAAGTTTTGTAGTAGCTTTTAGGGACTTGTAAAAATTCAGTCCCTCGTGCTTTCAATGCTTTCACCTAATAATAGAAACATGAGTAGATTCAATTCAACATTCTATTGCAAATTCTATTGCATTGGTTGAAAGCTTGCGCAAAAAGGAAACTGTAACCTACTTTTGAGATAAAATCTGTTTGTCACATGGGGAGGCTGCGGTTAAAATTTGTTTTGTCGTGTGAACATTTTAGTAATTTATTCGTGTCATAGTCATGTCATAGCCAGTCGCTTTATTCATAGTTCACTGCTTGACATAATTTACAAAAGTTGATCAGCGCTTACAGGAAACCCATTGTAAGGAATATTTGGATCTTATAAGAGTACCATTGTACTGTAGACGTCAATGTTTCTTATCAGTTACAAAAACTGAGCAAAAATAAATGGTCTCTTTTAGTCAGGTCCTTTTCAACACATTTTATCTATAGGATGTTGTGATTACTATGCAAACTTTTTGTCAGTGGCTGGACCTAACTACCGTTGCATATCCATTTTAGCTGGACAAATTCAGCTAACTATCACTAACTAAGGTATTAAATGCACAAACCACCTTAAGAAAGATCCTACGGTAAAAAGCAAGGTAAAGTTTCATAAACTTTGCTCAGTAACTAACTAATTTAACAAACTAAACTAAAAGTAATGTAACCAGGGCTAAAAACACGACTTTCAGTTAGAGGCAAGTTTATTAACCTGAATATTACCAGATGGCAGTGCAGTTGGGACCATGCATGAGAAAAAAATAAAAGTGTATCAAATGTCAACAGCTCTCAAAGTTGTTCCTTTGGTAGATTGGCATACATTACATCCATATCTCTATCTGGTACACTCACAGAAAGGAGACCGCCAAGGTCCCTCGTCATAAGAAAAATGACGAAAATTTTGTATGAAATGACGAGAAATAAAAGTTTCAGGTCGCCGTTTTTCCTGTCAAATTATGTTTGACGAGCTTTTCGGTTGGATTTGAT
>Ga0210040_10000427_pt1 | contig 71254 bp, 44 predicted proteins | sample CryGeyCG12114_NA_FD_185462 | JGI IMG/M metagenome (GOLD analysis project Ga0210040, IMG submission 185462) | Groundwater microbial communities from aquifer - Crystal Geyser CG19_WC_8/21/14_NA (SPAdes) (version 2) | ecosystem: Environmental > Aquatic > Deep subsurface > Groundwater | place: USA...
GTCGGGGAAGAAGTATGACAGCGATCCACTGTCAAAATCTCAAAGGAAGCGAAGCCTGAAGGGTTAACGCGAAGGACATGTGGACGGCACAACTCCTCGAGATGGGCAGCTCGCATAGCAGCTCCCACATCAGTATAGCGACCCCTCTCTGTCTTGCCCGCATGAGCATCTCGTTCCAAAGCCAGGAACTATTGTTCCGTAATGTCGGCAAGCTGGAGCTTAACTCACATGACGATCGTGACTCGATTATCTACAGCAGAATGGTCACGTTTGCTAGGTAGTAGTATTGCCATTGTCATTACAAGAAAGGGGCAGGACGCTTGCCAAGACGCCAGACGTAGCTTCACGCCACTGGGCCTCGAGCCTTGGCTGTAATGCCCATAAATCCAGTAAATCCAGTAAACACAGGTTGTATTTGATGTCACTTGGTCTCAGCAGATAAGCTGACTGTTACAATACACGAGATGGGAGGGTTGTCAGGTCCGAATCTTGGACAATTGGCTGCCGCCGCATTCCATGGTTGTCCAACTTGTCTTCCAGGACTCATCGACCAGGAGATTGCAGTCAGCGTACTAGTACTTGACTTGTATGGCTAGCACATAAGGTAAAAGGTCCCAGTCTTTAAAGCAGTCTACATCTCCTTACGCGCTCTCTACCACGACGGAGCCTCCATCCCTGACGAGCATCGTGCTGCCATGCTGGGCTTCAGTGTTGATCTCCTGCTTCTCCTGACGAAGTATACGCGCCTTGCATAGTGGACAAGTGTCATGACCAGCACATACACACTCTATGATGCACTTCGAATGATATAGATGGTGACATGGAAGCTCTCGAACTTCATCGCTCATTCCTATTGTGTCCAAGCAGATTGCGCTATACAGAACCAAAGTCAGTCCTAGGGATACAAGATTAGATCCGAGGGGCTTTATCACTAACCAAATCAAGTAGCTTGTCGTAGCCATAACAGCCGCTGCCGTCATCAGACCTGCTCTCCTCTTTTGGTAGCCTGAGAATGTTGACGCTGGCACAGCTTTGTCGAAGTCCTCCATAGATATAGTCGGTGAATTCTTACTACATTCCGCAACCGGAGAAGTAGGTACTGGAGCTGCTCGTCCCGCAGCAATCGCAGGTGGCGTTGGACACGTAGGTTGTCCAGTCCCCTTTTGCAGACTGGAACAGAAGTATGCTAAACAGAACAATGCAATGGTGCCTATGATGATAGCTGACAGAGCAATGACCACGATCTGTGCGCCCGGAGTATTGCTGGGTTCCTCAGCAATACTGTCGGAGCTATTTCTGTGTAGGTCTGGGTATTGGTAAGTAAGCACATTGCTCTGGTTGTTACGGCAATGGACGCTGACTATTGCTAGAGAAGATGAAGGGGTAAAAAAGATTTGCAGTGTTAGGAGACGAAATGTTGCGGTCGGTTGAAATTGAATCATCTCGTTCCTTGTCGCACAAGTTCGTACACGTCGTGTTTGTTCACCAAAGCCGGATTGCAAGAGGGAGAAGCTCGCATCTTAATTATCGGCTAATACGTGATCTGACTGCTCGACGCGAGCTGAATTGACGACTGCTTTGCAAAGAACTTTTCTATCATGCTCTCCTTCCCGCCAAAACACGTGAGATGAAGCTCAGTCACTAGGGTTGACAGCCTTGGGGCCATCTGAAAAGGGCAGGGTGAGATCATTTTGTGGAGAAGCCCAGACCTGCATCTTACGCCACGCTGTTATGAGGCGTCGTCCTCTACGTGACCAGTAAGGGTACGAGTGGAACCTCTTGTTCTACTTAAGTAAGCTAGGCGAGATAGTATATAGATGAGTCGGGGTAAGGTCTATTATATATAGGTAGGGTTCTAGTATAACTTAGGTTAACTACGAAACTATCGAACTATATAAAGGAGAGTCGTATCTATATACTTATATTTATAGTCCCGAATAGGAAGTCTTAGTATAGCAGTATAGCAAGATAGTAAGGTGCTAAGGAGGTACGACTATCTACCTATCTACCTAAGTATTACCTCTTTCGGAAGTTACGTAATAGGACCTCGAGTCCTTACGTACTAGGCTTCCTCGCGAGACCTTCTTATATAATAGAGCGTAGCCGTCTTATAGCTATAGTTCGTAATACTTTCCCCTCTCTAGCTTACTTACGTTCGCGCAAGTATATAACTAGTGAGTTTCCCGTAGTATTCGTGTTTCCCTCTTTCCTCTATAGCTAACGATACAGTCTACCCTTAGTAAACGAAAACGCGAACCCTCTACGACTAAGCTCGAAAAATCGAAGCTTATCCGTAATAAAGAGTTAGCCGAATATATTATTTCCTTAAAAACAATAGCTATAGTATCTTATACCTATTATATTAATAATAGCGTCGAATATTATTACTCTAGAGAGCAGTCGGTATCGTACGCCGAGTATATACTAAAATATCGAAAGTGCGACGGGTCCTTTTCCCTTAAGGAGCTCCGTAAAGTAGAGGAGCTTAAGAAAGCTAAGTAGAAGAAGCGTCGTATAAAGTTATAAAAGGCCGCTAAGCTCCGAGCGGCTCTAGTAGCTTCTTAAAGAGCGTTACTCGAGGCGTAACAGGTATCGCTAAAGGCCTAGGAGGCTCTAGCTACGGCTAAAGAGAAATAGGCCGGTATTAATAAATCGATCGCCGAATTAAACGATCGTACGGAGCGTATATTAAAGCGTAAGATACTTGCGCTAGGGGTTTTTAATAGGGTGTCCGACGAGTAGAAGGTTGCTCTCGGCGATAGTAATATATCCTAGCTAGACTATAACTTCTACGTCTAATAAGTTAATTAGGCTAATATATAGCTATAGGAGGGGTCCCTAAGGAGCTCCTAATCTATTATTTCTAGGTTTCGCCTTTTACCAGTAGTAGCGTATAGTAACTATATTTTAAATTATTACTATAGTGGTTCGTATATATACGTTCTCCTCCTCTATAGTATAGGTATTTACCATTTAGGCTAACAGGGTTAGTTGTAACTCCCTACTTCTAAAGAGAATTCTTTATTTCCCTATTTATTAGATAGCCCTTATATTTCTAATATCTCGTATCCTTAGAAGCGTTATATCTAAGGCATCGATCGTATATTCCTATACAGTCGTCGTGCTTATCTATTTAGACTCGGCTAGGTAGTTTCCTCTTATTATAATCGATCTAGTATTTAACCTTTCGCTTTCTTAGTTTTATAGGTCTCTCCGTATTAATCCACTCTAGATAGAGCTATTAGAGTTCCTAGAGTATCTCTAGGTCTAGATATTCTTCTAGTTCCTAGGTATTATCGGAGTCCTCATAATCCTTCTATTTAATAAGGTATAGCTTTCTATCCTTTTCCTATCTCATACCGAGCACACTTTCTACCTCGTAGATCTATATTTCGGTCTCCTAATCTAGTAGCATCGACTTCTAGATTTCGGCGTCCTCAAGCGCCTTCTCTAAGAGTACTATATAGAAGACTAAGTATATCCGCATATCTTTAGGTAATATTAGTTTATACGTAACTAGTCCTAGTTTCTTTTTAATTTTAAATAGTCTAAGTTTCTTAAAGTCTAACTTATCGCTTAGTCTTTTAGTTTTAATATTACGTCGTAAAAGGTAGGCTATACCCCTCTCTTTAAAGTCTAGTCCCTTAGATCTTCCTTTATTTGCGAATTTAGCTATTCGTTCTACGAGAAACTCTAGTTCTACTAATAGCTGTATATATAGTTCTCTAAGTTTATCGACTTATACCGTTACTTATTGCGTAATCGGTCGAAGATTAAGCGGTTCTCGCTAGATATTTAGGTGGAATCCATAGTTTATATAAAATAGTGAAATTCTAGTAGTAACTTTAGAATTATTATAGGCAATCTATGCCAGTAGTAATAGTTCTACCTAATTATCCTACTTATAATTAATATAGGCTCTTAAATATTACTCTAGTATTTAGTTCGTCCTTTCTATTTATCTATTAGTCTATAGGTGAAATGCAGTCGATATTTTATTCTTACTTCCTAGCTAATCTATTAGTAATTGCTAAAACTTAGATTTAAAGAGCTTGTCTCTATCTAATATTAATTTTACTGGCATCCCGTATACTACGAACACACTCCGTATAAACACGTATGCTAGTTCTTCTACTTTCATAGTTAACAGCGTTAGTATAAAGTAGGCGTATTTCGTAAGACGATCTATAATTACGTAGATTATATCGAACTTCTATTTCGTAGCAGGGTCTTTAAACAGTAGTAGTAGTCTAATAAAGTCTATCGTAACCTCTTCCTATACTCCCGTAGGTAGCTATAGTATTTATAGCTTTCTATATAGCTTATATCTAGATGCTTTAGTCCTTGCGCATACGTCGTAGTTGTTAATCAGTGTCTTAACGTCCTTGCGTATACCTAGCTATTCCTAGTTTCTTTATATGAGTTCGAGAGTCTTCTCTACTCTAAAGTATCCCGCTGTTCGGTTATCGCAATATAATCGAATTATCTTTTCTTTTATTAGTTAATCGAGTGGTGTTTTTTCCGCTTAATTAACTTGCGATTATATATATACTAATGCGTTTCCTTCTTTCTTAAAGAGTTAGCACTCGATAGTCTTTTCTTTACCTTTAGCATAGTCTAGTCTCCTACTAAGAGCGTCCGCTCTAGCGTTTTCCTTTCCCTTAACGTAGTATATCTTAAACTTATATAGCGCTATTGTTTCGGCCTATCTAATCTATCTCCTATTTAACTTCTTAGATAAATTCTAGTATATTAGGTTTAAGTAATCTAAGTATACGTCTATAGAGTATTTAGATCCTTTTAGATATACTCCTTACTTACGCATAGCTTCTATAATTACGAGTAGTTCTATATCGTAAATCTCGTAGTTAACTTCTACTAGTAATATTTTCCTAGAATAGTATACGACTAGTCGCATCTTCTCTTTATTATCCAGTTAGCTAATTACCGCGGCGATTACGTATCCTAATATATTAGTCTCAATAATAATTTTCTTCTTTAGATCGAAGCAGACTAGTATAGGTACCTAAGTAAAGAGCTCCTTAAGTCTTTTAAACGCGGCTAGCGCCTTAGTTCCTATAGCGAATTATAGTCTCTTTTTTATTAATACCGTTAGAGGTAAGGCGATACGTAAGTATCCCTCTATAAATCGTCGGTAATAGTTAGCTAACCTAAGGAAACTCTATAGTTCCTTAAGATTAGTTAGTTCCGGCTAGTCTAGTACGGATTATACCTTCGCTAGGTCTAATCGAACACTATAGTCGCTAACGATAGATCCTAGGAATAGGACTTCGTATTTAAAGAACTTATACTTTTCGAGCTTAAGCTTTAACTCTCGTTCTCGAAGTCGTTCTATAACCCATCTAATATACTTAATATATTCTTCCCTAGTCTTAGAAAACACTAATATATCGTCTAAGTAGGCTATTACGAAGATATCGAGTTCTTCGTATAGCGCTTCGTTAATAAGTACTTAATATAACGTAGGTGCGTTAGTAAGGCCGAACGGTATCACTTAGTACTCGTAGAGTCTATAGCGAGTACTAAAAGTAGTCTTCTACTCTTTACCTTCCTTTATACGGATTAGATTATATGCTCCGCGAAGGTCTAAGGCCGTAAACTACTTAGCTCCTTAAAGTCGGTCTTACAACTTAGATATTAACGGTAAGGGGTAGCTGTTTTTAACGGTAATCTTATTAAGTTTTCAATAGTCGACGTATAGTCGAAGAGATCCGTCCTTTTTAGGTATAAAGAGAATAGGGTATCTAGCTAGTGATTTCGAAGGCTATATAAATCCCTTTTTCATATTCTCGTCGATATACTTTCGTAGTTCTATCTCTTGCGTTCTTAATAGAGGATAGATGCGTTCTTTAGAAGGGTTTTTTCCTTCTACTAGTAGTATCTCGTAGTCCTACGGTTAATATTTAGGCAGTATAGCCCGAGTTTTATTATCTTTAAATAAGTCTTTATAATCTTAATATTCGTAGGGTATCTCTAGTTTATAGAGTACTTCTTCGAGTTCTTCCTTCTAGTTTAATTCTCTTACTACTCTATTAGCTTATCTAGTTATCGTACTCGGTCGATATAAGGGTCGAGCCTAGACCATTTTTGCACACTATTTAAAATCGAACTATAGTCGGTTAATTAGTTGCCTTCTTAAGGGGTTAATCAGGAACCCTATCTAGTCTAGCTAGTTTAGTCCTAATATATATTCCTCGTTAAGGTTTTCTACAACGTTAATATCTATCAAATATTACTTCTCTTAATATTATACCCGTACTATCTAGATCTCCTTAAATACTATACTGTAGTTCTAATTTATTCCTTATAGTAAGAACGGGTTATGCTTCTATATCTCCTATCCTCGTAGGCAGCGATTTACGAAGCTCTTAGATACTATACTTATATTAGCACCTATATCCACTATTACCCGAACGGTCTTTCTATTAATACGCGCGTTAACCTTTATTAACTCGAGGTTATAATCCTTAAGTACTCGATTACAGACCTTCTTTAGCTACGTCGCTAGTTATCTCTTCTAGCGACAGCCTTATCGTTTTTTAACGTACTATCTAATTTAAAGTCCGATATTACTTCGTCGATTGCGTCTAATCCCTTAGCGTAACGTTCTACCTTAGGCGTATCCTAGTGTGGTAGACGTTTAAAATAGAATAGTTGTAAAGTCTATTTGTTTCGTATTATACATCCTTAGTATATATATAGATTAGGGCTTACTCTATAATTCTTAGAGTAACAGATTCTCTATATATTCTCGATATATTCTCCTTTTTCTAGGCTATTAGGGTTAAAATATTTGTATCGGTACTAAGCTTCTTACTTATATATTAGATCCTTATACCAGTCTTAGAACCATCGATTAGTTCGAAGAACTATTCTATCTTTACTTTATCCTACAATCGCGGTAGCGACATTTTCTTCCTCGTCGAAGCTTATCGACGAGTCCTCTATCGTAGAGTTTATAACAATCTCTATTTTAGTTCGTAGTTTCTTACCTATATAAGGTAATTCTCGAATCTAGGTAAGTAGGTATATTATTAGTAGTATGCGGTCGTCCCTATACTGAATTATATATCCTCCTTTAACGTTTAGAGTAATACAGTCGAATTTAGGCTATAGGTTAGAGCTAGGCACGTATACCCTAACGCTTCCTTTCTCGTTAAGGTATTATACCATCCTAGTCTATTCGCGGGTTCGTACCGTAATCCATTCCCTATTCTAAATAAGGGTAGCGGTTTCGAGTAAATACCTTCCTTTTTATCCGAATTCCTTAATTAGTCCCTTTATATAGTCTTTATATGCTCCGAGAGTCCTATATAAGTCCTTATCCGTTAAGGTCGAGTATTCCGACTCGGGATATTCTACGGTTAGTCTTAGAATCGTAGTAGTGCGTAGAGGATCTCGTTTCTTTAATTAATTAGCGTGTGCCTTAACTTCTACGGCGAGTTTCTCTACGTACTCCGTATATTCGTTAATTATCTTACTAACCTCGTCCTTACTAGATAAATATTCTTCTAGCTCTTAATATATTTCTCTTTTCTCGATTTCGTAGTCGATACTAGGTTCGTATTTACGTTTAAGCGGTTTTTTATACTTCTTTAGGATTTCGACTATAACATCCTCTACTACCTATATTAGTTCTTATTATTATAGTCCGGTAGGGTTATAAACGATCTATCCGATCTTAGTATTATATCGTTCCGCCTTAAACTCACTTTTAACCTATCTCTAATATCGTATTTCCACAATTATATATCCTTTATCCACATCGTATCGTACGATTTCCGGGTCCGTACTTTTAGGAGTAACTACTTTATAAACGTTCGCTTATTATTAAGTTTATCTTATATCTCCCGGTCCCTCGTATTTAAGGTATAGCAGCATTAGTATAGGCTATCGAGGCCCTTCCGGATAGTAGATTAAGCTAGTAAGGGTTACACCGTAGGTAGCGACTTCGTCTACCGTATACACTTATTTCCAGTACCATGTTCTATAAATAGTTCCCTCTCGGTTATACTAGATAACCTCTAGATCCCTATCTATAAGAGTCTATACCTAGTGCATATTTACTTAGCGTATAGCCATCTTAGACTTCCTAGGCTTCTTAGAGTACCATCCCGACCTATCTTTCTCGAATCGGTACATATAATAGTTATCGTTATAGCACGCTATCTATAACATATATCTATACTTTAGGTATCGGGTATCGCTTATATCGAGTTCCTCGTTTTACTCGTTAAGTAAGGTGTTCCCCTTAGTAGTAGAGTCTTCGCTCTTACTAGGTTGTTTCTCGGCTATATTAGCTTATTTACTCGCACCTCGATACTCTCTAGCATAGTGTCCTTTTTTACTATACTAGAAGCATTCGCCGTTCTTAGAACGTTAGAGTTGGTCCTTAGTCGTAACTAATTTGCGGCCCTTACCTTTATTAGGTCGTCCTTCGGTCTTAGCTCCTTATCTTAGGCGGTTATTACGCTTTTACTACTTAAATATTCGTTTAATAGCTGCGTTAGCTTCCTAGTCTATCGCATTAGGGTCTCGTTTAGTCGCCCGTTTATTCTGTCGACCTCGATTGTTAAATCTCTTATTATCGTACTCGTACGTTCTAGACTTTTCTATCTTTCGTTGCTATACTCTCTTATCGAGGTTTTCCGCGTACTCGATAAGTTCCTATAGGCCTTCCGGATCTTCTTCTTCTCGTTCGGTAATTACGTCTTTAATAAAGTCCTTAAGTCCGAAATAGTAATCGTCCTATAAGGTCTAATTATTTCGTTCTAACTTATTGCTAAGTCGCTAAAACTCGGTAGTATAATTAGCAATAGAGCCGGTCTATTTAAGAGAGCGTAATTCCTTTAACGTCTTTCGAGTCTCGTCTTCGTACTCGTAAAGCTTTTAGAGTTCTAGTACGAACTTATTAATACCTTCTTTAAACATCTTATTAGTTCGATCCTTTCGTCCCTTCTCGGTATTATTCTTAAAGTAGTCTTCTAAGTACGCTTCGAACTATTCGGCAGGTTTATCCCTTAAGAGGGTACTTACCTATACGACCTAGTCCTTAGGTTTAGTAATCTTCCCGTACTTAACGTATACCTATAGTTAAAGTAAGAATATCTTAAACTTAGATCGATTACCCCTAAATAGTTCCGGGTCTTTAATCTTAAGTCGAGCATCGTCGTTAGTAATACCTATAAGAGCGAGGTTAGTAATAGAGGAGTTACTTAGCTTATCGCTTAACCCTAGAGTAGATATAGTACTATCGATACTAAGTAACTTAAAACTTTCCGTAAGTCTAGTCGGTAACGTAAGTCGAGACGGTAGTATAGTCTTCTTCGTACCTATACTTATATACGATCTAGCTTAGTGAGTATAGTAGTTAAAATATTATAAGGCGTCGTTCTTTACGTAACTAGTAAGAGTACGAGTAGAACCTCTTATTCTACTTAAGTAAGCTAGGCGAGATAGTATATAGATAAGTCGGGGTAAGGTCTATTATATATAGGTAGGGTTTTAGTATAACTTAGATTAACTACGGAACTATCGAACTATATAAAGGAGAGTCGTATCTATATACTTATATTTATAGTCCCGAATAGGAAGTCTTAGTATAGTAGTATAGCAAGATAGTAAGGTACTAAGGAGGTACGACTATCTACCTATCTACCTAAGTATTACCTCTTTCGGAAGTTACGTAATAGGACCTCGGGTCCTCACGTACTAGGCTTCCTCGCGAGACCTTCCTATATAATAGAGCGTGGCCGTCTTATAGCCATAGTCCGTAACACACGCACGCAGCAAGAGGAACCTCAAACCACCTGCACTTTCATCGGACGCCGTGGATTACATTGTATCGAACCTGTCAGGCTTCACTTCCGAGTGCCCTTCGTATTTGTGTCGGACACTCTAGGTTCTAGAAAGTAATCGCTTCAACCCGTCGATGTTTCCCCTAGCACTACCTTCTTAACGTCGGCATGCATCAAGGACCTAAATGGACAGGCAACAATTACAATTTGAGCACTACCGACGGAGTCAAGCAACTTCTCGCCTCTGCCTCCACGCCTTGAGATACTGCTCAATGCCGTATTTGATCTGGGGAAGATGATTTGTTACTTGCTCGCCGGAATAGTTGTCGCAGTTGTCAAACGTACACGGACTGCAAGAGCCAAGTCAGTCCTGACTACCTAGCATTATCGCTACTTCTGGCGTCATTGTAATGACCATCTCCCTTAACCGGTACATGTAAGCCTCGGTGGTGCTGGAAGCATCTGAGAGGCCTTGAACGTGGTGTTATAGGGTCCAAACGTTGGCTTGAACTGTTGCTCATGCACGGTGATCATTTGTTCCCCGATACCTTTGAATGTCTTTTCCACGGTCCTCACCTGATAATCTCATGCAGCCGCTACATCGTGAGATCACTAAACCTACTATTTGTACTTGATCAGGTGACCCCTGCATTTCTTGAAAGCACGTTTCTTGAAGCAACGCATACTCTCACGCCGAAGGTGAACGACACATTGTTTAAGGTTGACTCACAAACATCAAACACAAATTGCGACGAGAGACCCGACGTGAGTTCCTTACGCCCACACGGCGACGCGAGGTAGACGATAGATCAGCGTCAAGACCCTTCAATGGCAACAGAGAAGGTCATTCTGGATGGACATGAATTGCACACGCTGCAGTCCACAACCCCATCCACCGTCGTGCCATTCGGAGATCCACCACGTGCTAGACCACAGACCACTCAAGCCGAACACAAGAGCTTAGAAGAACGAGAGAATATGGCTCAATCAACACGATCATTCTCAGCCGACCAAGGAGTCGGGGGCCGAGCGTACACCCAAGATACTTCAGAGACTATACCAAATGCGCGTCAAAGGGAGAACAAGGCTATACACAAAGTCACAGCGCCTCTAACCCCGAGAGATTCCAGAGCGCGAGATCTAGGGGACGCTGCTGCAGCCAATTGGGGGAGCCACATGCGGATCGAGATTGGATCGCTTGATTCCCATGTCGCCTTGGAAGTAGGCATTGACGATTGCAATAGGAAAAAGTACATGGAGGACGATAACGAGCCATTATACACTAGTGTGAAGGAGTGAGCCTGCTATATACTTGCCATGATCTGCCAAGCCTCACTACGCAGGTCGCAAGAGCCTCTTGTAAGCAAGCACACCTAGTAGATCTGTATAGCTGTATAGGCGCGTCTATATGGGCCTTTTCAAGTTTGGGACGGAGGAAAATCGACGTAATTAATCAATCAATCTGCGAGAGAAGAGCACATAGCGAATGTAACAAGCAATCCCGTGATGACAAGGAATGTGAGGTGATGAAACACGTGACAATGACGGAGACATGAGAAGCTTCAAAAACGTTCTTACCATTACACCGGTTACATGTTTATCGCTGTCGGTGCCTCTTAGGAGCAGCGATTCCTTTTGGACCCTCGAAACATTGAATGTGGCTTTTCTGCTCAACGTGACTGAAAAGGTGATCAGTCACACTTGAGTATTTAAAGCTACCTTGCAGGATCATATGACGCCTGCTGCGTACACCCCCCACTGTAGACGTGCCCAAGCAATGCCTCGCTTGTCACGAAGGCACATCTGTGACCGTCCATGTATCATCGATCGCAGTATTCTTCACCCTCGTCCAAGTCGAGTTCCCAAACGCAAGAATCTTCGTCTTGATCTTCGAAATTCCAGATATACCATGGCATCACGGCGTACAATACGAGGGCAAGCCCATAACCGGACCCAGATACAAGATCCCGACCCGAAAAATAAACCTCCAAAACGCTAGACCAGCCTCCTTGGCGCATAGCCGTTCCAGAAAGCTCGGCGATGAGTAGTAAGGCCAAACTTAAAGCACCGATCAAAAGTGGAGTTGCTACCGAGTTTCTCTTCTCATCTAGCTGCCACATTGTCAATTGAGCCGCCTGCCAGATCCAAGCGAGCATAACCGGGATCTCAAGAAGCTCGGCATATCGAGCTCCGACATATGGTTGAAAGATCATCAGGCGGACCGGAGCGAGCATCGCACCCACAACAAAAACTGCCGTGAGTATAGGAGAGACAGTCGAAAGATTTCGCCAACAGAGTGATGGGTCATTTCCGATATAGATGAGATGTGTACTGGAGACTCAATCTGGTAAGTGAAGTCGTCGGTCGATCAGACCGAGCTAATACTGTTTGCCTCTTTTATCGTATTGCCCAGACAGGTAAGTACTTGTGAAAGAGTCAATTACGTTAACCAGTTACCAATGCCCAACTAACCAGCCAGCAATATACTCACTTGAAGCTCCACCCCGGAGACATGTTAGAAGAAAATGTCACGTTTTTAAAGCAAGAGAACTGCGTCGTGCCACTCTCGCTGTCGAAGTTCTCAGCTCGTAGAGATCATACAAAACCTGTTAACTACAGAAAACAGGGGTGGTATGATACTTCGTGATAGATTTTGTACCCACGCTGCGTAGGCAGCCGGCACCACACTAGGCTAAGGGCGTGTAACGAATGGAGGGGCTGAGCTGAGGCACTTCAGAACGAATCATGGAACATTGTTGGATGGTAAGGTATTCGGCGCTCAGGAAGCACATGTTACAGTAAGGTGGAACATGAGGTAAGACCTTGATGCTTGTTCGGCTCTTACTTGCCAGTTTTGTGTTCCGACACACGAGAACGCTTGCGATGCGAAGGTCAGTGGCGATCATCTACCTTCGACCACTCCATCCAGATACCCGAACGTTCTAGATTGCGCGAATCCTTCCGAGAATGGCAGGTCTGACGAAGTGCTTCATGCGCACCAGCCCCCGCCGTAGCTGTAAGTACGTATGGCGGCCAATAATACTGAGCTTGTGACTCCCTCTAACTTATCGGGCCACCAGAGTTACAGTTAGCTGTAGTGTTTTACAGTACACATCATTACACAGTACAAATCATTACACAGTACACGTCATTACACATATATCACAGTAGTAGTCACGCGATCTTATGCCCAGGTATTGTAATTAGGCAACAGCTGGATGGCACGTCCCCAGAGCACACTAAAACCGCATGCACTGGATGGTGACGCACCATCTTTTTCTTACATTGTGCCATGCACGTCCTCCCAACCAAGTCTTTATTTGGAAATGCTACCACAGAGTCGAACCGTACAGGGCACAGGGGCACCGCGTTGGAGTTCGAGCAAATCTCCTCCTCGGCTAGACCATGTTGCTTCAATCTTGGGACGCCCTTTGCTCCTGACGACCATCTATTTTGGATGCTTGACCTGATCGACGATCTTTCGATATCGCGGTAGCGCCTACACTTTCGTATCATGTAAGCCTGAAGCATTAACAGAAATGCTGGCCAATCGACCCATCAGAATAGTAAGCTAATTCATGATTCCTGCTCCAATTACCACATGCGAAGAGGACGTTGTAGTTCCTGAACACTCTGCCTAGATACGTCTCATCACAGGTCTACTTCGCTCGAAGAACTACTTGAAGCCTGTCATTCTACCTTTTAGTACTCTTAGTTCTACGAAAGCCAAATTTGCTATAAACGCCGTTCGCTGTTTGAGCGAGTTCACAGCTTTTAGAGACCTGGTAACCCGTAAACCTTCGGTTGGTCTCTTCAGAAGCTGCCAGAAACCGTATACTTTCTCTGAAAACAGCAAATGGGTCTTCAATGCAGCTATCTCCTTGGCACATGCAATCACGGAAAGCGCTTACTAAACCCGCCGGTGCGGAAAATCAAATCCGTAACAGGGGCTCGATGTCAACTTTGATGGCTTTAGGTTTACGAGCCAATCACCCCGCTTCGATGACATTCCAGGACGCGGGAGCGCGACACGTGATAAAGGATGCGGGAGCTGACGAGACACTAGCGTAGCTTCGAGCAACGGATATTGGGATTTCTGTTTCGCTATCCGCAGGCTTTTGAAGGCTGACCCCGGCTTCGCCCGGACAAGCAAAGTGGCCGGTTTCTTCACAGCACACCACAAAGCTGCTAGAACGATCCATGAGCCCGGCTGCCGGCTTGATAAAACCACTTTTCTTCCTAAGGTTACTATCACAAATATCAACTTCGCCTTTTATAACAATTAGCTTTCGACTTTATATTCATCACTTAGATATTTCTACGAGCAGCATGGTAGTAATTGTGAGCTAAAACAACAATATTTGAGCCGCAGTGGGCGATGTAACTAGCACAGTAGCGCTATACTATAACCGGATACGTCGCTTGCCTGCAGGGTGCCAGGGTGCTATTGAGGAGTTGGCTTAGAGTTTAGCCAAGCCTGCAAAGTGCTGATGAGTCGATGATTTCCTTAGAAAGTTCCATCGTCTTCACCAAATCAGCAAGGACCAGTCTTCAGACGTGCAAAGCAAACGTTCGCTAGGGCAAGAAGAGGAGAAGTGGCCTGATGCCAGCCATGCATATTGTCCGAAAGGGAAGTAGCACGGGACTCAGCCTCAAGATCAAGTGCATATCGAGGTTTGATCGCCCCAGAACCGAGTTATCTGAAGATGCGCAACATGCATGTCGCACCGGCATTCGCCGTCGATCATTTCGTAACCCCTACAGAAGATTCTCAACTGGTGGACGGGCGTTCGCCAAGTAAGACCCATCGTGAAGACGTGATCTAGAACCACGTCGATGGAAATGCGGGCCAAGCCATGTTTCCCCTGGTAACTGCGTTGTTACTGACCGCTGTCACTGATACATATGGCGGTGCATTCTCGCTAACACGTATGTCTGAAGCTATACCCAAGGGCTCACATTCTTCCCAGGAAGGAACTAAAAGATCGTGCAGCCTTGCTGTGTAGCTATCCCAATTCCTGACAATGGCGCTCGAGGGCAATTATAGTACTCAACACTCGTGGTCCACCGAAGACGAACGCGGAGAATTCCTAGCACAACTTTATGACGCGCCATTTCTGGAATGCTTCGATAGTCTTGATAACCTTTCTCAGGAAGCCTCTACCACCGCTGAACTACTACCCGATCCGAAGGTGACCTCCCGCTTTAAGCAGCTGCAAGCAGTCTATCAGCCAACACTCGATGACACGGTCAATTCAAGCCTGGGCATTGGTATGCCATACCCATCTACGGAAATGATCACAAGCCCCACTTCTACTCTCGGGGGAACATCGTTTCTTCAACCGGAGGGGTTCGGTATGTCAACCTGTCCCTTGCCTCCGTGGTCTTTCTCCGGGGAGACTGCGTCGATTGAGGATCCACCGACTTATCCTTGTTTTGCTGGATTGCAGTTCGACAGTCAGCCGTTGAAGGGACAGTCTGCGACTTCAAATCCGCGAGGAGTCAACTGTAAGGTCAATGATGTGAAAACCGCTACTCGCCCACGTCCTGTACGACAAAGTACGTCAGCCTCGATGCCATCCGAGCCGACCGCAATCAGCATGCAATTGTCAGCAAGGAAACCACGAGATCATCGAACGACTTACACCGGTAGTCCATCACCTTCCGAGGACGATGCGACTGCCAACAAGAAGGCGAAGCGTGCGCATTCCCTTGTCGAGCGCCGATATAGAGAAGGTCTCAACAAAGGACTCGAAGAGCTCGAGAAGGCTCTTTTACAAGCGCAATTACCCAAAGTTCCGAACGAGTCCGCTGGAGTCACCAGCACCGATAGTAGGCATGGTAAGAAGAAGAAGAAGTCCCACGTACTTGCCGACGCCATGGACTACATCTACACTTCAGAGGTGGACATGCGGCATCTATCACACGAGGTCAGCTACCTGAGCGAGAGGGTGAAAGTTCTCGAAAAACTTGTCAAGTGCGAGGAATGCCCGATAGTAGCACAGATGAACATGATGCGTTTGGCTAATTGAATTTTGGCTGCGGCGCGTTATATGTTTACAGTCTCTTTGGGCAAGTATGTACCAAGGTGGGCCAACTCATTTTTGTTGTATGTATAGCAGATGAAGCAGTCTATAGCGCATAGACCTGAAATGCTGAGATGCGACAACGTTTAATAATGATGTGGTTAAAAGTTCTTAAACTACCTGAGCATTAGTATTCTCGGAGCTTCCTCGTGAGCAGCATCCACGATCTTGTTCGCCCACGCAACACTGTAAAAGAGCCTTGACGAATCAGGCAAACCTTGGATCAAGACGGGTTGTCAGGATATGGGCATCTGGGCGAGCGAACAAGGCTAGGTACTTGTCGTACAGCTAATACTGTTGGTAAGCAATTCACTGTTCATCCTCATGGGCACCTATGTTTCCTTACTTCCAATCCACCTCACATAGCTTAGGGTCGCGGTAGCTGAGCACTATCCGACACAAGTTGCCAGCCAGTTTGGTCCACCGCATCGCATAGCTGGGCGCTTTCGTGGGGATGCAGAAGAATCTTTGACATTGCCGAAACTCACCATCGCCTTGATTCCGTCATTGAGATCCATTGCCGAGTTTCTTTGCATCTTATGTGTTTGATGATTCGGTCAGCCTTCAGTAGCCGTGGAAGTTCGTTCCGAATATCAGTATCTAGCTGTCCAACTATCGTGCCGCGATCTTTAGGCTCAACACAGATATGGAAAGGAGAGACTGTCTTGCTGTCCATACAGTCTTGGCTTACGCCGTTCGGTTCTATAGGCAGATCAAGTGTGTGTCTGAGCGGTTGTCCTGGCGACTCGGTGCCTGGGCTAGAGCATGCGGACGGTATTTCTGCTGAATCCGAGGGCCCACTCCTGCATTCCATCTGGGCTACTATCATGTTCGAAGTCTGAGTAGATTCGGCATAGTACTCGTTTATCACAACACCGACAATCAGTTGGAATGTTAGCCGATTCCGACGAAAGCTGAAGTCGGCTAAGATTGGGGAAACCATCACTTTCAGAAAGAGCCGAAGGCAGCGGCAAGTCATGGTCATGCACCTCATGTCAGGATCTTGGAAGTTCGGGCTCAACATATAACGCCTGTCGTGAGGAGAATTGGTAGTGGCTGTTCATTACCTTTTGTTGGATTGGGCCAGCGCGATGTTTTGTCGCTGCAATCAAGTCTTCGCCAGGCCACCGAGGGGCGGTCCTGCCATCTTGTGCTTTCTCGCAAGGGTTGGAAGCTTCGAATGCTTCTATACCTTTTTCACTTCTAACCAGGACGACCACAACACCTTTTATGTGAGCCGTGTGGACAAAGAACGTCTACTGAAGACGTCTTCGTCTTCTCTTTCCTCGCAAAGTTGGCAAGCTCGGTGATTCTGAAACATTGCGTGCTGGTGTCGCATTGGGTGAAGCACAATCATCATACAAAATCAACACTACAAGTACTATGTTATGCCGCCCCTTTAAGCTCACAGAACACCTGTCAGTAGTTCCCTTTCACAGCGTTTCTCTTATGCTCATCCATGTTGTGGTTGAGTTTCGTCAAATACTCCAGAAAGGTCTTGTGCCTTTCCAACGCCTTTGAGAAGTGGTCCCAATCAACCCAGGTGGTCTTCGGACAATTTTCGCTGCTTTCTTGCGTGCCAGTCTCATCGTCACATAGGTCTAAATGCGCAAGACTAATGGCTGTTCCGAAGACTAGTGGTATAAAGTCACTCTCGTTGCCCCGTGACAAAGGGTACTGCGATACTTACTATTGCGTATCTCACGACCATTGAGCTCGGTAGCGTCTTGACGGAGTTCTTTCTTAGCCTTAGGAGCGATTTTCAGCCTACCGTTCCCAGATTTCTCATACATGTCGAAAAACCTTTGCCAAATGTCGTTTCGCACCGCTTGGGTCAGTCTCGGATATTGAATAGCTGCTGTGATACGGCTGATGAAAGAGTCGTCAATCTGCCCAGGCCGGTTGGTTGTCTGGAGTTCAATGCTTAGCGTTGTCCACCTTCGAAAACAATACATACCAGGAACAAGACACCAGCGAAGTATTCCATCGTTCTCAAGAATACTATTTGTCCATTAGTAACCTGTTACAAAACCTAAGAGGACTAGAGTTACTGGTCACAGTTGCTTTTTGGATTTGGTCGCTTGAGTGGCGTTTCGCCAGATAGATATCAGCTTCATCAATGAGCAAGACGGCACCCCATTTTGTGGCACGACTGAACCAGCGCCGGAGAAACTGCTCATGCATTTCTCCACAACCATGTGTCTGGAAGTCGTCACTTGTGAGGCATATCAGTGGCCTATGCGTGTCGTTTGCCACACACTCTGCGGTTAATGTCTTCCCTGTACCTGCTGGGCCATGTAACAAGAATACTTGTCCTTCCCCCTTGCCGGGAACGAAATCAGCTTGAGCTCGCTGCCGTCTGACTGTCTTATCGAGTACAGTGCGGAGAATTTCCCGATCATCGTCATTGATTACCAGGCATTTTTCGAGTTGATTTTGAAGGCTGCCAGCAGGCTTGCTGCTGATGCCTTCAACTTCAAACCTCATCTATCGTTTGATACCAAGCGCGAATCCGCGAACGCGTGGCGAGAGAAGGACAATGGCCTCCGGTAAGAGCATTGCGAGCTGTTCAGGCTTCGAAGTGTCTATTTCGTGAAAATCGGCTAACCTCCTGTAGCCTCGACCATCATTCGGCTCGTAGTCTGTGACATGAAGGGTGGTCCGATCGAAGTATTCCTCTGGTCGACCTTCGAATATACGAGAGTATCGGTCTTTGACCCCACGATAATTGGACCTTTCCTCTATGTAGTCCTCGAGCAATTCATTGTACTCTGCTGGGTCTATGATGATTTGACCTTTGTAAGAAGATCGTGGATGCTCGTAGATCCTGTGACTAAAGCCAGTTTTGACGAGCTCCAGAAATCTTTCTCCTCTTTGTTTGAGACGTATTCTGCCCGCGCCACCATCGTGCTTGTCATGAAACCTGGCTGGTACGATGGGCAATGTGAGCACAGACCGATCCCCTTCGTACTGGTCAATCCTTGACAGTGTGCTAACCCGCACCAAGAAATTGCCGTCCCATTCGTAATACCAAGCTTCAACCGCGTAAAAGGTCTGTCGACCTGCGTTTTCATCACGTTCAACCTTCTGTGCAGAGACTGTAACAAGTGCAATCAGCTCGTCATTTTTACATTTGTAAACAATCGTGCCAGGCTTGAACAGCAGCCACAGTTTTTCAAACTCCACCCGAGGCTGTGGAAGCTGTAGCTTGCGGACAATCGGTGTTATCGTGTTCTTGTAATGAGGACCAATCAAGCGTAATAGGACAGCAACTTCGGCGCAGGCATCTTCATCCCATGAAACGGCTCGACGTCTAGAACGAGCAAATTCGTCCCAGAATCGGCTTGCGCGATCCTCACCGTGCTCCACAATGCCACGCAGAGCTTGTTGAGACCGCTCGTGGCCCCCAGCTGCCAGCACACAATGCTTGTACGTGTCGTAGATATCGTCGTAGTATATGAGAAGCGTACTGTAGGAGCCAGATGAGTCGAGAGGGTGGCTACTGAGTTCTTCAGATGATTGTGTTGGGTTGTAGTCGATGATCGAATTTAGAATCTTCAGAAGTTCTTGAGATTCGATTTTTACCTCTTGAAGAACGACTTTATCGACCTTTATCTTCCGATCCGTATCAAGCCTCTTGCGACGCTTCCACCAGTCCCAAACCGTGTTTCCTTTCTCCTCGCCAAGGTCTGCAGTCTCGATGTAAGCGCAGGCATGTATGGTAGTAGGATTATCCTTAATGTTGGACCTGCTTATGTCTGAAAGTTTGTAATCGATACCTTTGAAGGGAGTGTCCTGGAAGAAGGTTTTCCATGATCCATCACCGGATTCTACTCGTACACTATAGAGAACATTGACTCTTGGACATTCTTCATCATCGTCTGTGCTACTTGCTGCAGCTCCATCTTCCTCTGGAGTCTGGGCTCGTAAACCTGGTGAAGTGTTGCTCGTGTGACTTGCATCCATGTCATTAGTGCGGCCATCTAATCCATCACATGGGTTGGTGGAGCTTTCGTCCGTTGATCGAATGGTAGGCGAGGCTGAAGAAGACATCGTCGCGATTGGGGCCTCGCATAGCACTGCTAAATCTGGATCACAGTCGGATTTTGCTACTGGGACTTGTGTCTCGACTGTACGATTGGCCTCCATGAACGAGGTTATGTCGTATGATAGTTCGAGCAGAGAACTTTTGGAGGCACTCTGCTGAAGTATTCAGGCTCATCTGAAATAACAAAATGTGATGTTCATGGCCCCTTACCGAACGAAACTCTTGGTATCCCGCACCCAACATCAAGGATCCAACGACGAGCGTCAAGAATATGCGACGAAGCCCTGCAGCTCGTTTGTATTGTGCAACCAGGAATCTGAACTTTGGGCACATCTTCGTCCTTCCGGACTCTCCATAGTGCTATTGGTCGCCACCATCACCCCCTGAGGGTTTTGACAAGGGTACCCTACAGCCTGATGTGAAATAGCCGCTGCTGGACAGAAATGGTGTGCGGGGAAGCTTCAGAATACACACCGGTCTCGCGAAACCCCTCTGAACAAATTCATAAATGACGCCCAACCGAGCCACACAATGTAAGCGAGTGGATATACAGAGGCTCTACGCGCTCGAGCGAAGCGCCGAACCGTTTGTGCTGTGCCGCTCGAGTCTTACTCTGGCATGCAATGTTTCAGGTGTAACAGCTTCTGAACGTATACAATTGCTGATGAATTTTGATTGAATGTAAACATACAGGAGTGGACTCCGTCATATGACTGTGTGTTACAACGTCTGATGCGCAAAGACCGACTGAATATTGCCCATAGCATGGCGTCACATGGAAGTCCAGAAAGCCTCAGCCTGACTGTGCAGGTCGGTCTCCATTCGATTACGGGTGAATCAATGGTCCAAGTAGTTGTTTGTGACTGCATAGTTGATACGCACTGTGCTGGCAGGCACACATTCGTTCCGACGAGAGGCGATATCGTGGACCTAAGCTTGGTCGCGTATCACAAGCCTCCAGTGTTTGCATTTCACGCCTGAATCATAGTAATGCCGCTCGAATACACCCGCGGCCCGGTCCACGAACCTAGAGTGCTGCCTTTGAAAGCACTGTCGAATGATTTATTGAGATCGCGCCGCGAAAGAGGCGTGACGAGATGGCTGGCATGGCAGCTGCCTACTGTCATGGCAATATTAGGCGGACATTGTCGTCGTTCGCATCGAAGAGCTGCACACGGCCTGGACCTAGAGATGCACATCTCAGCCGGCCATTTGCTGAGTTGTCGGCAACAGTTCGTAGAGAACGCACGAAGTATTTGGCGGCGCCAAAAATGCCTGGATTAGCCAATGACATGAGTTCTAAACTCTCGATTGCAAGCAGAAGAGGCTTTTGATGGTCTAAGATTTGTGACAACAAAGCCATCAGGATCTGAGTTTCGCCCCGCATTTCATGGTCACTGACATCCCTCTGAGGGCATACCTGGACTGGCGCAGGAAGACTGACGGCCTGTTTGTGTCTTGTGAGGTGGTGGACAGCTTGACGTGTCAAGGACTCGAGCATGTCAGCAAGTGTGAGCTTGCCATCTAAGATGGATAGGCGATCTGGTATGTAAATAAGCTTGGGTTGGTCTGCGAGAGCGTAAAGCTCAGCACATGCTAGTGCAGAGGCATCGTGATCAAAATCGAAAGATGTTTCCGCACAGATGCATGTTGTATTATCATGAAAATACCATTGTTGCAACTCTTTGCTGACGCTTGAATCAATCGGTTCCAAGAAAACTTTGAGTGCGAATAATTCGACCCTCTCAAGGACAGCAATAGGTTCAATGGCTCGCAGAGTCCCAGTCACTGCGACCCTAGCTGCATCTCTGTCGTCCACGGTATTGTTCTGAGATTGAGCGGTCCTCCACATATGATCAAGACCTTTAAGCTCATCCTGGAAGACTGCTTTGATCTGATCTATGCTTAGCCTGCCATGTGTCTGCTGGCTCAGCTGCCACATTTGCGTCAGGTCCAGAAGACTTCTTGACAGACGTTCAAGATTCTCAATCATATCAGCAACCGCTTTCTCATCGATAGCAACCCACATAGCTTTATCTGCTGATTTCCGGAGCTTATCCCGAGCAGAACTGATGCTTCGGCCAAGTGGAGAAACACCTGCTTTGCTTCGGCTTTGCCTGTCATATTTTTGCAGTTTGCTTTCGATCTCCACTGATTGTTCTAGTTGTGCGTGAAGGAGGTCGACGATAAGCTTCTTTCGGTTATCGTCGAAAGCAGCAAATTCTCCTTTCGGTTCTCCGACACCAAATTTCGTGCCCCAATCCTCAAAGGTCATTCGCACAAACTTGACGCGCAGGATAAGAGCTCTTCGATCTTTCGCGTCATCATGAAGGACCTTGGCCACGAGCTCACAAAAGTCGATGACACCTTTCCATGCGAGTGCAACTCCACCGGCTCCAAGGGCGAGGTCGGCCATCTTCACGACAAGCCTTTCTTGCTTGCTGCGACATCGGTCTATTCGCCGAGACGAACGTTGGACATACCTCTGTTGGTCGCAAAGATGTACAGTAGTAAGGAGGGCAGTTGGGTAAGACAGGATTCTTGAAGTGTCATTGGTGTTTAGATGGTATTCGAGTCATAGGTAGAGTCGATGCGCCTGTTGTGAGTGGCAATCCGAGCCGCGACAGTGTTGCATGCTTGTTAGCTGACCTTGCCCTACTGTAGAGTAGGCCTGTAGTAGTGGCATCGAGCGGCTTCTGGATGCAGCTAAACAACGAGGACAGGGAAGTCAATCTTGCCAGTGGATCGCTGCATTGTGGGCGTGCTTTGAGCCCCGCCTTCTTGAACAGTGGCAAGGGCCAAGCGCGCAACTTCTTCTAGGGCGCGATTTCCCGCATGGCCCATGTCTCTGATACGACTCTTGCTGGTGAACAGTGTGCTTGACGCGTAGTCCGGATTCCAACATACCGTTGTGCTATCTCCTCGTGTAAAGCAGGAGATTGCCCGCCTTAATAGCGACTGGTCATCGTTACCTTACCCACTGACACTACCCACCACGTTGATTATTAGCTCGTCTGATTCCAGTGTAAACTTGCGTTGTCTGCCAAGGTCTGTGGCCGCATCGGGTGCCTGAGCAAGGCATCAACGAGCACCTGTCAGAACTGTCCCTTTGTGACAATCCTTAACCGAGCTAGCAGCGTGTGCGTAGGGTATAGCAGAAGACCTGTGCCAACATTCGAATGAGAGACAGGCGCACCCTCCGCCCGGACAAGCAAAGTGGCCGGCTTCTTCACTGCACACCACCAAACTGCCGGCAAAATGGCTTGTCCGGGCGGAGGCACCGTTCTGGCTGGTTCCTTCTTGGGGTTGCTTGTTGATGATGTTCAGTTGTATCCTGCCTAACGCACCTACACGACTCGGGGTATCCTGCGTCCTGGAACAGCGAAATCTTCACATATACGCTTGCAAAAGCACGGTCATGCCTGAGCCGAAATGACTCGAGGTTGCAGAAATTCTGCGAGCCGAGGTAAGGGGCAATCTTCGAGATCCAAGGCTTTGCGGAGGAGGGACCATTGTCACGATTGCCAAGGCAGCAGGCTCGGACAAGCTAGGAATACCTGCATTCGCGAATTCTACCGTAGCCTATTTCAATCAAGAAACTGGCCACCTTTTGAGGAGCATGGCGAGTTTTGATAATGTTCCACTAAGTATGGATACCCCCACAGGCGACGACAAGCTTCCTCCGCCCAGAAATTCAATCCGACCGTTCTCAAGCACAAATTCAGGAGGTGGAGTGGTCAGTGCTGGTTACCTTGAGTTTCCGGGCAGAGGCTTGTTAGCTTACAAGCTCGATGCTCGAGGCGCCTCGACTCAAGGCGAGGTTGAAGATGATTGTTGCCTCGTGGCAAACCTCGCCTCACAACGCCCTCAGCTAGCGTGCAAACCCAAACACCAGCGCTTCAAGGAAACTGTTGGTGCTCCGCAGCATCCCAAATTTGATCTCAAAACGCTAAAGGAAGATAGCGGGCAGATAAAGTATGTTATCACGAGACACACGAGCGGTGAATGCTCGTTTGCGGAGATGGCATATCCGCCGTTAGCGGGCTTCTAGCCGGTCACGTAGAAGTCAATCTTTTTTGGAATGCGGTTCTACCAGTAACAAATTACCCCTAGCATCGAGTATTTACGAATAGTCAAGCAAACACAGATCCAAGCATATTTGAGTCCTGTGCAGCACTACGTCGCGACTGCAGCTGTGCTGGAGCCTTCATTGTTGTGTTGTAGCAGCAGTCCGTCAATTGTAGGTACCTGACAAAATCATGTCCACCGGTGTGATGACCGGTCAACGCCGAGACGTGCCAAGAAGCAGGCAAATGAGGAAAATCTTGTTTGGCTAAGCTTGCTCCGCCCGGAAACTCAAGATAACCCTTTTCAAGTAAAAATTAGGAGACGAAGCGGTCAGTGCCGGCAACATTGAATTTTCCGGGCGGAGGCTGGGTACAGGGCTCGGTAGCAAACAACAATAACTTCTGTAGACGGCGGGTGGCCAATGTACTAGCATTGGAATTTTCTGTACGCTCCTATCTAATGGATGAACGATGTCGCGCCGTTCGACGCTCGAAATCTTGTCTACGGTTACTGTTACTCGTAAACCGAACAAGCCCGACCGTGTCGGTGGAAAATGTGGCAAACCAACATCATGGATTCGGCGCGACACTCCGCATCTCCTGTCACTGAAGACCCTGTGGGGCTGCCATGTGGCTAGACGAATACTGACCAGGAAGGTATAAGTAAGCCATGCCAGCTCTCAGGATAGCTGTTCGTGGGAATTCTCAGCTTACTGCAGCCCCTCCAAACAACCCCTCCGAGCAACAGCAAGATGCATAGGCCCTCGATGGAGAAGGTGGACGACACCGTCATGGTCGAGATGTCGGACGACCTGAAGAATGGTGACGAATTAGCCGACACCCGTCCCGACGTTCTCCGAAGTCTGTCCAAAGATGGTATGCAACAACTTGAGAAGCAGCTGGTGAGGAAGCTCGACATGCGACTTTTGCCCATCCTGATTCTCCTTTTTATCCTCAACATCCTCGATCGCAATGCTATTGCGAATGCCAGGCTTGGCGGACTCGAATCCGAGCTAGGCTTGACGCAGACACAATATCAAACCGCGGTCATGGCTGTCTGGCCCGGGTATATTTCCATGATGATACCTTCAAACATGTTGTTGTCGGTTCTCAAGCCGAGAATTTACTTGCCGATCTGTGTTACAGTCTGGGGCGTCGTCGCAGGTTGTACCGGTTTCGTACAAAACGCCGCTGGATTGACTACCGTACGGCTTCTTACAGGTGTAACCGAATCTCCTTACTTCGTTGGGTGTATCTTCCTGCTTTCCTGTTGGTATAAACGAAACGAGTTACCCGTCCGGATCTCGATCTTCTATGCTGGGTATACACTATCTTCGGCTTTTGGTGGCTTGATCGCAGCTGGCATTATTGGTAACATGGCCGGCGTCGGAGGGTATGCAAGCTGGAGATGGCTCTTCATCCTCGAAGGTCTCGCGACGGTCCTCTGCGCGCCGGCAGCATATTTCCTGCTCCCCGACTACCCTTCCACAACTAAATGGCTGAGTGAGCAAGAGCGTGCTATTGCGGCATGGCGTCTATCGATCGAGGCCGACGGCGAAGAGGACACAGTTGAGGGATCTGTCTGGAAAGGTTTCAAGGAAGCTTGCGGGGATCTTAAAGTCTGGCTGTTGGTCGTCATTGAGACAGGTGCTGTGATCGGTATGAGCTTTGTGAGTCCTTTCCACCCCAATTACTACTTGGACAGATTTGCTGACCTTGACAGACCTACTACTTTCCCAGCATTGTGCAGACCTTGGGATATGGACGCGTGGTCACATTGTTGCTGACAAGTCCACCATACTTTGGCGCCTTCATCTTCTCAATCGCAAACAGTTGGCATTCTGGCAAGACGCTCGAAAGAGGCTGGCATATCACCATCGCTTGTTGCATGGCAATCGTCGGACAAATCACCGGGATGTCGACTCACGTCCTCGGTGCAAGATACTTCGGATTTTTCTTGTGCGCTATGGGAGCATTCTCCGCCTTTCAAGTTATTCTTAGCTGGATCTCGAGCACCATCCCAAGACCAAAAGCAAAGAGAGCAGTGGCCATCGCGATGGCCACTGCAATCAGTAACGGAATTGGCAACATTCCGTCAGCATATGTTTACCCAAAATCCGATGCTCCGTAAGTAAAATGACCAAACGCGGCAAGCTGTGACTGACAATGTGCTTCAGGTTGTACCATATAGGCGGCAGTTATCTTACATGTGCTATGGCGATGTGCGCAGCGGCTTGTGTGGTTCTGAAGTTTTGGTTGAAGAGACTGAACAAACAAGCCGAGCTAAGAGATGCCGAATCGAACACACCTCTGAACACCTTCAGATACATAACTTGATAGCCGCAGCATAACACGTGGCGGACTTATCTAGAAATATATTGATCTGCAAGCTTCGTGACCTCGTCAACCTGCAGTTGGCTTGCCCCAAGGTAGTTCAATGGATCACAGAGTTTTTCGAGTTCTTCCATAGTCACTTTGTTGGTAACATCCTTATTGGCAGCCAGGACGTCAAGAAGGGCTTGATCAGTCTCGATCGCTGTTTTACAGGCTTCGTACACGAGGTCGTGGGCAGAATTGCGTCCCATGTTCGTCGCAAGCCCCATCATAACAGCCTCCCCGACTATGAGGCCTTTTGAAGAAAGCAAGTTTCGTTTCATGGTATCGGGGTTGACGACCAGACCTTCGAGCGCGAAGTTTGCTTGATGAAGAGCACCCACAGCAATAGTGAATGCTTCCGGCACAGCAGCCCATTCTAAATGCCACGCTATCGAGGGATAGCATTAGCAGGATACACGTGTATGCTTGAGTGCTTACTTACGCCCAGATTGTCGCTCGAAGTCAGCCACCATTGAGTCCAGCCCCAAGCTTGCTTTCTCTCGGAGCAATTTAGATGCTGCCAGTATTATCTCGCTTGAGATAGGATTGCGCTTTTGTGGCATAGTCGAGCTTGCGCCTCGGTGAGGCACGAATGGCTCCGAGATCTCCCCGAACTCATTACTGGACATGATGATGAAGTCTATCGCGATCTTGCCGAGAGACCCGCCGATCAGGGCCAGGAGATTTAAGATCTCTGCAATGGTGTCTCTTGCAACATGCCAGGTGATGGGTGGTTCCAGTAATGCCAACTCTCGAGCCAGCGCAGCTCGTACTCGCAGTCCTGTCTGTGGATTCGGACCAAGTGATGCCAAAGTGCCTGCAGCACCCCCAAACTGTACAAGTAGATTGTTCTGCTCCACGTTGCTCAAGCGATCGATGTGTTGTAGGAACGGGAAAAGATAAACAGCACATTTGTAGCCGAATGTAACAGGCAATGCATGTTGGAGGCTACGAAATAGTCAGCTCAAAAACCATGACGGATAACTAGTGCATCGACTCCCGGAATGCGCTTGGCCTGTACAGGTGATTAAGGACACTTACTGAGTGCGACCAGCCATAGGGCTATGAAAAGTTAGACTCTCATCCTAGAGGAATTGGCTGACTCACGTATCGCGGTGCTTTCGAGCCAAATTCACAAGATGACCGATCAAACTCAGCAACTCTTGTCTCACAATTCGTATGCCTGATTTGATCTGTAGCATCACCGCATTATCCATGATATCTTGTGTTGTAGCCTGCCTTGTGTCAGTGGACATCGCTTGTGAGTAGAGTTGAGAATGACAGACACCCCAGTGAATATACCTGGCCGATTCAGGGTCCGCCTGCTCAGCCAACTGACGTATTAAAGGTAGGACGGGATAGCCGACAACGTCCGTCTCTGCGGCAAGACGCTCGAAATCAACGCGCACATCACGTAGGCTTTTTGTGATGGCATTGCCCACTTCATCTGGTATGACACCAGTCTTCGCTTCTGCCCGGGCCAGAGCTGACTCAACTTCAATGAGGCTTCTCACGTATGCCTCGTCACTGAAGACGTCTCGAATTGCTTGTGTTCCAAAAGTGTTGCGGAAAATCCTTGAATCCAGAATAGAGACGGCCATTGCTGAATGAACAGAGCCTGAAGCCTATTTGTATGCACGAGCAGATCCGGGATCTTTGGACCAGTACAAGGTGAATCTCGGAAGGTTGGGAGATCCTATCATGCAAATGGTTCTTGAGACATGGGAAAGTTGGAGTAGGTCCGCCTTACTTACTAGCATGTGCGGGGTCAAACTGAGTGAAAGGGACAAATTTGAGCAACTTGAGGCCCCCCCTTCACAGGACAGCTGGGCTAAGTCTGGAAGGGAAACTTCAGGTGTCAAAAGATGACTTCGACAATTACCTGCTCCAACCTGTTCCTATGGTCATATCAAAACATCTGTCAGTACATGGAAACACGGCGAAGTGCCATCTAGATGAGAGGACATATGCCAAGCGGTCCGAAGCTTGGTGAGAAGGCCTCGAGGATCTGTTGTTGAGGCACTTTAGATCAGGCTGCCGTTATACTCGACGGTCGTCCCAGTATTGTGCTGCATGAGCGGTTGCCTTGTGACGAAGTAGGTGATGGGAAGAGATCGACCGCTGCCCGTACATCGAGTGCTGGTTTCTCATGGCTTTCGGTCAACGTCGATGGCTGCAAGCAATGCGAGCATGACCGCGTCCTCAATCAATTCCACGACAAAACCTCTGCCATTATCAGCACTGTCGCAGAAACTTCTGCTTCATTCTCAATAATGCTCCAATCTCTTGCGTGTTCTTCTTCAAGGTGATCGAGCAGGGAAAGTACGGTGATTTGATCCACCGCATGCATTGTATCACGTAGCTGACGCTTCCTGCTTTTGGCCAAGGTGTCAATGCGCCTGAAGGAGCAATGTCACAGGTGAGGTACAACCCTAATGCATGTCAGTGTATCTTTGTAGAGTTATGCTCGTCAATGTATTGCAATATCGAGGGATGGAAAAGGGTGCAGCAAAGGGTGTAGAATAGAACATATGGTAACTCGCGCAAATGCAAGTCCGCTGTTACAAAGCGCCTTCCCTTATCATCGTCCCAGTTGTTCTGATAAGATCGCGGCTCTGGGGAGGAATGTATGAATACCAATGCTTCCCTTAGTTGAAAGGACGTGTTGTCGAGTTGAGAATGTTGCTGAAAAGAGTTTACTGCAGCCTGCGGTTTACATCTTGTGTACCTTGCGCAGCCGTACACCGCTGTAACAGCTTCAATGAGCTTTAGGTACCATTTGCTAGTATATCGTCATCACGGATCTCCACTACTAAGTGGTCAAGTCTTTGGGACTCTACGACGGCTGTCAAGCCAGGCACTCGGTGCAGGATCAAATTGACGGCTTATTCGCCGCATGCCAGGCGTCGTCCCCGCCAGCTGTGAAGCACGGGAAATAGCTTCCGGACGGGTTACACAGCTCACAGTTTTATCAACTCTACAACAGCGAAATCCCCATGGAGCTTGTTGATTCCTACAATACTAGCCTTACAGGTGCCAGGGACCTCATTCATCCAGATTCCTACTTTGCTTCATGGTTATCCTCAGGCTCCTCCACGATCCTTCTGTCCTTTTGCCGAAATGATGGTGAGTGTGGGGTTTAACGTTCGCGCTCAAAGCATGGAACTCTTGACGGTTTCGGGCTCCATTCAAATCGTCTGGCAGATGTTTTGGGGCCCGTCGAGATCGGGAGCTAAGCTTGCATGATCACGAGGTTGGATGACCTACGGTACACATATACCTGAGACTCACTGATATTCCTTGCACCTGTATCGACGCGGTCTGTGGTATGAGTTCATGAAATAGTCGGTGATCAATTTATTACCGATTTGCAAGCCACTCTCATCTCTTGTTGGTCTCGACACCGATGCACGGCACGCCCTCAACACATCCGGCACGTCTAGCCATCTGTGGGTATGTTTCTGGGCACCAATTAAACCGCGCGGTGAGCCCAGAGCCAAGCTTCGCATGTCCTCCTGCCCCGGAAAAGTCCTGTTCGCTTCCATGTTAACGTACACCAGAGACCATTCAGATCCTTGGTAGAGGTAGCCACCTTCTGGCGGGCTGACTTGGCAACCCTCACTGTCTTCTAAGGCGTTCTTCATGTCCTTGGCTACAGGCCCACCATTCACATTCAAGCATTGCACCGGATCGAGCACCACCTAGTTGTCCGAACCTGGGGCTTGAAATAATGCTGTTCAAAGCACATCTGCCGAAGGTCCTGTCGACCCGGGACCAGGATCAGCATGCGCTACTACAAACTACTTGAGCTTCTCTTTTCCACTGCAAGTGTCATCACTTCTGAGGCAGTGGCTATCGTTCTGAGCATCACCATTGTTTGATTTCGACCACTGTACCCGGACTGAGTCGGTCACCATGGTTTCAGAACACGAGAAAGCCGTCATGAACGACACAAAGCATCTTGAAGAACTATCGCACAGCAGCGATGAAGAGATTACATGGACCGAAGCCGAGGAAACCGCCATTCGGCACAAGCTCGATTGGCAGATCGTACCCATTGTCACCCTCATGTATTTGCTCTGTTTTTTGGACCGGTAAGCTTGATCTCCGCTGTGTGTGATTATACTAGTCTGACATTTCTGGAGGGCAAACATCGGAAATGCACGAATTCAGGGCATGGCAACGGACCTGAACCTCATTGGCTACCGATTCAATTGGGCTACGAGCATATTCTACATTATTTATTTGATGGTGGAGGTCCCGAGCAACATCATCCTGAAGCGAGTCGGACCACGGTTCTACCTGCCAGCGCTGGTGGTCGGCTTTGGCTTTATCTCCATGTGCACTGCGTTCGTCAAGGACTTCAAGCAGCTATGTATTGCTCGGGCTTTCCTAGGTATCTTTGAGGGTGGAGGTAAGTCGGGCTGTATATCCATGTTGTTTTTCATACTTACTCACCTCTTCCCCAGCAATGCCAGGATTTGCCTGGTATCTGTCTTCATTCTACAAGCGCAGAGAGCTGTACTTCCGGATCGGCATATACGTTTCTGCAGCGTCAATGGCAGGTGCTTTTGGCGGTCTCCTCGCAACCGGACTGTCACGCATTCCTCGCTGGGGTGTCGAATCAACTCCCATACACACGTGGCGCAACATCTTCTTTTTCGAAGGTCTGCTCACGATGTTTGTCGGGAGTTTTGCTCCATGGGTCATGCCTTCGAACCCGGGAACATCCAGCAAACTTACAGAACGAGAGCGATACATCGCCATGGAACGCCTGCGCCTTGAGAACAAGGGAAATGCAAACGAAAACGTTACAAAGCAGCACGTCAAAAAGGCTATGCTCAACATCAACAATTACGTCTGTGCTGGAATCTTTTTCTGCATTAACATTACCGTCCAAGGCCTGTCAATCTTCATCCCGACCATACTCAACGACTTGGGCTGGACAGCAACGAAAGCTCAACTCTACTCCGTCCCCGTCTATGTGAGTGCTTCCGCAATCGCTATCCTCATTGCATTCGTCTCAGACAAGACGAGACTGCGAGGTGTCTATCTTGCAGCCTTTACTTTCCTCGGCATCACTGGCTTCTCCATCCTCAGGTGGAATAGCAACGAGAATATCCGATATATGGCCGTGTACTTCTGCGCTGTAGGTGCATTCCCCGGCGGCCCTGCTGCCCTATCCTGGGGCATCAACAACAGTGCCGGTCCCGCAGTTCGAGCAGTCACTTCTGCCTGGATTGTAACACTTGGAACCCTAGGTGGTATCGTTGCTACCTGGTAAGAACCTTTCTCTCCCGACACCCATTATGGCTTTACTAACCTGCGTCTAGGGCGTACCTCAAGCCGGATGGTCCAAAATATCCGATTGGCCACTCTATCAACTTAGGGGCTCAATGCGTTGTCTTGTGCCTGGCGACGTTCGGTGCTTGCTACTGTGTCTGGGAAAATCGAGTTAGAGCACGAGGAGGTCGGGACCATCGATTACAAGATCTGAGCGAGCAGGAAAAGATTGACTTAGGTCATCATCATCCTGAGTTCAGGTATATACCATGAGCGTCTGCAGTTAGTATCTCAGAGAGTAGGAACAGAGAAGACTTGGTTAGGCGTGGATTTTGAACACCATGCTGGAAGCGTAGTAAATCTAGCCCTTGCGCTTGCCCACATCATCGTCTTTGACCCATCAGATCGACCTTCTTGGAAAGATTGCAGCCACGTCTTTGCGCTCTGTTTATTATGCAATGTGTCGTAAATTGTACGCCGTGCGAACAGACCAAGAACTGTCAAGAGTCTAGTATGATCACCTCACGGGTACAAATATCTTTACAGCTTGACAACCATTAATCAATAACGGACCTCGGGCAGTGACCTCACCAATCACGCTGTCGACGATCTGACTGGTTGACTGGTCGTTTCAGGTTTAGGGTTTGATCATCCGCCTTCCGGGTGCCACATGGCTTGGTCCGCCAGGCGCAACTGGGCCGGTGCTTCCAAATTAGGCCCACACCATTTTCTGGCTCTCGACGCGTCGATGACATGCAACCTTTCGAGCCTCTTTCACTTCGAGTCACCCTCACCACCAGCCTGACCACTCTCATTCCTTTGTTTTAGTTTTCACGTCACTCATTACAAAATGTATCAGCGATGGCAAGCTGGCTGAAGCGCACACAAGCCGGCATACAATCAGCACCAACAACAGCAGCTCCGGGCTCGGCTCTCACTCCTAACGCTAATGCAGGCCATCATCAAGATCCAAACGCGCCGGATGTGAGATTGGAGTGTGAATCAAAATGCATATACGAACGTCGACTGCCAGGCAACGCATATATTACAGCTCATGTCACCCGTCTCCAGGATGGCTTCTATGATAGTGTAAGTAGACTTCTTCTCTACTTCGGTCTCTTCACTTACCACTTGCGATAGCCGAGCACTCATGGCGATACTATCGAGAACGTGCGCTTCTTGGCTGTTAGTTTCGTCTTCCATCCAAGTGAAACCATCAATCGGTTTCAGGCAGCGACAGTGACTATCTCGTTGCATGATGATACCGATCAATCGTACACCGATCATGGTGCGCCGGCGCATCGTTTCTCCGCACATGGACCGCCTGTACCCAAGCAGAAACCAAAGTTTCTGCGCTTCGCACCACATGTCATGTTCGGAGGCGTAAGTCCGCAGACGTTGGATTGGAATTTTAACCTTACCGGTTCCCTTGGTGTTACACAGACACCTGTCAGCGCATCACTTTCCCCATCGGGCGGGATGAAAGGAAGCTACAAGGTCTACCAAATGATGCGGATTCAAGGTTCGACGCGTACGGCACGGAGCAATCCCTTCACCGATTCAGGTTACGACCTCGAAGATGGCGAGGTAGTCTGGACAATGGAGGAGAATCAGCTGCAACGATCTGGGCTGCCGCGTGAAATGACGTTCGTAATGCTGATCACAAAAGGTGATGTCGAAAACGTGGTCTTCGATATCAACATTGAGCCAAGGATAGCGTCAAGGCTCGGTCATTACCCAAAATGGTGGACAAACCTGCTAAAATATCAGCCGTTCGGGAAGGAGCACATGGATCTTGATCGAGAGCTTGGACAGTGTTTTCTCCCTACCGTGCCGGGTAGGGGCTTCAATTTTGCCAATCTTGCGGGCACCTTCAATGATTTTGTCAAATTACCCGGAACGACCTATAGTCTGATGAACCCGGCTTTCACTAACCGGGTACCCGTGGACGACGAGAAGCACACTCAACAACAGACAGGCGGGACAAGCAAAGTTCAGAAGTCATCATCAAGGCAAAACACAGGAACGGGACAAAATGCTCAACCTCAACCGCCAGCCAGATCTCAATCAGTCCCACCACCACAACCAACACAACAATCGGCTATGTCGACTGACGAGCCGATGGACTACCACATCTACTTACACAATCCGCGAAGTATTAACCTGCATGCCACACCGCCACCACCCTCCAACTCCGCACCGCCAGAACTACCCTCCATCACGAGTATATCAAATCCACTCATTGCCACTGACCTAATACCGAAGCCACGAGTGACAGCACCAGAACGGACAGCACGAGAACGGACAGCACCAGGGCGGACAGCACCAGAACGGACAGCACCAGAACGGACAGCACCAGGGCGGACAGCACCAGAACGGACAAGATCACCTTCAGCGAACACGAAGATGAAGAGACGTAGCATGACGATAGGCTACAGGGACAGGATGCTCTCACCTCCGGATGCCCAGCAAGGGATTCGAAACACTAGCAGTAGCAGCCATGGGAGTCTCCGTCGATCGCCCAGTCGGACTGACCTACGCAGTAGTCCATTAATGGAAGATTCGCGTAGCGACGACTCGCAGAAATCCAATCCGTCTAGAGCACGCAAGGAAAAAATTCCACAGCCTATACCGGCGCCAACATCGGCACCCATCCCACCAATATCGATACCATCGCCGCCCCGCAGCCCGGAGGACGTGCTGATCCCAATGAGCGCGCCTAGCCCGCCAAGTGGCTCGAATATGCTGTCGCCACCACTGCCAAGCTGGAAGGACACTCGAGGTGCTGACAGAAGTATCCTTGCAAGTGGAGGTGCGACTCGCCAGAACCTTCCATTCGAACTCAACAAGCCGACGCGACCGTCGATCAGCAGGCATAACAGCGGAAACAGCGCTCGAAGCAGCAGCACCCGGAGAGCGCCCAGGGCGCGAGATAGTCCCAGTCCGCTTAGGAAGCGGCGGGAGATGACGCCTAGCCCAGATAGTGATCCGGACGATGAAATCGTCGACATGAGCGGCGGACCAAACTCCGAGACCACGCCCGAAGAGGGTGAGGCGAAGGGACTAGGTCTGAGGAATGCTACGAGAAGGGAGCGAGAGATAAGTCCTTATGCTGCACTGGTAAATGGAATGGCGACGGAGCAGATCGACGAAGCGAAAGGTGATCTGAAAGCGTTAAGGGCAAGAAAGAGGTATAGCATGCCGGCACATCATCATTATTCGTATATCACGCATAGCGACGCAGACAAGGATTGGGACGAGCGTTGAAGGGAGTCTTCCGAAATCGGGCACGGTGCCAGCTCTTTGCCATTTTTGCGGCATGGCTTCTGATCTTTTGTACTACTACTTTATTCATATTGAGATACCCGTACCATGTACTCATTGTCATTTTAATATATACATATGCTACCTGCAACGCACTTCGGCAAGATGCGACACTGCGTGTTAGCCTGTCGGAGCCTTTTCACTGTGCGCAGAATTGTTCTCGTTACGACAGTGCGATCCCTGCTCCCTGGCCTTTGGAGTCATCGAGGCAAACAAGACAAGCATGTACTATCTGCAGTCACGGGTTCTTGACGGACGAGTGCGGAGATTGTGGTGGTTAGCTTATGGTATGGTTTGCTATGTTAGTCGCGGCTTGGGCCCTTGGCTGGTCTGATCTGCGCGCGATAGACGCGTCTCGAGCTCATCATCTGGTGCTTACCGACTGACAGCGGTGGCCTTGTTATCGAGAAAGAAAGAAAGTGAGACTGCCTACGAATCCGCATCCGTTCCGACAAGCAGCAGATTGTCTGAAGCACTAAGCTTAGGCGCTCGCGAACTTCACGCTCACTGTCGTTCCGAATACGCAAACGAGGCGTCCTCACAACTCAGTTATGCATCGTCACCTTCCTCACTGACAAATCGAAGCACCAGCAACCTACACTTGAGAGAAAGAATGCACGACTTTCCATTTGCCGGCTCCACAACAATTCAATGCTGTCACGTTTACGTCATCCTGGTTGATGCTACTGGCGAGCCTCATGGCAATACGGAAATGCTTGTATCTGTATCAACGACACACAAGTAGCGTCGACAACTGATCTATATCCTATTCTTACTACCCCCAGTGAGCTATTTCAGCATCGACGTAAAACAAGAGTCTGAACCCTTTCCAAAAAAACAATCCGGTACTCGACTGCTCTCTTCGCACATAATGTCTAAGCAGCACAATGCAGTCTACCTCGATGGCGCCGGAAAGCCATTTCATGTTGGACCAATAGACACCAAGAGCCCTGGCAAAGGCGAAGTCTTGATCCGTAACAAGGCCGTAGCCATCAATCCGGTCGACTGGAAAGTCCAGGACACGGGGTTCTTCATTCAGTCATGGCCTGCAATCCTGGGCGAGGACCTAGCCGGCGAAATCGTGGAGGTTGGTGAAGGGGTCAGTCGTTTCAAGACGGGGCAAAGAGTCCTAGCGCACAGCCATTACCTGTGGAACAAGACCCTACAGCATGCTTCATTCCAGGATCTGGTGCTCGTGCCTGAGATATCTGTTGTCGCCATCCCCGACAGCATGAAGTTCGAGGATGCCACTGTGTTGCCGCTAGCAGTATCCACCGCTGCTGCAGGCCTCTACCAGTCAAAGAAGGAGACCTGTCTAGAGCTAGATCCGCCGAGTACCAGTCCGAAGAAATCTGGAAAGACTATCCTCGTATGGGGTGGCAGTTCCAGCGTTGGGAGCGCTGCCATTCAATTGGCGGTCGCTTCAGGTTTAGACGTCGCTACAACATGCTCGAAGAAAAACTTCGCCATGGTCGAGAAGTTGGGTGCTAAGCCCTTCGATTACAACAGCCCAAGTATCGTCGGAGATCTGGTCGAGGAGCTGGGGAAGGGGTCCTTCTCTGGTGGTTACGATTGTGAGTGAGTTCGTCCTGCACAAAGAACATAAGCTGATATGACTAGCGATCGGTACTCGTGACAGCAGCATGCAATGTGCTCAGGTCATCACACAGTTGGGAGGTGGTATCCTTACATCAACACTTGCTCCGCCCGAGGACATGCCTGCAGATGTACAGGGCAAATCAGGTAAGTGGCCAGAGAAGCACCACGTATGTTACATGACTAAGTCACCACAGTATTCGCGGTCACGATCTTCTACGGTGACAACGCCCACGCCGGCAAGGCTGTATATGAGGATTTCCTACCGGAAGCATTGGCATCAGGTCAGTTTCTGACCGTGCCCCCGGCTGAAGTTGTCGGTCATGGGCTCGAGGCGATCCAGGACGCATGCAAGACGCAGAAGGCTGGAGTCTCGGGGAAGAAGATTGTGGTTACTTTGTAAGAAGACAGCATTAGAGATGCAGTTCGAGACATTTTGTAACCTTTATGTACTCAAACCAATCGCGCTGTGCCCTACCCCCGCGGCGGCTCGTTCGTGGATATTCACAAAAGCCGCCTCCGATGCGTGCATATACAGCAATTGCCTCGTATCAAAACAGCGCAACCACCACCCAACTACAAGCTATCTAATCAGGCGTCCAGTAATTCTGATCAGTCACTTCGCTTCGATCAAATTCAAATTTCCCCGTCAATCTTGCCCTCCAGTCCTCAACCCCCTTCTCTGTTTGCCGGATATACAGCTCCGGATCCTGCGTCATATTCAAATAAAACGGCTGATTCAAATGGTCCACTTTATCAACCCACTTAACCCCTTTCGTTGAAATCCCCCATTCCTCCTCGATTTCTTTCTTCATTGCCTTGGGCAACTCCACTGTCATCGGACACTGATACCATTCGGCGAAATAGTCGATTGCAAGCATGATGCGATGGTGATCGCTGGTGTTTGGCATGCCCGCGTGCCAGAGCCGCAAGTCGCGGAAGCAGATGCTCCCTTTCTTGAGCCGTGGCTGTACAGGTGGTTTCACCTTGGCACGCTTCTGAATGGCCTCCTTCTTGATCCAGCCGCTCTCCTTGTGCACTTGTTGCTCTTCCTGCGGCATGCAATCGTGGGTTCCACACCAGATCTCCGTGACGCCATTTGAAGCATCGGAGTCCTGGAGGTAGATGTTCATGACAATACCAAAAGGTATCTCGGGGAACTGGTGATTAACGTCGCTGTGGACTGCCTGGCGGCCTGTTGCGCCAGGACAGGCGACGTTGCTGTTGATGAAGCGCAGCTCCGGACGGGGACCCAATAGGTTTTCAATCACACGAATCATGTGTACGTTGCCGTAGAAGTCACGACTGAGCCATTCAGGCGTGAGAGGAGGCACTTGACTGACATTCTTGGTCGCGACGCCTTGGTTGTATTGGAGGAAGTCTTTGGATAAGTAAACCTTGTTGTCTTCGACTATTTTATTGTAGAGCTTGTCTACTAGCGCTTCGGGGATGGCGTTTTCAAGAACCACGAGGCCATCGCGGTGATAATACTTGAGGCATTGTTGGAGGGTCTCTGGACGAGTCTTGCCAGTGTGCAATTCTTCGTCTGTTAGGCGAATGACGACGGGATTGTCTCCGTGCTGCTCGATGTCGGGAATGAGAGCCCCGTGAACATATTTGCGGCCTTTACTGGCCGTCTCTTGGATCGAGATGGTGTCATCTGATAAGAAAGGAGCCATTTTCGATTGGTTTCTCAAGGTGTTTTGCACGATGAAGACCCGCTTGTCTCGGATGAGCGACGTTGTTCTAATAATGAGCTGTTGAACCTCATCACAGAACGCCAGGAGACATGATCAGGTTGCGGCTCATATGCTACTTTGGGTTAGGTAGTCATGGGACCACCGCAGATCATATTGGGTGCTCGAATAACTATGTCGAGACGGATCATTATTGATAGAAGGATGAAGCTTCCAGATCGATGCTGTCGTTGACTCGTGGGATGATTACTCAGTTGCAAGAAATGGCACTAAGCCAGTTCGCACCTGCCAGTTTTGGGCCAGGCATCACTAGTGCGGTACCGCGGTCGGTTAGGACCACCGCGCGCCATAACCCCATTAAAAAAAAATCGTCAACCGATTTCGTCTAAATATTTAATTATCGCGTTATAGTTATAATTAGTACTTATATACTACTATTACTCCTTTAAATACTGATTTAGACCGCTATAGGGGTCGTTATAGCTAAAATATAAAAGTTACTAATTTACCTAAATATAGGGTATAATATTTAGCTAAATCTCGTACTATTAATATTACTTTTTATTATTACTAACTATACGGTATCTATTATCTAAATTACTAGCTATTATACTATAGCTCTAGATAATTATCTATTACTCGCTAAGAAAAACAAGAACGTTAAAGTATAGAACCTAACTAATTAATTTCGACTATAATAACTACTTATTTTTCCGAGTATCCTAATCGTTTAGGCGATTATTAGGCTCGCTATAGTATTTCTAGGATCTAAACTCTATTCGAAGCTTCTAGGTTCGAATACTAGTACTTAATACCTACTAAAGTAAGAATTTAAGAAGGTTAAGAGGCTTACGATTAGTTTTCGACTAATATTAATATACCTAAACGAGATAAAGAAGAACTTATACTAACGTTAATATTACCTATAGTACGGCCTAATACACTTCCTATAGTAATAAAGAATAAGCTAAAGAAAGAGGTACTTTAAAGTAGCTTTAGTACTATTCGTATAGGTTAAGGAGTAACTATAAGTTATAATAATATATCTAGAGTATTAGCTAAAGCGTTTACTATAAACTATCTAGCTAATAAGCTAGTAAACGTAAGTTATAATATATCTATTACTATTAACTCGTCTTTAAGAACTACTCTTATAATACCGATTAATATTCGTATAACCTCTACTTAAAGCTAAGCCGTAGAAGTTAAAGGTACTAGTTAATCTTAATAAGACTAGGCTTAAGTATTCTCGATTACCTAGAACCTATAGTTAATACCGTTACTCTATTATTAAACTATCTAGATTTCTTATCGCTAAGCGACGAATCTACTCTACGTATATATTACCTAAGCTATTACTTATTACCTTTAGCGTTAGGCGTTAATCGTATTTAACGAGTTAAAGAGTTAAATCTCTCGCGCGTTTCTATCGATAACGAATAAGACCTAATAGTTACTCGCCTAGATTATACCTTTAACTAGTATTAGAATAAAGAATTAATAGGTATTTTAGAAGGTAACTAGTAGCGCTTACGGCCGATATATAGCGTTAGCTCGGTTTTAACCCTCGTACTAAACCTAAAGTGCTTAGCTATTAATTACTTAGGCGCTATAACGATTTCGATTACTACTAGCTTATATTCTTAAACGCGTATTCTTAAGAATAGCGATAGTATCTAGCTAGTTATAAAAACCGCGAGTAGGGTTATAAATATAAATATATTCTTTAAGTTAATCTAGCCTTATAGATATATTATAGTCTCTATCTCGCTTTAGCTAAAGCTCGTTTATTCTTTAATTTATTTAGCGGGTTTAAGTAAGGATTTAAGCGAATAGTAGCTTAATCTTATTCTTATATAGAGCTCTTTTAGTACTATAGTACTATTATATACTCTAAAATAAGGATAAAGCGTATTTTAAAAATCCTCTCTAGTCGGCTATTACCTCTTATAGTAGATCGCTCTTTTATTAAATCTCGTAAGCTATTCTAGTAAGGTTAAAGATAGCGGTCTTAATATCTTCGTCTTTATAACGCGCGAAGTTATCTATAAACGTTCGAACGATTAAAGAACGATCGTTACGCTACTTATAAAATTAAACGGCCTAGGTAGCTATCTTCTTCTTAAGCTCGCTAGTACGCTTCGAGAGGATAAACCTAAAGTCTTCTTATAGTCTTAGAATATAACTCTATAAGCTAGTAGATAAGGCCGTCGAAGCTTATACTAAAGCTAAAGAACCTTTCGTCCGCTATACTAGATCGCTTATATATTCGGTAGATTTCTTATTAAGGACGGCTATAACCTCTAGTACTCGCTTTTAAATTAAAGTTAAAGGCTTTTATAGATCTTTAAAGCGTAGACCTAGTTTAGATATATTAGCTTAAGGTACGGCTTAGAGATTTACTAAACCTATTCGTAGAATCGAGAGAGTAGAATCTAGCCGCTTTATACTTAATACTAGAAGCGAATCTAGTACTAGAGGCGGTTTACTATTAGATCTCGAAGTAGTAGGACCTTTTAAAGAGAATAATAGTGTATTTCCTCCCTTTATAAGCGCTCTTAAAGGAGCTAATAAGCTAATAACCTCTTCTATAACCGTAGAAGTTAAGCGAGCTCGATTATATCTACTAAAAAGTTATTAAGGTAGGTTTCTATAGTAGAGAAAGCTATAACTATCTCTTAATAGAGTTAGCTAACGACGATCTACCGAGTTCGAGTTACGCTCTATAATAAGATTATTCTACCTAATAACGAGGTCTATATTAGCTAGAGCGTTATTAGCTATTCGTAGTATAGCTTAATTAGCTTTTTATTAGTTAGTAAGAGTAGGTAAGCTATTTAGAATATCTATAAGTATAAGGCTACTATTATAGTATATACCTCGATCGCCTTATAATATATATTTAAGTCGATAAGCCTAAGTAGCTTATATCCGTTTAGTAACTCGTAGTATAGCCTCTAAAGTACCTATTTAAATAGCGAGCTAATCTAATTAATTTATAGCGCCCTCTTTATTAAAATAGTCGGTTATTATAGTAGTTATATAAGGCTTAAAGTACTACTCGTACTACTAAGTACTAAAGAAGATTCGTAGGCGATTCTTCGTAATATATATACGATTATAAGCTATACGTCTCGCTATAATATTAGGTCTTATAACTCTTAGTTATTCGTTAATTACGCGATAGCGTACGCTTATAGTATCCTACTTTAAGTAGGTTATTAGTACTTCGCTAAAGGTAAATACTAGGATTCTATATATATTAATAGCGGTATTAACGTTCTAAATAAAGTCTTATAATATAGTAAGTAAGTTTAATTATATAATATTTAGATTAAGTAGCTAGTTAGCTAACTCTTTAACGGTTTACTCTTATCCTTAAAATATAAACCGCCGACTATCGATATTTAAGACTTTAACTATAATAAATTAAGACCCTACGGTATTAGAAGGTAGTAGGATAGAGTTATATATAACCTAGCTAGTCTATATAGTAAGAGGAGGAGATGCTTAATATTATAAAGAGGCTATACTTTATCTACTTAATCGTTAAAGTTCTTAACCTTATAATTAACCTTACTAGTCTAAACCTTAACTAGATAAGCTAGATTTAAAAGGTATTTTCGTAGTAATATAATAAGATATAAGAAGAAAAGAAAATAATTTAATATCTAGGAATCGGTAGCCTTTAAGTACTTAGTAGACTTACTGAAAAGTTTTACTTAAGGCTATTAATCCGTATATAAGTACGAGATACGTTTATTAACGTAGCTTAAAACGTTTTAAGTACTACTATAATAATAGTAAGCTCGAATAATCAAGTAGCTCTAGTAAAAAAACGGTTTTACGTTCGTTTACTTATATTACTCGATTACTAGTGTATTATAGCTTAAGATAAAGCCTAATTATAGTCTATTCGGAATACGTAGCTAGAGACTATAGTAGAGAGACTTTATAAACGTACTAAAAAGGCGATAAAGGAATATAAGGTTTACTTAAATATATTTTAATAAATACACTAATTTTTTATAAGAGGCTATATTTACTTAAATATACTATAAATATTTAAATAAATCTAGCGTATTTAATCTTAAAGATAATCTATTTAAATTATATAAGTATAGTAACTAGCGATAGCTAAAATTATAACTAAAACCGTTTATCTAAATTCTATTCTCTTATAGAGTAATATCGCCAGTTATATTAGTCTTAAACGTAGCTACCGAGCGTAACTTTATTATTAACCGTATTAATAAACGTATAGCTTTTTCTACTTTCTTTAACTCTATCTTTAACGTAGTACGTATTATACGCTTTAGGCCTTACTTAGAAGGAAAGATCTACTCTAATTCGAGTAGGTCTAGGTATAATAGGCTTAGTAAGCAAGGCGATACCTTCTTATAAAAGAGCGAAGGAGTAGTACTACGCGGCTTATTAATATCTACTAAATTAATTACCGAAGACTCCCTTACTACTATAACTAAGTTATCTTACTTATTAAAGAATATCGGACTATTATTAAGTCGAGAAGGTAGCGAGGTTTATACTTAAATTATAATCTTAATTAAAGTATTAAAGACTACTAAAATAAGTATATAGTATAAATTAGCGATTACTCGTAAGCCTTTAGCGTATAATTAATCGACTAGCTTATATAGCTAGCCCTCTTCTTAACTAGTAGAGATCTTACCTTAAGGCGAAGGTACCTTAATATAAAGTTTAACGTTCTTACTATTAACGTAGAAGTCGGCTACTATATTCTATTACTACTCTTAGTTAGCTTTAGTAAAAGTAGCGTTAATAAGCTCGTTAATAAGCTTAAAGAGTATAGCTTTAGGGTAATTCTTAAGCTTTATATAAAAAGAGTACTAGTAGGTCTTTTATTTACCCTTTTTAGATAATTACCCGGCCTTATCGACCTTAAGGATTAGCTTATAGAAGATAATTTTAAATAACTAAACTAGAGGTAGCTAAAGAGTTAAGTTTACGAGCTTAAGCTATAATTTAAGAGTAGGATTAACGCTAGCTCGAATTTACTTACCTATAAGCCTAGAGATATACGTTATTAAGAATAGTTAAACGCGAGTAGATAAAGGTATAACTAATACCGCTAATAGAGTTACCGCTACCTATTTATCCTTCCGTTAATTAACTATAAAGATAGAAATTAAAGGAGTTAGTAACGGCTACTAGCTAGCTTAAGAGAGTATAGTTTCGTACTAAGCTTCGTTTCTAAGCTTATATCTCTTATAATACCTACTAATAACCGATGAATAATATAGTTTACGGCCTATTTAAAGGTAATAACTATCGAGATTAATAATAAATAATATCGTAAAAGCTATAAGAAGTAATTTCGAAGTAAAATAAGTAAGAAATAGTAAAGAGATAAGGTTATTAAATAAAGGTATAAGAGAAGATAAGAGAGGAGAAGGAATATACTTATACTATATATATTCTTAATAGTAGCTTTTATAGTAACTATAGTTACCTTACTAAATCCTATTTTCCTTACCTAAAATACCTCTTATATAAGGTAGCCTCGAGTATATATAAATTATAATTCCGACTAACTTAAATCTTACTATCTCTTATTTACCTTCGCTAACCTTAAGCTCTAACTCGCTAAGTAGCTCGTTTAGGTTATTTTTAACCTTAGTAGACTAAGAGATACCTAAAGGAAGCTATTATAAAGGAAAGATAGCGTTATAACCTTATATTAGCACTTTTAATATTACTAAACGATAGCCGATTAAGATATAAACTTTTATAGCTATACGTAGGTCCTTATACTATCTAAGTATATAGAACTCGTCTATTTTAAGTAGCTTAATAAATTCGTTAACTCGTATTAGATCGCGTTTACTAGTAAGAAGTAGTACCCCCTTATACTAATACTAAGTAGTAGTTTTTAAACTACCCTTAAGGTTTATAATTAGTAAGTTACGTCTTAACTACGTATTTAATATAGCTTAAACTTACTAAATCGTAATAACTTATTCTCCTAGGTATATAGCGTATCCTAGTTTAGGAGAAAACTAAACCGTTCTCTCTAGTTAGCTATATAAACTAAATCTTAACGATATAGCTCCGAGGGCTTACTATATATATAATTTAGTCTAGATAGGTTAGTCTTTTATCTCTTAATACTATACTAGTTATTTACTTTTATTTAATACTTAATTTTAGCCGATATAAGTAGGAGAAAGATAAAAAGTAAAACTACTTAGTTAGCGTTTAAATCGGTATAGTAACTACGAGATACTACCTAGTTAAAGAATAATAGCTACTTTTACGTTTATTATACTATTATCCTTCTCTATAAAGACTTAATCCTCTAGTTATATATAGAGCTTCTAAATAGCTAGCTCTTACTTATAAGCACGTTAGCTATATTAAAATCGCCTTCGGATTAAGCTAATAGATAATCTTTATATAGAGTATATTATAGGTTAGCTATTATCGGTACTTCTCCGCCTTAATCCGAACGTATATAGCGTAGATACTAGTTATAGTACTAAATTATACGTAGATAGTTCTTATAAACCGCTAGCTACCTCTTATAGCTCGTATCTACGTAGAAGTATACGATATATTATAAATAAGTATCGATAGTATCGTAGACGCTAATCTTATAGCGTATAGCGAGTTTATTATAGTCGTTAACGCACTATATAAAATCTAAGCTAGGGAAGATAGCTTCTTAGTTATAGCTTTACTTACTACGAAATAGCCTTAGCTTACTAGTAGCTCTCTAGATCTTACTAAGGGTAATATATATATAATCTTAATATACTTAATAGCTAGCTAGGCGAAGGTATATATATAGTAGGCCGCGACTATACTAGTAAGTACTACTCTTTATAATTACTATATAATAGAGTTAAAGGTAATACTTATAAGTAAGGACCTAGTTATTAAGCTTACGATCTTTATACCTTAAGCCTATAGCTAGACGACGCCTCTTAGTCGTTTAGAGCGAGATATTATAGCCTTTATTCTATAGTACTATATAGATCTTTTCGTCGTTACTACTTATTAACTTAAAATAGTACTATATTAAACTATATATTAGCTCTTTAATTAAAGTAGTTAAGGTACTTTTAAACGTTAGATTTTTATCTAAGTTGCTATATTCTACTCGTATAGACTCGCTCTATCGCTATATAAAGCGTTAACTATAGCTAATACCTTTATTATTAAGTAGTTTATAAATCTCGATTATTAATAGGCTATTATTAATAAATAATTTTACGAGGTTTAGCGCTCTTATTATTAAATTTTATAGTAGGCGACTTATAGCTAATTTAGGTAATAATAGGTTACCGAGTTAAGTATAGTAGGTAATACGACTACGTAGAGTTTAATACCGCTGTTTATTTAATTAACTTATAAATAATTAGGCCGTAACGGCTGTAAAATGTATAGGGTAAGTAGGCGGGAGCGATTTTTAGATAAGGGCACCACTAAAATTATCGAATCACGTCATTATAGCGCGCCGTAGTCCTAACCGACCGCGGTAGTGCGGTAAACATGTTATATCCTTCTAAGCGCATCACCGGGTTTTAAGGATCCTGGCTTACTATGTTAGGCGTGAGGTAGACGATCTCTCTTCCTCATTGCTTAACCGCTCTTGACAGTTCTCGACTCTGGTGACACTCGTTTGTCGCCATATCGAGGTATTGCTGATGCTTTCGTATTTCAGGCTGAGGCTGAATTTGAGATCACCTGCCCTCTAACAAGCGAAGCAAGCCGAATTAAGCCGCGTAGGCTGAGTGAAACATGCTGAGCACCATTAGCGATTGGAGCTCATGCGTGCCACATAACACAATACACGTTACCACGGTTTCATCCAATGAGTAGCATCGACCAGATTCACCGGTTTGCGCAATGATGGCGCAGGGTCCAAAACATCGATATGACCGTTCGGCTAATCGCTGGCCATTTCATGCCATTGACATGTGCTCAAGATCCAGACTTACAATCGAGGACAGTCCAGTCTGCCTTCCTGTGCGCCTTCGCCCATGATATTCCGCAGCAAAGCAGTGTTGCGAGAACGAATCAGAGTTTACAGCGCGCTTGGTCCGTGCCTATTGGTGCTGTGAGAACAACTAAGGCGAAATGCCAACCAAGCTTTGGCCTGCATACAAGTTGAGCCAAACCAACTTCGAGAGGAAGTTGAGAAAGTTCTTTCCTAAGCAGGCCGATTTTCATGTCAAAGTAGGCAATTCCTTCTCGTTCGTGATCAATTCATGTTAATTCTTGAGCCACAGCAGGTCGGAGACGATTACAGGTTCAGGATTCCCAGGTCGTTGACGAAGGTACGCCTAGGCGCCTGGCAGGTCCTTTTGTCGCACTAACCGAGGCTGTGCCATCACAGAGCGAGGAAGACGAACTCCTTGACGCACGCGACTAGTAATTCTATTGCATGATGCAGTTCGGCCGCTGTGCCATGCAATCTGAAGCCGCTACCAAGGGATCATGCGTCCGATAGTTGTGCCTTGGTCATATGGGTGGAATGTGCGCACTGCGTCTCTCCTTGTTGTCGTAGGGATTGGCAACTCAGCCTATCTGTCAAGGAAAGGGGTATGGGAATCTGATATTTGTATGTATACGTCCAATACAGAAGCACTTTGTGTTCTTGTGGTATTCAGCACAGAAACATCTTATCAGTGATATTCAATTTTGAGACTTCCAGCATGGACCGGTTCATTGATTCCTGCCGCGATGCGACGAATTATCCAGCAAACCTCGCCTGTTCACGCTTCCATCGCTACGAACTGAACGCATACCTGGAACGCTTCACCAGATCGCAAAAAGCTTTATGCTACGCGGAAAAAGACGACAACGTGAAAGACTGGGGGATGCACGTCTGGGATTGCGCCACACCGCGTGATGCCTTTTCAAAGAAGGTCCTTGACAGTCAGAACCTGCTCCAAGACTACCTTGGGCCAGCTAACGGGACATACCATGAAGACCCAATTGCTCGGTTTGTTTTTCTGCACGCAAAGAACGCTCGAGAACGGGTCAACAGCACGATACAGATGCTGCAGGTCCTACTCTCTCACCATCAGGTGAATGCTGGGGTCATCGATCAACTACTTTCATACGGTAGGCGCAAGAATGAGCAAGACTTTTCCGCTTGCGCCTTTCGAGCTGAAGCTCGACTTTCTCAAAAGCATCCGAGTCTGCCGCTGTCAGAGCTCGGTCGCTCAGGCCGTCAATTCGAGCTTTGTTACACATTGCGTACGATAGAAGATCCTAAGCAATGGACAATGCGTCAAACGGCGACCTATCACTCCTTCGATGTTGTAACCGGCCGTGCTTTTTGGCTCATCATCAAGGCTAACGGCATCGTGCGAGAACGAATACAGGAAGCCACTGGCGATAGCCCTCCACTGAACAGTACTGAAGAGTCTCTGCGACTGGCTCTTACAGCTCATCTTGTCATGTGCAAATGGGCGAATGACAATTGGCGTGCTTACATTAGTGAGCTAGAAGATGAAGTGCATACGCTTACCAAGAAAGCGACGACGTTCGAAGCTCTACCAGTGTTGTCCCCGCTCGCAAGAACAAGTACAGCCGACCAGATGCCCCAGTCCGAGCCAACTCGAACGTCTCTGTCAAGGAGAAGCACAATACAACGTGTTAATACGTTCTTTAGTCAACCATTCAGCCGACGACATACTGCTCAAGTCAAGCAGCCTCCCAACGGCTTACAGGATGTACAACTTGATCCGATAGGCTCTGAAGATGAGGACAATGAATTTTCGATCGAGGACATGCAGACTATCCAGACCATCGAGGAGAAGATCAACTCAGCATTGCTGGTGCTCCGAACCAATCATGATACCCTGGGGCGACTGCGGAACTTTTACTGCACGATCCAGCAGTTCGAAGGATGGCCGTATAACTTGGTATCCTCAAGCAGGGAGCATCTCGTTCAGTTTGCGGCTTCTGTCACGAACATTGAGTCCGACCTCGAACTACAACAGGCACGTCTAGGGACACTAGTCCGGCTGTTGGCTGACAGAAAAGCCTTGCTCTACGCGATCATAGAAAATCGTAACGTGGAATCTAACAAACTCCTAGCCCAGCGAGCTCAGGCATCCCAGGAACACATGGAGAAGATGACTGATTATATGAGCGCACTGGCCGAAAAAACGCAACAAGAGACCGTCTCGATGCGAATCATCACGCTTGTTACCTTGTTTTTTCTCCCGGGTACCTTTATTTCTGTAAGATCAACCACGCCTTGAGTTGACAAGATTTCGCGACTGACTCTTTACTAGACCTTAATGAGCACGGATATCATACGATTTGAGGCCTTGGACAGTGGTTTATTCACAGAACACTTTTCTGTCAAAGCCCTCAAACTGTTCTTCGCCATCAGCATTCCACTAATGGTGGTGACATTTGTGACCTGGTATCTCATCTATTGGTGGACGAGGAATCGGCAGAAACGTTTGCGGATCATGCAACAGGTACACAATCTCACATCAAAGATCGACAATGCATCTCGAGTATGACGGACTGAACCGGCCACGGAGATTGTTCATTTTGAATATGACATATCCTGCATCGCTATGAGCCTTTCAAGAGCACGAGCCGCAGAGTAGCATGAAGATGCCTCGCATGTATCGTTGACCTGATAGTATCATCGTTGGAGCGCCTACGAACGGGTGGTGCCTGCGACCTTATGATGTTTATCGCTTCACACTCGAACTCTGTACGATGGGTTCGGCGATACTTTCTAGTAGTACAGTGCCTACGGTGGTAGCCTCTCGGGACCGCCTACTGCCTAACGCCTAACGCCTAACCTTAGCGTTAGCCTTACCGTCGTAGATTAGGCTATTATAGTAAATTGTATAAGGGAAAAAATTAAGCCGGTACGTATTAAATATAAGAGGGATTATTATACTACTACTACCTTATCTTAATAATAAAGCTACGCTAGCGAGTAATATAGATAATTCGTAGTATTAAGGTTACGAACTTACTATTAGTAAAAAGCTATTCTTATAAAGCTTAGTTAAACGTAGATATATTACTACTAGGCTAGCTATTAGCTATTAACCTAGTCTATATATATATATTTAAGCGAGCTTTATAAGAATAGCTTTCTAAGAGTAAAACCTAGTATTAGTAGTTATATTACTACTTAGCTTTCTTAATCTCTTAACTATTACTACTAAGTAGCGTACTATAAAAGCTCGTACTCCTTCTCTTACGTATTATTCTTACTATAGTAGCTAGTAGTATAGTTAACATTAAAGGAAGAGGTTAAATAAGTAACTTAAACTACGATTAATCGTCAATTAGCTATAAGTCTAGTAGAAGAAGAGGCTCGTTATTATTAATAAAGGGTAACGAGTTAAAGGATAAGATAAAATAGATAAGGAAACTATATAAGCGTATAGTTATATAACTTCTAATACTATCTTATAGTTATAATATTTCTATCGTTACTACTACTTTCCTCGCTACTTACTAAGTAGCTCGAATTCTATTATCTCTTTTTACTTAATTAGTTAATCTCTTAAGCCTACGCGCTTTTTTCTTATTACGCTTAGCTTTAACAGTAATCTTCTTACGAGCTATATATAGTTAATTATTAAGTATATCTATAAGTAGTTATTCGAAGGTAATAGTAAAGTAACTATAGTTAAGGTACTTTTATAGTAAGATTTATAATTATTATTTATATTAATAAGCTACGTCGCTTAGAAGTTAATTACTAATAGTTATAATATTATAAAATAGCTCTTATAAGTTAGTAGCTATAGGCTCGTTATCTAGTAGAGAAAAGCGAATTACTACTTTAGTACTACTATCTTAAGGTTACTACTACTTGCTTATAACTATATACTCGTTAGTCTATTATTATAAGTATACTATTAGCTTCGTAATTAGATAGCTCTTCTTATATAAACGCTATATATCGTATACGTAAAGTAGTAGCTATTACTTACGGAATACGCTTATATATAAAGAAAGCTAATTATCGATTAGCTTTTACTATTACGGTATAAGTTACTCTTAAATAACTTATATTATTATAGATCTTATTAAGTAAGCGAAGTACTTTTTATTAATACTAAGTATATTACTAATTCGCGATCGTTTTAAATCCTCGCTAAAGTCTTTAAAGAAGTTATTAATAAAGGCTATTAGTTAATAAATAGCGTTATAAATTAATAGCTAATAAGTTATAACCTTATAAATACTACTATTAAACTTTTTAACTTAAGATATCGCGTACTACTCGATATTAGTATATAGTTTAGTATAGTACTAGATTAACCTCTACTCGCGGCCTTATTAATCTAGTAGATAACTCTTATTTAATTAGTAAAGAAGGGCGTTTTCTAGTACTTATCTATTATCGTTAAGTTATTATACGATATTAAACTAAATATACGCCTAGTATAAGCTCTTAAGGACGTTTATTTAGTCGCTAGTATAGTAACCTATTAACTAGAAGTATACCCTTATAGCTATTATTATATATTAATTATAATACTATAGCTATAAGTTAAGTAAGTACCTTAAGCGATTATAAGCGCTAGTTATACTAAAGAAAAGATCCGTTAATACTATCGCGAGCTCTATAACGCCCTAGTATAACTCTTCTTATAGGTATTAAAAGAAGAAGGTATATAATTCTACGTCTTCCTCTAGTACCTAAGAAAATATAATAGGAAACGTATAATTAGTACTAGACTTACTAATATTAATAATAAGAGGTATTCCTTTATTATTTATACGAAAAGTAGTATTAACGATAGGTAGAGCGTTACTAGTATATCGCTAAACGACCTCTACCGACTTAGTATACTAGAAGAAGACCTATACTATTTTAGTAATAGTATAACTATTAGAATTAGTCGTAGTTTACTTATATAGGTAGTACTTTTAGCTAGCGTCTTTAAATACTACGATAAATATACCTATATAGTCTTCTTTCTTTAGATCCTTAGCTAATCTTATTAAGAGGTTATAATACTACTTCGATATTATTATACCGTTAATTCTATACTTTAAGAAGTATATACGAGCCTTAAAATAGGGTATTCGCGACTCTTATAACAACTAATTAACTATCTTTATTTAGTAGTAGTCGTTAGGCAACCTCTTTAACGATAAGTATAAGACTAGATTACTAAAGAAGAAGTAACTTAAGTACTATATTAGGTTATATATTTAATATCTAATCTATTACTTATTATTAGAGTTTAAGTAACGACGATAGTTAATAGAATAGCGTACCTAGTAATCTATTCTTTAATTAGTATAATCGTAAGCTCTATTAGACTTAACCTCTTTAGTAATTAAGTCTTTACGTATAAGCGAATTCTTTAACTTATACTTATTAGTAGTATCGTCGCTAAAGTACTTATAGTATATCTTAATACTACGATTAGCTCTATTCTTCGCGATAATAAACTTAACTCTAATAGTAAGATCGTACTAATTAAATCGTTCTTTAGCGACTAAATTAATAGTATTACTAGGTACGACTGTAAAGACCTCTTTATCTTTAAAGTACTTTAGCCGAGTAGCTAATACCTTCGTATAAGACGTTACTTAAGTATCTTAATAAGTAAGTAATACGACTCGCTAAGTTAAACTTTATTAAAGGTAAAGAGCGACTACTATATTTAGGCTAGCTATTGCTTTAAGAGGAGAATAGGATAGTACTAAAGGACTATAACTATAATACTACGGATTATTTATATTAGTCGCTAGCGTAGCTTTAATTATTAAGAAAGATAAGGTAGTAGTAGTATAAGATTCTCTCTTATATTTAATACGTACCGTATAAAACCTATTCTATATATAAAATTACGTAGTAGCCTTACTTATAATAGCGAGGTTAAAATTATATAATCGAGCGTTAGGCGTTAGGTAGTAGGCGGTCTTAAGAGGCTACTTACGGTAGCTTTAATCTACTTAGTTAGTGTTATCTACGTAAAGAAGGAAAGAACTCGAACTTAAGTTTAAGAAAGAATAAGAATAATTACCTACGTAAGAACTATTTATTATTATACGTAGTCTTACTCTCTTAGTCGTAGAATAATTATATAGTATACCTTCGAGTTCCTCTCTTAGTATAGTAACTAATAAGAGTAGTAAGTAGAGTATACGCTCTAGTAAGTACGCGAGGGGTCTAATCGCGTACCTTTATACGCGCGTACTCTACTAAATATAGCTATTAATATTACTATATTACTAGAGATTACGAATTATCTTTAAAGTAGTTATTATTATACTAAACGAGTTTATAGACCTTAAGGCGGCTATTTAAGCTATTAGACGACCCTCTAGGTTTACTTAAGTCGCTATAGGCGGTCTTATAGGTATAAGAGGCTCGTAAGACCCTATTTCTATATTATTTAATTTAATAAATAACTTATTCGGATTAATAGTTTATTTTCGCGTATACTTCTTACTAATATTACTTACCTTACGTCTTAAAAGCTTTAATTCGCGCTATATATTAGCTAGTTCGAACTAACTACGTTCTAATACCTTATTTATTTTAGTAAATATAGTTCGAATAGTTTAATTAAGTTCTATAAACTCTAATAAGTAGTAGAGAGCCGTAAAAATTTATAAGCTAGTAGCTAGAGTTATTATTAAATCTTAAGCCCTCTTAATTTAATTACTACTAGCTATAACTAGTATAGTTAATCGCGAATTATTATAGTTAATAATAAATCGAGAGAAGAGGACCTTAAAAGAGTCGTAGAGCTTTATACTAGCGATCTTAAAGCCTACTACGTAATTATATTTACTAATAGCTATTATTCTTACTTATTTATAATATTAAATAAATCTTACTTTCTTAACGAGCTCGAAATTATTAATATAGCTATTTAAGGTTATTAAATCGCGAAATCGTCGCTTAAAGAATAAGAAAACCATAAGATTAAGAGGTTAAAGAATATAAGATATATAAGGTATTAAATAATAATACTAAACTTAGTAAGTATAAATAAATCGTATAAATTCGTTATTAATATAGCTATTATAATTATTTAAGATAAGTAGCCTTTACTCGCGTAAAAGAAAGTTAACTACGGTTTATAATATAAAAATCTCTTATAGCTAGCGTAGGCTAATATTATTTATTATGAAAGTAGTAGAGAATAAGGTATATAGTTAATTTAAAGTATTATTAAGTATAAACTACTATTACTATACGTTTTTAGCCTTAAAGATAAGAAGAAGAGTAGTAGATAGGCTATTTAGTATAATATACTTAATTATAGTATACTACTTACGGTTATTTAGTTATTAAATAATTAAATAGAGCTTATCTTTATCTTTAATAATAGTTTAGTTATAGTAAACGCCTAATATAGTACTAACCTTATTTATATTCTAGACGTTTACTATCTTAATAGCCTTAAGTTATATAACGCGTAGGAGTTAGTTATATTAGTTTATAATCGCTTCTTTTATAATAGCTCTTACTCTTTTATAATTAAGAGTTAAGCTAATCTTAGTCTTAACTTATTAGTTATACTTAAGAAAGCGTTATACCTAGGTTTTATTAATAAAAGAAGGAGTATCTATAATCTAGCGAATTATACTAGCTATTTCTTTTATTTATACGTAGTTTAGAGTTATACTAATAGCTTTATAATTAATAGACTATTAAATAAGTAGTTCCTTTTATTCTAATAAGAGTATTTACTATATAACGCGTACTTCTTACCTAGTACGTCTTTTCTTATTATAGTCGGTAAGTATTTATACGAATACGTTATATACCTTTATAGCGCTTTAAAGAGAGAGAAACGCCGTTAGTAACGTATTTAGTAAGTATTAAGACTAATCTTATACTAGCTAAGGATAATTACGATAAGGTATAATCTTATATTAATAGCTAGACTAATCTATAAATAACGACTTACCGCTTAAAAGAAAGTAAAGAAGTTAGGCCCCTAATTAGCTATAATATATATAGCTATCCTTTCGTCTAATTCTTAGCGAGAGTCGGCCTTTAGTCCCTTAGTATTCGTAATAGCAAGTACTAATTAAAGGGATACCTCGTTAATTATAGTTAATAAGACGTTATAGTTAAGTAGTAAGTAATATAAGAGAGTTAGTAGTTAAGTAGTAAGTGCGCGATTACCAGGGTGCGCGATTACCAGGGTGCGCGATTAGACCCATAGCGTACTTATCCCCGCAGCTCCACTGAAAGTGCTGGTGGGTAGCCCCTGCACAGCCGCAGAGGTACCTGCAACTGCCCGCCCGTTCGAGCAGCAGCAGCTTTCTCGGCTATCTTCTTCGTGCGCCTGAGCTCTTTCCTACGCAATATGAATATTGGCGAGCACGGCAGATCTTTGCACGATGATGTGTTCTACAGCGTTCGTATTTGTAAATGCGTGCTGCGAACCACTTCAGCGTTTCAGAGCTATTCGAGGGTTCATTCAAAATCCCCAGGTACTTTTGTGGTTCAGTGACCCAAGGAATACGCCTGATGGGCCAGGCGATTTTGGCACACCACCACCATGCATGGCTTTCGGGGTCAATGCAAGACCGCTGCAGGTTCATAGCCCTTTGATTTCAGCCGCATCTTATTAGTCCTTGCGATCCCATCGTTTCTACTGGAAACGAATACAGGCCAACCTGCTACCTCTATGTGCATCTCTGTGCGTTGTGCTAACTTAGGACCTCTTGCCTCTTTCGAAGCGACCCTTGATAGTTTGAGCGCACATGGCTGCGCCGGGGGGCAATTCTGATCACCTGCCAGAAACTTACGAGTTCCTCAGGCTTCTAAAATCCCTAGAAGCTGCAATCAAAGGCTACAGTCACGGTGGAAGTAACATCTTCACACCCAAAGCTGTGTTGCAAGACTACTTCGGCCGAACAAGAGGTTCGCTACGTCGTCTGCTCCTCGAAACTCTCAAAGGAGAACGTCACATTCCCCCGACCGAGACGGTTTCGAAAGAGTTCATCGCTGTCTATGCGACTCTACTTGTTATCGGACAACCGCAGTTCTTGATAAGGTTCATTGAACAAGGCTTCTGTGACGACAAGTTGCCATTCCACATAGAGCCGCCGGCCTTCCCGACTACAACTGGTGGTGGTTCATCCTTCGAGCGTTTCAAGAATGCACAGTGGCAGTTCTGTCCGCTACGATTCCGGCCAGATGGCATCAACTACTATGTGCAACCGGACTATATACTGCCCCTGTGCCGGAGAGAGCCACTACGACGGAGTCCACCTGCGACAGTATATAAGGTTCAGATTCACAGAGACTATGATCCTTTCGAGCCAAACGCACCGAGAGGGTCACTGCTTGTAAGTGCACTTCCTGACTGATGTCTTTTTATACTAATCAGGCAAACCTAGGACCATACATACATCTTCAAGAAGTTCAATGGAGCACACGCAAAGGCTGCGTACCTGCAAGAATTGGACGCCTTTCAACATCTGCAGCAGGCCGGCTCGTCGCTTGGCAATACCATTATTGGGTTCTATGGCAGCTTCATCTACGGAGAATCGCCTGTCATTATCCTCGAATACGCAGACCGAGGAACCCTTGACAAGTTCCTGCAAGATATACCGTCGCCGGAAGAAGGCGAAGACATCATTAGACTGTGGGAGGCATTGCTAAAATTGCAAGTCGGTGTCAACACCATCCATAATATCCCGACTGGACAATTGCTTGTTCCTGTCGATAGTCGGAGACAGTCCGCCCTGCGAGGGTATGGTTAACAGCTCTGGTGGCCACGTACTCATGCTGACAAGATACAGGTGGCATCAAGACATCAAGCCTACCAATATATTGGTGCTTAGCGGGCCAACAGATTCTCCGTATGACTGCCAGTTTCGGCTTGCCGATCTCGGTACATCACACTTCACGCAAATAGATGGAGGTGAAAATGATGTACACGCTGCCGATGCTGGCGGGACGAGGGAGTTTGGTACGTATCACTTCCCCTTCAAGAACCTGTTGAGCTGCGCTCATCGATTACAAAGGAGCTCCGGAATGCTACCGCTTCAGCCACAACATGCAACAGAGCGCCCCGCGCGTGCAACAGAAAGTCGACATGTGGTCTCTTGGTTGTGTCTATAGTGAATTTGCTGTATGGATTGTCTCAGGACGCCAGCAGCTGAAAAATTACAAGCAAGACCGTCAACGTGAGACACAAGAGGTGGGAAGCACAGACGTTGGTTGCTTTCACAACGGCAGAGGACCACTTAGTTGTGTCGAGAAGTGGAACCAGCGAGCATTTGACAACAAGCGAAGTAGTGACCATGTCACCCGAAGCGTGCTCAAGCAATTGGTTGGCGAGATGCTCTATGAGGACCCGGACGATCGACCTTCCGCGACACAATTGATGAGGAAGGCAAGGGATATCATCAGTTACGCCCGACAGCAGCTCGACCGTCAACGTCGAGGATCCATGGGTAGTGCGAGCACGGGGCCTTTACTACGATCTGCTTTCAGAGATTACACACTGCCTTCGGATAGCACGACGAATACCGATACCGCAGATGTTAGGAGGGGTCCCACAAGGCACATGTGTCCATCTAGTCCGATAGGCGAAGTCTAACAGCAAAGAGCGCTCGAAGCTTCACCTACCACGTTGTCGGACAGCGACGCAGAAGACGATCATGAAGACGACCCAAAGCTTAATACTCCGTTGACGTCGCGATGCTCCTCAGAACGGAAATTTAGATCTTCGGCAACAAAAAGCTCGCACCGATGCAGCAATCAAGGAGACGAAAATTATTCTCCGTCCAATGGCATGAGCCGGCAGGGTTCATGTAGGCGTCGCACCGAACGACGTCTAAAGTCCTCACCAGCAAGCCTCGAGGATATCAACACCGCTACAGGTTTGAACATCACCAACGAGTTGCGAAGGTCTATCAGCAATGTTGATGGTGTGACTGAGGCGCTCTCTGCAACTCGGAGCCCACTCATTCACGATTCAAGCACGGATTCTAGGCCGGTACTATCGATGCGGGATCTTTACCTAAGATACTCTGACAGGAAGCTGGGGCTTACTATTGCTCCGTTGGTCAACGAAGACTACCTGCATCCCCTCGCGGACCCAGAACGCGACTTTGTCTTCCTTCTTGACGATTCAGCGACGATGAGGCTGCACAAAAATCAGGTTATCCAGGCAGTTAAGTGTCTCTCGTGGCTCTTGAAGAAATACGACAACGACGGAATAGACATGTACTTCATGAGAGCCAAAGGCAAGCACCATGCCAGCCCGAAGTCATCGAGTGATTTGCATCCGACGTTATTAAAGTACATGACAGAAGCCAAGGGCACTTCTGATGTCACAAATCGCTTGAGTACGCTGCTCCACGACTATACTGAAAGGTATGCACACAGCGGTACGCCACGAACATCGACTTCTGGCCGTTGGTCGCAAATCTTCTCGTCGAAGCCGGCACTGGCGAAGCCAAGTCCACTGATGATCTACGTGCTTACAGACGCTGTTTGGCAGGCTGAGTCCGACCCCGCTGAACTGATCAAGCATACTGCCGAAGTGCTCGACAAACACCACGCGCCAGAGAACCAGCTTGGGATCCAGTTCATCTCCGTCAACGCAACGGATGAGAACTGTGCTAAGCTCAATTTCCTTGACTCCGGACTAGGCATCAACAGGTAATACATCGCACCAAGCTAAACATCCCTTCATTGCTGACTACTTGCAGGGATATGGTGGACACCGAACCTATTGATGGGAACGTCTTCAAGATGCTGCTCGGCCCTATCTCTCGTATGTGGGATGGGGATAGACGCCGGCGCTCGTAGCTGCGTCTGCCATCAAATGCAAAATTGATGGGTACATATTGCCCTTCGCATCACGCAGTATGTTATGAGGCGGGATATGGTCTGTGCTACTCGGTTGCGAATATGGTGGTTCTCGTGATTGGTGTTTGGTTTGTACTCGCTATGATACCCCCTGGAGATGTGATGGGCAGGAACGCTTCGGTTTGAAGGAGTCGCGACCCAAAAGAAGGCTGCTGATGATTGCGTGCACATATATATAGGCACATAATGAAATCGTCGCTGAAACTCTCTTTGGTCTCTCACACTTTCAAGTCATCAGCCTAGTCCAAGGCTATCGCGATCGGAGCTAACTGGAGCGTATGGCGTACACCAGGGTTACTCACTCTCATATTAAAATCCCTAGACGTGCTTCGGTCTCATCAGGCGATGCTACGTACTTTCAGGTCGAGAGAGTCGTTTGCACAATCACCTACGCCTCCACTACGGTCTTAACCAGCTCAGCTGGGCAGGCCGGGTGCAGTATAAGTCTCGCGGGACCTCGAGACCCCGCCTTACCACAAAGCTGCCCCGAAATTGATATTGAAAGCTGCCTCGAGATAGGCATTAGTATTGGGTTTCGTGACCGAGCAACACTGGCGTACACCCGAAGCCGATATGACGAACGCCAACCCTCGTACATCGTCGTGCTAGCGTTCCCTCCCTGCGTAGACCAGAACCAGAGACGGTGATGTTCGTTCGTTCGTTGGTAGGTGTTGCCCGTTCTCGTCTCGAAGGAGTTAGCGGCTTCAAGGTTCGGAAGTAGAGTATGCGATGTGGCTGCGTGTGGAGAGCGGAAACTCGGCTGAAAGGTAGGTTGCGTCGTTGTTGCGATTGGCGCGTTGGGCTCGATCCGGTAGGGACTGACTGCTGGAGATGTGATTGCGGGCCTCGAGGGAATGGACCTGACGGACAGGATGTGAACGCGTGATACGAGCGTTGCGTCGAGACACACTGTGGTGTGGTATTGTGATAGACAGCTGTTTACGGAGTGGACTGGACTGTTCTAGCTACAGTAATTTGGGCATTCAGGCGGCCGCTAAGCAGGACTTCGTCGAAAAGATGTGGAGTAGACTGATGTACAATGGCAATGGTGCAAGTTGGGCGTTATGCTGCGATCACTCCATTCCGCTTCCTGAAGGTATGCACGGCTAGATCTTGGTTGGCGGTATGGTGGATGGAATTGTATATGGCTTGGTGCGGTAAAGGTTACGGGCTTGACGCCTAGACAGCTTGATATCTCGTAACATAGCAATATGGAGTTGACTGTACTTGCAGGGGGCGACTCAGACACGTTGATATATTGGTTCACCGGATGCCACGAGTTATCCTGGTGAGTGCCACGTACAGTAGTTGGTTCCCTGGTAGGCGGAGGACGACAACGAGATAAGTGGATTTGCGGTCCGTCAGGTGGGGTCCCTGGTTTCTCAGGGCCCCGGCACTGATTGATGGACCTGTCGCGACATACCACGACTGACCAGCTACCTACATTGCGAGTAAGTACATATCTTACTGCCATTGCATGCTATGCACTACTTTGCTCCGACTCGATCATGACCACTCCCAGGGCAAAGCGGTCGGCCTCCATGTCTGAAGCAGCCTGATTTCACGCATGTTCTTTCTCAAGCCAGGGCACTAAACCCTGCACGCTGGAATGTTGCAACAGCCCGTGAGCCAGAAGAATGCAACCCATACTTGGAAGCTGAGTTCGAAGGTGACCCATCGCTTGATTCGCCGAGAACCTGCATGAATATCAAAGCGTACAAGCTCATCCACCTCAGTGATAAGGACGACACGTTAGAATTGGCGAGGCAGCTGACGTCGCAGGAAACCCTTGTTTCGGAGAATATTGTGTATTTCCCGGAGAGCCATTCGAACTTTGGGTATCAGAGCCAGCCACCCTTAGGGTATCGGATATGTTGGCACGCCGCACGAACACTTCAGGATCTCTTCCAGGCGGATGTTAACCCTGGAGCGCTCCAGAGAATGACAGCACGTCCACGGCTGCGGTCGTGGTTTTGTGATTCAGTATACCGTTGGTCATCGTTTTAGAGAGGGGTCGTCCTAGTATAAACAGGCGTTTTGACACCAGGACCATATCGATGTAATCACGAGCGGAAGGTCCAGCATGCGGCTTGTACCACATTAGCATCGATTGGATTGGATATCGGCTTGTATGCTCTGGTTGGTCAAACACAGGTTTCAACGTGATCTGCGTAGAGGATCGTATGCGGTTGAGATATGATCTTCGTTGTAATAATCGAACCCCAAGTCTGAGAAGGGGTCTGAGCTTGTAACAGTTGTTCGGTCCTTGTTGGACGCTATGTTAGATAGTTGTGAATATGCGATACCGGCTGCAGAGCTACTAGAGAGACGGTTGACGGCGGGTCGAGACTGGTGTGTTAGTGCGACATGTTCTGACCGGTCACTTCCAGCAAGCACAGCATCCACGAAGCGTTGCTTTGCCATGGCTGCAGAGTCCTTCCCGCCGTTACGCATGGACCATAACATCCAGTCAAGCTTAGATTGAGGCATGGAGTCGAGGTGGTTTCGATGTCGATACAGAAAGATCAGGTAGGAAACAAGCCCAGCCAGAATCACTGTGGCGGCCAAAGCACAGACCGCAATACAAACCACTGAGATCTGTGCGACGGTAGTGGCGACATTGGTGAGCTGAGTTGCATCCTTTTCGGCAGGGACATGCCATGTGTCTTTTACAGCGTGGTATGATTGGTAGAAGCGTGCTAGCCCTTGTCCAGGAATCTCGATGTAATCGTCGCTTTTTGAACTTCGATTGGCAAGGATGGCACCAGAGTGAACCTTGTATGCCGATGCAATGCGTGTGTTGTCATACAGTTCAGGACGGGCACGAACAACAACATCGGTTTTGAATGTCGGCTTCATCTTAAGGTTGCATGTCATTCCCGTATATCCCACTAACGGCACATGGCCGACACCGAAGCTGCACTCCTGTGTGGAGGAATTCCAGGGGATGTTCTGCATATGAACCGCAATGGTTAGAATGCGTGCGCTTGTAGCAGTTTCTGTTGCCTGATCCTTGCCAGTGATGTCGGTACCATGCAGGAAAAAGAGCCAGTCATTGCCAGTGCCCCCAGCAGCGTAACGGGTGCCCTGACTGCTACAAGAATATCTGCCTCCCTTCTCTTTCTTCCAGAGGTCATTGAGCCAAGGAAGTTCGGAAATCACCCCATTGGAACAGTTGCCGGTGGCGTAGACATTGTTCGCGATTGTCAGCGGCAGGTAGTCACAATCCATTGACCAACTGCTGTTCCATTGATCGGCAGCATACTTCCAGGGCACCGTCCGGTAGGGGACGAAATCGAGCAATTGATCGAGTGGAAAATCGGCACGGTTCAGGTCGTCTACAGTGTTGCTGATGGCCATGAACTCTGCATCCGGAAGAAAGGAAATTCGACTTTGCGACGTATGGCCCAGAATAATTTGAGGAATGTCGACTTGCCCCTCGTTCGAGAAAGCTCTCGCAATGATCCCTGAGAATAGTGATGCTATCGTGAAGATGAGGATCATAAGTGATTGCAAGAGCAAATCCCAGAAGTGCCTAGAGAGAAGCTGTTCTCTCAAAAGGAGAATAGCGTCGCATGCTTCGCCGACTGTGTTAAGGCTAAGCAGATGTCGAGCCAGGACATCCTCACCCTTCGCTAACCTCCCAGCTGCACGTTGCCAGTGAAGTCGAACGGAGACGAAGATAGAGCCAGCGCAGACGAAGGCAATGACAACGTTGAGATAGGCTTGTACATCCTGTAACTTCCAGTGCGCAGGGCAGTGCACCCAGTATGGCATGATTGAGGTCTGTGATAGTAGTAGCGAAGAAAGGTCAATTTTCACGTACCTTTTGAGCCCATGGCCATGCATCGTCGAGGTTCTCGACCACTGACATCGAACAGCTGATTCTAGAGTCATTTGACACTAATGCATCATGCTTGTCCCGCGACAGATAGTGCGATGGGCGGACCGTGCAAGCCAGCGTCGACTTCGCACATGCACTTACTGGCAGGTCATCGACCGAGCCAAGAGGACCCCAGTACCTACTCCATCGCTTGCTTGCACAAAGAGAGCACGGAACAGGTGGAAGTGTATGAGCATCATGTCGATTCAGATAAAACTTCCAGATCTCCCGGCCTGCAATCGATTCGAGAAGTAGTATTTAGGTGGCAGCGGTGGCCATAGATCTCCATAACCCTGATTAGATTATTGTTAAGGGCCGGGGCGCATTCGCCATCCTGGAACGGGAGCGCCGGTAGCGCGGCATCTCGGGCTTATTGCGCTTGTGCAACGAACCGGTGTGCGAAACACTGGTGCATGTGCTCGTACTTAGCTCTGCGGATACCAAAGCTCATGGTATAGCTATGGAGTTGATCGAAGAAATACTGTATTGATATCTTGCCCATGGTACTCGCCCTTAAACATCCAAGACGTTACACAGAACAGACTCAATCAGATCGGGCGACCTTCCAGAAAGGGTATCAGAGGTTGCGAAGGAAGGTTCACCACGCCTTTCCTCTTCCAGCACGATGTTGACAACCATTACGTAGCGTCACCCTACACGTGTTTTGCTGTGACATCCTTGCTCTTGCCTATATGCATTCAATCACACATGACCATAGAGTATAGTTTGCAGCCATGGACGAGACGCGCATCGACGCAGCACCAACACCAGCCCACGTCTTCGCCTATCGAGCCTTTCGCAGTGTCTTCGTCCCGTCGCCAGAGTCTTCACCCTTGCAACCTCGAGGCTACGACCACGAGCAAGACCATGACAAAGAGAACACAAGAAGGTCGCCAGCACGGCCATCGCGCTTTGCCACGTCCCCGATCAAAGCCAAGAGGAAGGACGGCGAGGTCAATGCGCTCGGACTGGAGCACGATCTGAAATTGACTCCCAAGAAACAGAGGACGGTTCCAGTGTCTCCTACTAAGAGTATTCTGAAGAACCCACACGCGCCTACACCGAAGAGAGCAGGGCTGAGAGACGTTACTGTGACCTTCAAGGATGTGAGGAAGAGTCGTAGCCCGGAATTACTGAGGCAGGCGCAGGGGTCACCTGTACAGCTGCGCTCACAGCCGGCAATGAGAACACTTTTGGAGGACATGGCGAAGCAGAAACCCGCGGCAACAGTCGAGATCAGCACCGGCTTACCAACATCTATGCAGCCTTCTGGTTTCGACCTCGATGCGTACAAGGCACAGACTGAGAAAGAGATGCGACGGCTAATCAAATATGGCCAGAAGTGGAAAGAGCAAGCTAAGCGGCAGGACGAGGAGAACGCCAATCTCAGAACCTTGCTGGAGGAGACGAGGAGAGAAAATCAAAGATTACAGAAGAAAATCTCGCAGATGCAGCAGCTGAATGAGGCCAAGGTTATGAAAACGACCGACGCGGCGACAACAAAAGAGAATGCCACTGCCAACCGGACGAGGACACATGATCCGAGGTCAACAGAAGGTTATTCTGCCAACCGTCAACCCCAGCGTGAAACCACATCAGAACACCGCCCAGCCGCAACTCGGCGGTCATCACTGCAGCAGAAATTGCACGAGCTGCAACATCTTCAGCCAAGCCCACCAACCGCCCTGAACGAACGAGCACCAAACGCCAATGCCAAGACCAAGACCAAGGACCAGCAGCCACGGCAGCAACAACGACCCCCGTCTCTGCAGAAGAAGGTCGACTTACTAAAGCAAGCCACGTCAGAACAGGAAAGATCCTCGCTCCATAAAGCACAAGCTGATCGAGAGAAGGATACGAAAGAGGCAACTACTGCTACTGCTACTGCTACTGCTACCGCGCTTGAGCCGACCGTCGGGGATGAAGTACAAAAGGTGTCTCTCCCACTTCGCACAGTTAGCTTGTCGATTGCTGAAGATAAGAAAGTGGCTGCTAGGGAGAGGTTGAGGGTGAAGCGCGAGGCGCGAGCTGCTAGTTCTCAGGCTGCTTTGAGTGTAGTGCCAGTGACTACCAAGGAGTCGAAGTTGAAGAAGGTGAACAATCCGTCAAAGGTAGATGTTGACGAAAGTCAAGTGGATTGGCTGGCAATGGCATGATTGGATGGTAGCCAGACGAGAGAGAGGCGCTTGAGTCTATATCTATATCTGTATCGAGGGGCTCATCCGAGACTTTCTTCATAATTCCCACTCCCGGCCGTTCCACCCAGCAAGATCCCATCAGTCTGCGTACCGATACTCCGTCCAATGGTAGCACCGCTTCCTCCGTACCTCTCCCCCTCCTTCCTCAACCTGTCCTCCGTCTGCTTCTGCGCCGCCTTCCTTTTCTTGTCGATCTCCGCCTGCTCCCTCGACTTAACAGAGTATAACTGCAAGAACGACAGAACCATGAACGCCGAGGCTAAAATGGCCAGCGCCGCACGACGGGTAAGCACCCATCTCAGGCCCTCGACTTCGGACTTCGCCTCGGAATTCAAGTCCACGCTGATCCTATACCCCAGATTCTGGATCTTTCCGTCGACCTGCCGCTTCTCTTCTTGGAGTCCAAGTTTCCGGTCGTCGAACATGCCCTTTAGTTCCTCGCGCATGGTCATGATATCCTGGCTCAACTTCTGGTTCAGGATATCGAATTCATGCTGCAGTTGGGCGCGCTGCGACCGCTGTTTCTGGGCTTCCATGAAGCGCGAGGTCTGCATCGTCGTTTTGAGTTCGCTGCAGGCGGCGCGGAAGAGGTATGTCTCGTTCTCTGTGTCAGATTTGGAGACGAGTCCGTCTTTTGCGAGGTCGAGGTTTTGGGCTAGCATTAGGCGGATGGCTTTCATGAGGGTTACGCTTTGGGCCTCGGAGAAGGGGATGACGGGGTCGGGGACCTCGCCGGTGGCGGTCGGGGGTGGGGATTGTTGTTTGCAGAGCTCTTGGACGAGGGTGTAGGTGTCGAAGTGGTGTTCGTAGGGCGAGGCTTCGAGATGCGGGTGGGACGAGGAGGATTGCGAGTTACCGCCGCCTTTGATTTCGGAGGGAGAGGGGATGGAGAGGACCATATCGAGTTCTGGGTTGCCGAGGGGGGTCAAGTCTTGGCCTTTGGTGTCCTTGTCCTTGTCCCCCTTGGACTGTGTCTGCGCTTCGTCTTTGGATATTGCTGGTTCTGTAGGCTCTTCATTCATAGGAACAGGTACGTCTTTGACCGGTTCGGTGTCTTCTTCTTCCTCTTCTTCGAGTTCTTCCTCGTCCCTGGACTGCTCCGACTCGGTTTGCTGGGCATTCTTGTCGTCTCCGCCTTCCCTCTTCTCGCGCGCTACCTTCTTGTGCTCGACCTCCGACGCATCTCTACTCGTTTGCTCCGTGCTAGGAAGAAACGGCTCTGATGGCTTGGATGGAGGTGGCATGGATGGCACTGCAGCTGGGCCATATCGCTGGTAGCCTTGTTCCTGCTGTAGCCTTCGGCACGATGAATGCAGAGTCGCCTTGGGTGACATTGTTGTCGTTGGCGGTGGGTTGCGAATGCTGCGATAGGTCTGCGGCCTGCAACTTCTCACTGCGCGCAGGAACTGTGTTGTCAGAATCGCTGGCTTTGGCGTCGCCATGCTCGTCCTGGTCTCTGGTTACGCGTCAACAGCCGTTCTTATCATGCCCGATTCGAAGTAGTGTTGTGATGTTGTTGATAGGTGACCACTGGACCAGTGCCAGATTCTTGCCCAACTCAGCAAAAACTCGCCAATCGTGTTTTCCGACGCCCGGATCCACTATGACAGTTCAACGTCCTCAACACACGGCAGCTTCGAGTACAGCTCCTTCCCTGCCAATGCTTTGGTGACCATCTCTACCATGTGCTCGTAATAATGGACTTTGTGCATACCTAGGTAGGTACCTCAGGAACAGCTCACTTGACCGAAACGTAATACATATCTAAGACACATCGTTGCGCGCCTGACTTTTCTTGCCCATTGGCAGGAGTAGCGATGTGAAGTCGCTATCATCACTGGAAACCCTTCTGGTGACAGTCACTGTTCCTGATTCATGTACGCTACTCACAGTCGAGGTGCCTTTGAAGGGCCCCGGTGAGGGCATCTACCTAGGTATGCACTCAACGGGGTCCATTGACGACGACAATGGCATTGTGAGGCTCAAAAGGTTTGCTAGCATGCACTACATCGTGAATGATTCTTTCAATCATCAATCGTAAGCTGTCTGGGAGTATAGAGCTACGGTCGTTTTCGTGCACGCAAGCACGCTTTCACTAACACTGAAAGGTCGTGGATTGCTTTTCACCGTCTCCCAACACCAGAAAAGTGAAGGCTTTCACTGAAGACGCGCCAAAACAGTATACATTCATCAATTCTAGCTTGCCAACAATGTTGGACCCAGACATGCACACAATGGCACCTTTCAGGGACATCGAAGTTGTGGTCCAGCAATTTGAACCAGCTTCTAACACCTGGCGTCCTCTCCAAGAGTCCAATGATCAACGAACGCTGAGGCCCGAGAAGAACTCGGCTGCAAGGCAGACAGTCATCTTGGAGAGTAGGCAAGGCCGCTTTAGATTTGCGATAAGAGTCTCGAATCATCTGAAATGGGGCAGCGCCAACGGCTTGGTGGTCAATTTGACCTTCGATGAGGGTTGGCAGGTTAAAGACTACCCTGTTACTATATTCAAGCCCGGGGTGGACGTCTTGGCCCTCTTGGGTACGGCGCCGACGCCAGGTATAGGCATACTGCAAGCGTCAGAGCATGATTTGAAGCTTGAGTACATGTTGGATGCCATCGCATTGCCGAGGAAGATGACGGAACCTGGTAGACCATGGTACAGCACGAAATTCGCATTCAGAAAGCTCAAATTCGGTGGTGTGAATCCACACTTGCGACCACCTTACGTTTCACCTACCGACCTTGCCAAACTACTTGTTGTGGTACAGCCTTGCTGCATTCATGGCGTCAGCACCACACGACTGGCAGCTCTTTCATTCAAACCAGATGGTGGACAACGAAACCAGTCGCGCAACTTCGCTGCCCAAAGTGGTATTACGCTCGAAACAACTATAAAGCAAACGCCGCAAGACAAATCTGTTTCACAAGTGCCCGAGATATTATCAAGGCCGATTGCTCCACATGAGAAACGCACTTTCGTCTTTCTCTATCGCGAACCAGATTATTATGACAAGATTGACGACGTGGAAGTGATCGACCGCACACATTCCAAGACAGCAGCTCCTTGCAGTGATCCCAGTCCAACACAGCTGGCAGATTCGTTGTTCGGCTCGGATAGCATATCAGATGTTGAGAATCGGACACCCAGGCGTACCAGGAACTCGAGCAATCGCTCATCGGCAAGAGCTTATAAACAACGTCCTTCGAGCGCTGCCAGCGCGACCACCGCTTCAACGCCAATATTGTCAAGCCATGCCGACTTTCTCCCTATCCCAGTTTATACAGAGAACGATTCGGGCTCACTGGCAGACCCTACGAGCGTGCCTGCGAGGCAAGAAACCGCGGACACCACATCAGCAAACCTCATATACAGCAGTCCTCGCCTCGAGGGCCAGCCTAACGGGCACCGTGAGGAAGCAGTCACGACTGATGGCGATACAATTGTTGACAGCTCTAAAAAGCGATTGGATAGAAGCACTGGGCATTCTCGACTCACCAGTAGCGATCAAGAAGGTCTTCCAGAAAATGCGGGAGTGCTTGCACACGGTCCTCTCACAACGCTGGCGCCTCTTGACCGGTTGCCGCAGGCGTGGGGCCCTCTCGGGACGCTCAAGCGGTCTGAGCTACTCCGACACCGTGATCAGCAAGAGGACGATATCGAAGCCGAGATACAAGAGGCCACAAGTCAGTACTTGCAAAGAAGGGAAGAGATCGGACATGAAAGTGTTTATACCAATGACAAGGTCCACGAACTCAAACGTCAGTTGCACGAATTGATACAGCACCTAGATGGACTCGAAAAAGAGGATGCAGAAATTGCAAGAGATCTTGCAGCTTTGTCCAATATATCACAAACCAGGACGAGCGGCCTCGAACAGGAGGAAATCGATGCTTTTAAAAAGATTGAGGAGAACCAGCTCAAAGAGTTGAGCGGTATAAGGGATTTTATCGAGAGCGCGAAGAAGACATGGAAGAGACGACGCAGTCAGTGTTCTGCCGATTCTACTCCCAACAACCATCGTGCACCAAAGAGACATGCACCTGCGAAACCTATGGATGGCGACGGCGACGGTGCTGGCGACGGCGAAGGGAGAAGAACAGACGACGATGTCTCAAGAGGAGGAAGACCAGGTGCATCTTGAGACACCTATATGACACCACTTGTACTAGTCGGCGAGCCTTAGCCTGCAAGTACCATGATGCCTTGGGTCGCTGCCTGAATCGCGACCGAGTTATTGCCGTCCGAGGAGCGTGTAGGCTGTTCATGTGAGAGAATTATGTGGTATGTAGCATCTGAGTGAGCCGTTAGAGCAATGCGGTGGGATATCTCACAGGCGTCTGGGCCGGGACACGCTTGCGGCAAAGCAATTGGGTCGCGCAACTTTTACCGTTTCAGGCATAATATCAAGGTCCGAGAAAACCCCGTTCATTCTTTATGGACTTCCAGAGATTGAGAATAAAGCACAATTTTTGCACAAGTCACGAAGACTTCGAAGGTGTCTATACTGGGAAGAATGCCGCAGGTCCGATTCTGACCGTCCAGGCTCTTCTCTTTTGCAGTGTCGACCTCGTGCAATGTTATTGCACAGTCGTGAAAATCTATGGCTTCCAGAAAGCGGCCGGGCTTCCCCCACTATTGGCCAAGACCTCAGCTTTCGTGTTCCCCAGGCCAGGTGGCACGTTTCAAGTGCAAACGCGTCTGTGCCTGAGACGCCCAGAAGAATCTCAGGCCGGACAGCGCGTTGCTGCCTCAGTCCGGAAGAAGTGCCGACACTCTGCAAAATATTTATGCGGCAGTTGGTACGTCCGGCCTTGCTGTGTGCCCTCGTGGATTCAAGAACAAGTGGAGAGGTTGGTGGAGAGAAGAGGGGAACATTGACTAGGCGACGCCAGAAGTCTCGCGATTTGGGCCTTGTCAATATTTTGTGTCGTGACATGGTATTGGAGCCATGACAGCAAATGCTGGATATTCGATGGTCGCAGTGGACAGCGGGGAAGTTTACGAGAAGACATGCTCGAGTATATAGTGGAGGGGACGTCCTGCGCTGAGAGAGGAGTTTCTTACTTCCCATCCTTTGAACCACTCCATTTGTTTACGCTTCCCAAAAGGTGCTACGTCGCCAGCGTAAACGATTAACAAGTCCCATCTGAACGCAGTAGTAGAGGTAAGAGCTATCGCCGTGCCTCACTAAGCATGTGTTTACCTACCTTCCGTCTCGGGCTTGCTGTGAGCTAGGAACTTGAGCTTGTCTGGCCAGACACAAGCGCCAGTCATCCCGCAAAATCTTGCCCGAACCAGCCAATATTAGTGACGCGCAGGGGACTGATTATGTACCGCAGATCCACCAGCTCTCGAGCTACTCCGGCCCATAACAACGATCCTCTTCCCACTCCTCCGACCAAGCTCTTTATCTTGAGGCTCACAGCAGTCCTTCCTTCTGTGATCTCTCTCTGGTTTCTCATTTTCAACAGTCAAAATGGTATTTGCACGATCTTTAGCACGCCCAGCTAGCAGTCTCCTCTCTGGGGCTGCTTCCCCACATTTTACGCGTCGAGCTATCCCCAAAGCTTTCGGCACCAATTTCTCCAGATCGCTAACTGCGACTGCCTCTCGACAGGGCAAAGTATTGCTTGTCCTCTACGATGTAAGCTTCGAAATGAACGAGAGACAAGAAAATATCATGCTAAAGCTATGACAGGGCTTCGAGCACGCCAAAGAACAACCTAGACTGCTAGGTACCACAGAAAACGAGCTTGGCCTCCGAAAGTGGCTCGAGGACCAAGGTCATGAGCTCGTTACCACTTCCGACAAGGAAGGTGAGGGCTCGGAATTCGACAAGCACCTCGTTGATGCTGAGGTCATCATTACTACACCGTAAGACAGCTTCATGAACGACGGCCGGAGCGTGGCTGACCAAGATAGTTTCCACCCAGGTTACCTGACAGCAGAGCGACTGGCCAAGGCTAAGAACCTCAAGATCGCCGTCACAGCCGGTATCGGTTCCGACCACGTTGATCTCAACGCGGCCAACAAGACCAATGGCGGTATCACCGTTGCTGAGGTCACTGGCTCCAACGTCGTTTCCGTCGCTGAGCATGTCGTTATGACCATCCTTAACCTCGTTCGAAACTTCGTTCCTGCCCACGAGATGATCGAGCGAGGTGACTGGAACGTCGCTGCGGTCGCCAAGAACGAGTTCGACTTGGAGAACAAGGTCGTCGGTACAGTTGCTGTTGGCCGAATTGGTGAGCGTGTCCTGCGCAGACTGAAGCCGTTCGACTGCAAGGAACTTCTGTACTTCGATTACCAGCCACTCGACCCTCAGAAAGAGAAGGAGATCGGATGCAGACGTGTAGAAGACTTGGAGGAGATGTTGGGACAGTGTGACGTTGTCACCATCAACTGCCCGCTACACGAGAAGACCCGAGGCTTGTTCAACAAGGACCTTCTCTCCAAGATGAAGAAGGGTATGTCACTTACTTGTGCTCATCCATGGTCCATATCAGCTAACACATTATAGGTGCATGGCTCGTCAACACCGCCCGAGGTGCGATCGTCGTCAAGGAGGATGTTGCCGAAGCGCTGGCGAGTGGTCACCTCAACGGCTACGGCGGTGACGTCTGGTTCCCACAACCAGCACCAAACGACCACCCACTCCGAACTGCAAAGAACCCATGGGGCGGCGGGAACGCCATGGTCCCTCACATGTCTGGAACCTCCATCGATGCTCAAGAGCGTTACGCAGCTGGTACCAAGGCTATCTTGGAGAGCTACTTCTCCGGCAAGCACGACTATAGACCTGAGGATTTGATCGTCAAGGATGGTGACTATGCCACAAAGGCCTATGGTCAGCGGGAGGAGAAGAAGCATGCTAATGCTTGATTGGTGCTTGGTGATTATGAGCTTGGAAACGACAGCATGTGCAAACGAATCTGACACGCGACCAGCTCCGTTGCGAATTGGCTTAGCTTTGCATCGGGCGGCGCTAAATATTTCGTGCCAAGGTGTATAAACCACTTGAA
>Ga0210040_10000428_pt1 | contig 71178 bp, 55 predicted proteins | sample CryGeyCG12114_NA_FD_185462 | JGI IMG/M metagenome (GOLD analysis project Ga0210040, IMG submission 185462) | Groundwater microbial communities from aquifer - Crystal Geyser CG19_WC_8/21/14_NA (SPAdes) (version 2) | ecosystem: Environmental > Aquatic > Deep subsurface > Groundwater | place: USA...
TAGCACCCGCCACACCCCTGGGGCAAATTCTGGCAAGTATGGTAATGATTATGGGTTACGGCATTATCGCGGTGCCTACTGGAATTGTTTCGGTGGAGATGGCAAAATCAGAAAGAGCCGCCCTTACAACTAGCACGTGCCCTCACTGCCAAGTAGATGGTCATCTTGCCGGCGCGAGGTTTTGCTACAACTGCGGCGACAAAATGCCTGCAAGTATAAATCCGGATCATAAAGTATAAGTATGGCTTCAACGTTTGACCTTGATGCCATACTTATACTTAAAGTGTCTCGAATATATTATCCAGATAAAATTAAAAGAATAGCTCAGTCAACAATATAACGCGGAATGTTGCCTGGGAGCCGCGTGAGCAACTCATAGTTAAGCTGCGTACTCAGTTCCCCGAACGAGGCCACTGTTATACTTTGTTCTCCCTGCTTGCCCAGCAGTACCACTTCATCGTTTTGCTGTACCTCCGGAATGTCGGTCACGTCCACCATCATGGCGTTCATGTTCACGATACTCACCACGCTGGCCCGCTGCTCTTTTACCAGCACCAGCCCCTGGTTGCTCAGGCTGCGGCTGTAACCCCAGGCATATCCAACAGGCACCACCGCCAGCAGCACATCCCGCTGCGCCTGGTAGGAGGTGCCGTAACCAACATACTCGCCTTTGGGCACTTGCTTCAAGCTCATGATGCGGCTCTTCCAGGTAATCAGGCGGTGGAGCGGATCTTTTTTGGTGTGATGTGAGCCAATGTACTGGCTGTAAGTTTCGGGACTGGGCCACAGGCCATACTGCATGATACCAATCCGCACCATGTCCATGTGGCTTTCGGGGTAAGATACCATGGCGGCAGAGCAGGCGGTGTGGGTAGTATGCGCTTTTATACCTTGGCCGGCAAGGCCCTGCACTAATTTATTAAATTTGCGATACTGCGCCAGTACACGCTCATGGTTCTGGAGGCTTTCGGCACCGGCATAGTGGGTGCAAATGCCCTGTAGCACTACATGCTCCCTGTTTTTTTCTAAAACTGATATTACGCGGGTAAGATCAGCGGCGGCGAAGCCTGTGCGGTTCATACCTGTTTCAAGCTCCAGGTGTATCCTTGCCTGCTTTCTCAGTCTTTTCGCTTCCGCCACCGCCTGGATAAGCCGATCCAGCTCAAATACGTAAAACTCAATATCATTCAGGATAGCCCATTCTATTTCTTCCTCGTCCAGGTAACCCATTATCATTATGGTGGCCGGGCGGGGCAGAACAGCGAGCAGGCGCTGGGCTTCGTCGGCGCTGAATACAGAGAAATGATTCACCCCGCTTGCTTGTGCCAGGGGAGCAAACTGTTCGATGCCGTGGCCGTAGGCATTTCCTTTTATCACCGACGACAGCTTAACATTTGGCCCGATTTGCTGCTTGATAAAAGTAATGTTATGCTGAAGTGCTGATTTACTTATCTCGATGTATGAACTATGAAGCATAGGTTTTATCGGTTCAGGATTTCTTGTGCGATGCCATAAAAAAGATGACTGCCGGTTGCCAGCAGCTCGTCCGGGAAATCATAGTCGGCATGGTGCATCTGGGGCTGCGAAAGGCCGGCCCCCAATCCGAAGAATGCCCCCTTATAGCTGGCTGTAAAATGCCCGAAGTCCTCTGACCAGCGAAACGGTTGTTCAGCCTGCTGCACCTGTAGCCCAAGTTTGTGCGCAGCCCGCTGTATCACACCAACAGCATCCGCATTATTAATAGTAGCCGGGAACTCCTCTTCAAAACGTATCGTATGGCCCAGCTTATACTTGCCTGCAAGGTGTGCCGCCGCCTCCTGCGCCAGTTGCTTTAGCTTTTGCAGATCCTGGGTTTTGTAGGCGCGCAGCGTAGCCATTACAGTGGCAAACCCGGGGTTAGTGCCAAAAGCTACTTCTCCTAACCGGGCATGTATAACGGTAAGCAGGGCCAGATCCTCAAATTGCTCTTTGCGTGCTGCTGCCTGATTAAGGGCCAGAATCATTTCTGCCATTGCCTCGCCTGGGTTCAGGCCGTTCTCCGGTTCCGCTGCATGCGATGGCTTACCATAAAATTCGATAACCATGCCCGTGGAGGCGGCCGCAAAAGCCTCGTGCCGTACCACTACCTGGTGCAGCGGCACGCCCGGCAGGTTGTGCAACGCGAAAACATAATCAGGCTGTAAACCGGTAAAGTTCTTGTCTTGCAACACGGCCCAGGCACCCGCTCCTGTTTCTTCGGCGGGCTGAAACAATAGAATTACCTTGCCTGTAGCAGGCTTTTGCCGGTGCAACAGGCTAGCCAGACCGGCCAGGACCGCCATATGCCCGTCGTGCCCGCAGGCGTGACTTATTTCTGCCCGCACCGATTTATAAGGAAGATCAGCATTTGTTTCTGCGATGGGCAAAGCGTCGAGTTCAGCCCGAAAAAGCACCGTTGGTCCTTTATCCGGATCTGCCCCATTAAAAACAGCTGCCACGCCAGTGCCACCCAGGCAAGTCAGCAACTGGTCCGGGTGGTACTGCTGCAAAAAAGCCGTTACGCTTTTAGCTGTTTCCTGCTCCTGACCCGACAATTCGGGGTGCCGGTGGAGTTGGCAGCGGAAATCTATTAGAGAATCTTGGTGGGGGAGCTTCAGCATATTCGTCATTAATACATCAAATTCTGCTGCCGGTTACGCGGCGTTACTGGATAGTATATGGATACACAAAGTCCTTTTTCTGAAAGTGCCAAGGGTAACTTTGTACGTTAACCTATCCGAGAGCATTCTTTTTATACTTCTCCTGAACTGACTTTCGCAACAGACAGATTTTAATTCAATTCTGCCTGAACCTGCGCTATCACCGCATTGATAACTTCAGTGGTCAGATGGATATTGGCTTTCACCAGGGGCAGGTTTTTTGCTGCTTTGGCATCCTGCTCAATTTGACGCACCACCTCATGAAGCTTTTCAATGCGCATCATATCTATGGTAGCTTTAAGTTTATGAGCAGCGGCGCTTACACCTGCCCAGTCTGCAATACGCTCTTTTTCTTGCATATCAGAAATGGTTTTGGGCACAGTATCTACAAACAGTTGCTTTGCCCGCTTCAGGAAGGCCTCATTTCCACGTGACATTTTAAGCAGCATCTCCAGGCTATAGAGAGGCGCTTCCGGTATTTGTTGCATTACAGCAGGAGTTACTATAGGTTGTTCTGTTTTCGATTTTAGCAAGTGTGGCAGCACAGACGCTATCTTGAGGAACAGCTTATCTTCCTCGAAAGGCTTGGATAAATAGGCATTCATGCCGCTGCTAAGGTACTTTTCGGCGTCGCCTTTCAGCGCATTGGCTGTGAGCGCGATAATGGGCACGCCTGCTTTTGTCCGGTCAGGCAATGCTCTGATGGCAAGTGTGGCGTCGATGCCGCTCAGTTCCGGCATCTGTATATCCATCAGCACAACGTCATACAAATGCTGCCTGGCCAGTTCCACTGCTTCCAGACCATTATGGGCCACCGCTACTTCAAATCCCCAGCCCTGCATAATGGATTGTGCCAGAAAAACATTTATCTCGTTGTCTTCAGCTAACAGTACGCGTAAGGAGCCGAGGCTGCTGTAGTCCATTTCATCTTTTTGTTGGATAAAGTCTGAATCCTGGTTAGACTTGCGGTAGGTGAGGGAGAATTTAAAGGTGCTGCCTTCTCCTTCAGTACTTTCCACCCAAATGTGGCCGCCCTGCATTTCAACAAGGTTCTTACAGATGCTAAGGCCCAGGCCGGTACCGCCATACTTGCGGGCAGTGCTGGCGTAGGCTTGGGTAAAGCCTTCAAAAATATACTCCTGTTTATCTTTTGGAATGCCAATGCCTGTATCCGTTATCGAAAAGGCAATGGTAAGCTGCTCATCATCCTCATCCATAACTTCTCCGCTTAGCATTACGCTGCCTTCTTCTGTAAATTTGATGGCGTTGTTGAGAAAGTTAAGCAGCAGCTGGTTGAGCCGGTATGGGTCGCCGATCAGTACCGGCTGCTTCAGGTTTAAGGGTTTTGTCAGGTATGCGATCTCTTTCTCTTCAGCTTTATAAGTGAGGGTTTGAAAAGCGGCTTTAACTGTATCATTAATGTTAAAGGGAATTTCCTCCAGCTCCAGTTTTCCGGCTTCTATTTTGGCTATATCCAGGATGTCGTTGATAATCACCAGCAGGTTATCAGTAGACTGGCGAATTATGTTAAGGTAATTTTTCTGATTATCATCCAGCGGCGTCTTAAACAACAGCCCGGCCATACCCATAATGCCGTTCATCGGCGTGCGGATTTCGTGGCTCATGTTGGCCAGAAAGTTCTCCTTCACGCGGGCAGATTCTTCTGCAGCTTCCTTGGCTTTGATCAGCTCCCGCTCCGCCAGCATCCGTTCGGTAATATCCTGGGCAATGCTTACGATATAAGATTCATTTTTGGCCTCTTCTACTTTATAGCTCTGAAAGTATAAAAAACGCTGTTCATTTTTCCTGTTAAAGATAGAGAGCACGCCGTCTACTATGCTTTTATTTGCAAAAGCCTGCATGTACTGCGGATAGTTCTGGTGGTGCTTCTCCGGGAACAGGTTCTGAATATATGTACCCACCAACTCGCTCTCATCATAATTAAGCATCTTCTTAAAGTATGGATTAACAGAGAGAATGCGCCCTTCCATATCATGGGTGCAAATGTAAGCCTGGCTATAGGTAATGAGGTCACGATACTTTTTCTCGCTATACTTCAGGGCTTCGTCCGCAGCGCGGCGCAGCGTTATATCGCGCGAGGCCGACTGCAGTTTTACAATACAGCCCCCCTTGTCGCGGACTGGTTTCATGTTCGTTTCCAGCCAGATAATACTTCCATCCTTCTTTATGGCACGGTGCATCACAGTCGCATTTTCGTTGTCGCGGATAGCTCGCAGGTAACCTTCCTGCCGCACCATTTGCAAATCATCCGGATGGATGATCGCAGCAGGCTGCATCTGAAGCAGTTCTGCTACCGGGTAACCGTACATCTCCTCAGCTGCCTGCGACACATAGCTGTAGCTGCCATCCAGGTTGTGCAGGCTAACGGTATCTTTGGAGTTTTCGGAAAGCAGGCGGTAGAGTTCTTCACTTTGCTCCAGGCGCTGGCTGGCCAGGCGTTGTTCGGTAATGTTGGTAGAGATGCCCAGCACATGCACCTGCCCGTCGCTGGTGATGAGGGGCCGTTTGATGGTGCTGAACCAGACTTCCTCACCGTTTCTTTTCAAAAATCGATCGAGCACCTTTACTTCCCGGCGATTTTTAATCACCTGCTTGTCGATGTACTTAAAATGCTGGGCGTCCTGCGGGTTGGAGGTCACGCTAGTGGTATTCATGCCGATAATATCCTCCATGGGCGCCTCAAAGAGTTTTGCAACTTCTTGGTTGGCAAGTATAAAGTTGCCGTCACCGTCTTTCACATAAATCAAACTGGGGCTGGTTTCGATGACCAGGCGGATAAACTCATTCTTCTCTCGTACTTCGAGCGCCGCCTTGTGCTCTTCCGTTGTGTCCCGGATGATAATCATCACGTATTCCTGGCTATACTTTATCAGGCGAGCTTCATAGTAGCGTGTGCCGCCGGGCAGAGGCAGGTCATAATGTATAACTTCAGGGGCTTCCGTGTTCAGTACTTTCCGGATTAAGCCCCACATCTGTTCACCCAATTTGCCGGGTGCCATGTGCAGAATGCTGTTGCCTATCACCTGATCTATGGGCACCAGCAGTTGCTTCTGGTCTACATTCTTCATGTCCAGGCAAATACCATCGCCATTAAAAATAAATATTAGATCCGGAATGGCGGCAAGTATGGCCTTGTTCTTGGCTTCGCTCAGGATAATCTCTTCCTGTGCCTTTCGTAAATCCGTGATATTAAGGCCATAGCCAATGAGTAGCTCCACCTCACCGTTTGTATTTACACTAGGGCTCAGGTTCCGGATATAATACGAGATGTTGCCTTTTTTATCAACCAGCCGTTCTTCAAATTCCACGCGCCTCTTCTCTTCCATTGAAAGATCCAGGTAGCTGCCTCTTTTCTTAAGGCGCTCCAGCGGCACGTTACGGTAGTGGCAGTATTCTTCGTTTGTTTTTCCGATGATCCATTTGCGCAGTTGTTCGTCGGGTATGGCAGCAGGATTTACGAAAAGGTAGCGTAAATCTTTGTCATAAACGGCTATATCAGAGGGTATCAGGTTAAGGATAGTCTCGTAAAAATCTTTTTGGCGCACCAGCTCCTTATTTTTCTGCCGCAGCGCAGTTATGTCGTCGGCTGCACCGATTACCTGAATCACTTCACCATCCTGACGCCTCCTAAAGACACTCTCACGACAAAACAGATGCCTGATGCTCCCATTTTTATGCTGTACCCTGTATTCGGCCTCCACCACCTGGTTGTCCTGTGCCTTTATCATTTTATACACATGGCTGTAGAGGTATTGCAGTTCATCATGCACTACAATAGAACTGAAGAAATTACCTTCCATGGCGGCAGTGTCTGCACTAGTATAGCCAAGTACATGGTTTATGCGATCATTCAGGTAAATGCATTTATCTTCCTCAATATCATAGATATATATTACACTAGGAATAGTACGCGCGATATTTTTGATGAAGTTCTGGCTTTCCTGCAGGGCATGTTCAGCCTCATGCCAGGCTGTAATGTCAGTTAAGTACACGTTGATATAACCTTTGCCCGGCAGCGGTACCAGAAAAAGCAGGTAATAGCTCTCCTCTATATTGGTTTTGAAGGTGGCGGGGGCGTTCTTGTGCTGTAACTGGCAAACCTTGCGGCGCATCAACCTGCTAAAACCTGCCAGGCGATCCTGCACCAGCGTTTGGAGCAGCACCTGACCTGCTGCATTAGCGTTAAGGACCTCCCCGTCATAGCTAATCCGAAAAATGGGATTCGGGTATTCTTCCTGAAACCCTGATTGCACCTCCATCAGGCTTTGCTTCCAACGTTTTGCTGTGATATCTCTGTAAATTCTGGTGAAACCGCAGGCAACCTGGTTTTGTATCAGCGGCAGCTGTTCCCACTCGATTATTTTGCCGTCTGGCAAAGTTATTTCGCCAAATAATTTGCTTGCTCCTGATGTACTGCCCCCAGCTTGCCAGCTGCTGCTCTCCACCAGCTGCTGAACGGGCTGACCGGTATAATGGGCAGCAGGAGCTGATAGCTCAAATAGATGCAGGAAGGCATTGTTGATGAAAAGGGTATAGCCTGCAGCATCTGTTACGGACAGGGCATAAGGAAAATCTTCTCCAGCCCAAGCCGGAAACCAACTATGATTTACAGACTGGGCTGGCACCGCGAATGTTGCATTTTTTTGTGCGACCTCCTCCAATGCTTTGCCTCGCTCTTCTGCCAGCTTTTCTGCAGCTATACGCCCTTGGCGCTCCTTATCAAGTTGCTGGCGCAGCTGATCAACTTCTTGTAATAATTCCATACCCAAGTTTATATTACGCCAATATAAAGCATTTTTATAATTTATATTTCACTTCCGGCCGCAGCAATGTCATATTTTATATTCAGCTTAAGAATTTTATGTCACTGCAGGAGGTATAGATGATAACCTGACTTTATAGAAAGGCTTTTCACGAATTTATAGCATAAGATTCATAGCCGGCTGCCGGGCCTAACTTATCTTATAGATTACAATTTGAGGCTTAAGCAGATAAACAAAAGACATTGAGCTGCAATAGTAAGGCATCAAAAGGTGCAACTGGTAAAGTGTTTAATTGTTATAGTCTGCTTTGATGTTTCGGCTTTTGTAAAATGAATGATGTTGCTACTGTAATTCGTTTTAACGCTGTATTACGATATTAAATAGCGTCCTATTTTATGCGAAGTTCATTGTTTTGGATCATTCGGTAGATAGTTGACTTACCGATATCCAACTTTTCAGCTACAAGCAGCACGTTATAGTCGTACTTGTCCAGGAAATACTGGACGATTTCTATAGTATATTGCTTGAGAGAGCGTTCCGTTGCCAGGAAATCCTTATTTGCGTTGCTGGCAGAAAAGTTAATCTCCTGCTCCTGTATCATCTCCTCATCCGACAGTACCACCGCCAACTCAGCCAGCGCCTTCAGCTCGCGCACATTACCCGGAAAAGGGTAGGAGAGCAACTTTTGCTGGGCTGCAGCCGAAAGTGTTTTTTTACCAAGGTCGTTTTCTTTGGCAAAGGCATCTATAAAAGTTTTGGCCAGCATCAGAATGTCACCGCCGCGGTCGCGGAGCGGGGGCAGGTGGATGGGCAGCCCCAGCAGGCGATAATATAAATCTTCCCTGAAATTTCCTTTTTTTACTTCATCCGGCAGGTTTTTATGGGTGGCTACAATAATGCGCCCATCTACCGGTACCACCGCATTGCCGCCTACACGGGTTATTTCTTTCTCCTGAAGCACGCGTAGGAGCTTGGCCTGCAGGCTGATGTCCAACTCACCAATTTCGTCCAGAAAAATAGTACCCTTGCCAGCCTCTTCAAACCTGCCTAAGCGGCGTGACATGGCCCCGGTAAAAGCGCCCTTTTCATGGCCAAACAATTCACTTTCAATCAGCTCGCGCGGTATAGCCGCCACGTTTACGGCTACATAAGGCAAATTCTTTTTAGGTCCGTTGTAATGTATGGCTTTAGCTACCAGCTCTTTACCTGTTCCTGTTTCGCCATGTATAGAAACGGTGATATTTGTTTTGGTAGCTTTTTCCATCATATTAAAAACGCGCCTGATGGGTTCGCTGTTGCCGATGATAACATTATTGAAATCATACTTATATCCAATTTCCTCGCGTAGCCGGCTGATTTCTTCACGCAGCGCCACATTTTCGCGGATCTTGTTAATGGTGTTCCAGAGCCTGTCAGGTGTTTCCTCATCTTTTACGAGGTAATCGTAAGCGCCTTTTTTGAGCAAATCTACGGCTGTTGCCACGTCACTCTGGCCTGAGATGATGATGACCTGCGTATCGGGGTGCTGCACTTTTATTTTTTTCAGTACTTCAGCGCCGCTTTTGTCGGGCAAAGAGTAGTCCAGTGTTACTACATCCGGGCGCTCATGCATGCTGCCAAGGCAATCTTTGGCAGCATTAAATTTTTTAATTTCGTAATCCGGGTTTAATGACAGGTGATATTCAAGCAACTCACTGTACCATACATCATCATCCAGAATAAAGATCTTAAAGGGGGAATTTTTCATGTATACTTAAACAACACATATTCTGTGCAATTCCAAAGTTACTATTTCCTGCGAAGCTATAAAATTTAATTTGATGCCCTTCTTTCAGCGGCTATTAAAGGATTAAGAAGTATGGATGCCTAAAGCCAGGCATCTCCGTGTTGTACAATTATTTGCTCTTGCCGGACATGCAAAAGCCACTGCATTATTTTGTATAAACAATGCACTGGCTCAGGATACAGACAGGGGAAGTATAAAACAGGTGTTATCTGCTACAAGGTTACGACTATAAAACAGATACAGATGGTTCAGGAGCTTAAGTTCCGCTAATGGCCTGGTATTTGGCACGCATAAACATAAAAACACCGTAGCAGATCAATCCCAATGCCACGGCACCCAAAATATACGATCCGTAAGACGAGTTTTCGAGCCACTGGAAGGCGCTGTCGCTGCCGCCTGCCTGGTTGGCATTAGCCTGCAAAGCAGCTTTCAGAAACAGGTAGCCGATCACCATCCATACCACGCCGCGGGCTACATACCCGATTTTGCCGGCGCGAATTATGAGTTGCTCATGCTCGTGGGCGAGCCCTGATTTTTGCACTTTCTTTTTATACTTGTCCGAGAGGCCCATATAAATCTGATAGATGCCGGCAATGGCGGTGCCTGCGGCCAGTATGCCTACCAGCCACTGCCCAAAAGGCTGCTGCAGCAACTCGCGCGTCATTGATTCGCGTGAGTCGCCGCCACTGCCTCCGCCGGAACCGAGCACCAGCTTTGCCGCAGAGAAGGCAAGCGCGCCATACACCAGCCCGCTAAACACGTAGCGCAAACGCACGAAAATGCCTTTGGCATCATTGCCTTTATGTTCGGTATCTTTCACAGCTTCAATTATCCGCCAGGCACAATAACAGAACAGGCCAAGCGCCACAACAGCAAGGAGCACCTTTCCGAAAGGCTGCTGAAGTATAAACTGAAACACCCCTTTTTTTCCGGCGTCCTGTGCGGATTTTCCGCCGAACTCGAAAGCCGCCATAAAGGCCAGCATACCGACCATGCAATACACTACGCCTTTGGCAATCAATCCTATTCTAGCAAAGTTTTTTACCCACTCGGAAGGTGGTGCAGGAACATGAGCAGTAATATCAGCCATAGTCATACAGGTAAGGTTATTTATTTAGAGATTTATAAAACAAAGTATACCTCATACCTCAATTCATACTTTCTGGTTATAAAAAAATCAAAGACAATTATAAATGCCTGAAGCGGTTAAAAGCTTCTTCCTCCAGCCTGCTGCGATGATCTGGATGCGCTATACTGATGAGCGCACTGGCCCGCTGCCGGAGGTTTTTGCCATACAGATAAGCTACGCCAAATTCAGTTACTACATAATGCACGTGCGCCCGTGTGGTAACCACGCCTGCACCCTGATTGATGAAAGGCGTAATGCGCGAAATCCCTTTGCTGGTAACAGAGGGCAGAGCGATAATAGGTTTGCCGCCCTTGGAGAGCGCAGCCCCACGAATAAAGTCCATCTGGCCGCCAATGCCGGAATATTGGTAAGTGCCGATAGAGTCTGACACCACCTGTCCGGTCAGGTCTATTTCTATAGCGCTGTTGATAGCCGTCATTTTAGGATTTGTGCGAATGACGGTTACATCATTAACATAATCTGTGCGCAGCATTGTAACCAGCGGATTATCATCTACAAAGTCGTAGAGCTGGCGGTTTCCTACAATAAAGCCGGTGGCAATACGGCCCGGGTGTTTCTTCTTATGCTCGTTCGTGATCACGCCCAGTTCCACCAGCGGTAGGATGCCGTTTGAGAACATTTCGGTATGGATGCCCAGTTCTTTGTGGTTGGTGAGGGAGCGAAGTACCGCGTCCGGAATGCCGCCGATGCCCATTTGCAGCGTGGCGCCGTCTTCTATCATTTCTGCAATATAACGGCCTATTGTTTCTTCGGTGCTGGTAATTTTCTGGCTGTAGTCCACTTCAGGCAGCGGCTCGTTTACCTCTATCAGCGCATCAAAGCGGCGGCTATGGATAAGGGCATCGCCGTGGGTGCGGGGCATTTGCGGATTAACCTGCGCAATCACATGCCTGGCACTCAGTACCGCTTCCCGGGCAATGTCAACAGATACACCCAAAGAGCAGAAACCATGCTTGTCGGGTGGCGATACATGTACGATGGCCACATCCAACGGCATAATACCGCTGCGGAATAAATTCGGGATCTCGCTCAGGAAGATTGGCACATAATCGCCGCGGCCACTGTTGACGGCCTGTCGCACATTAGCCGACACAAAAAGGGAATTGATAAAAAAGGCTTCGCTGCAGCTTTCGTCTGCGCATGGCATTTCTCCAAAAGTGCTGATGCTGACAATCTCCACGTTGCGCAGTTCTCCGGCTCTTTCAGCCAACTTGCGGACAAGGTATTGCGGCGTGGCGGCGCTGCCATGTATAAATACCCTGTCGCCGGATTTAATAACAGAAAGGGCTTCTTCGGCGGTATGATAATTTGGAGTTGTAGCAATCATTGTTTAATTGTTTTTTGAGATATATCTTTCGCAGCAGCGATAATTGGTGAAGATGAATTATACATAAAAGTAACATCGTAAAATGACAGCCCCATCATATCTTCCCCGGAACCTGTTACATTTGTTACAGCTTACCGGCCTGGCATCCGTAGAAGCAAATTAAATAATTATGCTAATTTATTGATTGAAGTTACGTAAAAGACGTGTCTTCATAAAGTAGTAGTGCAGGAAAGTCCCTCTTTGATGGGTATAGAAGGTTAAGAAGCGGCCGTAAGATGCAAACTGCGCTAATTTTATTAAGTAGTTTCAGATGTTTATACTTGTAAACCATTATCAGCATAAGTAATCATCACCCAGCCACCTTCAAAGGGGGGACAAAAAGAATTTTGCGTAACATCTGATAGTAAAGTGCTGATGGGCTTCAGAAAAATGAATTATACTTTTAATTAGCTCATCATCAAGTATAATTCGCTTATAATGAGGTATAAATCATTAAGAATGTCCTGCGTTTGTTTACCTATACTTTCCAACCCCTTATACACTTGAAAATGAGAAAAAATATATCTTTTGTTTGCTTATACTTGCTCTTGCCGGTTTTATTAAGCGCCTGTGTAGTTGGCTCGGGCATTGTGCATACCAGCGCTATTTCGGTACCGGGGGCAAAGCCTGCCAGCTATACCACGTATGCCTGGTACCAGGATCAGCCGGTTGCACCAGCCGCTTATGAGGATAAATTTAACGGCGCGCTCGATAAATATATCCGGCAGGCGGTTGAGGAGGAGTTGCAGCAAAGGGGATACAAAAAGGTAAATGCGGCCACTAAGCCAGATGTGCTGCTGGCATACGATGTAAGTGTGTCGGTGCCGGAGGAGAAAGACAAACCTGAAAATTTTGCCCCTGGCTTCGGGTACAGTTACGGTTATATGAGTGGCTACCGTTACCACTACAAAGATGCCGGACTGCCCGGTTACCGCCCCGTAGATCTTTTCAAAGAAGGCACGCTCCTCATCGACATGGTTAATCCCACAACAGACGCCCTGGTGTGGCGTGGTTGGTCAGAGGGTGCAATTTCCAATTTTCAGGCCGGGTACAACAAAGTGCAGCAGCAGGTAACGGAAGTGTTGGGCAAGTTGCCGCAAAGGTAACCGTATGAATTTATGTCAGGCTGGTAGCATCAATACAAGCTAAGTGTTAGTCGCTTTTCAGGTAGTTGTTGAAGCGCATCACATCATCGGGCCTGCCTACCACATATATCACATCCCCTTGTTTTAGCACGGTCTGGGCGCTTACGTTCAGAATAGTTGTGCCGTCCCTTTTTATGGCTACAATAGTAATACTGAATACCTTGCGCACGTTCATTTCATGTATGGGTTTATCCACGATATCTTTATCGTCGGTATTAACCCGCAGGCTGGCAACTTCTATGTCGGGCAGGTCTACCTCAAAATCGCCAATGCCATTGTTACGACTGGCCATGCTGCGCAGCATATCATAGTTGTCGGCGCGTATTTTGTTAGTGAAGGATTCGATCTGGTCGCGGGGCATCAGGTATTTGGAGAGCACCCTGGTAAAAATTTCGATAGATGTTTCAAACTCTTCCGGAATAACTTCGTCAGCGCCTAAAATATAGTTTTCCTCCATTTCCTGCACAAAACGCACGCGCACGATCACGTGCACTTTATCTGAAAGCTGGCGGATGCTGGCGGTAATCCGGCGCGTGGCTTCAGGGTCAGAAATAGCAACAACCACCACCCGCGCCTGATGTATGTTTACATGAAAGAGGATGTTGCCATGCACGGCGTCTCCATAAAGTATAGGTTCGCCCTGCTGGCGTTCATGCTTCACTGTCACGGCGTTAAGCTCCACAATAACATAAGGAATGTTGGCATACTTGGCTGCCCTGGCAACGTTGCGCCCGTTTATACCATAGCCTATAATCACGATGTGGTCGCTCAGGTTAGGGAAGTCTGAGGGCGAATCGGTGGTGGCGAAGGGCGGCTCGTCCTGGTTGGCGCTCAGCAACGAGCTTATACTCATGGATAACTTCTGCGAGTAGCCGATGATAAAAGGCGTAATGGCCATACTTAGCAGCGACACGCACAGGAAATACTGGTAGGTTTCTTCAGTAAGCAAGCCATAGGCAATACCTGTTTTAGAAAGTATAAAGGCAAACTCGCCCACCTGGAAAATCGATAAGCCAACCAGCAGCGAGATGCGCAGCGGGTACTGCAGCAGCCGTGCGGCAATGGTGGCCACAAGCGTCTTTAGCAGGAAAACAACCAGGGTAAAGCACAGGATAACAGGCAGATGATCGAGCATGAAATGAAAGTCGAGCAGCATACCGATAGACACAAAGAAAAAGCTGGTAAAAATTTCGCGGAAGGGGAGTATGTTACTTGTAGCTTGGTGGCTGTACTCAGATTCAGAGATAATCAAGCCTGCCATAAAAGCACCCAAGGCCAGCGAAAGGCCGAGGCTGGAGGTGAGCCAGGCCACGGCAAAGCAAATTACTACAACCGAAAGTATAAACAGCTCTTTGCTCTTGGTGCGAGCTACCAGATACAGCATGCGGGGCACCAGGTAACGCGCGCTTATCAGCATAAATACAATAATAAAAACACCCTTCAGCGCCATAAACAGCAGCTCCAGACCAATATTCTGCGCGCCGCCGGCCATCAGCGGCGCCAGCAGCATCATCGGTACCACCACAATGTCCTGGAAAATCAGCACGCCCAGCACCACGCGCCCCTGCGGGCTGTTAATTTCGCCTTTGTCCTGCAGCAGCTTGAGCACGATGGCCGTGCTGCTCAGGGCAATCAGGAACCCCATAAAAAAAGCCTCGCCCAGATTATAGTTTAGCAGCCGCATCACCAGTGCTACCAACACGATAGTGCCGAGCACCTGCACCGTACCGCCTAGTAGCACTGTTCGCTTGATAAGGGCCAGGTTACGGAGCGAAAACTCCATACCGATAATAAACAGCAGCAAAATAACGCCAATCTCTGCCAGTATTTCGATGTCCTGTGTCGCCGTTATCAGGCTTAGCCCATGCGGCCCCGCAATTACCCCTGTGGCCAGAAAACCAAGTATGGTGGGCAGCTTAAACCGCTGAAACAGCAAAATCACCACCACCGACAGGCCCAGTATAATGACAATATCAGAGAGTAAGGGTATTTCCATAGGTAGCTTAGTATGAGCAGTTTAACGTGATGCTGTTTAGTAATGCGCAGCAAATAAAAGCATTGCCTGTTCGTGGCGATGCTGTTTAAATTACGGATTTCTCTTCAAAAAAATCATAAGTATAGGATGCAAGTATAAAATGGATCATTCCGAGCATCGGTGACTATAGATTTTTATTCATTTATACTTAATATAAACAGCGACAGAACTTATCAAAAAGCAAATTATAAAACTACCCCTAACCCCTCCTTAAAAAAAGGAGGGGAATTTAAATAGTATTCTTTGCTGAAGTTTTTCCAAAAAGGTTTGTCAGCATCTATAACCATCTGTTTATACTTGAAAGCTGTCCGGATTCTTCTGAAGCCATACCTGTTATACTTGCTCATTATTATCACTACCAAATAGAAAGTTGCAGAAGTATAAATTGTTGATTATAAATACAAACAATGGCTTACTTTAGAACTTCAAAGAAAAATCAGAATAGCTTCAAGCTGAAGTGCTTGCATGTATGATTTAGCTGTTCCATTACTTGAAACGATTTTTATCTGCAAGTAAACTATCTAACCGTGCTACAATCAAGCGTAATTAACGTTGCCCTTGCCACTCTGCATAAAACTGTTCCAGAAAATTTTCCATGTACTGATGGCGCAGTCCGGCCAGTTCCTTTGCTGCTTTGGTATGCATGCGGTCTTTCAGCAGTAAAAGCTTTTCGTAGAAGTGATTAACCGTAGGCGCGGTGCTGGCTTTATAAGCCGCAAACGTGTCATGTAGTTCCGGAGGAATATGCGGGTTGTACAGTTCACGATTTTTGTGGCCGCCATAAGCGAAAGCGCGCGCAATACCAATGGCTCCGATGGCATCCAGCCGGTCAGCGTCCTGCACAATAGCGCCTTCCGGACTGCTCATGGCAGAGGACGTGCCCGCACCTTTAAAAGATAGTTCATTGATAATCAGGCATACATGCTGTACAACTTCAGGCGAAACATTATGCTTCTCCAGCCATTCTTTCGCCATACGTGGCCCGACAGTTTCATCGCCACCGTGAAACTTGTGATCGCCGATATCGTGCAGCAATGCTGCCAGCTCCACCACAAAAAGATTTGCTTTTTCCTGCGCTGCAATAGCCTTGGCGTTGTTCCAGACGCGGTAAATGTGCCACCAGTCGTGCCCCGAACCTTCGCCCGATAACAGTTCTTTTACATAACCAGCCGTGCCGGCGATAAGATTTTCTTCGTAGTTCATGCGTTGTAGCTGAAGTTATGCTTTGATAAGTAACCCAACAAAATAAAACATGCATTTTAAACATTTCATTCTGAAGTATAAAAAACGTTTAGCAGCAGTTGTAAATAAATCAAAGGCTGACGCATTGAAGCATGTTATCTGTGGCATAATGCAGAACAGAATGTGCATTTCAATTAAATCTGAGCGCAGTAGACCTGAATGCTTTTTCGGATTTACAAATCCAGAAGAGAAAGTTTTTGAAGTAGCATTGCAAAACTTAAGTATAATTTCCTGATGTGGTGATAGCAGCGGATCTTATAAGAAAGCCTTTATCATGTATGACTTAGGCCAACCTGCCGCTTCATTTAAAAGATCACTTGTATGTGTGTAAGTCACAATTAAATAATCAGCTACATATTTATTCATATGCCGCCTTTGCTTTTAAAGTATACTTGCCGAAAAGCAATTACGGAGACTTTTGCTGCACTATTAAAAATTAAACAGGCAATTTGTTTTGTGGCAGGTTTAGTTTTGGGAGCCAAAAAAAGTAAATTTGTGCATCATCATATTTCGTGAAAGTTATCTTCAAGTACAAATTCGGAAATGCAGCTCATTTTTTACAGAATAATTACCACTTTAAGTTTTAGCTTGTGCTTTGCCTCTTTTTTTACAGCTAACGCGCAGATTCTTAACATTGAACAGGCCCGTGTGGATCAGGACTCTGCTAACTACCTGACCGGAAAGCTGGGTGTGAATTTCTCTGTCTATAACCAGAACGCCGGCAAAAATAATCCTAATAATTACCTGCAGTTTACCTTCGACAGCAACCTGGCTTATGTTTCGCCGCAAAATAGCTATCAGCTTATCAATAACTACAATTACCTTCTGGTAAATTTTACTTCAAAGGAGCAGCGGAATACGGTAGCCAGTACAGGTTATTCGCACTTCCGGGTCAATTTTCTGAGAAAACGAAAGCTGTCCTACGAGCTGTTTGCGCAGGTACAAGCCGATAAAGCGCGTGGCTTGGAGCTGCGTACCCTCGAAGGCGGCGGGTTGCGCATTGCCGTTCTGCGCGAGGAGAATACAAGTGTGTACGTGGGTTCGGGCCTGATGCACGAACACGAAGAGTGGAGGTATGCAGAGCAGGAGGGGAGCAGTTATCGGGTAGCAGACTTGTTAAAAAGCACAAATTACATCAGCACAAAAGTAAAGCTAAGCGAGCAGCTGGCAACCGAAGGTATTGTATACTACCAGTTTGGCTACGACAATAACATCGCACGCATGCGCAACCGGGTGAGTGGCAATGTGTCGCTGGATGTAAAACTTAACAGCAAATTTTCGTTCCGGACAAGTTTTAGCTGTACTTTTGAGGATCGCCCGATTGTGCCTGTTACAAAATTTGTATACGCCCTTACCAATGGCATACAACTGCAATTTTAGAATAGCACTTGTTTTACACAGCACCTGTCGTTGCTCGGGCGCAAAGATTTTACAATCAATATTTTATACTTAAAAGCCTTGTATATAATGTATTGCTGTGGGTATTCTTTATTTGCAGGCCATACACCGAAAATATTTCAGATGGAGATGTATAGAATCACAATAATTTTATAATTTCGCCCCTTCTAAGGAAGGTGCTGGCCAGCAGAACGGCCTTAAAGTATAAATCTTACTAATTAGCAGTATAACAAGCATGCGCAACACCCTGAATACTTTCTGGATACTTACCGGCATCCTGTTTTTTGCCTCTTGTGTGCCCCAGAAAAAGCTCATATTATTACAGGATAACCCTCAGGTACAACATCAGGGGAAAGCGGATGATTTGTTAAAAACTTTAAACCTGAAGCCGCAGGCATATACCCTGAAGGCCGGCGATGTGCTGTCGCTGCGGGTACAAAGCACCACGCCCAACGCGTATAACTTTCTGAATTCCGGCGTTGCTACTTTTGGCGCTGCCGACCCGGTTCTGGATGGGTATACGCTGGATGTGGAAGGTAATATTCTGCTGCCTGCCGTAGGCAAAATAAACCTTTCGGGCCTCACCATGCCTGAAGCCAGGGTGAAAGTAACGGAAGCTCTAAAACCCTTCCTGTCTGACCCCACTGTAAACCTGCGCCTGCTGACGTTCCGCTACACCATACTTGGGGAGGTTACCCGCCAGGGGCAGTTCACCACCTACCAGGATAACCTGAATGTGCTGGAAGCGATTGCCAGTGCCAATGGATTAACGCCTTACGCCAGGCGCAGCCAGGTGAAGCTGGTGCGCTATGAAAACGGGCAGGCCAAGCTTTATACTTTTAGTTTACTCGATGATGATTTGCTGGCTATGAGCAACTTTTTTCTGCAGCCCAATGATATGATTGTAGTAGACCCCTTGCCTGCCAAAGCTGTGAAAGAGAATGTATTAGCAAATATAGGCCTTACGCTTTCTATCATAACTTCCGTAACTTTGATAATTGACCGGCTTACCAGATAAGTCTCTTTTTAACTGCTTATACCCAGCGTGACGCCCGAACCCATTCCACAACAAGACAGCCTGATTGACCTGCAGTTGATGCTGCAAAAGCTGCGGCAGTACTGGTACCTGTTTTTTCTGTCGGTGCCTTTAGCCCTGCTGGTTGCCTTTGCCGTAACACGCTATACCACGCCTTTGTATGATGTGAGCACCACCGTGCTTATCAAGCAGCCTACCGATCCGTCCAATGCCTCCATTAACCTGCTTTATGGCCAGGAGCTTTTCACCAACGAGAAGAACCTGAACAACGAGGCCATCATGCTGAAATCCAATGATCTGGTAAAAGAAACAATTCAACACCTGGATTTCGGCATTTCTTATTTTGCGGAGGGCAACATCAAGTTCTCCGAAATTTACGGCGAAAGCCCTGTTCGCGTGCTTCTGGATTCTTCCTCCACCAACATACCCTATGGCACGCTTATCAAATTCGAGAGGGCAGACACAAATACGTTCAGGCTCTCGGCAAACGGTGCTTCCCTGCAGCCGGAACAGGCCGATAAAACGTATGCTTTTGGCAGGTTGATTGATATAAACGGTTTCCGGTTTGTGGTGCAGTTGCTTAACCTGAACCAGTTTACATCGCAGGATTTATTTTTTCAGATCAATGATACAGGAAGCCTCGTTAACCGCTACCGCAGCAGCCTGGCTATTTCGACGATACCGGAGACTTCTATTCTGGAAATCAGCGCTGTTGGCGACAACACCAGGAAAGCCATAGCTTTTCTAAACCAGCATGTGCAAACCTATATATTGCAAAGCCTCGAAGAAAAAAACGGAACTGCCCTGAATACTATTAATTTTATTGATGAGCAGTTGCAGCAAATCAGCGACTCCCTGTCGCTAGTGGAAGGGCGCCTGGAGAATTTTAAGCGGGCGAACACTGGGCTGACCATGAGTGAAGAGGGCACGCAGGCAAATTCGGAAGTACAGGATCTGGAGCGTGAGAAAGCCGCGCTGCTTCTGAATGCCAAATATTTTGATTACCTGAAGAATTACATAGCCGCCGGCGACATCACAAAATCAGTGATTGCACCTTCCTCCTTTGGCGTTACAGATCCGGTACTGAACCAGCTGATTCAGCAGCTTGTGGAAGTGCAGTTGCAGTTAACCAGCTTAAGTGCGCAGCAAACGCAAAATCCCCTGGTTGTCACTGAAATAGAAACTTCTAAAACCCGGATAAGGAACCTGCTGGCCGGCATAGCCGAGAACCTGGACAACCTGAAGCGTGTCAACCAGATATCCATCAGCGACATCAACGCCCGCATCGGCCGGATGTTGGGAGCCTTGCATCAGCTGCCGGCAGCTGAGCGGCAACTTATTAACCTTAATCGCATGCATGAGTTAAGCGAGGGCCTGTACGTGTTCCTGATGCAGAAACGCGCCGAGGCTGGTATAACTACTGCGGCCACTACGCCCGATGCCAAACTGGTAAATGCCGCGGCTGTAAAAGCCATGATCACCCCAAAGCCAAAGCAAAACTATCTGATAGCACTTTTTCTGGGGCTGCTGCTCCCGGCTGGGTTCATCTTTCTGAAAGACCTGTTAAATAACAAAGTGACCTCTACCGAAGATATTGCCAGGCTCACGACCCTGCCGCTGCTGGGCATGGTAGGCCACAATAAAAAGGAGCAGACCGGGCTTATGGATCAAAGCCCTAAATCAGCCCTGGCAGAAGCTTTCAGGACAGTACGTTCCAATTTACGTTTTATGACCAGTGTTACGCCCGGCCAGGGTAAGATTTTCGTCGTAACTTCTTCTATCAGTGGCGAAGGGAAGACTTTTTCTGCTAAAAACCTGGCTTACATTTTCTCTATTTCCGGGGAACGCACGCTCCTGGTAAATGCTGATATGCGGAAGCCAAACAACAACACAGACTTTGGGGTTAGCAGCGGGCTGGGCCTGAGCAACTACCTGGCCGGTTATACTTCCCTGGATGAAGTGGTGCACCATACGCTACAGGAAAATTTACATATACTGCCATCCGGCGACATACCGCCGAACCCTTCCGAGCTGCTCCTGAGCAAGCGCATGGATGATTTGGTGAGAGAACTAAAGAGCCGCTACGATTACATTCTTTTAGACACGCCTCCCGTAGGACTTCTTTCTGATGGACTTGAGTTGATGCAGCTGGCGGATGCCAATATTTTTATGGTTCGCCAGGGTTATACTTTCAAATCATTCCTAAACAATATTCAGCAGCAGTATGAAACTGGGAAAGTCCGGAATACGGCCATTCTGTTTAATGATGTGGATTTCACGAAATTGAACTATCGTTACGGCTACGGCTATGGTTACGGCTATGGCTATTATGCTGAAGATATACAGCCCAGGCCGTGGTGGCGGTTCTTTTAATTATGAATAACTGGATTTATTAGATAACTGAGTGTTTGTCCTTTTAAGCCCCCGCCCGCCTCTGGCAAGTATGCGCTATATTTCGGCCTCTGAGCGCTTTAATGGTTTAAATTCAATAGTGCCAGGATTTGGGATGTATGGCCGGTGGAAGATTGTAGTCGGCACAAGCATATTAAAGAGAATAATAAGTAATTTAGAGGTAGCTATACTTTAAGTATATTATGGAAAAAAAATCTGGTATATATGTAGCCGGTCACAGGGGCATGGTGGGTTCGGCCTTATGCCGCAAGCTCAGGGCCGATGGCTACGAAAATATACTTACCCGCACTTCTGCAGAACTGGACCTGCGCAACCAGCAGGCGGTATCAGATTTCTTTGCTGAGCAGAAGCCAGACTATGTTTTTCTGGCAGCAGCCAAAGTGGGAGGCATCCAGGCCAATAATACCTGCCGCGCAGATTTTCTGTACGAGAACCTGATGATAGAGGCCAACATCATACATGCCGCTTACCAAACCGGCGTAAAGAAATTGCAGTTCCTGGGCTCCTCCTGCATCTATCCGAAAATGGCGCCCCAACCGCTTAAGGAAGCGTATTTGCTGACAGGACCTCTGGAACAAACGAACGAACCGTACGCCATCGCCAAAATTGCAGGCATCAAACTATGCGAAGCTTACCGCGACCAGTATGGCTGCGATTTCATCAGTGGGATGCCAACCAATTTGTATGGTTACAACGACAATTATGATTTGCAGAATTCGCACGTACTGCCGGCTTTGATCCGCAAGTTTCATGAGGCAAGAGAAACCGGCGCTTCGCAGGTGGTGGTATGGGGCACCGGAAGCCCGCGCCGTGAGTTTCTTTTTGCCGACGATCTGGCAGAGGCTTGCATCTACCTGATGGAAAATTACGCGGGCCGCGAACTGGTGAACATCGGCACAGGCGAGGACATCACCATCAAAGAGCTGGCGTTGCTCATTAAAGACGTTGTAGGCTTTGCAGGCGAACTGGTATTTGATACTAGCAAACCTGACGGCACGCCTCGTAAACTGATGGATGTGACGAAATTGCACCGCCTGGGATGGAAACACAAAACCGAACTGAGAGAAGGTATAACGTTAGCCTACGCGGATTTTATAGCCGAATGTATGAACCAGGATGTATAGGATTTTGTAATTTATTGGATTTATGGTTTTAAGTATACAGACAGCGACAGAACTTATCCAAAAGCAAATTATAAAAAACCACCCCTAACCCCTCCTTGACTTTTTCGAGGGCCCCTACCCCCAGGAGGGGAAATTAATTGGTTTTCTTTGCTGAAGTTTTTTCGATAAATTCTGTCACCATCTATAAGTTAACCAAACAGGTATAAAACGAGGAAAACCAAAACCTTAGGCAGCCTGAGAACCTTATAAATCCTGATTCAGGCAATCGCGCGGATAATGTATAGCATAACAAATATTAAATAAAAAGATGAAAACAGCCCTTATCACAGGTATAACCGGACAGGACGGCGCTTATTTAGCCGAGTTGCTTTTAGAAAAAGGCTATCGCGTGCACGGCCTCAAACGGCGCAGTTCCCTGTTCAACACCGACCGCATTGACCACCTCTACCAGGACCCGCACGAGAAGCACATCCACTTTAAACTGCACTACGGCGACCTGACGGATTCCACTAACCTAATTCGCATCATCCAGGAAACGCAGCCCGACGAGATCTATAACCTGGCTGCGATGAGCCATGTAAAGGTGAGTTTCGACATGCCCGAGTATACTGCCAATGCGGATGGTTTGGGTACGCTGCGCATCCTGGAAGCTGTACGCATACTGGGGCTGACCGAAAAGACAAGAATATACCAGGCTTCCACCTCCGAACTATACGGCCTGGTACAGGCAGTGCCACAATCAGAATCAACGCCTTTTTACCCGCGCTCTCCTTATGCCGTGGCCAAACTATACGCATACTGGATTACTGTAAATTACCGTGAAGCGTACAATATGTTTGCCTGCAACGGCATCCTCTTCAACCACGAGTCGCCCCTGCGCGGCGAAACCTTTGTAACCCGCAAGATAACAAGGGCCGCAGCGCGTATTGCTTTTGGCCTGCAGGACAAGGTATACCTGGGCAACCTGGGAGCGCAACGCGACTGGGGACATGCCAAAGATTATGTGGATGCCATGTGGCGCATCCTGCAGCAGGACACACCCGAAGACTTTGTGATAGCAACGGGCGTAACCACTACCGTGCGTGATTTTGTGAAAATGGCTTTTGCCGAAGCAGGTATTGAAATTGAATTTAAAGGGGAAGGTGTGGACGAAAAAGGCTATATTGCAGCCTGTAAGAACTCTGACTTTAAACTGGAGATTGGCAAAGAGGTAGTCAGCGTGGATGCCAGCTATTTCCGCCCGACAGAGGTAGAGTTGCTGATAGGCGATGCCACAAAATCAAAAACAAAGCTGGGCTGGGAGCCCAAATATGATTTGGCTGCGCTGGTAAAAGACATGATGCAGGCAGATTTAGAACTGTTCAGGCGAGACACCTATCTGGTAGAAGGCGGACACAAAGTACTGAACTACCACGAATCATAAATCCAAAAAAATATAAATAAAATAAAAGACCAGGTTGTGGAAAGCCATAAACCCGGTCTTTTATTTATATTTGCCCCCGTTCAATTAAAAGACTGCTTTCAGGAATTCTGGTAACAGTATACTAAGTAGCAAGTGAGTTTACAAAAGCAAACGATTTCAGGGCTGTTCTGGACTTTTAGCCAGCGCTTTAGTGTGCAGTTGATTAATTTTGGCGTTTCCATTATCATGGCCCGCGTGCTGCTTCCGGCGGATTATGGTTTGATAGGCATGCTTACGGTTTTTATGGCGATAGGCAGCTCTTTGATGGATAGTGGCTTGTCTTCCTCTCTGATCAGGACGCCCGATGCAGATCAAAAAGACTATTCCACTGTTTTCTTTATAAACATCATAGGCAGTATCATTTTTTATGCAATTCTTTTCCTGACTGCGCCGCTCATTGCCTCTTTTTATAACCAGGAGATTCTGACGCTTATTATCCGGGTGTATACTTTGTCTTTTATCATTAGCGCCTTTGTAGGTGTGCAGAGTACCCGGTTAACGAAGGAAATGAATTTTAAAACCCAAATGAAAATACAGATACCTTCTGTAATTGGAGGTGGTGCTTTGGGCGTTTTACTGGCTTACCTGGATTATGGTGTATGGAGCCTAGTCTGGATGAACTTACTCCAGTCTACCTTATCTGCTATACAGCATTGGATTTACAGCGGCTGGCGCCCTAACTTCTTGTTCGACAAGGAACGCTTTAAATATCACTTTAACTTTGGCTATAAACTCACCCTTTCGGGTTTGCTGGATACCATCTATAGCAATATATACAACCTGATTATCGGCAAGTTCTTCCCGGTAGCCTATTTGGGCTATTATACTAGGGCAAAGAGCCTGCAGCAGTTGCCTGTGCAGAACATTTCCAGCGCACTCAATAAAGTAACGTACCCTATGTTTTCAGCTATGCAGCATGAAAATGTAAAGCTGAAAATGGCCTATAAAAAGTTGATGCAGCAAGTTCTCTTCTGGATTGCTCCCACCATGATACTACTGGGGGTTATTGCAGAGCCTTTAATACGCTTTCTTTTAACCGCAAAATGGGTGCCTGCTGTCCCTTATTTTCAGACGTTATGCGCCGCAGGTATACTATACCCTTTAAATTCTTATAATTTAAACATCCTGAAAGTAAAGGGCAGGAGTGATTTATTCCTGAAATTAGAAATAATAAAAAAGGTTATTATTACAGTTGGTATCTTTATCGCGGTTCCTTTCGGAATTTATGGCTTGTTATACCTGCAGGTGATAATCTCATTTGTAGCCTACTTTATTAACTCGTGGTACAGTGGCAAAATGATTGATTACCCCATGATAGAACAGGTAAGAAATATATTGCCTATAATTTTGTTAGCTACTGTATTAGGAGGCTTCTCCTGGTTTGTAGATAGATACTATTTAGTACAGGTGCTCCACATGATCGACTTCGGCCGCATAGTTATAATGGGAGGTTTATACTTTATTTTATATCTAGCAATCAGCCAGGCTATAAAAATACCGGCTATATTAGATTTTAGAAAATTAATTCTGAAAAGATGATACCTGTTACCAAACCCTTTCTGCCGCCTCTTGCAGAATACCAGTCTTTTTTAAACGATATATGGGAGCGCCAGTGGCTTACAAACAACGGGCCCTTGGTAAACGAACTGGAGCTTAAACTAAAGCAATACTTTGGAATCAAGCACTTGCTGTACGTTTCTAATGGTACCATAGCCCTGCAGTTAGCCATTAAGGCGCTGGCGTTGGAGGGCGAGATCATCACGACCCCCTTTTCCTATGTTGCGACTACCAGCAGTATCGTATGGCAAGGTTGCAAACCTGTGTTTGTGGATATTGATCCGGAAACACTCAATATCGATGCTGCCAAAATAGAAGCTGCTGTTACGGAACGTACATCGGCCATTCTGGCGACGCACGTGTACGGAAACCCCTGCGATATAGAAGCTATCCAGGCCATTGCTGACAAGTATGGCCTTAAAGTAATTTATGATGCAGCGCATTGTTTCGGCACAATGTATAAAGGACGGTCCATATTTGATTATGGAGAAGTTAGCACGACCAGTTTTCATGCCACCAAACTGTTTCATACAATAGAAGGGGGAGCCGTTATGACCAACGATCCCCGTCTGTTGAGAAAGCTGGCGCACATGCGGAATTTTGGGCATAACGGGCCTGAAGAATTTGCAGAGGTAGGAATCAACGGCAAGAATTCTGAATTTCATGCGGCCATGGGGCTGGTAAATTTAAACCATATCACCGCTATTCTTCAGCGACGCAAGGAGCTTAGTGCGTATTATGACCAGTTTATGCGGAATGTAAAAGGTTTTACTCCCCGCATTCAGGAAGGCACAACGTATAATTATGCTTATTATCCTTTTGTATTCGAGTCTGCGGAGCTGATGCAGGAATGCTATAAAAAACTAGCGGCTAATAATATTTTCTGCAGAAGGTACTTTTTTCCGTCATTGGCCGAACTGCCCTATGTTGATAAGACTGCTGAATTGCCTGTGTGCGATGCTATGGTGCAGCGGGTTCTTTGCTTTCCACTTTACCACACCTTAAAGTTCGAGGATATCCACCTGATTGCCCGCTTTGTGTTGCGCTTTCAAAATAATTAGTATCTGCTGTTACGCAGCGGGTATATCGTTATGAAGTAGCAGCGGCAGAAGTCCCTTTTCAAAGGCTCCTCTTGTAGGAAAACTCTAAGTATGCTTGCTCTTCTGGATTTGCAATCCGAAATTGACAGCATTTAGCGCCACTAAAGAAGTTGCCTGGTTAAAATCGGATTACAAATCCTCATAATACCTCTTTTCGGATTGCAAATCCGAAAAAGCAAATTCCCCTGCAAGATTAGCCTTCAAAGGGGGACAAAATACCCAAATTGCTTAAATCCTGAAGTATTAAAATTAAATTTATTCTTAAAACAGCAACTTATGAAGCTTGCTATTATGCAGCCCTACTTGTTCCCCTATATAGGTTATTTTCAGCTGATTAACGCGGTAGATAAGTTTGTGATCTATGACGATGTCAACTATATTAAAAAGGGGTGGATTAACCGGAACAATATCTTGGTTAATCATAAAGCGTCTATGTTTACCGTTCCATTAACGGGTGCCAGTCAAAACAAGTTAATTTATGAGATAGCAACTGGAGATTTACATGCCTGGAGCAAGTCTTTTCTGAAGACGGTAGAACAAAATTATAAAAGGGCGCCTTATTATGAAAATACTTTTTTGATGCTGAAAAAAATATTAAGCGCTGAATCACAGCATATCGCGGCATTGTGTTCTGACAGCCTGAAGCAGATAGCTGATTATCTCGAATTAAAAACGGGCTTTGTGCAAACCTCCAGAGTGTACAACAACCATGAATTGAAAGGGCAGGAAAGGATTTTGGATATTTGTTTGAAAGAAAACGCCGGCCATTACATCAATCCGGTGGGCGGTATGGAATTGTATTCGAAAGAGAAGTTTTCGGGAAATGGTATTCAACTGAATTTTATAAAATCACAAGGCGTTACATATCAGCAGTTTAATGACGAGTTTGTGCCCTGGCTTTCCATTATCGATGTGTTGATGTTCAATTCACCGGAAGATATTAAAGCAATGCTGCACAAGTATGAATTGCTTTAACGGCAGCAGACATAAAATTATATCAGGCGGGACTTAAGAAAAAAAATCTTCAGTAAAAGACGAAAAGCTGCTTTTGCTTCGTAAGTTCTACAGATATAAATACATAATATCAGAGATATGCTAAATATCATCTGAAGAAGACTTTAGAAACAATTAAAACATGAAAACAAAAGTAATTATTATAGGAGGGAAAGGCACAGCTGTAGTAGTCGCAGAGCAGATGTATGATGCTCAAATCAAAGGCAACGATGTAGAATTTTTGGGATTTGCTTTTGATGACGATTCCTTCGGAAAAGAAATAAATGGCTTTCCTGTACTATGTAAAACTTATGAAGTAAATGAAAAATATGCTGCGTTTCCAGATGTGAAGTTTATATACCAGTTATACCGCGCTGATTTAATGGCAGAGCGGGTTGACCTTCTCAACAGCTACAAAATTCCTACAGAAAAATTCTATACTTTTATTCATCCGTCAAGTTTTGTAGCCAGAAGCGCCCGTATTGGTTATGGTTGTTCTATTCTGGCAAACACGGTGATAAGTGCCAATGTTGTAATCGGCAACCATTGCTCCATACATTCAAACAGCTTAATAGGGCACGATACCCAAATGGGAGATTACAACTTTATTGCGGCACATGTCATCATGGGCAGCAACAACAACATTGGCATTACCAATTTTATTGGCCATAATTCTACTTTTAATAATTATATTCAGATTGGTGACCATTGCTTTGTGGGTATGGCCTCCAATGTCGTGAAGAGTATCCCGGATGGAATCAAGATTTATGGTAACCCTGCGAAAGAGTTCAACAAGCAAATCAAACCGTTGTAATATTTGAAGCCTTTCGTTCGTGTTATTTTGCTGGCTTAAAGTCCTGCGCTTTACATGAAGCAGATTTGAAAATTTGAGGCTATATAAATTTGAAAATAAGGCCTTGATGTTCAGAGTTTTACTAAATAGAAGAGCATCGTTTTAATTTATCTTCCTGCTTAAATAACTGACGTTTCACAAGTCTGCTTTTTGCCCTACCTTTGAAGGGTAGGGTTACGATTAGGAAACAAGTTTTTACCTGCTTCAAGCTTCCAGCCTGAAGCACAAATGAGGCAAGCTTTCAGCTTGCACAAGTATAGAACAAGTATAAGATGTGGCTTACGCATTTGAAAACTTGCTCCATACCTGCTCCAGGTTGAAAACCTGAAGCAGGTATACTTGATAGAAGCGTAAATTATACTTGTCTCCTAAGCGTAGCAAAGGGAGACAAAAGTTCTGCTTGCGGAGCAGCAGTTAAATAACAGAGATTTAAATCAGAATCACAGAACGAAGGACGCGCTCTTATAGGTTAACATGAAAAAAACCACGGTTTTGATTTACCCTTGTGGCGCTGAAAACGCACTGGAAGTTTATGCGGCCATAAAAAATTCGGTGCACCTTCAGGTTTTGCCGGCCACCAGTAAAGCAGATCACAGCGAACTGATTTACGATAGCAAAATCTTTAAACTGCCAAATGTTGCTGCTGATAACTTCGTGGAAGAAATCAACTGGCTTATCCACAGCGAACAGGTTGATTTCATTTTCCCTACACACGATACCGTTTCGCTTTATTTAGCCCGCTACCAGCCTTTGATAAAGGCCAAAGTCATTACGTCGGATTACAGAACGAATGAGATTTGCCGCTATAAATCCGAAACCTATAAACTTTTTTGTTCCGAAAGCTTTGCACCACAGGTATACAGCGCATCGGATTATCCTTCAGAATTCCCGGTTTTTGCCAAACCTGATGTGGGCGAAGGCGCTAAAGGTATATTTAAAATCTCAACTGCTTCAGAATTTGAACATACTTTAAGCACGTCCGGCAATCTGGTATTTGTAGAGTATCTGCCGGGGAAAGAATATACCATTGATTGCTTTACCGACAGGCATGGCAATTTGCGTTTTTGCGGCGCCCGGGAACGCGTTCAGGTTTCAATGGGGCTTTCTTTTCACAATACAGAACATAGAATTACAGAGGAAATTTCAAACATTGCCAAAGTTATCAATGCGAAGTTGTCGTTCAGAGGCTTGTGGTTTTTTCAATTGAAGGAGGACAGCCAGGGCAATTTAAAGCTTTTGGAAGTTTCGACAAGGGTGGCCGGGTCAATGGGTTTCTTCCGGCAGAAAGGTATAAACCTTCCTGTTTTAAGTGTGTTTGATGCCATGAATATGGACATTGAAATAATGGCGAATAATTTCGGAGTGGAGCTGTTCAGGAGTACCATCAACAGGTATAAACTCGACATTGCATACGATAACATCTATATCGATTTCGATGATACTTTAATTGTAAACGGAAAAGTGAATTTATCTTTAATCAAATTTATATATCAGTCGATTGAACATAACAAGAAGATTTTTCTGATAACCAAGCACGCTGAAGATATCTATCATACTTTAAACAAGTATAAAATCAGTTCTGCTATCTTTGATGCCATCTTTGTTTTAAAATCAGATGAAAAGAAATCAAAAATTATCGATCCCGAAAAATCAATTTTTATAGATAACTGGTACCTGGAAAGAAAAGAAGTAAAGAATGCGCTCGGGATTCCTGTCTTCGATGTGGATGCGGTGGATAGTTTAATTAAAGGATAGTAGAAATTGAGAAAGATAAAAATAGCAATGTTTTCTTTTGCTGATATTAATAATTATGGCGATATTCTTTTCTCCCATATTTTTAATAAAGAGATCAAGGCCAGAATCCCTAATGCTGAAATAACCTTTTATACACCGTCTGATGCCGTTGTAGAGAACATACATTATGTTGCTTATACAAGAGAAAAAGTGGATGGCAAGTATGATGCGATGGTTTTGGCCGGGGGAGAAGTGGTGCATTTTTTTGATGCCAAAACCTGGATTCCGATTTACAAGAAAAACAACTTGCCAGTAGCATCAGCAAAGCCCTCTGATGTGGTTTGGGATTGGGCAGATTGCAAAGCTAATTTTAAGGCTTGGTTTTCTGTGGGCGTCAGGCCTTTTGAAGATGACGCTAATCAGGATAAAATTAACAAGACAATCGCGGCGCTCGATTATGTTTCCGTCAGAGGCATTATGTCTAAAAAGATTTTGGAGAACAGAGTTGATTATTATAATGCTAAAATAAGTATAACCCCGGATTTGGGCTGGCTTTTCCCTGAGTTTTTAGAATCAAGCGGTAAATTCGGTGCATATTATTCAGGTTTGATAAAATCTGAAAAATACGTCATTTATCAGGTAAATGCTATCAATGAAGATGAAGCGAAATTAATTGCTGATGCACTGTTGAAGTTCGAGGAATTTTCGGGCTTGAAGGTTTATTTGTTGCCGGTTATACATCCCTGGGAAGATGAAAAATATCTAAAAATCATAGAAGATATTTCTGAACCTCGCCTCACCATGTTACCTGCTACACTTTCTACCTTAGAAATAGCAGATATCATTGTTCATGCTGAACTGGTGTTATGTTCCAGTTTGCATACGGCTATCACAGCGCTGGCTTATGGTATTCCTTCAGCAATTATTAATAAGTGGCAGGGAACAAAGCTACAGGACTTATTCGGGCTACAGTTCAGGACGGATTATTTATCAAATGATTTCAGTAACACATACGATTTACTGGTAAAATTACATGAAACCCGGGACAAACAGAAAAAGGTCTTACAATTATACGCCGCGTTTATGAAAGAGAGGCTAAAGACTGCATTTGATGATCTGTGCCTGGACATTCTGAATGCATCCGGAAAAGAGAAGTAAGAAAGTAGAATAACAATCAAATTACCCTGATGCTTAATATATTACATATTGTCAGCGATGACAAGTTTATTGATTTGTTGCTTCCGCGCTATTTTTTTGATGGCTGTGAGAATGAAATAGTTTATCTGAAGGATGAATTTACCTACAAGGGAAAATATCTTGACATAACGAAATGGGTGATGCCCTTTACCAAACGGTTTGAAGATGTATTCAGTGAGCCTTCGAAGTTTAACATTATTATTGTTTACAGTTTAAATAATTCAAAAGCTTTATTTATCAACTCCATACAAAAGAAGCCTGTTATTATCTGGCATTTCTTCGGAACAGAAATTTATAATCAAACAGCATTAAGTAAGTATAATTATAGTCAGGCAACAAAAAAGATAGTTACTGTAAACAAGAAAACTATTCTAAAGGAAAAAGCCAAAAAAGTGCAGGTTTTCTTTAGACGCATATTTAACAGCAACTATACGCATCAAACTGAAGTCGAAAAGGCTATTCTTGCTATTGATTACTTTTGCTGGTACAATAAAGATGAATATGATTACCTGAAAAGTCATGTACCCACGTTACCGGAGTTCCTGCAGTTCCCGGTAACTACCAAATATCAAGAACTTAACTCTTCTGAAAGAAATAAGATTAATATACTGGTAGGAAACTCATCTGCACCACAAAACAATCACTTAGATACCTTATTGCTACTCCAGAAAATGCAATACAAAGGTGAAGTTATAGTACCTTTTGGCTATGGTGATCTTGCATATAAAGAAAAGCTCCTGCAAATCATAAAAGGCCTTACGCTTAATATCGATGTGTTAGAAGATTTTATGGCTTATAAAGATTACCTCGATCTTTTAGGCACTGTTACAACGGCCGTATTTAATTCTTACAGGCAAATGGCATTAGGTAATATATTTATATTATTATGTTATGGTACCAAAATTTATTTAAGCGAGAAAAATCCTACTTATCCCTGGCTTAAGAAGATCGGATTCCATATTTACTCTGTAGAAAAAGATCTGGAGCCAGGGTTGATAAGTAGAGATTTAAAATTAGATGAAGAGCAGATGTTACATAATAAGGCATTATATGCAAAAATGACGGATAATTCTTTACTAAATGATTTTATCCAAAAATTGCCTAAGTTAGTTAAAACAAGAAATAGATAAATATCTCTAATAATTAGTAACTTTGCCAAAGAAAATTCTTTAAAAGAGTGCAATTTATCTCTACAATTATGAGGACTGTTTAAGTTTAAGAACTGGTTAAATTTTATAGTTTGAGCTGCAGAGCAAAGGTTAAATTCTAACGTTATCTTTTTTCGGTAAGTAGTGCTGACCGGAAAGCATAGCAAAGCTAGGATAGTTAGCCCCAGTTACCAGTATAGTTTGCGTTACGATTCTTAAAAAATGATTGGCGATAACATTATATTTACCACGCTTCGGAAAGTTTCTGCTTTATTGCCTTCTGAAACAAAACGAAAGGCTTTGGGGATGATGGGCCTTTTGCTTTTCAACTCTTTCCTGGACATCCTGGGGCTTGCAGCCATTCTGCCTATCATTACCATTCTGCTGCAGGATAATGTGGTGGAGAACAACAAGATGTTCAGTTGGGTTTACAACCTGCTCGGTTTTACCTCAGAAACAAGTTTTCTGGTAGCGTTGGCGCTGTCGGTGCTGGCATTTATTGTTGTAAAAAACATTATCAGCCTTTGGATCTATAGAACTCAGGCCAAATTTTCCTTTAGCCTCTATAAACAGTTTTCTGCCCGACTTTTTTCTATTTATCAGCAGAAAGGGCTTTTATACTTCAAAAGCAACAACCCCAACTTTATTATCCGGAATATTAGTTCAGTACCGCTTGAGTTTACAAACGGTATTATATGGAATACCATTACGATCATCAACGAAGCTGTTATCACCCTGGTGATACTGGTAACTATTTTAGTGTATGATCCGATGGTGGTGGTGCTGCTGCTTGTATTTATCATACCTGTGTTTTCCCTGTTCTACAAAGCTGTAAAAAACAGGTCCCTTGCTATCCAAACCGAGCTGAATGAAATAAGCCCCAAGCAGGGCATTAATTTATTCCAGGCCACTTACGGGTACATCGATGTGAAAATGAACAGCTCGGAAGCATTTTTCCTGGAAAACCATAAAAGGCTGCTGAACAGGACATCAGATTTGCGGATTATGGACAAGGTGCTGCAGCAGGCTCCCACCAAGGTGATAGAAACAGGGATGATGGCCGCCATTATCCTGGTGGCGCTGTATGGGGTGCTTTATGTGCAGGACAAGAGCCATATCACCGGCTTGCTGTCTGTTTTTGCTCTGGCCGCCTACCGGATACTTCCTTCCATCAACCGCTCCATGGTAGCGCTGATAGGAGTAAAAGGCTATCAATATACTTTTAAAGTGCTGGATGAAATAAAAGCTGCAAAGGAAGCGCCTGTTATAGATACGACCCACAAGATTAACTTCTCTACACACATCAGATTTGCAAATATTTCTTTTTCTTATAAGGGCGAAAAGTCTGTTTTAGACAACGTGAGCCTCACCATCAAAAAGAACAGTACCATCGGCCTGATAGGCAGGTCGGGCTCCGGAAAAAGCACGCTCATAAACCTGTTGCTCGGTTTCTACAAACCAACAGCCGGGGAAATTTGGATTGATGATACACGCCTGGATGAAACAAATGTAGTAAACTGGCGCAGCAAAATCGGCTATGTGCAGCAGGAGGTCTATATACTGGACGCGTCGCTGGGCGAAAACATTGCGTTTGGCTTACCCAATGAAGATATAGATGCTGCCAAGCTTGACCGCGCCATACTGCTGGCCAGCTTAGCAGATGTGGTGGCGCAACTGCCGGAAGGCGTACAGACCAGGATAGGAGACAGGGGTTCTTTGCTGTCGGGCGGGCAAAGGCAGCGCGTGGGCATTGCCCGGGCTTTGTATCATGGCGCTACCGTTTTAATAATGGACGAAGCGACCAGCGCCTTAGACTCTGCTACGGAAAATGAAATTAACGAAGCCGTAGCCCGGCTCGCCGACAACGATATGACCATTATCATCATTGCCCACCGGCTGACTACTTTACATCGATGCGACTCTATAATTGAGCTGGAAAGTGGGAGTGTAAAGAAGGTGTGGGCTTATGAGGAGTTGGTGAAGTAAGTTGTGGTAGAAAATTACAGTTATATTAGATAAGAAATGTCATCTAAAAACCAGGTAAAGCTTTGGTGGTGGGAACCAGAGAATGGCACAAGTAACTTTGGTGATGCTCTATCTCCTTACATAGTGCAAAAAGTTTCAGGCAAAGAGGTTGTGAAAGCAAATTTAACTAAAAGAAAACTAATTTCTTTTGAAGAAATAAACTTTGCCATAGGTAGTATTCTGCATAGAATTCCTCCTAAAAGTAGATTAAGCTTGTATTCTAAGAAAGCAAATGTCTGGGGTTCAGGAATAGTTGGGGAGAACTCTTACGTGCAAGAGGCAAATTTTTGCGCGGTGCGCGGCCCTAAGACTAGAGAGAAATTGCTAAGGTTAGGATATAAGGTGCCTGATGTTTATGGAGATCCTGCTTTACTATTACCACAATTTTACCATCCTGAAACTCCAAAGAAATATGCTTATGGCATAATCCCCCATTATGTGGATTATGATCTGGTAAAACACCATTTGAATAGTTCAGATGTACGTGTGATTAACTTACTTGATTCTATCGAGACAGTTGTTGAAGATATATTAAGCTGTGAAAGAACCATTTCCAGCTCTTTGCATGGCGTTATTGTATCTCATGCCTATGGCATTCCTTCTGTTTGGAGCATTTTTTCAGATAAAGTATACGGAGAAGGATTTAAATTTTATGATTATTTCGAATCTGTAGGAATAAAAAACGGGAGAGGAATACCTATGGATAAACTGGGTTTAAGCTCACTAACAGGAAAAAAACTTAATAAGCTGTTTGATGAGTTGGAAAGCAAAACATTGCCCCAAATTCATTTAGATGAAATAATAAACAGGCTACTTCAAAATAGACCTTTTTAGTCATTTGGCAAGAAGGTAATATCTTAAATGTTTCTCAAGCTGATAATGTTTGCTTACAATTTACCGAAATAGATAAATGTCCCCGTTTTTTTCTGTAGTTATTACTACTTACAATAGGCCTCATCTTTTGCCAAGAGCTATCAAAAGCGTTTTAGATCAAACTTTCAAGGACTTTGAGATTATTGTAGTCAATGATGGTTCAAAGGAGGATTATACTACTGTTGAAAAATACATGGCTGACATACCAGTCATTAAGTATTTATATACTGCTAATCAAGGCCGTTCAAAAGCAAGAAATTTAGGAATTGCTGAAGCGGCAGGTAAGTATATTTGCTTTCTTGATGATGATGATATTTATTACCCAAATCACCTCTCTATTTTATTTGAAGGTATCCGAAATCATAAGGTTGATGCCCTATATCATACATACTGTATCAGAAGATTTAAAGATGGTACAAAAAATAGAGCTAATACAGAAGCTTTTAATGAATCTGATAATATTTCTAAAGTTATCGATAATCAATTTGCTCTACATTCAGTAGCAATTTATAATACTATTCTTAAACAATATCAATTTGATTCCGATTTAGAATATTATGAAGATTTAGATTTATGGATAAGAATAGCAATTAGTTTTCCAATCATAAAGCTAAAAGAATATACAGTTGAATATAACTTTCATGACGATAATTCTACAAATTGGAATACAAGGTCTGTTTTGCTTAGATTACATAGTTTTTTATATTTTAAAGATAAGTATCAAAATTATTTACCTCCTTCATTCCTAAAAAAAAACATCTTTAATAGCTATATTGCTTTAGCAAGCTTTTATGCTAATAGTGCTCAAGCTAAAAAATCTCTAAGAAGCATATTTGATGCTTTCAAAATTAAGCCAAGCTTTATAATTACAAGGTATTCATTTAGCATTTTTAAAAAATTATTAAACAATTCAATCACTAATGTTAAAAGATCCTAAATCAAATATAACTGTAGTTTTAACTAGTTGTGGGAGATTAGAATTATTAAAAAGAACTATAGAATCGTTTAGAAAATATAATACTCTGCCAATTAAGAGATTTGTTATTATTGAAGATTCTGGCAATGAAGATATGTTCAAAGAATTAGAAAAGTGTTATGGCTCCTTTTGTGATATAGTTTTCAATAGTCCTAAGTTAGGTCATTTAGCAAGCGTAGATAGCGCATATTCATTTGTTGATACAGATTACATCTTTCATTGCGAAGACGATTGGGAGTTTTATAGACCTAATTTCATTGAAGATATCTTAAAAGTTATAGATAGCGACATCAAAATTAAACATGTTGGTATAAGAAGTATTCATCATGAAATGCTTGTCCATCATAAAAGTATTTTATATGAGGATTGGCCTATAAGCATAGGTGGAATAAAATGCTATAAAGCTTATATGGCAAATCCTGATGAAGAAGATCTTACTGGATTTTCTTTTAATCCGACTGTAGTTCGTTTATCTGACTATAAATTAGTTGAAAACTATTCATCTCTTAAAAATGAGAATGGCATTAGTCAGTTTTATAAAGCAAAAGGGTTTAGCACAGTATACTTAGAGAATGATGCCGTTAAACATATTGGATGGGATAGATCAACAATCATTGAAAGAGAAGAAAGAGCAAGAAAACACAGACGTATGCTAAGGGTAAGAATTAATAATTTAGTTAAGTCGTTTTTAAATCTTGTTGGTTTCGATTTCAAATTAGTTAATTAATATACCCTTATATGAAAATAGGCTATTTCTCCCATACATCTATTTCCCCCTCTGAAACTTTTATCCATGATCTATATAAAGGTTTTGAAAGCAATAGATTAGATATTACATACTATTGCGGGAAAACATCAGATAAAAATTCTTCTATAAATTCTATCATATATACCGGTTACGCCGAAGAAGGGCTTAACAACTCTTTTTTAGCTTTTAAGTTCGGGCAGATAGCTGGCGGGAAAGGCTTTAAGTATAAAAATAAAGTACAGCAACATTATTCCAATAAAGCTTTAAGTAAGAAGATAACACAAAATCCAGAGGTTGCCTATGTAGACTATGCAACTTCTGCTGTCTTACTCATAGATTATTTTAAAGAACATAACATACCTTTTGTTGTGCATGTGCATGGGTATGACATTACTTCTGCAACAAATGATCCGATATATTTAATCAGGCTAAAGCAGGTTTTTTATGAGGCGAAGTTTATCATTGCAGCTTCGGATTATATCAGAAAGCTTTTAGTGTTATTAGGGTGTGAGAATGATAAAATCAAAGTTATTCGCTATGGTATTGATGTTAATAACATTGTTCCCCTTAAGTGGTCAGAAAGAAAGAAATTAGATCCTAGTGTTATCTTTCTTGGCAGGTTAACAGCAAAGAAGAACCCTTTTGCTTTATTACAAGCTTTTAAAATTGTTAAGGAAAAGGTCGCTCAAAGCAAGCTTACCATCATTGGCGATGGCGAATTAAAGTCACAGGTGCAGGAAAGAATAAAAGCTTTAGACCTAATTTCATCAGTGAATATGATGGGCGTTTTAAGCAGGGAAAAGAGCTTTCCTATTTTAAATCAGCACTGGGTATATGCACAGCATAGCGTGACTGCAAATTCAGGAGATCAGGAAGGATTTGCAATTAGCCTTGCTGAAGCTGCTGCACATGAGCTGCCTGTAGTCTCTACACTGCACAACGGCATACCTGAGAATGTGATTGATGGAGAAACAGGATATCTTGTGAAGGAGTTTGATTATGAGGAGATGGCAGAAAAAATAATATTCTTACTTAAGAACCCTGAGGTAGCTGAGGAGATGGGCAAGGCTGGTAGAAAGCATATACAGCAGTTGTGTGATCCGGAGAGAAGAGTTGAGTTGATAACAATGCTACTCACAGAAGCTCACCTTCAAAGTTTATAATGAAAATCCTATATTATTCTTCTCATCCTCATCTGAATTTAGCGAGTCCTTCTGGCTATGGCACGCACATGCGGGAGATGATTTCGGCTTTTACTGAACTGGGACATGAGGTAAAGCCCGTAATTATGGGCGGAACAACATTAACCTATACAAACCTGGCGATAAAGGGGAGAAGTCCTCTGAAAAAGCTGGTTGCTGCCTGTGTTCCGGCTTATGCATGGGAGTCTGCCAAAGACTATAAATTAGATAATTTTGATAAGTATGCTTATAAAGTTCTGGAAGAAGAAGTACAAAGATTTAACCCTGATGTTATTTATGAGCGAGCTTCATACTTGCAAACGTCAGGTATAAGAGCAGCAATAAAGCATCATATTAAACATATACTAGAAGTTAATGCTCCTTATGCCGAGGAAAGAGTACAACTACAGGGAAACAGCTTTTTTGCCTCGAAGGGAGTTGGAGTAGAAAAAACGCTTTTGGAAAAAAGCAGCAAAATAGCAGTTGTGTCCAGTGCGCTCAGAAACCATTTGTCTACTACTTATAAGATAAAACAGGAAAAATTTATTTTAACGCCCAATGCCATTAACCCCGCGAGCATCAACTATAACCCTGAAGAGGCGGACCAGCAGAGGCAAAAGCTAAACTTAGCGGGCAAAACAGTTATCGGGTTTGTCGGATCAATTTTTCCCTGGCATGGAGTCGATATTCTAATCAGCGCCTTTAAAGCTGTGTTAGATGTAACTGAAAAGCCTGTTCACCTGCTTATTGTCGGAGACGGAGAAATACTGCCCATACTTAAGGCCCAGGCAGACAGGGATGGGTTAGGCAATCTGATAACTTTTACGGGCAATGTGCGCCATCAGGATGTTTTTAACCTTATTGCCTGTATGGATATTTGCGTAATGGCAAAATCGAACTGGTATGGCTCGCCGGTAAAAATATTTGAGTATGCTGCCATGGGCAAAGCGGTAATTGCGCCTGATAATATTCCGGTGAGAGACGTGATGCAAAACGGAATAACCGGCTTACTGGTGCAGCCAAGTATAGAGAGCCTGACACAGGCCCTGGTATCATACTTGCAAAATGACGCGTTAAGAGAATCATGCGCAACTGCATTCAGGGATCTGACGCTTAACAAGTATACCTGGAAGCACAATGCTGCATTAGTATTGTCAGCAGCAGTATGAGCAGCTAATCTGGCGCTGGTAAATAGGTATCAACTAAAGCAAGATCAATGGCTTTATTACATGGTTTTCAGCAAGCTTTTATCTCCATAGAAAAACTCAGAGACTATTGCTTGAATCCATATCATCCTGTGGGTAAAGACAAAGCAATCGTTTTCAAATCAGCTTTGGGACTCACCGGCCAGGAGGCAGAATTTCTCAAAAAGGCTATTCTCAACAAACTTCCGGTAAGTGAAGCTGTCCCGGCAAGAGAAGATCAACATGGTAAAAGGTTTACAGTGGATATAAAAATTCGTAATTTTGATAAGGAAGCAACAATCAGGACAGGATGGATCATCAAAAAAGACGAAGATTTTCCTCGCCTGACAACCTGTTACATACTATAAAGCCTTATGAAAATGAATCATAACGATATGGAGGCATTAAAACTACTGGATGTAGTGGCATTGCTGAAAGCTATACCTGAGGAGAAATTGGTGAAAGGACAGGTAGGCACGATAGTAGAAAAACTGGAGGAAGGAGTTTACGAAATTGAGTTTGCAGACAAACAGGGCAGAACCATTACAAGTATACCGCTGGCAGCTAAAGACCTGATGCTGCTGCACTTCGAAATAGAGGCGCTCCTGTAATACTGTAAGCTCATAAAGTATAAACTTTATAATTTAACAGGAGCTGGATGAGAATAGCTTTACTGACAGATGGCATTTATCCATACGTGCTGGGGGGTATGCAGAAGCATTCTTTCTACCTGGCTAAATATCTGGCAAGTAACAGAGTGCATGTAGATTTATATCATACAGGAAGCAAAGACGCTGATACAAGGCAGTTAAAAGAGTTCTCGGAGGAGGAACTTGCTTTTATAACGCCATATTATGTTCCTTTCCCATCTATAAGTAAATTGCCGGGGCATTATTTACTTGAATCATTCTTATATTCAAAAAAGCTTTATGAGGTTTTCGAAAGCAACAGCTGCATTGATGTAATTTATGCACAGGGCTTAACTGGATGGTTTTTTATTAAAGAGAAGCGCCGGGGCAGGGTTGCAATTCCTGAACTGCTTGTAAATCTGCATGGATTGAACATGTACCAGTATCAAGCCTCCTTGAAGGCAAGAATGGAATCCAGTACTTTAAAAGTTGCTACAGACTTTATCCTAAAAAACGCTGACCATGTAATAAGCTTGGGAGGGAAGTTAACTGGGATACTAAGAAGCCTTAAAATTGATAAGGACAGAATTATAGAACAACCTGTTGCAATTGAGAAGAGTTGGGTAGTTCAGAAGATTGAAAATACGCATACCGTTCGTAGCTTTGTTTTTGTAGGCAGATATGATAAGGTGAAAGGTATAGAACTGCTTCATGAAGTTCTTAATCAACAAAAAGGAGATAAGTATGAATTTCATTTTATAGGCCCTTTCCCTGCTGCTGTACATTTAAAGCAAGATAACATTTTTTATCATGGCCTTATTAAAGACGAAAATGAAATTAAGCACATTTTGCAATCGTCTGATGTACTAGTATGCCCCAGCTATTCAGAAGGAATGCCGACGGTGATACTCGAAGCAATGGCTTCCGGCCTGGCTGTGCTTGCCACCGATGTTGGGGCTGTGGGCTTGTTAGTGCAGGAGGAAACAGGCTGGCTGATTCCGGCTGGAAACAAAGCAGCGCTTTCGGAGGCATTTGTTCAGGCCATAATCTGCGATGAAATAGTATTGAATTCTAAAAAAATCAATGCAAGAAATCTTATCAAAGCGAAGTATACCTGGGAAAAGGTTATTACTTTCACATTAAATCAATTTGCTGCCATTGCTCCATAACCTTCCTTATAAACACTTGCCCAAAGCAGTAAGTACGGCTGATAGTGTTTATAACTATAAGCAGCTCTTTTCTATACTTGCCATATGGCTGGCAGCAGGCATTGCTTTAAAAGTATTGGCTATTCCGGTTATAGCACTTCATGTGCTATACTTGTACAACAAGCATTATACTTTAGAAATTTTCATCGGCTTTTTCTTTATACTTATACTTTCTGATAGCAGGATTGGGGCGCTTGACTTTGCCAAGAACCTAAAAGTTGTTTTGATGGTACTGCTTTTCCTGCCTTTGGTGCTACAAAAGCAGGATAGCTTCCGGTTGCATACCTCCCAAAACTTCGGAAAACCTTTTCTGCCCTACATCCTCTTTGCGCTTTATTGCATTGTCTACAGCCCTGAGCCGTTCACCGCTTTCCAGAAAACGCTCTCCTATTACCTGCTCCTGATTATTGTACCCATCATGTTTTACAGCCTGTATCAGAAGTATGGTAAAAAACTGTTGAAGGCTGTTATCTATCTGGGCGTGCTGATATTGATAGCCGGTTACCTGATGTACCTGGCTAACCCGCGTTTAGTAATGTACAATGCAGGTGGGCGCTCGTCGGGAGCCTTGGGCAACCCGAATGGGCTGGGCATGTTTTGCTTTTTGTTCTTCCTGTTATACTTTACGATAAATCATTATTTTCCGCAGCTGTTTACTAAAAGAGAAAACTTTGTCATACTTGTTTTAACTTTTTCGTCTTTGTTGTGGAGCGGTTCGCGGGGGCAAACGTTATCAGTCTTGATTTTCCTGATTACCCAGTTCTTATCTAGGCGCAACAAGGCAGCCGGTTTGCTGCTGTCTGCCGTACTTGCTATTATGCTGGTCAGCATCGATTTTGACATTGTGGCCATTGCACAAGCGCTGGGTTTTGAGGACTATTTAAGGGTAGATACCTTGGATGCGGGTGGCGGCAGGGTAGTGGCGCGTGCATTTGCCTGGGAGCAGATACAGAAAAGTCCCTGGGTCGGAAACGGTTTTAACTATACCGAATACATTTATCACCTGCATTTTTACGAGCTCAGTATGTTGGGCCACGAAGGAAATGCCCATAACGCATTTCTGACAGTATGGCTCGATACCGGGCTGATAGGTTTAATCCTTTTCGTGACAGGCTGGGGCGTTTTATTTTATAAAGCTGCAAAAAACTCCTATTTAGCCTTACCTGTTGCTTTCGCCATTATCGCTTCCAACATGGTAGAATCCTGGTTAACGGCTTCGCTAAATCCCTTTACCATATTGGTGCTGATGACGCTGACGCTGCTGATTTATATTGTGAAAGATGCGCCTGCTGTCGCTTTGCCTGTTCGTAACAATAAGTTGCCGGCCTTGCCTAAAGCTTTGGTTCATACTTAAACGAGACCTGCTTAAGCTTTTTCGGAATTATAATCCCAAAGGAGGTATCAGGAGGATTTGCAATTTGATAGTAGCAAAACAGCTTCTTTGCTGGCGTAGATTTTATAAAGATGCAGTCAGTTTCGGATAATAATGATTACTAATCCTTAAAACAGGTGCTTCCGGATTGCAAATCAAGAAGAGCAAATATATGCAGGGTTTCCCTACAAGCGTAGCTGTAAAGGAAGGGTTGTTTCATGCTACAGTAGCATTGTCCCCTTGAGATGAGAATTTGGCAGTATGAAAAAGCTTGTTCTCAAGGGACGAATTTGGAAGAAGGGAATAGCCTTGCCCTTCAAAAAAGGACAAAAAAAGATTAGAAGCAGAACTTTAATACATGCAATTAAAATTCCTTTTTCTGTATACCGAACTTGCCGGATATTTTCTGACCTGCGTGCAGGCGCTGGTAGCGGAACACGAGGCGGAGGTGCACCTGGTACGCTGGCCTATTAACAAAGAAGCCCCTTTTCAGTTCACGATACCAGAAGGCGTACAAGTATACGAGAAGCAGGATTATACGCGGCCACAATTGGTTGCTCTTGCCCAGACCATCAACCCCGATTTGATATTCTGCAGTGGTTGGATGGATAAAGATTACCTGGCAGTTGTCAGGAGTTTCCGGAAATGCGTGCCGGTGCTGGTAGGGATGGACAACCACTGGTTCGGCTCCGGCAAACAGCAGTTGGCGCGCCTGCTGGCTCCTTTTACGTTACAGCGCCTGTTTACCCATGCTTTTGTAGCGGGTGAGCCACAACGGCAATATGCGTTAAAGCTAGGCTTCCGGGACAGCAGCATTCTACTTGGGTATTATGCCGCCGATGTCGCTACGTTTCAGGAAGCTTATAAAGCCATTAAACCAGCCAAAAGTTCCGCCTTTCCGAAGCGCTTTATCTATGTGGGGCGTTATGTGCCGCAGAAGGGAATAACAGAGCTCTGGCAAGCTTTCGCGCAACTGCAGGAAGAGCTGCCGAACGAGTGGGAATTGTGGTGCCTGGGCACAGGTCCGCTGGAGCTGGAGGCGGCCCGGCATCCGCAGATAAAGCATTTCGGCTTTGTACAGCCTAAAGAAATAACACAATTTATTAGCCAGGCAGGGGTGTTTGTTTTACCTTCGCATTTCGAGCCATGGGGCGTGGTGGTGCATGAGTTTGCCGCTGCCGGTTTTCCGCTGCTCTGCAGCCGGCAGGTAGGAGCGGCCACTGCTTTTTTGCAGGAAAGCTTAAACGGTTTTTCCTTTAAAGCAGGCGATGTGGCCAGCATAAAGAAAGCGCTGAAGCAGGCAGTGCTGCTGCCCGATGCGGCGCTGCTGGAAATGGGCGAACAAAGTATAATCCTGGCGCAGCAGAACACACCGGCTATATGGGCCGCCAAACTGATGGCGCTGGTGAAGCGGGGAGAGCAAGCGTAATGGTAGAAGTTAAACCACCCCTAGCCACTCCTTGTCTAAGGCAACGATCAGGATACAAGTATAAAATAAATATGTTCATACTTCAAGCTTCCAACTTGGAGTAGAAATGATGCCAGTTTTCAACTGGCGAAGCTATACAAAATGACGTACGCTAGTTAAAAACTGGCCCCAAGATAAGCTCCAAGTCACAGACTTGAAGCATAGATAAAAATGTGTCCTAATCGTAGCCTTAGAAAAGGAGGGGTTAGGGGGATGGCAACGGCCCAAGTATAAACCCGGCTAGTTTTATACCTGCCGGATTTGCAAAATCCTACATCATAAGGAATCGGGCACAATAAACCATCCATTTTAAAACTATCATGAAGAAGTATGAAATGCTGATTATCAAGCATAAACTAATATACAATCTAGTATTTCCGAAATAATCGGGATGTTCCACTTGATACTTATATCTTTTTTCTTAAAAACAAATAATGTGCGGCATTAGTGGCATACTTGGAATAGCAGCAACAGCGGAGGCCGGGCGGATTTTGGATGCCATGAACGGTGCCATTACCCACAGGGGGCCAGATGACTGCGGCAGCCTGATAGAAGCCGGCGTGGCGCTGGGCCAGCGGCGGCTGTCCATCATTGATTTGTCGAGTGCCGGGCACCAGCCTATGGTGAGCGCCGACGGCAACCTGGTGCTGATATTTAACGGCGAAATTTACAACTACCAAGAACTGAAGCAGCAGCTCCCGGCCTATCCCTTCCAAACCCAGACCGACACGGAAGTGATTCTGGCGGCCTGGCAGGAGTGGGGCCGCGACTGCGTACACCGCTTCAACGGCATGTTTGCCTTCGCTATCTGGGACAGGGTGAGGCAGGAAGCCTTTATTTTTCGCGACCGGCTTGGCATCAAGCCTTTATACTTTTACCGGCGGGGCGAGGTGCTGCTGTTTACTTCGGAGGTGCGGGCGCTGCTGGCCAGCGGCTTGGTACCACGCAAACTCAATCCTGCTGCCTTTGCCGATTACCTGCGTTACCAGACAGTACACGCCCCGGACACGATGGTGCTGGGCGTGCAGATGCTGCTGCCGGGGCATTTTATGCATGTACGGAACAAACAGGTTGAAATGGCCGTTTACTGGTCGCCGGAAAAGAACGCCAGCCACGAAGCTGCCGGAAAACCTTACCAGGAAGTAAAAAAAGATATTCACGATTTGCTGCAGAAAGCAGTAGCGCGGCGGCTGGTTGCTGATGTGCCCTTCGGTGCTTTCCTGTCGGGCGGCATCGACTCCAGTGCCATAGTAGGGCTGATGAGCGAGGTAGCCTCGCAGCGTGTAAAAACCTTTGCAGTTACATTTGCCGAAGAGGCGTTCAGCGAAGCCAAATATGCAGCCGCCATTGCCCGGAAATTTGATACCGACCATACCGAAATAAAGCTGTCGCCCGACGATTTCCTGGAACTGATTCCATCGGCGCTGCAGGCCATGGACCATCCGAGCGGCGACGGCCCGAATACGTACGTAGTTTCAAAGGTAACCAGAGCAGCCGGCATCACGATGGCGCTTTCGGGGTTGGGCGGCGATGAGTTGTTCGGCGGCTATGATGTGTTTAAGCGCATGGCCACCCTGAACTGCTACCAATGGCTGGCGGCTGTGCCACAGCAGATGCGGCGCATAGCAGGGCGTTCGCTGGCCGCACTGAAGCCCTCTGTTTCTTCCGATAAAATTAAGGAGCTGCTAAGTCTGCCTTCCTGGAAGCTGGATTATACTTATCCTATTACGCGCCAGGTGCTCCCCGACGCGTACCTGCTGCAACTGACAGGTCGCCAGGTGCTCGAAAGCAACCGGGTGCAGCAGATTGTAGCAGCCAGCCAACAGGTGCAGGAACAGCAGTATGACGGGCTGCCGCTTCTGAGCCAGGTATCGGTGGCCGAAATAAGCACTTACATGCAAAATACGCTGCTACGCGATACCGACCAGATGAGTATGGCCCATGCCCTGGAAGTGCGCGTGCCGTTCCTGGATTATGAACTGGTGGAGTATGTGCTGGGCGTGCCGGATAAGTATAAATATCCTGTGTCGCCTAAGAAACTACTGACTGAGGCTTTAGGTGATTTGTTGCCGATGGAGATCATTAACAGGCCGAAGATGGGTTTTGTGCTGCCCTGGCAGCACTGGCTCCGGCAGGAGTTGTATACGTTTGCCGATGAAAAAATACAAAATCTGGGCAAGCGCGGCATTTTGCAGGCAGCAGAATTGCAGCAATTGTGGCAGCGCTTCCTAAATGGGGATGCCTCCGTTACCTGGTCGCGGGTGTGGGCGCTGGTGGTGTTAGAAAACTGGATACAGGAAAATGGGCTTGAAGCATAAAAAGCGTATCCTTATCACCATCGACTGGTTTTTGCCGGGCTACAAAGCGGGCGGGCCTATCCAATCCTGCGCCAACCTGATAGCGCACCTGAAGGATGAATTCGCCTTCTATGTGATGACGCGCAACACAGATTATACTTCCGAAGAACCTTACCCAGGTATTCCTGCCAATACGTGGTATCATCTGGAAGAAGGCGTTCAGGTATATTATTTTTCAGCAGATACATTAAGTTATACTTCGCTGAAAGAAGTTATCCGAAACTTGCCTTTTGATGTCATATACATAAACGGCATCTTTTCGAAATATTTTTCTTTATTCCCCTTACTGATTGCCAGAAGATACCTGCACGTGCCTGTGGTGGTAGCTGCCAGAGGTATGTTTGCGCCAGGTGCCGTGAACGTGAAACCAGGAAAAAAGAAAGCATTTTTTTATGTGGCAAAGCGCCTGAAGCTTTACGCCCATACAATTTTTCATGCAACCAATGAGGCAGAACGGGTACATATTCAGCGTGTGCTGGGGAAGCAGGTGAAAGTTGCTGTGGCGGCTAATTTACCAAAGGCCTTAGAAGAACAGGAAGCGTCTTCTGCTATACTTAAAAAAAGCGGCTGTGTAAAGCTTGTCAGCGTTGCCCGCATATCACCGGAAAAAAACACAAGATATGCGCTGGAAATCCTGAAGCGGTTTACTTATGAGGGGGAAATCATTTTTGATATCTATGGCCCAGTGAATGATACTATTTACTGGAAAGAATGCCAGGCTATAATTCAGCTGCTGCCGGAGAATATCAACGTTAGCTACAAGGGGAGCTTACCTAGTGGGATGGTTTCTGAAACGCTGATGCAATACCACGCGTTGTTTTTACCAACCCGCGGAGAAAACTTCGGCCATGTTATTCTGGAAAGTCTTACTGCCGGTTTGCCCGTTATACTTAGCGACCAGACGCCCTGGCGCGGACTGAAAGCGGCCCAGGTAGGCTGGGACATTCCGTTGCAGGATGAGAATAAGTTTAGGGAAGTGGTCGCCCATTGCGTGCAGATGGAAAATGAGGAATACCAGCACATGCGCCATCGGACGCAGCTATACTTAAAAGAAAAGGTTATAACTGCGGAAATCATACAACAGAACAGGCAACTCTTTTCAGTGTAGACCGGGTAGTTTTAAACCTGCCCGGTCTTTGGAAGAAGTTAAATATCCATAAATGCCACCGATCCCTGAAGAACAAAAGAAAGTAAACCTGGCCAGTTATAACAACGACTGGTATTATCCAGGGGCCGGCGCTGTCAGGCGCACGCTCTGGTATTTCATCAACATACTTTTTTTTCTCAATCCGCTAAACCCTTTCAGTGCTTTTAAAGTATGGCTACTGAAGTTATTTGGCGCGCAGGTGGGGGCAGGTGTCATCATCAAGCCATCGGTTAATATCAAGCACCCGTGGCTGTTGCAATTAGGCAGCCATTGCTGGATAGGGGAGAATGTGTGGATTGACAACCTGGCAAAGGTAAGTATAGCAGATCATGTAACGCTCTCGCAGGGCGCTATGCTGCTAACCGGCAGCCACGACTATAAACAGATCAGCTTTGATCTGGTGGTAAAGGAAATTAGAATTGAATCAGGTGCCTGGATTGGCGCAAAAGCTATTGTATGTCCGGGCGTTAGCTGCGGCACACACAGCGTGCTGGCCGCCGGTTCTGTGGCAACAGGCAATCTGGAGCCCTATACAATTTACCAGGGAAATCCGGCAGAAGCAAAACGGAAGCGGGTTATGAGTTAAGGGTTTGAGATAAAATGTATCATGAACCGCTTGGGGCTTAAGCAGACATGTTTCGGGTTTGCATTACGGCAGGTATAAATCCTGAAACCAAGGCCGGCTTAAGCATGACAGAGATTCAGGTGCATTTACTTTTATAACTCCTGTAAAAATTATAATTCAGAACAATAAAGATTTTAGAATATTACGCGGAGTTACAACGAGAAACATTAAATTTGCTACCGCCTACACATCGGCATATTTAAATCAGTACATCAATCCTATCAGTGAAAATCTCCATCATCACCATTGTTTACAATAATCGCGAAACGATTGCGGATACCATTGAATCGGTATTGGGCCAGACGTACCCGGATATTGAATATATTGTGGTAGATGGCCTTTCAACGGACGGCACGGTGGACGTAGTAGCGAAGTATGGCGCCAGAATTTCGAAGTTTGTTTCGGAAAAGGACAAAGGGCTGTATGATGCTATCAACAAGGGAATAAGAATGGCAACAGGCGAAATTGTCGGCTTTTTGCACGCCGATGACATCTTTTATAGCGCAAATGCCGTAGCATCTGTCGCGGCCACTTTTAAAGCCTGCCAGACCGACAGCGTTTATGCAGACCTATTGTATGTACAGAAAGAGGATACCGATAAAGTAGTGAGGAACTGGATATCGGGCAACTATAACCGCGAGAACTTTATGTATGGCTGGATGCCGCCGCATCCTACATTCTATGTAACGAAATCCTGCTATGAGCAGTATGGCTTGTACGACTTACGTTTCAGAAGTGCAGCGGATTATGAACTGATGCTCCGCTTTCTCTTTAAGCATAAAATCAGTACTACCTATATTCCGGAGACGCTGATAAAAATGCGGGTAGGCGGCAAGAGCAATGTTACCCTGAAGAACAGGATCCGGGCGAACCGGGAAGATTATGCGGCCTGGCAGGTAAATGAACTACAGCCCAGATTTTATACCCGTTACCTGAAGCCCCTGCGAAAGCTGGTGCAGTTCTTATAAATTTAAATTTTAACACAAAGACAAATTTGCCGGTTAATTATATCCGCTGTTGTCTATAAACATCTTTTGTCATCAAATAAAACAATGAGTAACAACGGAAACAACGGCATCGTGGATAATGCCAAAATTGCCATCATCGGGTTGGGCTATGTAGGGCTGCCCCTTGCCATTGAGTTTGGTAAGAGGTATGATGTACTGGGTTTTGATATCAATCTGGAACGTGTACAGGAACTGAGCGAAGGCAAAGACCGTACGCAGGAGGCCAATATTGTCGATCTGGATCATGTTATCGGCATGAAAAGAGATAAAAAGAAAATCGGGCTTCACTTTTCTTCTGACAGAGAGGATCTGAGAGGCTATAATACTTTTATCGTAACGGTGCCAACGCCCATCGATCAGTTTAAAGCGCCTGACCTGAGGCCTTTGATCAAGGCTTCTGAAATGCTGGGCTCGGTGCTGAAAACAGGCGATGTGGTGATTTATGAATCTACGGTTTACCCCGGCTGTACGGAAGAGGATTGCGTGCCTGTTCTGGAAAAAATATCAGGGCTGAAATTTAACAAGGATTTTTTCGCCGGTTATTCTCCGGAGCGCATCAATCCAGGCGATAAAATTAATACGCTTACTAAAATAAAAAAAGTAACCAGCGGATCTACGCCTGAAATAGCATCGCGGGTTGATGATTTGTACCGATCCATTATTGATGCAGGTACGCACAAAGCACCAAGTATAAAAGTGGCCGAGGCATCCAAAGCCATCGAAAATGCCCAGCGCGATGTGAACATCTCTTTTGTGAATGAACTGGCGCTTATTTTCGATAAAATCGGCATTGATACCAACGATGTGATTGAGGCGGCAGGCACCAAATGGAACTTCCTGAAGTATAAGCCGGGCCTGGTTGGCGGCCATTGCATTGGTGTAGATCCTTACTACCTGGCACATAAAGCGGAATCTCTGGGTTATCATCCGGAGGTAATCCTGTCGGGCCGCCGGGTGAACGACAACATGGGCCAGTTTGTGGCCGATAAGGTGGTGAAACTGATGATCAACAAAGACCACAAGATAAAAGGCTCAAAAGCGCTGATTATGGGCTTTACCTTTAAAGAAAACTGTCCGGACGTGCGCAATACGCGTGTGGTGGATATTTACCACGAGCTGAAGCAGTTTGGCCTTGAAGTAGATATCTTTGATCCCTGGGCAGACATTGCAGAAGTAGCCCATGAATATGACATGCATATCCTGAACAAGCTGGATGAGAACGTGGTATATGATGCCATTGTGGTAGCAGTAGCACACAATGAGTTCCTGAGCTTCGATTATCAGAAGTATAAGCGCAACAACGCCGTTATCTTCGACACCAAGGCCTGCCTGGACAGAAGCCTGGTGGATGCCAGATTGTAAACTAAGTATAAATGCCTGCTTAAAGTAGAAAGCCTGAAGATCTCCCTTCAGGCTTTATTTATTGGGATTGGACTTAAAGTTAAATAGGAGAGCTCAAGGCAGCGCGCATGAAAACTTAGAAGCCTGCGAAGTATAAATTGGTGGTGATTCGCTTTTTAAAGAAAGCTATACACAGCTTCAACCAAAAAAAGCCTGATCTGTTTAATTAGATCAGGCTTTTTTTGCTCAGCAATGGTTCAATTATATTTCTGAATAGCTGGTCGGGTGAAGAAGCAGGATATCTGAGTGAGATACATTATGCTGGTACTCTTTCATGGCGCTAAGTTTTTTCCATTCCGGATCATCGCCAAAAGCTTTCCAGTGTGCATCATGAGAAGCTTGGTCTGCAAAAGTGGTCATATACATCAGGTTCGGCATGTGGCTGCCCACCAACACTTTAGAATAAAAGACAGCGTTAAATCCAAGGCGTTTGAATAGACCTATTTCACCCCCCTGGTTAAACATCTGCACTTTGTTCTGATAGAGCTTTTCTGTCGGGCCTTCGTAGCTGCGCAGTTCATATATTCTTTCGCTGGGTGGTGTTTTCAGGTCAGGAACATGATAATGCGGCATGTCCGGGAAAGCTTCCAGCAATACTGTTTCGAACCGGCTGTATGGCGGGTTGTCATGAGTGGCATCTAAATAATCGCTTCCGGCTGCCGCATACTGTTTGTCTTTCTGCAGGACCTGCGGCAGCGCGAAAAATTGCGCGGATGAGCTAAAAGGTACATAGACGTAAATTCGTTTCCCGGCCAGGGTATCACTTTCTATTGGCTTAAATACGCCCACATGTTTTATACCTGCGCGATGAAGGGCAGGAATATAGGCATTTTGCAGGAATTTGTCTATGCGTGCTTCCTGTTCCGCATTGGTAATGTGGTAAATTTTCAGTTCGTATAGCTCGGGTGCGGGAGCCATACTGAAAGCCCGGGAAACAGACAATAAACTTATCAGTGCCAGACAAAAGGCACGCAGTAAAAAAGAATGCTTGTTTTTATGCATCATATTTATGAAGTATTATAAAGTTAAGATTGTATTAAAGAAATAAGTTTGAAATATAAGTCTTAATGTTTTAATGTCCAAACTTCGAAATAATATCATTTGCAGGAGCTGGAGGAAGTAACAGAATGTTGATCTTAAGAAGTGCTTCAGGAGGAGGGACGTAATTACTTGGAGAGGCTATTGGGCTCAAACTAATATAATAAAAAAGCCCCTTAACATAATGCTAATGGGCTTTTTTGCGGTCCGGACGGGACTCGAACCCGCGACCTCCGCCGTGACAGGGCGGCATTCTAACCAACTGAACTACCGGACCAATATTTTTAATAATGCAGAGCCTTTTGCTTTGCTTACGTTTCCGCAGGATATAACTGCGGTCTGGACGAGACTCGAACTCGCGACCTCCGCCGTGACAGGGCGGCATTCTAACCAACTGAACTACCAGACCTTTTTGATTTCTTCAACACTGCCTGTTAAAGTGATGCAAAGGTATGTGCTTGATTTTAATTCTGCAAGTGCTAAGCATCATTTTGGAACTATATTTTACATTGGCAACTGTAAATGCTTCATCCACAAGAAATATATTTTTTTAAGCAGCGATAAATTTCAAACTTACCTGCCTGCAATTCAGGAAACTCTTAAATTTGTAGCTGAAACTAGCGAGAGAGATATGCTTTTAGATTTCGAACAGCCCATTGCTGCCCTGGAGGGCAAATTACAGGATATGAAACAACTTGCCACCGATAGTCAGGTAGATGTGTCGGAGGCTGTAAAGGCCTTGGAAGAGAAGATTAGGAACCTAAAAAAGGAAACCTATGCCAACCTTACCCGCTGGCAGCGAGTGCAGTTGTCGCGCCACCCTGACCGGCCTTATACTTTAGACTACATTCACGGCATCACCGACAAATTTATAGAGCTGCACGGCGACCGTACTGTAAGCGACGATAAAGCCATGGTTGGCGGCTTTGGCGAAGTAAACGGTCGCAGCATTATGTTTATCGGCCAGCAAAAGGGGCGCAATACCAAGCAGCGGCAAATGCGCAATTTCGGCATGGCCAACCCTGAAGGGTACCGCAAGGCGCTGCGCCTGATGAAAATGGCGGAGAAGTTTAACCGGCCTATTGTGACGCTTATTGATACACCGGGTGCTTTCCCGGGCCTGGAAGCGGAAGAACGCGGGCAGGGGGAGGCCATTGCCCGCAACCTTAAGGAAATGTTTATGCTCAAGGTGCCTGTTATCTGTATCATCATTGGCGAAGGTGCGTCGGGCGGCGCACTGGGTATTGCTATTGGCGACCGGGTGATGATGCTGGAGAACACTTGGTACTCTGTTATCTCTCCGGAGTCCTGCTCCTCTATCCTCTGGCGCAGCTGGAACTACAAAGAACAGGCTGCCGAAGCTTTAAAACTTACAGCCAACGATATGCTGCAGCATCAATTAATAGATGGCATTATCAAAGAGCCGCTGGGAGGTGCGCATACCGAGCCCGAAAAAATGATGCGTAAACTAAAAAGGGAAATTGTAAAGTTGCTGGATGAGTTGGAGCCGATGGATACAAGCGAGCGCATTGTGCAGCGCGTTGATAAATTCTCGAACATGGGCGTGGCTTTGGAAAGTTGAAACAGAGTAAGACTTCGAGAAGTTTGTGGCGTATTGCGCTTAAGACGTGTACCAGTAAGGACAACCCGAAAACGATTAACGAAGAACGATCAACTAAAGAAAGCGGCTACCATGAAATTACATGTGATAGATACAGATTTTTTTAAGCTGGACGGCGGCGCAATGTTTGGTGTGGTGCCCAAATCGCTGTGGCAACGGACAAACCCGGCTGATGAAAATAACCTCTGCACGTGGGCTATGCGCTGCCTGCTGATAGAAGACGGCGATAAGCTGATTTTAATTGATAACGGCATCGGCGACAAGCAGGATGCGAAGTTCTTCAGCCATTATTTCCTCCACGGCGATACCACACTTAAGAAGTCGCTGCATAAGGCTGGCTTTGCACCGGAAGATGTTACCGATATGTTCCTGACGCACCTGCATTTTGACCATTGCGGCGGCGGTGTGAAGTATAAAAATGATGGCAATGCCCTGGAATTGGTCTTCCCAAATGCTACGTATTGGTCTAATGCCGATCATTGGGAGTGGGCCACTAAACCAAATGCCCGCGAGAAAGCCTCTTTTCTGAAAGAAAACATTCTGCCGATGCAGGAGAGCGGGCACCTGCAGTTCGTCAACGCTGCTGCGCCGTCTCCTTTTCCGCAGTTCGATATATTTTATGCAAATGGCCATACCGATAAAATGATGATCCCGCTTATACCTTATAAAGGCAAAACAGTTGCTTTTATGGCTGATCTGCTTCCTTCGGCAGGGCATATTCCGTTGCCTTACGTAATGGGTTATGATACCAGGCCGCTGTTAACCTTGGACGAAAAAGCTGGTTTTCTTGCCAAAGCCGCAGATGAGCAGTATGTTTTATTTCTGGAGCATGACGCGGTGAACGAGTGCTGCATCGTGCAGCAGACCGAAAAAGGCGTGCGGCTTGGAAGTACGTTTCAGTTAAGCGAAGTATAATTTATGCGTATAGGATTAGCCCTGTCTGGTGGGGGAGCCAGAGGTATTGCCCACCTGGGTGTGCTGAAAGCGCTGGATGAGCTGAACATTAAAATCAGTGTAATAGCAGGTGTCAGCTCCGGCGCTATTGCCGGAGTTTTTTATGCTGCCGGTTACAAACCGGACGAGATTCTGAGGCTGATAAAAGAATTGAGCATCTTTAGAATCATGCGGCCTACGTTTGGGAAAATTGGCTTGCTGCACCTGGAGGAGGTAGAGAAGCTTTATAAAAAGCATCTGGGAGACAATGCTACTTTTGAAGACCTGAATCTTCCTGTAATCATCAGTGCCACGGAGATGAATGAAGGTATAACAGCCTATTTTTCTACCGGCGAACTTATCAAACCGCTGATGGCTTCCTCCGCAGTCCCTATACTATACCAACCGGTTTTATTTGAGGGCAAAATGCTGAACGATGGCGGACTGCTGAACAACCTTCCGGTAGATTCGCTGCACAACAACTGCGATGTAAAAATAGGCGTGCATGTAAACCCGATAAATCACCAGGCAAATGTTACCTCTTTCCGGGGGATGCTGGAACGTACCGTGATGCTGGCCATTAACAATAACGTGAAGATGCGGGTACATTTATGCGACCTGCTGCTGGAGCCGCAGGAGCTGCGGTATTACCGGCTGGTAAATTTCCGGAAGGCAGATGAAATTTTCGAGATTGGCTATACTTATACCATGCAGATGGAAAAATACATCCGGCAACTGCTTGAAAAGAATATATAAAGGCGCTATTGAAAAACTCGCGATGTAAGCAGTAGCATTAAGCATTATAGTCTGCTGTACATTACCGGATCATAAATGTAATTTACTTCCGCTGGTGCGAGCTTGCAGCTCGTACCTACTTCTACAGAAAGAAAGTACGAACTGTAAGCTGGCAATAGCAAGGTATAAGTATAGCTTTATCAGAAATTAAAGTTAATTCTGTCTCATTACGTAATTTTATGTTCGCAAAATTTCTTTCCAGGCTCTTCTTTAAAGCCACCGGCTGGACTTTAAAAGGAGAATTAACGCCGCAGAACAGGCGCAGCGTAATGATTGCTGCACCGCACACCAGCAACTGGGACTTTGTGTATGCGCGTGCCGCCTTTTACCTGATGGATGCGCCTATACGTTTTACTATTAAGAAAGAATTCATGCGTTTCCCTTTCGGCGGCCTGCTCCGCAGAATGGGCGCCCTGCCCGTTGACCGATCAAAGAATACAAAGATGGTGGATGCCATGGTGAAGATAATTAAAGAGACGCCAGGCGACATGTGTGTGATGGTGACGCCGGAAGGTACCAGAAAATACCAGCCTCGCTGGCGGCGCGGCTTTTACCACGTGGCACTGGGAGCAGGTGTGCCCATTGTGTTAGGCTACCTCGATTATCGGAACAAAGAGGCAGGCATCGGCCCCACCCTTATACCCTCCGGCGACATGGAAGCTGATATCGAAAAAATTAAAAGCTTTTACCGCACCAAAACCGGTAAGTATCCGGAGCAGGGCGTGAGGTAATCCCGGTCTACCAGGCAGCAGTCTGTCTTTAATTTTATTCATAGAACCATGCACATCGAAGCACTTCGGATTTTGCCTTAGCCTGCCTGGGGTAACGGAAGATATTAAATGGGGCGCTGACCTCTGCTTTTCGGTAGCCGGCAAAATCTTTTGTGTTACTAATACAGAGGGGCCTTATACCATAATGTTTAAGGTGAAAGCGGAGGAGTTTGAAAACTTGCTGGTTCCGGCAACATTATTCCTGCACCTTATATGGCCCGCAACAAATGGGTGCAGGTGCAAGCGTGGAGCCGTTTTACAGGTGAGCAGTGGGATTATTATGTAAAGCAGTCTTACGAACTCATGAAATCAAAGCTGCCCAAAAAAGTACAGCAGGCGATTAGCTGATGCTTTTATTTGATATTTCATTTCAATAGTTTCATAGTCGCTGCGCTTTACATGCGCGTTAAGTCAAAGACATAATATCATTGAAAACACGGAGTAATACCTAGGCCAGATGTTGAGCAATTTTAACACTCTTTAAAAAGCTCCCTCCCCTGTTTTTAGGGGAGGGGTAAACTATGCTATCTGCCGCAAATCCACAGGTATCACCCTGGAGATGCCTGCTTCAATCATCGTAATGCCATACATTACATCCGTAGAAGCCATCGTGCGCTTGTTGTGGGTAACCACGATAAACTGCGAATCGGCAGAGAACTTGCGGATGATGGTATTGAATTTGTCGATGTTGGCATCGTCCAGCGGCGCATCCACTTCATCAAAAATACAGAAAGGCGCAGGCTTCAGCAGATAGATGGAGAACAGCAGCGAGATGGCTGTCAGCGTTTTCTCGCCGCCGGATAACTGGTTGATGGTCAGCGGGCGTTTGCCTTTGGGCTGCGCCATGATCTCTATTTTAGATTCCAGCGGATTGGCCGGATCAGAGATAACCAGATCGCAGTTGTCTTCCTCGGTAAACAGGCTGCGGAACACCAGTATAAAGTTTTGCTTTATCTGATTAAAAGCAGTCATAAACTTCTCCTTCGCCACCGTGTCAATCTCGTTGATCGTGTCGATAAGTATGTTTTTGGCATTTACCAGGTCGTTGCGCTGCTCGGTAATGAACTTGTCGCGTGCTTCAATTTCGGCGTAGGCTTCGGCAGCCATCGCATTTACAGGCCCCATCTTGTCCAGCACAGCTTTTACTTCTGCAATGTACTTGCTCAATTCTTCATTCGAGAGCGGAATCAGCAGTTCCTCTTCCGGCACAGGGCTTGCAAAATCTTCATCCGAAATATTAAATTCTGCTGCCAGGCGCTCTTTTATTGCCACTAACTTTAGCTGTGTATCGTTTTTGGCCTGTTGCATGCGCAGGAGTAATTCATCCGCATTCTGGCGTTTGCGTTGCAATTCACGTATAGTTTTATCTTTTTCGTCCAGATCGCCGCGCAGGCTGAAGTATAACTTCTCAATTTCTTCCAGCTCATATCCATACGCCTGGCGTGCCTCTACCATTGTTTCCACCACAGCCGCATTATCAGCTATAAAATCGTCGGCCAATGCTATTTCTTCCTCAGATTTGCTTAGTTCCTGCCGGAAGCCTTCGATGCGTTCCTGGTTTGTTTCTACCGTCTTCTGCTTGTAGCTAATTTCCTGCTGCAGGCTGGCGAAGCGGTTTTTGAGGTGATGAAATTTGATATTTTCCTGGTTATACATGCCGGAGATAACTGCAATCTGCTCCTGCTGCCGGTTCAGCTGCGACGTATAAACAGCCAGTTCCTCTTCCAGGCGCTGCAACTCCTGCTGGTCGGCCTCTGCCTGTGGCGATACTTCCAGGCTTTGCTCACGCAGCGCATACAGGCGCTCCTGTAATTCTTCCTGCTTCTGATCGAAGTTTCGCTGGTTTTGCTGGTGCTGCTCATGCCGGATGCGCACCGTCAGCAGTTCCTGCTGCAATCTGGCCACCTCTTTTTCCAGCAGCTTTATACTATCCTTTTGTAATTCACCCTTATAGTTCAGCAGAATTTGGTTTTGCGTATTGATGCGGCTCTGCAACAAATCTGCTTCCCTGGTGAGCGCTTCAACTTCCTGCGCCAATTGCTCCATGTTCTGCTTGCGCCCCAAGCGGTTGCTATCAAACAACCCCACCGAACCACCAGACAAACTCAGCGGCTTCTTGATAGCGGAGCCGTCTTTCAGGATGATGGTGCGGTAGTCCTCAGAAGAGAAATCCTCTTCTGTTTCTTCGCTGATGTATACATTGCTGAGCATATACTTCAGCAGGCTGCCATACTTCTTATCCGCCGATACCACTTCGTAAGCAGCTACCAGTTTGCCCTCGCTGAAAGTAGCCGATGGCTCCAGTTCCTCCACCTCCGATAGTATGATAAAGTTTGCGCGGCCTTTGTTCGCCTGTTTCAACAGGCTTGTCGCTTCAATCGCATCGGGCAGCGTGTCCACCACAAAGAAGTTCATGTATGGCTCAAGGTAGCTCTCGATAAGTGGCTTGTAATCAGGCTGACTAACAATGATGTCGGATAGGAGCGGAGCGGGCTTCGACCAGCTCTCAGACTGGCAGAGAAATTTGATAGCTTCCGGAAATCCTTCCATGTTCTCCACCAAGGATTTTGTAAGGCTATACTGGTTCTGCTTTGCATCCAGTGTCCTGTTCAAATCTACCAGTTGCAATTTCAACGCTGCAATATCAGCTTCTGTCTTCTCTATACTTTCCAGCAGCGACTCTTCTTTTGCCTGCAACCGGACAAGTTCCGAAGTTTTTTCTTCAAGCGTAAACTGTGCTTCATGTAGCTGATCCTGGAAAATGAGTGCGTCTTCGTCGGCCGTAAGCTTTTGCTGCTGTATGCGTTCCAGCTCCACATTTATACCCTGAATCTGCACCTGGCTTATTTCCAGTGATTTGTTGAGCTGGTATACTTCATTTTGCTTACTTTTCTGCTGCTGCGTTAAGTCCTGAAAAGACTCCTGCAGCGTCATTTTTTGCTCGTTGGCTTCCTGCAACTGATCCTTTAGAATACTTACCTGCTCTTCGGCATCTGCAAACTGCTCCTGCACGGTTTCCAGCTCGTCGCGCAGTTCCACGATACTTTCACGGGTATGATCGAGGCTGGCTGTGTCCTGGCTTATTTGCTGGCGCAGCTGCAGCACGCGTTCGTGCAGAAACATGCTGCGCTCAGATTTCAGCTTGATGTCATTCTCGAGCTGGCGCAGCCGTGCCGTTTGTGTCTGCATAGATTTCTGCATCTCGGCCAGCTGCTCCTGCGTACGGTTCAGGTCTTCCTTTTGCCCGGCAATGGCATCCTCAGCCTGTGTTACCGCTGCAATATAATTTTCTTTTAGGAAGCTTTCCTGTTGCACATCCTGTTCCATGCGGTCCAGCGTTTGCTGGTATTGCCCGATATTACGCCGTGCAAAAGCCAGGCTATGCTTCTTATAGTCATCCTTTAACTGGAAATACTTAATCGCCTGTTTTGCCTGACGTTCCAACGTCTTCATGTTCTTCCCAATCTCAAAAAGCACATCTTCCACGCGCTCCAAATCCGCATCTGTTTCCTCCAGCTTTTTCAGTGTCTGCTTTTTGCGCACTTTAAACTTAGAGATGCCGGCAGCTTCCTCGAACAGTACGCGGCGCGAATTTTCTTTGTCGTTCAGGATTTCATCCACCATCTTCAGCTCGATAATGGCGTAGCTGTCGGAGCCAATGCCGGTATCCAGGAAGAGTTCGTTGATGTCTTTGAGGCGGCAGGTTACACCATTCAGCAAGTATTCGCTGTCGCCGTTGCGGTAATATTTGCGCGTAACTGTTACCTGCGAATATTCAGTTGGAAGCACGCCGCGGTTGTTGTCGAAAGTGAGGGACACCTCGGCCAACTGCACCGGCTTGCGCGTTTTGGAGCCGTTAAAAATCACGTTCTCCATTTTGTCGGAGCGCAGGTTGCGTGTTTTCTGCTCGCCCAGCACCCAGCGTATAGCGTCCACAATGTTAGACTTGCCACAGCCGTTTGGCCCTACAATGCCGGTGATGCCGTTGTCGAAGTTAATGACCACGCGGTCGCCGAAACTCTTAAATCCTTTAATCTCTAGTCTTGATACCTGCATTCGCGTTAGCGGAAGTTCTTTAATCCAAACCCAAAAATAAGGGTTATTTATTTTATCTGCATGAAGTATGACGTATGATTTAAGACGGTGCCTTTTATACCATACCTGCCCTTTTATAACGCGCTGATTTTTCTTACCTTGTCGTATACATAAAGCTTTATGGAAGATTATAAAATTTTACTATACATCCTGCTGGGGGTAGCTTATCTAATCTTTACCAATTGGCGCAAGGCTTTTAAAAACACAGATGAAGCAGGTTTACCGGAGGATGAGCGTTATACATCAGATGGAAAACCTATCCGCCCGCAACGGCCTCAGCAGCCCGCTACTTCTTTTGAAGACATTTTGCGTGAGCTACAGCCGAAAGCGCAAAGGGCGAAGGCAAAAGGGGAGGAGTTGGTAGCAGCAGTGAAAGAAAAAGCCAGAGAAGAACTTGCCCCCGGGCCACAGGTATCCATAGTGAATTATGATGATGTAAAACCCAGGGTGCTGTCGTGGGAAAAACCTGCGGAGGCTCGGGAGGCTTTGCGGCAGTCGCAGCAGCGCCGCGTAAGCAGCTTTAAAGCTTATGATCAACAACAACCCTCAAAAAACAGGTATAAATATTTGTTAAGCAACGCGGCAGCAGCCAGGGAGGCCTTTGTTATGGCTGAAATCTTTAAGCGCAAGTATGACTAAGATTTTTTAAGATTTCAGGATGAGTAAGATTTACGCCATGAGCGCAATTCTCAACAGAAATTGGCTGTTATTGCATGTTTTATCATCAATTTTATACTTCAGCAGCTGATTTCTTGCAGGTCATAACACCAGCGAGGGCATAGTGCGCGACTCCTGCGAGTGTCTGGTGAGGCAACCAAAACGCAAAATCAAGAAGCAAAATATTGCGTCTCTACATTAAGCAACTTTACAATTTAACCATTTAACCATCAATTCTTTCACTCTACGCGCGTCAGCACAAAGGCTAACAGGTTGGCGCCCATTTGCAGGGCTTGTTGTCTTTTCTCTTCCGGGTCGTTGTATACTTCCTGATCTTCCCAGCCGTTTCCCAAATCAGTTTCATATGTATAAAAGCACACCAACCGGCCTTCGTGTATGATTCCGAAGCCTTGCGGCGGCTTGTTGTCGTGCTCGTGAATTTTGGGCAGCCCGTTTGTAAAAGTATACTTCTGCTTATAAATAGAATGATCGAAAGGCAGCTCCACAAACTCATGCTCCGGAAATACTTTTTTCATCTCCCTTCGGATAAATTCGTTCAGGCCATAGTTGTCGTCGATGTGCAGAAAACCACCGCTTAACAGGTAATTCCGCAAATTTTGTGCTTCCGCGTCAGAGAACACCACGTTGCCGTGGCCCGTCATGTGCACAAACGGATAGCTGAAAAGCTCAGGACTGCCGACTTCTACCACGTCCTCTTCAGAAGCAATGTTCATGTTTAGGTTGCGGTTGCAAAACTGGATCAGGTTAGGGAGCGAGGTCTTGTTAGCATACCAGTCGCCGCCGCCTTCATACTTAAGCTTGGCTATTTTGAAGCTGTAATTTTGCGCTTTAAGTACCGGCGCTCCTGCAAAAAGCAACAGCAGGAATAGAAAAGAGAATTTTTTTCCCATCAAAAATAAGTCTTACAATATTTTATTATAACGGCGAAAATACGTCGTGCAGTACGTGCAGGGTATGACATGCCACCAGGGCCGCTGTTTCTGTCCGAAGCCTGCTGTTGCCCAATGTTACCGGACGTATACCTGCCTGATAAGCGGCTTCAATTTCCTGCATAGAAAAGTCTCCTTCCGGGCCAATCAGAATGCAGTGTGGCTTTCCGGGCTTGTAGTAATCTTTTATACTTTGTGTGGCATCATCCTCTAAATGAGCAATAAACGTTTGCTCCGGCAGGCACCGTTTTACAAATTGCTGAAAAGGAGCCATGTCGTGCAGCAGTGGCAGAAAACCTTTCTGCGATTGTTTCATGGCGCTGATGGCAATTTTCTCAAGGCGGTCGAGGCGGAGCTGGCGGCGCTCTGAATGTTCGCACAGCAGAAAAGATATCTCGCTGACACCTATTTCCACCGCTTTCTCTACAAACCATTCCATCCGATCCAGGTTTTTGGTCGGCGCTACGGCAATATGCGATACATAAAGCAGTTTGTTGTAATCCAGTTGTTTATCAATGATCTGGAGCTTGCATTTTTTGTGGTGTGCCTCCTGAATTATAGCTGTATATAGCCCGCCCAAGCCATCTACCAAATGTACCATGTCGCCTTGTTGCAGCCGCAGCACACGGGTGCAATGCCTGGATTCCTCCTCGCTTAAAGTATAATGTTGGGCATGTATATCCGGCGTATAGAACAGGTGCAAGGCTACTGATTTTAAATGAAGGCTTAATATAGCTGGTTATATAGTATACGAAGGTATGCATTTTAAGCATTGCACAAAAGGCAGGAAACAACAAGGCTCTTAGCTAAAGAGACTTGTTGTTTCTGAAGCAGTTCAGGAATTACTAAGCAATTACTGCTACGTGTGGAGCACCGGCCAGGATTTCGTCATTGGCAAAGTCAGCATACTTTGCAAAGTTCTTCACAAAAGCAGCTGCAAGTTCTGTAGCTTTTATGTCATATGCTTCTTTATCAGCCCAGGTGCTGCGTGGGTTTAAAATCTCCGAAGGCACACCGGGGCAAACATTCGGTACTTCTACCCCAAATATCGGATGGGTTGTAAATTCAATGTCTTTCAGCGCACTACTCAAGGCTGCTGTGATCATGGCCCGGGTATAAGCCAGCTTCATCCTGGAGCCGACGCCGTAAGGGCCGCCTGTCCAGCCAGTGTTTACGAGCCATACATTCACCTTGTGCTCCTTCATTTTGTAGCCCAGCATTTCGGCATACTTTGTAGGGTGCAATGGCAGGAACGCAGCTCCGAAGCAAGCTGAGAAAGTAGTTTGTGGTGTTATGATACCTACTTCAGTACCGGCAACTTTAGCGGTATAACCCGAAATAAAATGATACATGGCCTGACTGGTGTTGAGCCTGGAGATAGGCGGCAGTACGCCAAAGGCATCGGCTGTAAGAAAGAAGATGTTTTGCGGAATGCCTGCCCTGGATGGCTCTACGGCATTGTCGATAAAATTGATTGGGTAAGCGGTGCGGGTATTTTCGGTTACTGATTTGTTGCTATAATCTACAGTTCGTGTTCCGGGTATAAACCGCGTGTTTTCTACAATTGCGCCAAATTTGATGGCATTCCATATTTGTGGTTCTTTCTCACGTGTCAGGTCTATCACCTTGGCGTAGCAGCCACCTTCAAAATTAAACACACTGTCGGAGGTCCAGCCATGTTCGTCGTCACCAATCAGGCTGCGATCCGGATCTGCGGAGAGTGTGGTTTTGCCTGTGCCGGAAAGGCCGAAGAAAATGGTAGTATCACCGTTTTTGCCCACATTGGCGGAGCAATGCATCGACAGGGTATTGCGCTCGTGCGGCAGAATATAGTTAAGCACGCTGAAGATGCCTTTCTTTATTTCACCGGCATATCCGGTTCCGCCAATCAGGATCATCTTTTTGGTGAAGCTGATAATCGCAAAATTTGCCTGCCGGGTGCCGTCAGCTACCGGGTCAGCCATAAATTCGGGAGCGCAGATGATGGTGAAATCAGGCACGTGGCCGGAAATTTCATCTTCCGTCAGCCGGAGGAACATATTGTGGCAGAAAAGGTTCTGCCAGGCCTGCGTGTTTACTATCCGCAGGTTTAACCGATAATCAGGATGCGCCCCGGCATAAGCATCTCGCACATATAATTTACGGTCTTTAAGGAAGTCTGCCATTTTAAGGTGCAGCTGGTCGAATTTCTCCAGATCAAAGCCAATGTTGATATCGCCCCACCAAACGGAATCAGCCGTTTTTTCGTCTTTCACAATAAAACGATCTTTCGGGGAACGGCCTGTAAATTTGCCTGTATCGCACATCAGTGCGCCGGTGTCCGTCAACGCGCCTTCTCCGTTTTTTATGGCTTCTTCCTCTAATTCAGCAGGCGTAAGGTTCCATAGCACGTCCGCTGCCTGAACGCCTATGCCTTCTAGACCTGCTGCCCTTGATTTATATCCGGATTCTTTCATTTTGTGTAATTATTTTTTTATTAAATCTGTTCGTTTTACAAACGTGGTGCAAAAGTATAAAATAAAGTATATATTAAGTAAGGACTTACTCAAAAAACAACAAACATTAGTATGATTTCATTAGTGTATGTAAAACATGTTGTCAGATAGCATCTAAAGTAATATATTTACCTTCTATTAATTATACGAAACAACTACTTACACAACCAACCTCAAACATCTATGTCTTCTAAAGACCATTCAAACAAAGATCTGGTAAGCGAGCATAACGTTACTTATGGTGCCGGGCAAGCCAATCTCAATTTTAAGCATCCAAGCGGCTTATTTGTGCTATTTTTTACTGAAATGTGGGAGCGGTTCAGTTACTATGGAATGAGAGCTTTGTTAGTTCTTTTCCTGACAACCTCTCTGATGGGAGGAGGCTGGGCCTGGGATCGCCAGGATGCACTTCAACTTTATGGTATTTATACCGGTCTTGTATACTTAACACCTATCATTGGTGGTTTTATAGCTGATAAATTTCTTGGATTTAGATGGGCAGTTGTAATTGGTGCGCTATTAATGACTCTGGGACATGCCAGTATGGCTATGGATACGCCCTTCTTTTTCTTTGCGGGCCTTGGCTTGATAATTTTAGGCAATGGATTATTTAAACCTAATATTTCGTCAATGGTGGGCCAGCTTTACACAAATTTTCCTGATAAGAAAGATGCGGCTTATACTATATTTTATATGGGTATAAATTCGGGCGCTTTTTTAGGGATTTTGCTGTGTGGCTATATCGGCGAAAAAGTAGGCTGGAGCTATGGCTTTGGTTTAGCGGGTGTGTTTATGTTTTTTGGTATGTTGCAGTTTTACTTTGCAAAGAAAATATTCGGAAACATAGGTTTGCCACCTTCAAAAGATACTGATTCACCAGAATCTAAGTCAGAGGTAATCGCAGAGACCAAAGATGAGCCGAAACATGTTGTGAAAGACCGGCTTATTGTTATTTCAGTATTTGCCTTTTTCACCATCTTCTTCTGGATGGCTTTTGAGCAGGCCGGTGGCTCCATGACTATTTTTGCAAATGACTATACAAACCGGATCCTGAACGGCAGCAGCGCTACATTATTTAAATGGGCCAATGCGATACTGGTTATAGTGCCTATGCTGATTTTGTCAGCCGTGCTCTTCAACCTTTTTAAAGATACCTTTAAGCGGATAGCATTATCAAACCTGCTGCTGGGATCAAGCTTTATAATTATCTGGGGCATGATTATCTGGATGTTGAACCGGGAGTTTCAGGCTGATGTGGCCGAAGTTCCTGCTTCGTGGTTTCAGATTCTGAACTCATTCTTCATCATATCCTTCGCACCCTTGTTTTCTAAAATATGGGAAAGTAAGCTAAATCCTTCCGGACCGGTAAAGTTTGCTATCGGGTTGCTGTTGCTGGGTATCGGATTTGCTATACTGGCCTATGGCGGAAGCACCATACCGCAAGGCGCTCAAACGGCGTCGGTAAGTATGATTTGGCTTATTCTGGCTTACTGGTTCCATACAATGGGAGAACTTTGTGTATCTCCTGTTGGATTATCTTATGTAAGTAAACTCTCGCCTGCCCGCTTCGTGGGGCTGATGTTTGGTATCTGGTTTGTTGCAAACTTCTTCGCTAACCTGCTGGCCGGTTTAACAGGCAGTTTTATCGACAATATCATCAACAATTACTCTATAACAGTCTTCTTCCTGATATTTACTTTTATACCTATTCTGGCCGGAGCCATTATGCTGGGACTTAATGGCTTGCTTAAGAAAAAAATGCACGGAATTGACTAACAGTGGATATCTCCGGATATTTCAATAAAAAGCCCCTGCTTTAACAGCAGGGGCTTTTTATTTGCAATTATTATAATGAAGAAGTTGTCGATGAATGGTAGCCATAATTATCATCAGAGCAAGTATGGACATTAAATTATGCCTTTCTGTGCGAATTATACTTTCCTGGTTTGGAGAAGCCTGATTTTTTTCAGTTGGTTTGTCTATTATCCTGGCCGCTTATGTTTTAGTACGACTTACTACCTAAGTCTGATATATATGATGACAGGCTTAGGCCAATAATCAAATTGTTATACTATAAAGGTTCTTAATATTTTTGCTTAATGTAATTTTTATTGTATTAATTAAAGTAAATGATTAGATTAAGTATATTTTATTTGGATAAATAGAATAAGTATTATATTTTCCGGACAGATTAAGATAACAGAAAAACGATATCCATACTTTTAGCCAAAGCCAATGGTTGTATTTTTAAGAAAAGGGCAGCTATATGCTGCCCTTTGTTTGTTAGTCCTGAGTGCGTGCCAGGGGACAGCTGAATCGGTAGCTCCGGCATCAGGGCCGGAACCTGTTACGTACCTAATCCGAAAAGGGGCACATTATGCTACCAGTAACCCGCTGAAGAATACTAAAATTACTACGCTTAAATTTGAAGTTACATTCGATAGCTCTGCCGTTTATACCACTGTGGATCCAGTTAACCAGGGAGACATAAACAAATTATATGGTGTAGCAGATTGTGGCACATTACACCAAACCAATAGTGCCCGCTTCGGGTGGCGCTGGTACAACAACCAACTAGAGGTTCATGCTTATACTTATCTGAACAAAGTCCGGATGTCGGCCTATATTGGTGCTGTAACGCTGGGCAAGAAAAGTATTTATGAGCTGGAGTTGGGAGACCAGTTATATACTTTTGGGCTGGATGGCAGGCAGGTAACACTACCGAGAGCCTGTACGGGAGAAGGAGCAGGTTACCAACTATATCCATACTTCGGCGGCGACGAAACGGCCCCACATGACATTCAAATCATTATCCAGGAGTTAAAATAGGTATAAAACTCTATAACAGTTACTCAGATTTAAACATAAAAAAACAACCTGCACTTTAAAGCGCAGGTTGTTTCAATTTATAAGTTTCCGGGTGCTGATTACATCATGCCGCCCATACCGCCCATGCCACCTGGCATAGCCGGTGCTTTATCTTCTTCCGGTTCTTCAGATATCACACACTCTGTCGTCAGCAACATGCCAGCAATAGAAGCAGCATTCTCTAATGCAAGACGTGTTACCTTGGTTGGGTCGATGATACCGGCAGCAAACAGGTTTTCATACTTGTTTTCACGGGCATTATAACCGTAGTCGCCTTTGCCTTCGCGCACTGCCTGCACCACTACAGAGCCTTCGCCACCAGCATTGGCAACAATCGTTCTAAGAGGAGATTCCAGCGCAGTTTTGATAATCTGAACACCTGTCAGCTGATCTGCATTGGCAACATCAACGTTTTCAAGCGCATCCAGCGCACGAATGAAAGCAACACCGCCACCGGCAACTACACCTTCTTCCACAGCAGCGCGGGTAGCGTGCAGGGCATCATCTACACGGTCTTTTTTCTCCTTCATCTCTACTTCCGTGGAAGCACCGATGTAAAGTATAGCTACACCACCAGACAGCTTGGCCAGGCGCTCCTGCAGCTTCTCTTTGTCATAGTCAGATGTAGTAGTTTCCATCTGCGATTTGATCTGGTTAACGCGTGCTACGATATCGTCTTTCTGACCTGAACCGTTTACAAGTGTCGTATTGTCTTTGTCAATAATCACTTTTTCTGCATGGCCCAGGTAATCCAGTGTTGCGTTCTCCAGCTTATAGCCGCGCTCTTCTGAAATAACTGTACCGCCTGTCAAGATAGCGATATCTTCTAGCATGGCTTTTCTTCTGTCGCCGAAGCCTGGAGCTTTCACAGCAGCGATTTTCAAGGAACCACGCAGTTTGTTAACTACCAGCGTAGCAAGCGCTTCGCCATCCACATCTTCAGAAATGATAACAAGTCCTTTACCTGTCTGTACAACCTGCTCCAATACCGGCAGCAGCTCCTTCATGGTAGAAACTTTCTTGTCGTAAATCAGGATGTATGGATTTTCGAACTCCGCTTCCATTTTCTCAGCGTTGGTTACGAAGTATGGCGACAGGTAACCACGGTCGAACTGCATACCTTCTACAGTTTTAACCTCAGTTTCTGTACCTTTTGCTTCTTCTACCGTAATCACACCATCTTTGCCTACTTTGTCCATAGCATCGGCAATCATTTTACCGATTTCAGCATCGTTGTTGGCAGAGATAGTACCTACCTGCGCAATTTCAGAGGAGTTTTCGATTTTTTTGGACTGCGATTTCAAGTTCAGAACCACCTGCTCTACAGCTTTGTCGATACCGCGCTTCAGGTCCATTGGATTTGCACCTGCTGCTACGTTTTTGATACCGGCAGTATATATAGCCTGTGCCAGCACAGTGGCGGTGGTTGTTCCGTCACCCGCCTGGTCAGCAGTTTTGGAGGCAACTTCTTTTACCAGTTGCGCGCCCATGTTTTCAATAGGGTCATTCAGGTCGATTTCTTTCGCTACTGAAACACCGTCTTTAGTGATGGTAGGGGCACCAAATTTCTTATCAATGATAACGTTTCGGCCTTTAGGACCCAAAGTTACTTTCACGGCATTCGCCAGTTTGTCTACGCCAGCCTTAATTTTAGTGCGTGCGTCTGTATCAAATGTGATGTTTTTAGCCATTTTATGTTCTTTCTAATTGATTAAACTTACTGAATAGATTAAAGGATAGCCAGTATATCGGATTCACGCATGATGAGGTAATCACCGCCATCAACAGAAATCTCGCTGCCCGCATACTTGCCGTACAGCACTTCGTCGCCTACTTTAACCTGCGGTTTCATCAAAGCACCTTGCTCAGATACCTTGCCTTCGCCAACGGCTACTACCTCGCCACGCTGAGGCTTCTCTTTAGCAGTATCAGGGATGATGATACCAGATTTGGTTTTTTCTTCTGCTGCAGCAGGAGCTACAATTACTCTGTCTGCTAATGGTTTAATGCTGATTGACATAGTTTGTAATGTTATTGGGTTATATGGTTGAGATTAAAATGAAACCAGTGACCTACTATCACTTCCTGTGCCAAGGTCTTATTGCTGCCAATTTAAGTCACTTTTTCAGCTTTTAATGCGCCCGCACCTGACAGTTTGGACATATTTGGCAGCCGCCGTAAACACTTTAGAAAGGACAGCGGCAGCTCTGTCAGAAAGGGGAACAACCGCGCCATAAAATAAAAAAGCCGGCTTTAGACCGGCTTCTATATTATATTTATACTAGCTTATTGCGCAGTATCTGTTGCGGCAGGTATGGTGGCTGGTGCTGTTTCAGCTCCAGGTATGGCAGGGGCTGGGGCAGCTGGTAGCTGCGACTGGCGGGCACGCTCTTCGTTCACGCTTCTGTTCATTATAGTAGAATCTTCTGAAGAAGAATTCAGCATGTGCGTGCCAAGCGACAACACAACCAGAGCGATAGCAAAGGCCCAGGTAAGCTTTTCCAGCAAATCTCCGGTGCGCTTAACGCCTACCAGCTGGCTGGTGCTGCCACCAAACTGACCGGAAAGGCCGCCTCCCTTGGGGTTTTGGGCAAGTACTACTAAAATAAGCAGCACACAAACAAAGATAATAAGGCTGATAAGGGCGATAAACATATTAGGTTAGATTTTGTAATTTTTCTATCTGTTCGGCAAAGTAACTCTTTTTTTCCGGATTTTTCAAAAGGAGCTGCTCATATATTTTTATGGCCTTCTTTACTTTACCCTGCTGCAGAAAAATATTAGCCAAGCTTTCGGAAGCAATTCCTTTCTTAATTTTACTGTTTCTCAAAGATAAATCTTCCTGTGGTTCAGAGCGCATTCTTAAATTGTTCATCGCATTAAGCCGTGGGTTCAGCTTCAGAAACTGATCGATAAGGCTTACTTGCTCATTCAGTACTGCTGCGCCCGGCTGCCCGGACTTTTCCAGTTCATGCGTTTTGCTATACTCCAGGATAAGCTCCGGGTGAAAGCCCTGCGGCTGCGGCCGGGTATATTCATCTTTAAGTTGCAGCGCTTCACCCATCCGGCTCGATGCCATCCAGTAACCGAGCGCATCTTCGCTGTAGAGCCTGCCAATCTCATCCAAACGATAGTTAATCGTAGCTTCCTCCGGATTTTCAGGCAGCGCAAAGGGGGCTTGGTTTTCCTCTTCATCCACGAGCGCAGGCTTCACAAAATTACGTGCCGGCAGGTCATCATTAACCTCCTGTGGCAGCTCCTGCAGTGCATGCAGATGATTTGGCAGTGGCTGGTTCTGTTGATATGTTTTAGTTTCAGGTAATGCTGCCTCCGGCTTCTGAGCCAGTAAATCTGTGAAGGAAGAGCTGAGGCTGTTAATTGTCAGCAGCATAGCCAGTTCATCATCGGCTGAATCTATTGATGACAGCGCCAGTTGTTCCTCTGTCTCATTGATAGGGGCGGCATCAAGAAGTTTTAATTCTTCCAGGGCCGCTGCATTGCCTCTGTCTTCAGTTTCCGGCGCTTGTTCAGTAATCAGATCGGTTGCTGTTGGCTCTACTGCTGTAACAGTTTCTTGCTGCAGCGCTTCATCATCAGATTCAATAGTTACTAGAGCGACTGCAGGATGAGGTAAATGTAAATCAGCAGTTTGCTGAAGTATAGCTGCATCCGTCTCAGCAAGCGGCTTGGTTTCTATGGCTGGAGATTCAAAGGCAGGAACAGGGGCCGGTGATGTATAAATAATATGCTTGAGTAACTGCCTGTCTGTGGCATAAGCAGCGGCACGGCGCAGGCGCTGGGCAGAAAGCATGCTTCCCTGATCGTATGCCGATTTTGCGAGCAGCAGATGGGCCGTCTGGCAATACGGAAAAGCAGCAGCCATCTTCTCCAGTTCTTCTGTCTGCTGATCCGAAATGTTCGATACCTGTTGTATCAGTTCAAGAAAAGCTGACTTATTCATGCTAAGATTTTTAAGTATAACGACACGCGTAGCAGTAATTCAGGAGAAAGCATTTTTAATATGAAATCCTAAACACAAATTTATAAGCAGCCAAAAAAGCAAGCATTGAGCATAACGGAAAGAATTATAATATGAAATTCATAGCAGCTGCGTTATGTTCAAATTTGGCTGATGTTTAACTTTATTTTATATTATGATTTTCTCCTGTTAATTATATTGTATTGATTATCAGTTAAGTATAGATAAAATGTTGAAATTTTACTTTAATTGCCAGGCACCAAGGCAGCACCTACCAATTAGCAACAGTTTTGTTGAAAACATCGGTTACTAAAAGCTCTGTAATCTCGTTAATAGAGGCAGTCGGTATTTGCGTAATGTCTACATTTTGCCCGAAGTCACGGGAAATACTGAACAGCCTGTCGAAGTTTTCCTCCGGATTTTTAGTATTTGTATAGCGCACTTGTATACCAAGTGTCAGGCGGTTCAGGCCGGCACGGTCTTCTAAGCCTTCCCGCTGGATGGCTGCCGGTGCAATGTTAAAGCTAACAATCTGTCCTTCCAATTGCAAATCTCCTTCGTTTTGTAAAACAGTAA
>Ga0210040_10000429_pt1 | contig 71098 bp, 85 predicted proteins | sample CryGeyCG12114_NA_FD_185462 | JGI IMG/M metagenome (GOLD analysis project Ga0210040, IMG submission 185462) | Groundwater microbial communities from aquifer - Crystal Geyser CG19_WC_8/21/14_NA (SPAdes) (version 2) | ecosystem: Environmental > Aquatic > Deep subsurface > Groundwater | place: USA...
CTTGCTCTCCCCCGCGCTGGCGGTGCCGGTGACGACGTGGCCGGTGTGCACGGCGCGCTGGCGGTAGAGCGGGTCGGCCAGCAGGGCGGCGGCGAACAGGTCGGCGGCATCGCAGCGGGCGCGCAGGCCGGTCGCGGCGCGGCTGGTGGTGTCCGGGGTGCGCCAGTTCCAGCCCTGGGAGTGCTCGGTCTGCGCCCGACCCCAGGAGTAGGTGTCGTCCTCGGCCAGCACGTCCAGCAGCGGCAGCGACGGGTTGGCCGTGAGCCGGTCCAGGACGGCCAGCATCCCCACCGGCCCGTCGTCGTCCACGTCCAGCCAGGTGCGCCAGGTGCCGGGGTCGCGCTCGTCCTCGGGCACGGTGCCGGTGGTCCAGGCGCGGCGGCAGGCGGCGGGCAGGTGGACGACGGCGACGCCGCCGGGGAAGTCGTCGCGGTCGGCCCACCAGCCGAGTGCGGCGGCGACGTCGGTCAGCTCCCCCTCGGGGGCGGTGGCCCGGGCGGCGCTCACCAGCAGCGGCAGGGTGGCCGGGTCGTCGGTGACCAGGGTGGGCGGCTCGACGGCGTTCATCACCACCCCCAGGTCGCGCAGCAGCGCGAGGGCGTCGTCGCCCTCGGCGGTGGCCGCGGGCTGGCCGGGGGTGGCGGCGGTGACGGTAAGCCGACCCCGCGCCGACCGTGCGCGCACGGCCACCGGGTCGGTGAGCGGGGGCAGGGGTGCGTGCAGCAGCCGGGGCGCGGGGCGGCCGGTGGCGGCGGCGTGCAGCCGCTGCCCCAGGTCGAACCACTCGACGGTCACGGCGTCGGCCCTGCCAGGTCGGTGGCGTCGGCGGTGGCGTCCCTGGTGGCGTTTGTGGTGGCGTAGGCGGTGGCAGCCGTGGTGGTGGCGTCAGCCAGGGTCCAGCCCTCGCGCAGCGCGGCGGCGGCGCTGCCGCCGTTGGCCGGGGCCGGGGCGGTGGGATCGGCGGCCAGCTCGGTGGCGGCGTCCAGGGTCAAGCCGGTGCCGGTCAGCAGCCGGTCGGCGTGCTCGCGCAGGCGCGCGTCAGGGCGGCGTTCAGTGCTCATGGGCGTGCGCTCCGTGTTCGGTGGGCTGGTCAGGCCCGGGTTGGTGAGGCGACGGTAGCGGCGGCCACCGACAGATCAGGCCAGCCGGTGGGCCGGGGTGCAGACGCTCCCCGGCCCACCGGCATCACGCGGCCAGCGGCGGGATCGCCACGGTCGTGGCCCACGGCGGGGTGCCCTTCGGCGGGCGTGCGGAGACCACTCCGCAGACCAGCCGGGAGCGGGTCCGCCGGGCAGGCCAGGGGGTGTCGCCGTCGGTAAGCACGACGACGACGTGCGGAGCCGGGCGCAGCGCCTCAGCGGCGGCGATGCCGACCCGCATGTCGGTCCCCCCGCCGCCGACCAGCTTCACGTCGGCCAGGGAGCGGACCCGCTGGGCGGTGGCGGCCTCGGCGTCGCAGGCCAGCAGGTGCAGGTGATCGCGGTCCACCCCGTTGGCGTTGAGCACGCCGTTGACCTCGCTCATGGCCGCGTCGAGGTCGCCCCGCCCCATCGACCCCGACGTGTCGATGACGACGGCCACGATCACCTGCGGCTCGACCATCGCCGGGGTGACGATGCCCGGGGTCTGCCGCCGCCCGGGCCGGGCGTAGGTCTGGTCGACCATGCCCGCCTGCGAGGACACCGCCCGGCGCACCGCTGCCCGCAGCACCACCGGCCAGGGAACCACCGGGGGTGCCAACACCCGCCTGGCCCACCGGTCCAGCCCGGCGGGCACGCTGCCGCGCCCCTTGGACGCCACGTGGTCAGTGACCGCGATTGCCACCCGGCGGCGCACCAGGTCGCCCTCGGCCTCCCCGATGCCCGGCGCGCTGCCGTCTGCGAGGTCGGCGTCGGCAGCCAGCTCGCCGGGCACCGCCGGACTGCCGGCCCCGGACCCGCAGCCGTGCCCGCCGTCGTCGGCAGCAGCCCCCGCGCCGCCGTCCCCGCCGCCGTCCTGCCCGCCCTGCGAGCCGTCCAGCAGGGCCGCGTAGTAGTCCTCGGCCAGCCCGCCGTCCTCGCACCCCAGGTCGGCAGGGCGGACCACCCCGGCGGGCAGCGGCACCCCAGCGGCGAGCAGGTCGTCGTTGATCTCGGCGTCCCCGGCCAGGTTCCATGCCAGGTGCACGTAGGGCTGGGTGAGCGCCGCCGCCCGCCCGGCGTGGTCGCGGATCAGGTGCCCGACCTCGTGCAGCAACACCGCCCCGGCGGTCGTGGAGTCCCATGCGGTGCGCCCGGTGAGCAGCTCGGGGTCCATGTAGAGCCGCCAGTGCCGGTCCACCGCGAACGTCCCCAGCCCGGGTGCGGCCACCGGCTCGGCGGCGAACAGGCCGTGCATGAAGTACGGGGCGCGCTCGGATGACACCAGCCGGGCCAGCCGGAACGCTGCTCGCTCCCGGTCGTCCAGCGCCCGGACGGTGCCGCTCACGCCGCAGCCGCCTCGGCCAGACCGGCCGCGACCAGGATCGGGGCCCACTTCGTGCGGACGGCGGCGGGCACCGTGGCCTTGGCCGGACGGGCGCGCCCCAGCACGCGGGCCGCAGCGGCAGCGACGTCGGGGGCACCGTGCTCGGCGCAGGCCAGCAGCGGCCCCCATGCCTGCCGCCACGCCTCCACGGTGTTCCGGGTCGCGGCCCAGCCGACCACCCCGGACAGCACCGCCCACACCCGGTCCGGGCGCTCGCCCCACGCCACGATGCTCGGGTCGGCGACCACCGCCGCCGGGTCGGGCAGGTCCGCCGCCGCCCGCCAGGTGAGGTACTCCACGCCCACGCCCTCCCCGACCAGGCCGAACGTGATCGCCTGGGTGGCGGCGGCGTCCTCGTCGCGGACGTGCGCCAGCGCGCTGGCCAACATCGACCAGGTGCGCCGCGACGGCCACGGCGTGCTTGTCGCCGCCGCGTCGTCGGGGTAGACGTGCAGGAGGTTGGGCTGGGCCTTGATGAAGCCGGTCACCGTCGCCACCGACGCCGACCGGCGCAGCGGGTCGCTCGCCACGGCCCGGGAGGCGGGCGGTGCGCCCCAGCCGGTGGTCATGCCGTCCAGCCACTCGTCCACCGTGGGCGTGTAGTCCAGGTGGCAGAACCGGTTGGCCAGCGGCGGGGTCAACGGCCAGCCGTCAGCGGCCCGGTCCGGCGGGTTGGCACCGGCCACCACCCGCACCGCCTCGGGCAGTCGCAGGTCACCCACCACGCGGTCCAGCGCGACACCCAGCATCGCGCCCTGCACCGGCGGGCGGCACAGCGTCAGCTCGTCCAGGAACAGGTAGCCAGCCCCGGCCTCGGCCAGCCGCTTGGCGTAGGCCGGGGGGTCCAGCACCACGCCCTCGGCGGTCACCACCGGGATGCCCCCGACGTCGGCGGGCTCGCGCAGCGACCCCAGCACCGTCTCGCAGGTCACCCCCTCACTCGCCGCGATGCCGCGCACGAGGCTGGACTTCCCGACGCCGGGGTCCGAGGACAGCAACACCGGGACGTGCGCCCGCCCGCAGGCGTCGATGACGGTGACGGTCGTAGCCAGATCGGTCATGGCGGTACTCCTGTAGTGCTCGCGGGGCTGGTCAGGCCCCTGGGTTGGTGAGGTCCACGCTAGGCACCGCCACCGACAGAAACGGCAGGTCAGAGGCGGGAAAGCCGCTGGGACGACCGGCATGGGGTGCCGGTCGAGAGGACACCGGTCATCGCATCGGCTTCACCCGCGAGAGGGCCGGACGACGTCCGGCCCTGGGCCGGGGGCACTGACCGGCCCGGCTTCTCCGAGTGCGTGCAGCCACACAGCGAGTACCGCGGCCACAACGATTTGAGGCGTAGACAACTCACCTTTTAGGGCGTAACTTATTCGGTGTGGCGGTGACCTGGGCTGAAGCGGCCGACAAGCACGGCATCGCCCATGAAGACGCCCTACACGCGATGCTGAATGCCGTCTACGTCGAGACCAATTTCGATGAGCCTCGACCACCAGCCGGCATCCGCCCCACCTTGTACATCGGCCCCCAGCGCGAAGCTCATGCCCCGCTGCTGGAAGTCATGGTGGAGCCTCGCGCCCCGCGCGGCCTGCACGTCTTCCACGTCATGCCAGCCCGCAAGAAGCACCTCGCCAGGATGGAGGACACCCCATGACCACCGACACCCACCAGCTCGCCAAGACCAATCAGACGCTCGATGAGGCGGCGGCGCACTGGGCCGAGGAGGAGATGACCCTCCCGACCGACTCGCACACCGCTCTGCGCGGCGCCGATGCAGCTGCCCACGGTCGCGCCGCCCTCGAGGACGCGCTCGGGGGCACCGAGGCCGTCGAGCGCGCCGTGCGCGGCCGCAAGACCTTGGGACAGCAACGCCCTGCCGGCCGATCTCCCAAGCGGCAGACCACCCTGCCGGCTGATCTTGACGAGTACAGCCGGTCATACATCGCGGCAGGAGGAGCCAAGGACTTCTCGGCTCTCATGCGCGAAGCCCTGACCGAGTTCTTCGACCACCACCCGGTGCCCAGCAAGCGCAGCGTCTAGCACCGGGTGGTGGTCGGACAGCAGGCATGACTCCAGCGACTGGAGCATCCGGCATGGGGTGCCCCGCTAGAGCTGTGGGGCCATCGCCTCGGCACGGCCGACTGGAGGCCGAGGCGATACCAGCTGGAGGGCCAATGCCGGCCGGCCCTCCAGCTGGCGATCAGCGCCCGGCGAGCTCCCGCGGCTTGGGAGTGGCCGGCGTGTGCACGTCGGTCTCCTCGTAGCCCCATGGGTGGTCCCCAAAGGGCGGGTCGGTGTCGACCTGGGGGTGGCGGGCCACGGCCTCGCGCAGCCGGAGCGTCCACGCCTCGGCGTCGCTGCCCTCCCAGTCCGGGTGTTCGCAGGACTGGTAGCGGTAGCAGCGGATCGCGTGGTGCAGGCCGGTGAGCGGGATGCGCAGCGAGGGCCGCCGGTAGGTGTAGGTCTCGACGTTGCGGTCGCGGAAGTCCAGCGGCGCCGAGCGCTCACCGTCCTGATCGCGCGGGTAGAGATAGGCCACGCTGGCCAGGCACTCCCGCCACAGCACCCGGCCCACCTCGTCCGGGTCCAGGTGCGTCACGTGCTCGCCCTCGTACAGCCCCTGCACCAGGACGTCGATGTGCGCCCGGGCGACGATCCAGGCACTCACCGGGCACCGCCCTCGGGCAGCGCGGCGGCCGCGGTCGGCGCAGATGTCAACAGGTCGGTCATGGCAGGTCTCCAATGCTCGCGGGGCTGGTCAGGCCCCTGGGTTGGTGAGGTCCACGCTAGGCGCCCCCACCGACAGAAACAGCAGGTCAAGCGCGGTATCGACGCTGGGACGACCGGCATGGGGTGCCGGCCGTTGGGCCGGTCGGGCGAGGCCGCCGGCCGTCCGGGGTCAGTCGTAGTCGTCGACGTCGGGCAGCTCGAAGGACCCGTGTCCCTCCGGGCAGAAGAGGTCGACGTCGAGCACCTCGACCTCGTTGGACTTGCGGACGTTGACGGTGCCCCCGGCGTTCCACCGGGCACCGCGCCGGTAGTCGACCTCCTGCACGGTCACCTCTAGCTCGTTGCAGCAGTCCGGGCAGGTCAGGAACTCGTCGGCCTCCCCCGGGGTCAGGGTCCGCAGCTCGCTGGGCTTCTCGGCCACGGCGCGGCTGATCCTCTCCGCCACTGCCCGCAGGGCCTCGGGCGTGCCGACCAGCACCGCCGCCTCGTCGTCAGCCAGGCTCAGGGCCACGTCTCCGGGGTCCAGCTGCTCACCGGTCTGCTCCTCGGTCAGCTCCGCCGACCACAGCTCGACCGCCGTCCGGCTGGCGTCGAACATCTCGTACCTGGCGCCCATGTCTCCCTCTCCCGGCGACGGGCCACCCATCGCCGTGCGTGCTGCCCGGAGGAGTCGAACCACCGGCGCGACCGTCGCAGCGGAACTCGCGCGAGCTGGAGGACCGCCACCAACGGGGCGGTCCTCCAGCTCCCCCGGTCACCGCTGGGCGTGCTGGCGCTCCCACTGCTCGGCGTAGGCGTCCCGGCCGCTGTCGGGCATCAGCGCCGCGCTCAGGGGCCACAGCACCGCAGCCACCCGGTAGGAGGTCTCCGCGACCTCCACCAGCCGCTCCACCGACACCGCGTCGTGCAGCACCAGGACCAGCCCGCCGATCTGGACGGTCAGGTAGGGACGGCGGTGCCGGTTGGCGGCGGCGGTGATCGCCTGGGCCGTCGCGCTGGTCTGCGCCCCCCGCATCCGGACGACGACCGAGGACTCCTGCCCGGTGTGCAGCAGCGCATCCGGCAGGGTCGCGGTGTGCTCGGCGGGGAACAGCCCCCGCGCCCGCTGCGCCCCCAGCCGGGCCGCACGGGCGAAGTCGCCAGCAGCGGCGAAGTCCAGCAGGTAGACCAGCGCCAACCCGATCCGGCACTGGACGTGCTTGGCGCTGTACCGCGACGAGTGCCCGGTCTCGTAGGCCACCTCCCCGGCGAGGTGGACGGTCGCGCGGATGAACTCCTGGCTGCTGGACTGAGGCACAGCGGACTCCTGCGGTACTCGCGGGACTGGTCAGGTCCCTGGGTTGGTGAGTCCCACGCTAGCGGCCCCCACCGACAGAAACCGCAGCTCAACAGGGGGATTGTCACTGGTCCGACCGGCATGGGGTGCGGGTCGGACCAGTGCGCTGGGCTGGCCGGCTCGAGGTCACCGCGGCGACGGGCGACTACGCCCCGCGTCCCCCGCTTGACTGTTCGCAGCAGGTGCTCGTACGGTGGGTGAGCCAACCCAGCCGGCCTGACCAGCCGCCCGCACAGCCTCCGGACGTGACCCATGGATAGCTTCCAGCTCGTCGAGGCCGACCACCTCGACCTCCTCATCAGCGCCGCCACCGCCTACGGCCAGCTGACCAGCGCCACCACCGCGGCGTTCAGCCCCACGCACGCCGCGGCGGTCACCGCCGCCTCACCCGACGAGGCCGGCCAGCTGCTGCTCGAGGAGAACCTGGCCGCCGCCCGCTGGCGGTCCCGGCGCGGCCGCAGCCGGCTGCCGGCCGGCCACCTGGCGGTGTACCGACACCGCCCGGTCCTCGACTGGGAGCCGGTGGAGGTGATTAAGGCTGTGCACGCCTACAGCCATGCCACCGCCGACTCCCCCGGTTGGGCCGGGAGCGCCGCCCATCGGCTCACGGCCGACGTCGCCCACGCCGCGGCCCAACGGCTCCCCGGCTACGCCGAGGCGCCGTGGTGGTGGCGCCGGCCTATTAAACCGGCCGGCCCGGTCGGACTGCGAGGCTCATGGGAGCCCGAGGTCGCCGGCGTCTCCTGGATCACGCCCACTGAGCTGCTTCCGCGCTGGGCCGACGCCGGCGCCATCGTGCTCACCAGTGAGGTTCTCAACCAGCTGCCCACCGAGCTTCCCGCGCGGCTGGGGCCCGTCTACGTGCTGACCCGCCCGGGCGGACTCACGACACGGCAGTGGAAATCCGCCGGCGTCCTGGACCAGGCGGTGCTCGTCGAGCTGCCCACCGCGGCCGCCTGGCTCGACCAGCGCCTGCAATCGCTGCCCGCCGCAGACCTCGAGGACCACTGACCCGCGCCGGTGGACCACACGTGCGTGCGGTCGGGTCAGCTCCGCTTCTAGACTTAGATCGCTCCGCGCAAGCGGGCCCGCGGCAGCGCGGCACGGCAAGGCCGTGGGGTTGGTAATCACTCGGATGCTGCGCTGTCGGATCCTCGGTCGCCGAAGGGTGGTTCCGGAAGCGACTGAGGATCACGGGCCGGCGGCTTCAACGGAGACCAGTCACTGCAATCTGACGGGCGATTCAGTCGCAGTGAGGGTCTAGTCAGCGAGTTCCAGCCCAGGCGACAGCAGCATGATCTTTTCGAGCTGCTGGTCGAGATTGGCTGAGCGTCGCAGCCCCCGCCCGGCGATGGTGGGGAGGGGTCGCGACCTTTCACATGAAGCCGGACTTGAACACCCCGCGTGTGCCGTCGAGGATCTCGTGAGGTCCTCGGGCGCTCATGTAGCCCATGATTTGCCGCAGTTCCCGATCGAGCCGGGGTCGGCCACCGAAGTCCGGTCCGTAGTGCCGGCGCTTCTTTTCTACGTAGCGCTTGCCGCAGCGTCGACGCTCTTCTTCGTAGCGATCTGCGAGGTCGGGCAGTGGGTCACGGAACGCGATCTCGCGGTCGTAATCCTGGTAGATCTGCGTGAACTCCTGGCTGGCCGGCCCGTCGAACGGGCGGGTCTTATCGACTATGACTGAGTAGTCCCCGAAGCCCATGATGCTCGGCTCGTAACCCCGCCGGCCGTCGCTGAAGCGGGCGACTCCCGGGTCCAGCCGACCGCCGGGGCTCCGCCAGAACGGACACACTAAAGCGCTGTACAACATGCAGACCAAGTGCCCGGGCACGTCGAGTTCGTAGATCGGCCGTGTGCTCGTGATCTCTTCATGAGTCGCGCCACGGCTGTACTGGTCGTGGATCCGCAAGACAGGCTCGTCGCGCCGGAGCGTGAAGCCGCACACGGGGCAAGCGCGATAGGCGGCCAGGACCAGCTTGATCAGCGAGTTGACCTTCGCCTGCTGAGGCACGCCATCGTCGTCCCATGGAGCTTCGGCCGGCACCGGAAAGCCGCGGGTGTCCCGCGGCAGGTCGAGGAGGTGCACGGCGGGTTGTGGAGCTACTCGCTGCGGCATGGCCGAGAGGCTAAGCCGATCCACCGACGATTCTGCCGGTCAACGTATGCCTACGCGGTGTTTCGCTCGCCCGGAGTCACCATGGGCGTCATGACCGCTACCTGCAAGATGGACCCCTGCCCGAACGACGCTACCGAGCTGTTCCACCTCAGTAACGACCTGCCGTGGGCGCCGCTCTGCCGACCGCACCTAGACGAGGTCGCCGGGGACTGGCGGGCTCGAGTGAAGCTTTTCGACCGCTGAGCTGTCGGTGGCGCCCCTGCGGTGCACGGGCAGCTGTGTCAGCGGCAGCAGGCGTTGGCGCCTTCGGGCGTCAGCGCGGCGAGCGTCGCCAGAGTCTTGACAGGGCCGGCGAGGGCTTCGCAGCACAGCGAGTAGACGTTGCTGCGACCCTTGGGGGTGATGGTGACCAACCCCTGCTCGCGCAGCGGGGTGAGGTGGTGGCTGACCAGGGTCTGGCTCATGCCGGTGGCGTCGGTGAGCTCCCGGACGGTGCGCGGGCCTTCGGCGAGCAGCAGGATCAAATGCAGCCGGTTCGGGTCCGCCAGTGCCTTGAGCTGCGGGGCGAGCAGGCGCGCCCGATCGGCCGGTGAGGTGAGCTCGTCGACGTCGAGCAGTCGCACGTCCAGGTCCTGCCGCATGCCCAAAGTATGCCACACCCGGGTTGCTATCACCAGTGTTCGTTGTTAACGTCGGTTGGCGTTGGGCAGTGGAGCCGTCGATGTGAGGACGTGAGTGACCATGAGCGCTTACAGCACCAGTGACCTGCCGGTGATCGTGATCGGCGCCGGCCCCGTGGGGCTGGCCGCAGCCGCGCACCTGCTCGAGCAGGGCTTGGAGCCGTTGGTCCTGGAGGCTGGCGAGGACGTCGCCGCCGCGGTCCGGTCCTGGGCACACGTGCGGCTGTTCTCCCCCTGGGAGTACGACGTCGACGCCGCGGCCGCCCGGCTGCTGGAGCCGACCGGCTGGCAGCACCCCGACCTCACCCAGCTGCCCACCGGGGCGGAGCTGGTCGACCGCTACCTCGCGCCACTGGCCGCGACCGAGCAGCTGGCGTCGCGGATCCGCACGGGCACCCGTGTCGTCGCCGTCTCCCGCGCGGGAGTGGACAAGACCCGCACCGTCGGCCGTGATGGTCGCGCCTACGTGGTGCGCACCGTGGCCGGTGGCCAGGTGGCCGACCTGACGGCACGCGCGGTGATCGACGCCTCGGGCACCTTCGGGCAGCGCAACCCGCTGGGTGCGGCCGGGCTGCCGGCGATCGGTGAGGAGGACGCGCAGCCGTGGCTGGTGGGGCCGTTGCCCGACGTCACCGGCGCGGACCGCGCCCGGTTCGCCGGCCGGCACACGTTGGTGGTCGGCATGGGCCACTCCGCGGCGAACACGCTGCTGGCGCTCGTGGAGCTGCAGCGCACCGAGCCGGACACCCGGATCAGCTGGGCGATCCGCGGCCGCTCCCCCGCGCGTCTCTACGGCGGCGGTGACTCCGACGGGCTGCCCGCCCGCGGCCTGCTGGGCTCGACGCTGAAGGCCGCAGTGCAGGCCGGGCACGTCGAGCTGCACCGCGAGGTGACCATCACCGACCTGACCCCGACCGGGGACGGGAAGCTGCAGGTGACCGGTACCGGCCGGGACGGCGCGCTGGCGCTGACCGTGGACGCGGTCGCCGCGGCCACCGGCTTCCGCCCGGACCTGGACATGCTGCGGGAAGTTCGGCTGTCGCTGGACCCGGGCGTGGAGGCACCTGCCCGCCTCGCACCGCTGATCGACCCGAACTTCCACTCCTGCGGCACCGTGCCCCCGCACGGGCACCGCGACCTCACCCACCCCGACGAGGGCTTCTTCCTGGCCGGCATGAAGTCCTACGGCCGCGCGCCGACGTTCCTGCTGGCCACCGGCTACGAGCAGGTGCGCTCCATCGCCGCAGCACTCGCCGGGGACCTCGCGGCCGCAGACTCCGTACAGCTGAACCTGCCCTCCACCGGGGTCTGCAGCACCGACCTGGGCGACCGGGAGGCCGCAGAGGTCACCACGGCCGCCAGCGTCGGGTTCGGCACGGGCAGCGAGCACGGCTACTCCGCTGAGGAGCCGGCGGCCAGCTGCTGCAGCAGCACCCCGCAGCCGGTCACGATCGGCGCGTCCTCCTCGAGCTGTTGACCACCAGCGCCGCCAGCACCCCGCGCACCGGGGCAGACGACGTCGGTCGTCCGCCCCGGCGGGTCCTGGCGGCGCTGTGCGTCACCCAGGTCGTCAGCTGGGGTGTCCTGTACTACGCACTGCCGGTGGCGCTCGCCTCGATCACCGCCGACACCGGCTGGTCGGCCACCGGGGTGACCGCGGCGTTCTCCGCCGGGCTGGTCGTCTCCGCCGTTGCTGGTGTCCCCGTGGGGCGGTGGCTGGACCGGTACGGGCCGCGGCGGGTGATGACCGCCGGCTCGGTGCTCGTGGTGCCGGCCACGGTGGGCATCGCCCTGGCCCCGGGGTTCGGCTGGTTCCTGGCGGCCTGGCTGGTGGCCGGGGTAGCGATGGCCGCGGTGTTCTACCAAGCAGCGTTCGCCGCCCTGACCCGCTGGTACGGGCCGGCCAGGGTGGGTGCGCTGACCCGGCTGACCCTGGTGGCCGGCCTGTCGAGCACGGTGTTCGCCCCGCTGACGCACCTGCTGCTGGAGCACCTGAGCTGGCGGGGCACCTACCTCGTGCTGGCGCTCGTGCTGGCGGTGACCACCATCCCGCTGCACGCGCTCGCGCTCACCCCACCCTGGACGCCTCCGCACACCGGCCAGGCCGCCGCTACCGACCGAGCGGCGCCTGCGACACCGGTGCGGGCCGTGGTCACCAGCCCAGGGTTCCTGCTCCTGGCCGGGGCACTGACGGTGACCGCCTTCGGCATGTACTGCGCCAGCCTCACCCTCATCCCGCTGCTGACCGGCCGCGGCATGTCGGCGTCGCTGGCGGCCACCACGCTGGGGCTGCTGGGCGCTGGGCAGCTGCTAGGGCGAATCGGCTACGCGCCGCTGACGCGGCGCACCACCCCGACGGTGCGCACCGTCGGGGTGGTGGCGGTCTCGGCCGCCTCGATCGCCGCACTCGCCGTCGTGCCGGGTCCGGCCGCGGTGCTGGTGGTCCTGGCGGTGGTGACGGGTGCGGTGCGGGGCACGGCCACGCTGCTGCAGGCCACCGTCGTCGCTGACCGGTGGGGCAGCGCCCGCTACGGCGCCCTGTCGGGATGGTTCGCCGCCCCCATCACCGCCGCGGCCGCGGTGGCCCCGTGGGCGGGCACCGCGATCGCGGAGGCCCTGGGCAGCTACCCGGCGATGTTCGCTGTCCTGGCGGTGCTGGTCGCTGCTGCGGCGGGTCTGGCCGCGGTGAGCGGCCGCACCTGACGGTCTGCCCCGACCTGCAGCCAGATCGGCCCGGCGGTCAGACCTGCTCGGCCGTGGCGCCGAGCCGGCCGGCGAGGTCGCGCACTCGGGCGGCGATGTCGTCGCGGACCAGCCGGGTGCGCTCCATGCCCTCGATGCCCTGCTGGGAGGGTTCGACGGTGTCCCACCGCTCGATGCGGGTGCCCTCGACCGGGTCGACCTGAGCTTCCTGACCCAGGATGACCACGACGTCGACGGCGCGCACCCGCTCCTCGGTGATGGCCTTGGGCTGCTGGTCGGTGATGTCGATGCCGAGCTCGGCCAGCGCTGCGGCGGACTCGGCGTTGACCTTCGTGTCGGGGGCGGTGCCGGCGGAGTGGACGTCGACCGAGTTCCCGGCGAGGTCGGTCATCAGGCCGGCGGCCATCTGGGACTTGCCGGCGTTGTGCACGCAGACGAACAGGACGCTGGGCTTGCCGCTCACGAGGCGCTGGTGACGGTGGTGGGGACCTGCATCTCGCCCAGCAGCCCACGGATGCGGGTCTCGATCTCATCCCGGATCGGGCGCACGGCCTCCACGCCCTTGCCGGCCGGGTCGACCAGCGCCCAGTCCAGGTACCGCTTGCCCGGGAAGACCGGGCACGCGTCGCCGCAGCCCATGGTGATCACCACGTCGGATGCCTCGACGGCGTCGGTGGTCAGGACCTTGGGCCGCTGGTCGGAGATGTCGATGCCGACCTCGGCCATCGCCGCGACGGCGGCCGGGTTGACCTGGTCGCCGGGGACCGAGCCGGCGGACCGGACCTCGACGGCGTCGCCGGCCAGGTGGCGGAGCCAGCCGGCGGCCATCTGGGAGCGGCCGGCGTTGTGCACGCAGACGAACAGCACGCTGGGTCGGTCACTCACGGGGTCTTCTCCTCGATCTTCGCGGCAGTCTGGGTGGTGCTGGGTGCTGACGGTAGGGGGTCGATGCTGGTGGGGCGGTGTTCCCGGCTCCAGGCTTGGGCGGCCATCTGGACGGCGTCCCACGGGGATCCCAGCGGCGGGGTGTAGGCCAGGTCCAGGTCGGCGATGCCGTCCACCGTCATGGCGTGGAACAGGGCGGTGGCGTAGACGTCGGCGCGCTTGGCGACCTCGCTGCCCAGCCGGCCGACCAGCTGAGCGCCCAGCAGCCGCCCGGTGTGCGCGTCACCGGTCACCCGGATCGTGATCGGCTGCGCACCGGGGTAGTAGGCCTTGTGGTCATCGGGGCTGGTCTGGGTGCTGATCGGTGCGAAGCCGGCGGCGATCGCCTCGTGCTCGAGCAGGCCGATGCGGGCAGCGACCAGGTCGAAGACCTTGACCACCTGGGTGCCGACGCTGCCGGCGAAGCGGGCGTGCCCGCCGACGGCGTTGGCGCCGGCGACCCGGCCCTGCTTGTGCGCAGTCGTGCCCAGCGGCAGATAGGTGATGCCCATCAGCCGGTGGTGGGTGATCACGCAGTCCCCCGCCGCCCACACGTGCGGCAGTCCGGTGGCCATGGTCTCGTCGACCACCACCGCACCCCCGGCACCGAGCGTGGCACCGGATTCGACCAGCAGGGCGACGTCGGGGCGGACCCCGGCGACGATGACCACGACGTCGAAGGCCCGCTCCAGCCCGGCACCGGTGGCCACGATCTGGCCGTCGGCGGCGCGACTCAGGGCGGTGACCGAGGTGCCGGTGAGGACCTCGACCCCGTGGGCCTCCATCTCCGCGCGCACCAGGGCGCCGAGCTCGGGGTCGACGGTGGCCAGGACCTCGGCCGGGCGCTGGGCGATGGTGGTGGCGATGCCGCGGGCCACGAGCGCCTCGCTCATCTCCACCCCGATGTAGCCGGCACCCACGATGAGCGCGGAGCGCACGGGGCGGTCGGTGAGGCTGGCCATGAGGGCGTGGGTGTCGCCGATGGTGTGCAGCAGGTGCACCCCCTCGGCCGGTCCCAGGCCGCCCTCGCCACCGACACCGGCGATGGCCGGCACTGCCGGGTGGGCGCCGGTGCCCACGACCAGCTCGTCGTAGGCCAGCAGCTCGGTGGTGCCGTCGGGGTTGGTCAGCGCGACGCGCTGCCCGGGCACGTCGATGCTGGTGGCCCAGGTGTTGACCCGCAGGGTCAGCCCGGCGGCCTCGAGGTCGGCGTAGGTGCGGTGGGCCAGGGACTGCCAGGGCGCCACCTCCCCGGAGACGTAGTAGGGGATGCCGCAGATGGAGAAGTTGGGGTAGGCGTCGGCGACAACGACGGTGACCTCGGCGGTGGGGTCCAGCTCGCGGGCGCGCAGGCCGGCGGAGATGCCGGCGTCGGACCCGCCGATGATGACCAGGCGGGTCATGCGCCCAGCTCGGCGAGCAGGCCCCGCACGCGGGTCTCGATGTCGGCTGCGATCGCATCGACCGTGGCGGCGGGCTGGCCGGCGGGGTCGGTGACGTCCCAGTCCAGGTACCGCTTGCCGGGGTAGACGGGGCAGGCGTCGCCGCAGCCCATGGTGATGACCACGTCGGCGGCCTGCACGACGTCATCGGTCAGCGGCTTGGGGAAGGCGTCGGTGACCTTCATGCCGCGGGCGATGAGCACCTCCAGGACGATCGGGTCGACCTCGTCGGCGGGCATGGACCCCGCGGAGCGGACGTGCACCCGCCCCTCGGACAGGTGCTCGACCATGGCGGCGGCGATCTGGGAGCGGCCGGCGTTCTGCACGCAGATGAACAGCACCTCCGGCGCCTCCTTGGCCAGCACCCCCTTGGCCTGGGCGAGGGCGGTGAGCCGTTCGGTGGCGAACCGGCAGGTCAGCACCGGCAGGTGCGCCTTGACCTTTGCGGTGCGGCCGAGGGCTGCGTAGGACTCGAAGACCATGCGCTCGACGGTCTCCCGGCCCACCATGCCGGTGAAGCGGGTGGTGAGGTCCTCCACGTGGAGGGCGAGCACCACGTTGGGGTCCAGTAGCCCGGGGAAGCCAGGCTTGTCGGCCTGCGTCTCGGTCTGGGGCTGGGCGGCCTGAGGCTGGGTCATCGTGCTGCTCCCTTGTCGACGCGTGCCGGAACGGTCGGGTCACCGGGGAAGAAGCGCCGGGCGGCCCAGAGTGAGACGTAGACGAGCGCGACGAGCACCGGCACCTCGATCAGCGGCCCGACGACGCCGGCCAGGGCCTGCCCCGAGGTAACACCGAAGGTGCCGATCGCGACGGCGATGGCGAGCTCGAAGTTGTTGCCGGCGGCGGTGAAAGCCAGGGTCGCGGTCTTGGCGTAGCCGAGCTTCAGCTTCATGCCGAGCAGGAAGGACCCGCCGAACATCAGCGCGAAGTAGGCCAGCAGCGGCAGTGAGATGCGCACGACGTCCCAGGGGGCGGAGGTGATCGCGTCGCCCTGCAGGGCGAAGAGCATGACGATGGTGAACAGCAGCCCGTAGAGCGCGACCGGGCCGATCCGCGGCAGGAAGCGCGACTCGTACCAGTCGCGGCCCTTCGTGCGCTCCCCGATCGTGCGGGTAAGGAAGCCCGCGACCAGCGGGATGCCCAGGAAGACCAGCACCGACAGGACGATGGCCCAGACGCTGAACTCCGCCGAGGTCGTCGACAGACCCAGCCAGCCGGGCAGCACCTGCAGGTAGAACCAGCCCAGCGCCGCGAAGGCGAGGATCTGGAAGACGGAGTTGATCGCGACCAGCACCGCGGCAGCCTCGCGGTCACCGCAGGACAGGTCGTTCCAGATCAGCACCATGGCGATGCAGCGGGCCAGACCCACGATGACCAGCCCGGTGCGGTACTCCGGAAGGTCGGGGAGCAGCAGCCAGGCCAGGGCGAACATGAGGGCCGGCCCGAGCAGCCAGTTCAGGGCCAGGGATGCGCCCAGCAGCTTGCGGTCGCCGGTCACCCGGTCCAGCTCGGAGTACCTGACCTTGGCCAGCACCGGGTACATCATCAGCAACAGCCCGATGGCGATCGGCAGGCTCACGTCGCCGACCTGGACCGCATCGAGGGCGTCGTCCAGGCCGGGGATGAGCCGGCCGAGCAGCAGGCCGGCGGCCATCGCCACGATGATCCACACCGGCAGGAACCGGTCCAGGGTGGACAGCCGCGCCATCACCGGGGTGTCCAGGTCGGTGTGCGGCTGGGGTGTCTCGGCGACGGTGTCGCTCATTCGCGGTGGTGCCCTTCTCAGATCAAGCATCGACGATTGTCGATGCGAGCGTGGCTGAGGTATCGACAGGTGTCAATGAACGCAGCATGATGGCCAGGTGAGGACCGAGCTGCTGCCCTATCCCTCGTCGGTAGCCGGCGCCTGCTGCGCCCCCCTGGTCGGCCAGCCGCTCACCGCTGTCGAGGCCATCGACCTGGCGCGCACCCTGAAGGCGATCGCCGATCCCGCCCGGCTGCGGCTGTTGTCCCTGGTGGCCGCACACGAGAACGGCGAGGCGTGCGTCTGCGACCTCACCGAGCCTCTCGGGCTGTCCCAGCCCACGGTGTCCCACCACCTGAAAGTGCTCGTCGACGCCGGGCTGCTCTCCCGCGACAAGCGAGGGGTGTGGGCCTACTTCGCTCTCGTCCCTGGGGCGCTGGACGCCCTGGCCGGCGTGCTGAGCACCGCCGGCACAGCCGCCAGCTCAGACACCGCCGCGGTTCCCTCCAGCTGCTGAGGCGCCTCGCGCCCGCCCGGGCAGGCCGGTGGACGCCGGCTGCGTCCTGACCCGAGTCGATGTCGCGAAGACGACCGGTGGCGCTAGTGGTCGCCCAGCGGGCACGCGCCGGACCGCGGTCTGGGTGCGGTCGACCAGCTCGGCGATCTCACGCAGCGACCGGCCCGCGGCGTACTGCGCGATGACGTAGGCCTCCAGCCGTGCCTGCAGGTCCCGGTCGCCGATGGTGCCGGTGCGCGCGGTACCGGCGAACTCCGGCAGCGGGCGCAGCTGAGGCCTGGGCGGGTAGGGCACACCGGGAATGCCGAGCAACCAGGGCGCCAGGCCACGACCAGGACGTGCTGGCACCCGAGGGGATGATCCGGCCGGGTACGTGGGCCCGCGGCGCGGCCAGCGGCCCGGCCACCCAGGGTCCCTGCGGGACGCCCGCCCCTCCGACCGCCTGGCCCAAGGGTCAGTGTGGGGCGCTGATGAACTCGTTCCACCGGCGGTGGGCTTCGGCTTCGGACAGCTGCGCGACCTGTTCGGGCGGCAGCCCCACGACCTTGATCAGGGACTGGGCGAGCCAGCTGGGCAGCTGCGACACCGCCTGGGTCCCCGGGCCGTCGGGCTCGGCACCGGTGGCGGGTTCGGCGCTGGTGGAGTGGATACCGGCGGCGGCCTTGCCCAGGCGCTCGATGGCCTGGGCCAGTGGCACCGTTGCCGGCGTGGCCGACAGGGTGGCCACCCGGGAGGTCATCTCTGCGTAGACCTCGCTGTCGCTGCGGGCGCCCAGCGCCCATACCTCGGCGACGTCGACGACCGGGCGGCCGGCGTCGTCATGGGTGACCCGCCAGACAATGCGCCAGTCCCGGTCGCCGACGGCGAGCTTGCGGTAGCCGATGAGCGCCCCCCGCAGCGGTTCGCCGGCCTCGGGGTCCCGCTCGAGCAGCAGGCACTTCTTCAGCGCCCAGCGCACGACCTGCGGGTCGCCCTTGCGGGCCATCAGCTCCAGGTCGACCAGTGCGGCGTCGGTGAAGCGGACGACGGTGCGCTCGGCGTCGGGGTGCCGGCCCGACGCGCGGGCCGCCCCGGGGGCGCTCTTCCCGCCGGCCCTGCCGGTACGGGGTCGGGCGGGCTGTCGGGGCCGAGCGGTCACCCGCGTCCGGCCGTGAGGTCAGCGTCCAGTTCGGCCTCGAGCTCGGCGCGGTCGAGGCCGAAGCGGGTGAGCACCTCTTCGAGGTCGGTGCGCTCACCGGTGTCGGTGGCCGCCCGGGACAGCAGGAGCGCGGTCTCGCGCAGGTCGGTCTCCAGGCGCTGGATCTCACTGAGGTGGCGCATGCTGACCACGGCGGCCACGGCCTTGCCGTGTCGCTCGACGATGACGTCCTCACCGTTCTCGGCGTCGCGCAGCAGCTTGGGCAGCCCGGACTTGGCCGCGTCGGTCACCGAGATGACGTGCGAATGCGAGTCCAGAACCGCCATACCGAAGATTGTACAGCGCACTGCACAGATTTCTGCACAAATTTTGTGGCCGGTGCTCATCCGGGTGAGCTGGCCCCGGGCTGTGACGCGCCAGCTGAGACCGTGGTTCGGTCTGACGGTGCGCGGTGGAGCATGGCCGGCGAGCGCGCCGGGCCGGTGGCGTGTGCGCATGTGCCGTCAAGGCGGGCAGGGCCAACAGCTTCTGCACGACAGGGTCGATCTGACCTAGGTCGTCTCTTGTGGTGCAGGGAATCGCCGACAGCTACTCCAGGCCGATGGATCGCCGCCGCCATCCGCTTCCTCGGACTGCAGCAGACCGGCACCGCGAGTTCGAGGTCGGTGCAGCCGGTGACTCTCCGTTCACGTACAACTTCTATGTGGCCCTAGGTCGGGTCGGGACCTTCTTCGCCCAACAGTGACCGCTCTTAGCTGGCCTGATGGGGCGCCCAGCCAGCTTTCCTACGCCGACGTCCCGATCCGTTGAGGAGCTCGTAAGTGACCTTGCCCGGCTGTCCTGTCACCTTTACCGACTTGGCCCCCGATGACGTCTTCGGTCCGCTCACCCGCATGGACGTCGATCCGTTGCCGTGGCTCGCGGGACACCAGGAGGCCGGCCCGGTCGCCCGACTGGACTTGTTCGGCAACCCGGTCTGGCTGGTCACCCGGTACGCCGACGTCCGAGCCGTGCTCGCGGACACCGCCGCGTTCAGCAACGACTTCGCCCACCTGGCTGCCGCTGATGGCGATGGCGATCTAGGGCTGTCTGATCCCGGCGGGCTGGGCTTCCGCGATGCGCCAGACCACACCCGACTTCGCCGCATGCTCGCCCCTGCCTTCACCGCCCGGGCGATTGCCGCACTGGAGCCGAAGATCCAGCGGGTCGTCGAGGAACGACTGGACGCGCTGGCCGCCGCTGGTCCGGGCGCAGATCTGGTGACCGAGTTCGCCGACCAGGTGCCCGCACTGGTCATCGGTGAGCTGCTGGGTGTGTCCCGCGACGAGCAGATTGACTTTGCTGAGCTCGCCGCTGGCCGCTTCGACGTTCTGCAGTCCATCGTGGCGCCGCTGGACTCCGCGGCGCAGTCTCTGGCGCTGCTGCGCGATCTGGTCGCTCGTGAACGCACCAACCCTGGCAACGGTCTGCTTGGCCACCTGGTGCGCACGCACGGGGACACAGTCGACGATGAGGAGCTGGCCGGCCTCGTGGACGGCCTGTTGGTGGGCGGACATGAAACGACCGCCAGCATGCTGGCTCTCAGCGTTCTGCTGCTGCTGCGCGACCCGGATGCAGCGGGGCGGCTCCGGCAGGACCCGACCGCCGTACCGGGCGCGGTGGAAGAGCTGTTGCGCCACCTCACCGTCGTCCAGGTGGCCTTCCCGCGGTTCGCCCGCAACGACCTCAATCTCGGCGGGCAGCGCATCAGCGCTGGCGAGCTGGTGCTCTGCTCGCTTGTGGCCGCCGACCGTGACCCGCGGTGGGCCGGCGACCTGGACAACCTGAGCCTGGGCCGGCCCGTCCGGCAGCACCTGGCGTTCGGCCACGGAGTCCACCACTGCCTCGGTGCTCCGCTGGCCCGGCTTGAGCTGCAGATCGCCCTCCCCGCGCTCCTGGAGCGATTTCCCTACCTCCAGCTCGCCGAGCCCGACTGGCAGCCACCCTTCCGGCAGCGGTCCATCGTCTTCGGCCTGGAGTCCCTACCGGTCCGGTGGTGAGGGCCTGAACGGATGTGGCGCACGTGTCGCACCCGGCGGCCGACCCGGTCCTGGCCGACCGGGAGACCTTTGCCGTCCAAGATGCTCCCATCCAGGGTGGGAGGATGCCGCGATGATCCGCAACACCCGCCAGCGCTCCGCCGTGGTCGCCGTCTTCGACCAGCTCGACGGCTTCCACAGCGCCCAGGAGGTGCACGCCCGGATGCGTGCCGCCGGCGACACCATCGGCCTGTCCACCGTGTACCGCGCGGTCCAGGCACTCGTCGACGACGGTGAACTGGACTCGATCCGCACCGACAACGGCGAGACGATCTACCGCCGCTGCAGCACCACCCACCACCACCATCTGGTCTGCCGCAGCTGCGGGCGCACGGTGGAGGTCGAGGGGCCGACGGTCGAGCGCTGGGCCGACCGGATAGCCGGTGAGCACGGCTTTGTCGACGTCCGGCACACGCTGGAGATCTTTGGCACCTGCGCGGCCTGTCACGCCATCGCTGACGCGGCCAAGCCGGCGTCGGCCGAGCTGCAGGACTGACCCGACCGGGTCCCTCCCGGGGCTCACTGGTGCGCCGCCAAGGCGCAACCAGCAACACGAGCACAAGCAGGCCGACCGCTACAACGGCCGCCCGTCGAACCCATCCAGGGCCAGCCACGCATCCAGCATCAGCCCCGCACAACCGCGCTTACGCAGTTCCTCCTAAGCTGTTTCGTAGACAGCGCCATCAGATGCGCTTGAAGTCCGGGGTTCACAGGTCAGGTCCTGCTGACCTCGGGCTTCATGGCCGGTGACTCAAAGAGACTCGTCGGGAGGTTCGTCAGGTGAGTCTTGATCTCACGCGCAGGCACACCCTCAGGCTCTTCGGGGCTGTCGCGCTGGGCGGACTGGTGGGATGTTCGAGCTCGCCGGACGACGGTGCAGCGACCGGTGACGGGTCGGGTGAGTTCGACTTCACCGCCAGCACTCCGTTGGGACAGGTCATCCCCGAGGCGGGGCGCCTGTCGGCTCCTGCCTTCTCGGGGGAGCTGTTGGACGAGTCGGCCTTCGACTCGACGTCGCTGGCCGGGCAGATCGCCGTGGTCAACTTCTGGGGCTCCTGGTGTGCACCCTGCCGGCTGGAGATGCCCGACTTCCAGGCCGTCTACAGCGACATGAAGGACGAGGGCGTGCAGTTCCTCGGCGTCGACGTCAAGGACCAGCGGCAACTCGCCCAGGGTTTCGTAGATGAGATCGACGTGACCTATCCGTCGATGTTCGATCCCCAGGGCAGGGTCGCGATGGCGTTCCGCGGGTTCCCGGCCAACGTGGTGCCCACCACGATCCTCATCGACCGATCCGGTCGCGTTGCAGCGGTGTACGTCGCCGCGGTGACCAACGACGAGCTACGAGCGGCGTTGGACCAGCTGCTCACCGAAGGGGCGCCACGATGACCAAGCCGGACGCCCCTGCGCCCGATAGGGGGTCGGCATGGCGCCCAGCGAAGGCCACCACCCCGCCGGGCTGGCTCACCGTCGTGCAGGGGACGCGTCGGGTGCCGTTCACGCGTGCCCGCGTCTGGGAGGCGTTGGCGGTCTTGCGGCCCTACTGCGCTGTCTGCGACGTGACCTATGTGGTGGACGGTCCTTCGACGAAACAGGGCACCGAGTTCATCTGCGCGCCCGGACGTCTCGAGGGGCAGGCGCCCCCGGGTGGGGCGCCCCGCGGGCGCGTCGTCGAGTGGAAGCCGGAACACCGCGTAGGGACCCGACTGGAGCTGACTCCCGAGGTGTGGGTCACGACCATCGAGCTCTCCGATGCTCCCGACAAGAGCACGGACGTGGCCATCACCCTGACTCACGAGCCGCTGACCGGAGGGCTGTTGAAGCGCAGGCGTCAGCGGAAGGCCGTCCGGAGGATCGCCGAGGACACGATCGAATCAGAACTGGGGAAGGTCGCCGACCACGTCCGGCAGGCCGAAACGGCGTCCTAGGCCCCCTCCGCCTGAGCGGAGCGACGATCAGGACGGCTGCGAGGTCGGCCACGCCTACTGCTGGCTTCCTTCGCCCCTGATCGGGATCCGCGTCCGCGGGTCCAGCAGCCCCCTGCTCCTAGGCTGTAGTAGGAGATCCAGCGAGCCGGACGGCAGGCACCACGTCGGGCGGGTGAGAGGTGCGCCGATGAGGCCGCCGGGAGAGGTGGAGGCGTGCGCCCGTTCGGCGAGCTGGAAGCGGCGATCATGGCCGAGCTGTGGCGCCGGGGAGAGCCGGCGACGGTGCGCGACGTACTCGGCGCCCTCTCCTCGTCCCGGAAGCTGGCCTACACGACCGTCATGACGGTCATGGACAACCTCCACACCAAGGGGCAGCTGACCCGGGAGATGTCGGGGCGGGCGTGGCTGTACCGCCCGGTCCGCAGCCGCGCCGAGCACGCCGCAGCGCTGCTGCAGAACGTCCTGGCCGAGTCCGGGGACCAGCAGGAGGTGCTCATGCACTTCGTCTCCGAGCTGCAACCCGATGCCATCGCGCAGCTGCGTGCCGCGGTGGAAGCAGCACGCACCCAACCGCGGCCGGTGACCGGCGGCCAGGGATGACCGCCGGCCTTGCCCTAACTGTCATCGGGGTGACGATCCTGCTCGCCGGGCCGCGGCTGGCCGGCGCGGCCTGGACGACGCAGGCGCCACGGCTGGCCATCCTCGCCTGGCAGGCGTTGACGTTCAGCGCTGTGACTGCCTTCGTCCTGGCCGGGGTGACCCTGCTGATCCCGGTCACCACGCTGGCCGGCAATCTCGGTGCGGTGTTCCACGCCTGCGCGGTGAGCGTCGCCAGCGCCTACGGCTCGGCGGAGTTCCTTCCCGGGGCCCTGGCCGGCACGCTCCTCGCTGGTCTCCTGCCGGCATGGGTCCTGGCCTGCGCCGCCTGGGAGCTGGGCTCTGGGTGGCGCCGGCGGTGGGAACTGCACCGCTCGATCGACATGGTCGCTGAACTGGACCGCGAGCTGGGCGTGCTGGTCATGGACGCCTCAGCGCCGGCCGCCTTCTGTGTGCCCGGTCGCAAGACGCGCATCGTGGTGACGACGGGAACCTTGGCCGCGTTGTCCGACGATGAGCTGCGCAGTGTCCTGGCGCATGAGGCGGCACACCTGCGGGCGCGGCACAACGTGGCGGTCACGCTGTCCCAGGCGCTGATGCGGGCGTTCCCGCGGATGCGGCTGTTCCAGGTGGCTTCGGCGCAGACCCGGCAGCTGATCGAACTGCTCGCTGACGACGCCGCCGCAGCGCACGTCGACCGGGTCAGCGTCGCCTCCGCGATCGTCAGCCTGGTCGAGATGCGGGCACCGGCAGCGGCCATGGCCATGGCGCAGGAAGGGGCGGTCCTGCGGGTCTCCCGCCTGCTGCAGCCAGCAGCGCCGATGCCCCCCTGGCGGCATCGGATGCTGGCCGGGGGCCTGTGGGTCGTGCTGCTCGCGCCGGTGCTCATCGCCGGGCTGCCGACGTTCTCCGCAGCACTCAACGACCTCTGCAACATCTGAGCAGGTCCGTGACCCGCCGGCAGTACGAAGCCTCCTAGTAGCGTGCGTACGCTGCCTTCGTGGACGGCGAACTGACCCGGCGAACGCTTCTGGCGACGGGCATGGCCGGGTTGGCCGGTGCGGCGCTGGCAGCCTGCGGCGGTGACGGTGACGGCTCGGCGTCACCGACCGGCTCGGCGCCGGCTGCCCCGCCGGAGGCGGGGACGGTGACCACGAGCGCCGACGGCGTCCAGGAGCTGACGATCGCGGTCAGCGATGACTACGTGTTCGTCCCCGACCAGTTCACCGTCGCACCAGGGCCGGTGCGGTTGACCTTGACCAGCAGCGCCAAGCAGATGACCCACAACCTGCTGTTCACCTCTGGCGCGGGACCCGCCGAGATCACCGAGGCGATCCAGGTGCTGCCGCCGGGGGCCAGCGACTCGTTCGAGTTCACCGCCGAGGAGCCCGGGGACTACCAGTACGAGTGTTCGTTCCACGTGCGGCTGGGCCAGATCGGGACGATGACCGTCACCGCCAGCTGACCAGCCCCGTGCCGTCTCTGCTGCCGGTCACTGGTGGGCGGGGTGCTCGTGGTCGGCGTGGCTGGCCGGCTCCAGCTGGATTGTGGAGTGCTCGACGCTGACTGGGAAATGGCCGGCCAGGCAGGCCTGCAGCTGGTCCAGCACGCGGGGTGCGTGCCCGTCCTGGAAGCAGGACTCGTCGATGACCACGTGCGCGGTGAGCACGGGCAGCTCGCTGGTGATCTGGGAGGCGTGCAGGTCGTGGACGTCGAGCACGTGCGGCTGGGCGAGCAGGTGCGCCCGCACCTCGCCTAGGTCCAGCCCGGGCGGGGTGCCCTCCAGTAGCACCGACACCGTTTCCCGCAGCAGCTTCAGGGTGCGCGGGATGATCAGCAGCGCAATCAGCAGGGACACCACCGCGTCGGCCTGCAGCCATCCGGTGAGGGCGATGACCAGCGCGGCCAGCAGGACAGCGACCGACCCGAGGGCGTCGTTGACCACCTCGAGGAACGCCGCGCGCATGTTGACGTTGGCGCCGCGCCCGCGGGTGAGCACGAGCATGGAGGCGAGGTTGCCGGCCAGGCCGATGACCCCGAACACCACCATGGCGGTGGACCCGACCTCCGGGGGCTCGAAGAGCCGGCGGATGCCTTCGATGAAGACGAACACCCCGACACCGAGCAACACCGCGGCCTGCAGGGTGGCGCCGAGGACCTCGGCCCGGCGATAGCCCCAGGTGCGGGTTGGGGTGGCCGGGCGCAGCGCCAGGTTGGCTGCGATGAGGGCGATGGTCAGGCCGGCGGCGTCGGTGAGCATGTGCCCGGCGTCGGCGAGCAGCGCGAGGCTGCCGGACACGAGTGCGCCGACGATCTCGACCACCAGGACGGTGGTCGTGATGGCCAGGACGATGGCCAGCCGACGGCGGTGGTCGCCGGTGGCGCCGGCGGCGCCCGCGCCGTGGTCGTGTCCGTGGCCGCCGCTCATGGCTGCACCGTCGTCCGGGAGGTCACGCAGTGGGGTCGGTGCAGCAGGAGCAGCCCGGCGAGCAGGAGCAACCGTCGTCACCGTCAGCGGCCGCAGCGCTGGGTGAGGCCAGCCGGAGGGCGGAGGCAGGTGAGCAGCAGTCGTCTCCGGCCCACGCTTCCCGGCCTTCCCGCACGGCGATGACAGCGATGACCAGCGCGGCGATGGGGTCTGCCCATGACCAGCCGAAGAGGCTGTTGAGGGCCAGGCCGACGAGCAGGACCGCGGACAGGTAGGTGCACAGCAGGGTCTGCTTGGAGTCCGCCACCGCTGAGGCCGAACCGAGTTCGCGGCCGGCGCGTCGCTGGGCGTAGGACAACCCCGGCATGACGGCCAGGCTCACCGCGGCCAGGATCAGGCCGACAGGGGAGTGCTCCGCCTCCCCCGACCCGAGCAGGGACCGCAGAGCGTCCACGGTGACGAACGCGGCCAGGGCGAAGAACGACCCCCCGATGACCTTCAGGGCTACTTGCTCGCGTGCCTCGGGGTCGCGGCCGGCGAACTGCCAGGCAACGGCTGCGGCCGAGGACACCTCGATGACCGAATCCAGGCCGAAGCCGATCAGCGCAGAGGAGGAAGCCTTCGCGCCGGCGGTGAGGGCGACGACGGCCTCGATGAGGTTGTAGGTGATGGTCGCTGCCACGAACAACCGGATGCGGCGGGACAGCAAAACGCGCCGCGCAGAGGTGGCGGCAGCTGACGGCGAGGAGGTGGAGGACGGCGCGGTGGCGGACGGGGCAGCGGTCAGTCGCAGCGGTTCGATGGCCATCAGCAGCAGTCCTCGTCTTCAGCGGTGGCACAGGCGGCAGGATCGACAGCCAGGACGACTCCCAGCAGGTCACCCAGGGCGTGTGCCAGGCGCGGGTCGGCCAACTCGTAGCGGGACCGGCGCCCCTCCGGCACGGCGACCACTAGTCCGCACCCGCGCAGGCAGGCGAGGTGGTTGGACAGCTTCTGCCGCGTCACCTCCAGCTGCTCGGCCAGCTCCGAGGGGTAGCCCGGCCCTTCGCGCAGCGCCAGCAGGAGGCGGGTGCGGGTCGGGTCAGACAGTGCGTGGCCGAATCGGGTAAGGACCTCGGCGTGCAGGACGGGCATCACGACAATAACCGTACAGATCCCTGTGAATTCAGGGAACTCTGAACTATCAGGCGGCGGCGATGGTCATGAGGTCCTGGGCGATCGACTGCGAGGTGTCGCCAGCGGAGAACACCACGCGGGCCAGGTCGTCGTTGCCGAACAGGTAAAGGCTGGTGGCGTGCATCGTGCCCTCGCCCTCGGCCAGGGGGACCCCGGCCGCCTCCTGGGCTGCCTCGACCTCGGCCTGGGTGCCGGTGAGACCGACGAACCGGTTGGGCAGTCCCTCGTCGAAGCGGGCAAGGTAGGTGCCGAGGAACTCGGCGGTGTCGCGGGCGGGGTCGGTGGTCACGAACACCACCTGGGTGCGGGCCGCGATGTCTGCCGGTGCCGAGCGCAGCGCGAGGGCGACGTCGGCCATGGTCGTCGGGCAGACGTCGGGGCAGTTGGCGTAGCCGAAGAACAGCAGGGTCGGCTGGCCGGCGGTCTTGGCGGAGAAGTCGTAGACGGCGCCACTCTGGTCGGTGAGGGTGAACGCCGGGCGTGCCTGCGGTTCGGTGAGCTCACGGCCGGCGTAGGGGCCTTCGTCGGCGGCGGAGGACACCGACGCGATCCCGTGGTCGCCGCCGTGTTCGGCGGAGCTGTCACTGCCGCCGCAGGCGGCGAGGGTCGCCGTCAGCCCGAGGGCCAGGAGTGTTGCTGTGGTCCGGCCGTGGAGCGTTCGCCTAAGCACGTTAGTAGTCTACGGCGCTGTCCCTCCTCCCCCGCACGCCCGCTGAGGCGGTGCTCGGGGCGGTGCTCAGATCGAGGACGTGCCGAATCCGGTTGCGGCCAGCCAGGACCGCAGCCACGACATGATCCCGTCCCACAGGCCGGTGACCAGCAGCACTCCCAGCACCAGCAGCAGGACGCCCCCGACCCGCATCACCGCGGGTGCGTGTCGCCTGGCGAACGCCGACAGGGTCAGCGCGCGCCGGGCGCCCAGGGCCACGAGCAGGAACGGCACGCCCAGCCCAAGGCAGTAGGCCAGGCCCAGCGCGGCACCGCGGCCCGCGGATGCCTCGGCGTAGGCCAGGGTGTTCACCGCCGAGAGGGTCGGCCCCAGGCAGGGAGTCCAGCCCAGCCCGAACACCACTCCGAGAATCGGGGCGCCGGCGAGGCCGGCCGGTGGACGGCGGGTGATGCGGCGCTCCCGCTGCAGCCATGGCAGGCCGCCGAGGAACGCCAGGCCCATGAGGATGGTGACCACGCCCATCACGCGGGTGAGCACCGGCGCGTACTCCCACAGCAGCCGGCCCAGCCCACCGAACAGGGCCCCGAAGGAGACGAAGACGACGGTGAACCCCAGCACGAACAGGAGGGCGCCGAGGACCACGCGTCGCCGCTCGGCGACCGGGCTGCGGGTCGCGGTGGCCACCGTGCCCGCGGCCGCGGGGTTCAGATCGGTGCCCGGCTGTGGCGTGACGCTGGCTGCGCGGGTCTGGGCGCCGGTAAGCCCGGCGACGTAGGCGAGGTAGCCGGGGACGAGGGGCAGCACGCACGGTGAGGCGAAGCTGACCAGGCCGGCTAGTGCTGCGACCGCGGCGGCGAGCAGGAGGGAGCCGTCGTTGACGATGTCGGCGAAGGCGTCACCGATCCCATTCACGAGGCATTCCTCCCCGGTGGCGTGGCTGAGCTGTGTCGGGTGCTGGGCTCAGACAAGGAAGGTGCTCCAGTACAGCCAGAAGGTGTGGAGGATCGCGACCGCGAGCAGCAGGAACCAGGCGGTCAGGACGACCCCGTGGAACCGCTGGGCCGCGCCCACTGCGGTGGCCAGCGGTCGGGGCAGCCGCGCCCTCAGCTCATTGAGGTTGCGCAGCGTGACGTACCAGAAGATCGGGATGGTCACCGCCCACACGGCCATGCAGTAGGGGCACAGGGCGCCGATGCGGTAGAGGCTGTTGAAGATCAGCCAGTGCACGAACACTGCGCCGGCGGTGACGCCGACCTGCAGGCCGCCCCAGAACCACGGTGCGGGTCGCGCGCCGGCCAGCAGGACCGCACCGATGCAGGTGGCCACGGGGAAGCCGAGGACGCCCAACAGGGGGTTGGGGAAGCCGAAGGCCTCCGCCTGCGCACTGGCCATGATCGAACCGCAGCTGAGCACCGGGTTGAGGCTGCAGCTGGGTACGTAGGTGGGGTCGGCGAGCAGCGCGTACTTCTCCACGGCCAGCACGAACGCCGCGGTGAGCCCGATGAGACCGCCGACCAGCAGCAGCCAGGCCAGGCCCCGCTCGCCCAGACCAGCAGGGGCTGGCGGCGCCGGGCGCCGAGCCTCCCGTCCGGTGCTGGCCGCGGGGTCCTCGACTGGTTCAGCCAGCGAGGGCTGCATCGATTGCCTCGATGAACTCATCGGTCGTGGTGACGGTCAGCTTCTTCCCGTTGAGGAAGAACGTTGGGGTGCCCTCCACGCCCAGGGCGATGCCGTCCTCGCGGTCGCGCAGCACGCGCTCGAGCGTCTCCGGTGCGGCCACGACGGCGTCGAAGGCGGTCATGTCCAGGCCGAGGTCGGTGGCGAACCCGCGGAACACCGCCGCTTGGGATTCCTGCTTCTCACCCCACTGGGTCTGGGTTGCATACATCTGGTCGTACATGTCCTCGAACCGGCCCTGCTGCGCGGCGGCCTCGACGGCGACCGCGGCGTTCTCCGCGTTGGCGTGGCCGGGCATCGGGAAGTAGCGCGCCACGAAGGTGACCCGCCCGTCGTAGGCCTGACGGAGCTCCTCAACGAAGGGGTAGGCGGCCAGGCAGCCCTCGCACTCGAAGTCCAGGAACTCCACCAACGTGACCCGGCCGTCCTCGGCGCTGGACAGCCGGTGGCTGTCCTCACGCACCACAGCCGCGTTCGCGGCCGGGAGCCCGTCACCCCCGCCCTGGGCGCGGACGACACCGAAGACCGCCAGCGCCACGGCGAAGACGGCGACCAGTGCGGCAGAGATCTTCAGGTTCGCGCTCACGCGCTCCTCCTCGAGTCGACGGGCCAGGAGACGGCACATGACCCCACCCCGCCACCTACTATCATCAGTCGTAGCCGACGCTACAGGCCGCGCGCCAGTTGCCCGACGTCAACTTCCGGGCCGAGCGACGCGGGAGACCGTCGCCGCCGCACAGGTCGCGGCAGCGCGATCAATCACCGACCACAGGAGAGACCCGATGCCGGCCCGTCAGGCACCTCAGCCCGCCAACACAGCTGCGGTGAGCGCCGTCCCCCGGCTGCTGCGGATGGTCGTTGCGGCGGCAGCGCTGGCGATCCTGGTCGTGACCACCGTGGTCGTGCTCCGGCTGCCCACCTCCACCGTCGGGGTGGTCGCCTTCGGACCAGTCGACCAGGTGGCGATCTTCGGGCTGGGCCTGGTCCTGGCTGCCGGCATCCTGTGGCTGGGCCGACCGCGGGTCGACGCGGACGAGCACGGCATCCGCGTGCGCAACATCGCCACCGGCCAGGACCTCTCCTGGGCCCAGGTCGCCGCTGTCCGCTTCGAGCACAAGTCCTCGTGGGCCACGCTGTCGCTCCGCAACGGCGACGAGCTCTCCGTCGTGGCCCTGCAGGCGTGGGACGGGGATCGGACCCTGGCCGCGGTGCGCCGTCTCCGCTCACTCCTGGCCGCCCATCAGGCCGCGAATGCCAAGCCGCGCGAGGACCTGCTGTACCCGCCCGACTGACGGCGGCCAGACCATGCGTGCCCAAGCGGAACGCCGGCGGGCACGGACACCGCTGTAGCGGCCACCGACGACGGGTCCTCCCCACTGGCCTGGTGCTCAGCTGGATCGTGGTGGTCCCAACACTTGCCGGCACGGCCCTGTGAGTGTCGCGCCGGCGGTCCAACGCCTCCTGACCGTCATCCGCGAGGCGGCCGTCCAGACCGACTGCGCCGAACCACATCCCTGGCATCCCGGGACACCACCTTCATCCGTTAGCATCGCCGTATGACGATGAAAGCGCCGGATAGTGCTGATCTGGCGGCCTGTCAGATCGAGACGGCCGGCCTGTCGCCGGCCGCCTCCTTGTTCCACAGCCTGTCTGACCCGATGCGACAGGCGATCGTGCGGCACCTGAGCCTCGGCGAGCACCGCGTGGTCGAGCTGACCGCACACCTAGGACTCGCCCAGTCGACGGTCGCCAAGCACCTGGCCTGCCTGCGCGACTGCGGCCTCGTCGAGTCCCGACCTCTGGGACGGGCGTCGATGTTCTCCCTCACCACCCACGATGAGCTTCTCGAGCTGCTCGCTGCCGCCGAGCGCCTGCTGGCGCTCACCGGAGATGCCGTCGACCTCTGTCAGACCTACGGGGCCGACAGCCGCGGGGAGGCCACGACCCGATGAGCGAGACCACGGCACTCACCCCGGCTGAGACGGAGCGGCTGACCAAGCGGGGCCTGCGGCTGGCGCAGTTCACTGTCATCTACAACGTGGCCGAGGGAGCCATCGCCATCACCGTCGGCATCCTCGCCGGCCTGGTCTCCCTCATCGGCTTCGGTTTCGACTCAGGCATCGAGTCCGCGTCGGCGGTCCTCGTTGGACTGCGCCTGGCAGCGCGGCTGCGCAACGGTGAAGCCGACGAGGTCAAGGAGCGTCGTGCACTCAAGGCCGTGGCGATCACCTTCTTCGTCCTCGCGGCCTACGTGATCGTCGAGGGCATCCGCAGCCTGTTGGGCGATGAGGAGCCCAACACCTCCATCGTGGGCCTGGTGCTGCTGGCTGCCTCGGTGATCATCATGCCGCTGCTCGCCCGCGCGAAGCGGCGCGTCGGCCTAGCTTTGGGTGGCGACCCGCTGATCCTGGCCGACGCCCGGAGACCCGGATCTGCGTCCTGCTCAGCATCTCCACCCTCATCGGCCTCGGCCTCTACGCCCTCGTCGGCTGGACGTGGCTGGACCCCGTCGCCGGCTTCGTTATCGCAGCCTTCGCCATCAGCGAGGGACGCGAGGCCTGGGAGGGCGAACTCGTCGAGGACGACGATGACGACGATGACGACTGACTCGGCGGTCGACGGCGACCGTCGGCCCTCGCTGTCGGTTGAACTCACCTCACCCGCGCTCGACCGTTAGATAAAGGAAGTTATCTAAAGATCGGAACAAGCGCCGGGGTAACGCACATGCTCCGATGCCCGTCTCAATCGCCGCAGGCGAATCGCTGTCGACGCCAGCCGGACAGCTCCTCGCCCACTGCGCTCACGTCTTCGATCGACTGAGGCTCTGCACGTTCATTCGCCCTACTGCGATAACATCGCCGGGCGTCGATGACGGCTCCGGCTGTAAGACGCAGGACCAGAGTCGTCGAACCGTGCACGCCTCAGAAGGTGATCATGATCTTCCTGCCCCCTCCCCCACTGCCCCGTTGGCGTCGGTCAGTTGCAGTCACCGCTGCCGCCGCCACTGTCTTCACGCTGAGTGGGTGCGGCAGCGATGACATCGGCTCGGCTACCGCCGAAGACTTGGCACACGAGGAAGCGCACGAAGCGGCACACGAGGGCCTGCCCAGTGCCCACGTCCATAGCGTGGCAGTGAACCCCGCTGACGAGCTGGTCTACCTGGCCACCCATGACGGCCTGTTCCGTTACGACGACGGCGGCCCGACCCGCATCGGCCCCGTCATCGACCTGATGGGCTTCACCGTGGCCGGCCCCAACCACTTCTTCGCATCTGGTCACCCCGGCCCCGGCGTCGATCTGCCGGAGCCGGTTGGCCTGATCGAGTCCACCGACGGGGGCGAGACCTGGAACCTCCTCTCCCGTCAGGGGGAATCCGACTTCCATGCCCTCACCGCTTCAACCGCCGGCGTTGTAGTCGGTTTTGACGGCAGGGCCTTGAGCACCACGATTAACGGCGCGGCTTGGCGCGACCTGTCCACGACTGTGACGCCTCACGCACTGGCCGGCTCGGAGGATGGAACGGTGCTGATGGCCACCCAAGAGTCCGGGCCGCTGCGTTCCGTCGACGGGGGCGCCACCTGGAAGCCGGTAGCCGACGCTCCCCTTCTGCAGGTCGTGGACTGGGCCGCGGGCCAGACCGTCGTCGGCGTCACCCCCAACGGCACGGTCGCCGTCAGCACCGATGCCGGCATCACGTGGGAAGAACGCGCCCGCGCCTCAGACTCACCCCAGGCAGTCGGGGCCAGCACCACCGCCGAGGGTGGCCTGCGGGTACTTGTTGTGTCCAACGACGGAGTGCACGACTCGACCGACGGCGGCGAGACCTTCGCCCCACTCAGCTAGGCCCGGCGATCATGGACCTCTTCACACGGGCCTTGCAGGCCGTTGGCCTGTTCTTGGTGACCAACATCGACGACATCATCGTGTTGTCGCTCTTCTTCGCTCGCGGAGCTGGGAGCCGCGGCCTGACGGCGAAGATCGCCGCCGGTCAGTACCTCGGCTTCGGCGGCATCCTGGCTGCCTCCGTGCTCGTCGCCCTAGGGGCAAGCACCTTCCTGCCTGAGGGGGCGATCCCCTACTTCGGCCTCGTCCCCTTGGCACTCGGCCTGCTCGCGGCTTGGCGCGCCTGGCGCGGTGATGACGACGATGACGATGACGATGACGGCAGAACCGTCAGCGTGCTCGCCGTCGCAGCGGTCACCTTCGCCAATGGTGGTGACAACATCGGCGTCTACGTCCCGGTGTTCGTCACCGTGGGCACCGCCGGGATCGTGGCCTACTCGGTCGTCTTCCTGGCACTGGTCTCGGTGCTCGTCGCGGCCGCGAGGTTCGTGGCCACCCGCAAGCCCATCGCCCACGTCCTGGAACGCTGGGAGAACGTCCTCTTCCCACTCGTGCTCATCGGCCTGGGTGTGGTGATCCTCGTTGAGGGTGGGGCATTCGGCCTGTGACCCGTTCCGGACGCGTTCCGATGTTCAGGCCGGACAGTCTTGGCTAAGTAGTTGCGCCCAGCTATCATCGCCGCATGTCGATGAAAGCCCCTGGGGGCGTTGCACCCGACGCCCCACAACTGGAGACAGCTGGCCTCTCGCCAGCAGCCTCGTTGTTCCACAGCCTGTCCGACCCCACCCGCTTGGCGATCCTGCGTCATCTGATCCTGGGGGAACACCGCGTGGTCGAGCTGACCGGACACCTGGGCCTGGCGCAGTCGACGGTCTCCAAGCACCTGGCCTGCCTGCGCGACTGCGGGCTCGTCGATTCCCGCCCGCAGGGGCGCGCGTCGATGTTCTCGCTGACCACTCGCGACGAGCTCCTGGAGCTGCTGGCGGCCGCCGAGCGGCTGCTGGCCCTCACCGGCGATGCCGTTGACCTGTGCCCCACCTACGGAGCCGAAACCCGCGAGGAGACCGAGAACCGATGAGCGCGACCACCACCCTCAGCCCCGCTGAGACCGAGCGCCTGACCAAGCGAGGACTGCGCCTGGCGCAGTTCACCGTCGTCTACAACGTCGCCGAGGGCGCCATCGCCATCACCGCCGGCATCCTCGCGGGCCTGGTGTCGCTGATCGGCTTCGGCTTCGACTCGGGCATCGAGTCCGCAGCTTCGGTGCTGGTGGGTCTGCGCCTGGCTGCGCGGCTGCGCCACGGTGAGGCCGACGAGGCGAAGGAGCGCTGGGCCCTGAAGGCCGTGGCGGTCACCTTCTTCATCCTCGCCGCCTACGTGATCGTCGAGGGCATCCGCAGCCTGGTCGGCGGAGAGAAGCCCGACACCTCGATCGTGGGCCTGGTGCTGCTGGCCGCCTCGGTGATCATCATGCCGCTGCTCGCCCGTGCCAAGCGCCGCGTCGGCGAGGCGCTTGGTGGGGACCGGCTCATCCTGGCCGATGCCGCGGAGACCAAGATCTGCGTGCTGCTGAGCATCTCCACACTCATCGGTCTTGGTCTCTACGCGCTGGTCGGCTGGACCTGGCTCGACCCCCTTGCCGGCTTCGTCATCGCCGCCTTCGCCATCCATGAGGGCATGGAGGCATGGGAAGGCGAACTCGTCGAGGATGATGACGATGACGATGACGATGACGATGACGATGACGACTGAGGGTGCATCGGCTCCCTCAGCAGCTGTGAGCGATCGGCCCAGGCGTAGCCGTCCCCGCACGGCTCGCCTGGCCATCGCGGCGGCGGCGGTGGTTCTGGCGGCGGGCGATCTGGCGTTCAAGGTCGTGGCCGAGCAAGAGCTCACCGGTGGGCGGAGCATCCACCTGGGGCTGCTCGACCTTCGTCTGGGCTACAACTCCGGCGCTGCCTTCAGCGTCGGCTCCGGCCTGCCCAGCTGGGTGGTCATCGCGGTGACCGGCATCATCACCGCCGGGGTGGCGGTCTTCGCCTGGCGGGCCGCCGCTGACGCGTCACGGCCGATGCTGGCCGGGCTCTCTGCGGTTCTTGCCGGTGCTGTGGGCAACCTGGTCGATCGAGCCGGCGACGGAGTGGTGACCGACTACCTCCACACCGGGTGGTGGCCGACGTTCAACCTCGCCGACGTCTTCATCACCCTCGGTGCAGTCACCGTGGCCATCGCCGTCCTGCGTCACGAACCTGCCCGGGACTCAGAAGCGTAGGGAGCCTGGGGGCACCGCGCTCTCCGGTGCAGCCACTCCACCCGTCCTTGAGCCCGGTGCTGCGAGTGCTTCACCTGCTGTTCGATGTCCGTCGTGCCCGGTCAAGACCCCTGTCGACCGCGGGGAGGGCTCCAGCGCATCGGCCAAGCCTCAGATGACCGACGAGCCGAGCCCGGTAGCTGCAAGCCAGGACCGGAGCCAGACCATCACGGCGTCCCACCAGCCAGTGACAAGCAGCAGCCCGAGCATGACCAGCAGCACGCCACCGATGCGCATGACGATCTGCGCGCGGCGGCGAGCCAGGGCCGAGAAGCCCAGTGCGCGGCGGGCGCCCAACGCTACGAGCAGGAAGGGCACGCCGAGGCCGAGGCAGTAGGCCAGGCCCAGGACTGCCCCGCGGGCGGCGGAGGCCTCGGTGTAGGCCAAGGCGTTGACCGCCGACAGTGTCGGGCCCAGACACGGCGTCCAGCCGAGACCGAACACCACTCCCAGCACCGGTGCGCCGGCGAGCCCAGCCGGTGGCCGACGGTGGATACGCGCCTCGCGCTGCAACCATGGCAGCAACCCCAAGAAGGCCAGGCCCATCACGATGGTGACCACGCCCATCACGCGCGTCAGCCATGGTGCCCACTCCAACAGCAGCCGCCCGAGGCCACCGAAGAGGGCACCGAAGGACACGAAGACCACGCTGAAACCGGCCACGAACAGCAGGGCACCGGTGATCACCCGGCGCCGATCGCCTTGTCCCACCGGTCGGGCAGAAGTAGCGAGGGCGCCCGCCGCCGTCGACAGCGGAGCGACCGTCGTCGACGGACTGCTTTTCACGTCGGTGGTGGCGGAGGCTCCGGTGAGGCCTGCGACGTAGCCGAGGTACCCGGGCACCAGGGGCAGGACGCACGGGGAGGCGAAGCTGATCAGCCCCACCAGGGCTGACACCGCGACGGCGAGCAGGAGGGAGCCGTCCGTGACGATGCTGGCGAACGTCGTCCCCAGGTCGCCCACCGTCAGCCGTCCTCGGCCAGGAGTTGGTCAAGGGCAGCGCGCAGCTCTTCCTGGGAGATTGCCGCGATGTAGGTGCCCGCGACCCGACCGCTGCGGTCCAGCAGGATCGTCGTGGGCACGACATTGGTGGGGAAACCCCGGAAAGCCAGCGCGACCTCGCCCCGAGGATCGAACAGGGAGGGGTAGGTAGCTCCAACGTCGTCGACGAAGGACTGGGCCAGTTGACGCTGGTCCTTCACATCGACGCCGAGGAAGTGCACGCCGGCGTCGGCGACGTCGGTGTAGACGAGCTGGAACTCAGGGATCTCGATCCGACAAGGCGCACACCATGATCCCCAGAAGTTGATCACCACGACGTCTCCAGCCAGCGATGCCGAGTCGAAGGCCGCGCCGTCGAGGTACTCGCTGGTGAAGGACGGTGCAGCTCGACGGGCCGCGGTGGGGATCAACTGGCCGGGGGGTGTGGCCTCGGTGAAGTCGAACTCGCGGGACTCACCGTCACCGGTGTCGGTCGCAGAGCTACTGGAGCAGCCGAGCAGCGCGGCCGAGACGGTGACCACGCCGGCAGCCAGGAGGTTTCGCCGGGTCAATGTTCCAGCTGCCATGGGGACGCTCCTGTACCTACACCGAGCCGCCCTGACAGCGGCACCTGCAACGCCAGCTAGCTGGCCTGGGGTCCACGCTAACATCGCTTGAAATCGATGAAAGCGCGGAGATGGCAGACTCAGTGCACCGGCAGCAGCGGTCGACCAAACAGGGCGCTTCAGCGGCGCAGAGCGGCGATGGGCGTGTGTCCCTGAGAAGGAACTCCATGCGCAGGCTCTCCATCGCCTCCCCTCACCCATGCAGGCCGACCCGCCTGGCCTTGAGGGGAGCGCTGTGACCGACCTGCGGACTCATACGGCACGGCCGGTGGCCGGCGTCTCCCGCGGCTCCGTGCTGAGCCGGTTCAGACGGTGGATGCTGCGCCGCTGGCGCTGGCTGACGAGCATGCGCACAGCGGTGATGCTGCTGTTTCTCCTGGCCCTGGCCGCTGTGCCCGGCTCTCTGTTTCCCCAGCGCTCACTCAGCCCGAGTTCGGTGGCTCAGTTCTTCCGAGACAACCCCACGCTGGCCCCGGTCCTCGACAAGCTGAGCATGTTCGAGGTCTTCTCCAGCCCCTGGTTCGCCGCGGTCTACCTGCTGCTGTTCATCTCCTTGATCGGATGCCTGGTGCCGCGCTGCAGGGAGCACCTGCGGGCTGCGCGAGCCGATCCCCCACCCGTACCGCGGCATCTCCACCGTCTGCCTGTTCACAGCACCGATCAGGTGGCGTTACCTGCCTCCACCATCGCCGCCCGAGTCGAGTCCGACCTGCGATCGGCGCGGTTCCGCGTAGCCCGTCGCAGCACCGACACCGGATGGGAAATTTCGGCTGAGCGTGGCCGGATCAAGGAGACCGGCAACCTCGTCTTCCACCTCTCCCTCCTGGCCCTGCTGGTCTCCTTGGCCGGCGGGAAGATGTGGGGATACGAAGGCAGCATCCTGGTCACCGAGGGCGATGGCTTCTGCAACTCCTTCCAGCAGTACGACCAGTACACCGCCGGGCCACTGGTCGATGAGGGCACTCTCTCGCCGCTGTGCTTCGACCTGGTGGACTTCCGTGCCACCTACGAGCTCGATGGGACGCCGGCCTCCTTCACCGCCGACGTCGGTGTGCAGGCCGAACCAGGAGCCCCCACAGCGCAGACGACGATCGGGGTCAACGACCCCTTCCGCTCCGACGGTGACCGGCTGTACGTCACCGGGCACGGCTTCACCCCACTGTTTACGGTGACGATGCCCGACGGGCAGGTCTTCGCTGAGATCTCCGCGCCGTTCCTGCCCCGAGACAGCGCCACCTTCGCCAGTGAGGGCGTGGTGAAGCTCCCCGACGCCGGCGGCGGTCCCGGTGATGACTTCGCGCTCCAGGGCTTCTTCGCACCCACCGGCGTCATCCAGGGCGGTGTCCTCAGTTCGGTCGACGCGCGACCACTGGCCCCGCAGGTGGCCATCATCGGCTACCGGGGCTACCTGGGCCTGGACAGTGGAAGGCCCCAGCCGGTTTTCAGCCTGCCGCAGCGGCAGATCGACTCGGGTGTGCTGAACGCGATCGGTGAGGCGAACCTCGTCATCGGACAGAGCGCAACGCTCGACGACGGCACCATCGTGCGCTTCGACGGGTTCCGCGAGTTCGCAGCCCTACAGGTCTCCTACGATCCCGGTCAGGTCGCCGTCCTCGTCAGCTCCATCACCATGCTCCTCGGGCTCCTCGCCACGCTGATGGTCCGCCGAGAACGGATCTTCGCCCGCATCACCGGCACCGCAACAGACGACTCCGGGGACGGCCGCTCGACCACCCTGTCCCTGGCGGGGCTGGCGCGAGGTGGAGGCGAAGAAGTGCACGACCGGGTTCACCGACTCGCCGCCAACCTGCTCGACGGTCCCCCGCCGAGCCAGCACCGGGCTGGGCCGTGAGGTCTCACCAGCCCACCGCTGGTAGTCCGCCCCGACCCAGTGCAGGCCGTTGCGCGCTCCTCCACCACCAACCGCTCCACCCCTCCGCTGCCGACGTGACGGTGGCTGCCGAGTCGAGCTACCCATGACCCAGGCGGAAGCCCACGACGACCTTGCCTCCGGGCACGGGAGCTCAACGCCGGACGCCGCTGCACGTCATCGGTGGACGCCCGGCTGGGGACGCCTCCTCGCCGGCGTTCTCGCCGGGCTGCTCCTGGCAGGCAGCATGCCTCCAAGATCGGCCTGGGTCCTGGCGCCGGCCGGGGCCGCTGTCCTGGGTTGGGCGCTGATGGGCCTGAAGTGGCGCCAGCGTCTGGCGCTCGGTGTGCTGGCCGGAACCGGCTTCTTCGCGGCGACCTTGTCCTGGCTGACCGACTTCCACCCGGTCGGCTTCGCGGCTGTCCTCCTGATCGAAGTTGCCCTCTTCGCCGGCGCGATGCTGCTGGTCGATCCCGCTCGCGGCCGCTGGTGGACGCTCCCCGTGGTGTTGGTCGCCCTCGAGGCCGTGCGCGCCCGGTTCCCATTCGGCGGCTTCCCCATCCCGGGGTTGGCCCTCGGGCAGCTCGACGGCCCCTTCGCCGCAGCCGCACCCCTGGGCGGCTCTCTCCTCGTCGTCGGACTGGCGACAGGCGCTGGGGCAGCCGCGACTGGGCTGGCGGTAGCTCGCCGCCGGGCCCAGACCATGGTGATCGTCGCGGCCTTGGCTGCAGTGAGCGCCGCTGGCCTGGCCTTGGCCGCGCCCGGCGACGCATCGGCTGGCCAGCTCCGCGCTGCACTGGTGCAGGGCGGCGGCCCGCGCGGGATACCTGCCGTGGAGGCAGACGAGCAAGCGGTGACAGAGCGGCTGTTCGACATCAGCGAGGACCTGCCGGCTGAGCTCGACCTGGTGCTGTGGCCCGAGAGCAGCATCCTCGTGACCGGACCGGTAGCCGACACCGCGGAGGCCGACCGCATCGCAGCACTGGCGCGCCGCACCGGTGCCACCGTCGTCGCCGGAGTGACCGAATCCAGTGAGGAGGCCTTCCGCAACGCCGCGATCGCCTGGGCGCCCGACGGGGCCCTGGTGGCCCGCTACGAGAAGGTCCACCGCGTCCCCTTTGGGGAGTACATCCCGGCCCGGAGCTTGTTCGAACGGCTCTCCGACACCACCGCCTTGGTGCCCCGGGACGCCATTGCAGGTCGCGGCCCGGGACTACTGGAGACGCCCGCGGGTCCGCTGGGCGTGGTCATCTCCTACGAAGTCTTCTTCTCCGACCGCCCGCGGGCCGCCGTGACCGCCGGAGGGCAGATCCTGCTCGTGCCGACCAACGCCGCCTCCTACACCACCGAAGAGGTGCCGGCTACCGAGGTAGCTGCAGCCCGGATGCGGGCTCGAGAGATGGACCGGGCCGTTCTGCAGGCTGCACCCACCGGGTACACCGCCATCGTTCTGCCCGATGGACGCGTGGCTGCACAGGGCGAGCTCGGCACGCCCGAACTTCTCATCGCCACGGTTCCCCTTCGGTCCGGCCTCACCCCCTACGCCCGGACCGGTGACGTCCCGGTTCTGCTGGCTACCGCTCTGCTTCTCGTCCTCGGGCCAGCCCTGCGCCTGCTCCGCCTTAGGCACCAGGCGAGAGGTCCGGGGCTCCTACAGGTCGTGCATCGCCGAGACCCAGCCAGCTGAGGCGGCAGCTCACACAGTTGCCCACGGCTACTCAGCCCGCCCTGTGATGGTGTGGCCGCGCACGGAGCAGGCGGCCACCGGCCCGGGCTCGTCGGTGCTCTGGGCTCGTCAGTGGTCTGGGCGCGTCACGGGGACGTCGTTGTCGCACCCCGCCGCTAGCGTCGGTGGCGTGACCCTCGTGCCGCTGTCCGCCGCCATCTCGGCGCCGGTGCCCGCGGTCCGCCCCGTCCCCCTGGACCGTCTCCCCGGCTCCGCCGATGACGACCCGTTCCTGCGCCTGGCCGCCGGCTGGCTGGTGGGCCACCCCGCCAAGACCGCCACCGCCTACCGGCGCGACCTCGAGGCGTGGGCGACGTGGTGTGCCCGGCTCGGCGTCCATCCCCTCGCCGCCGAGCGGCACCACGTCGACCTGTGGGTCCGGCACCTGACCGCCGAGCCCCAGCCCCGCACCGGACGCCCGGCGTCCCCGGCGACCGTGGCGCGCAAGCTCTCGGCGCTGTCGGGCTTTTACGACTACGGGGTCCACGACGCCGGAGTCCTCACCCACTCACCCGTGGCCTCCGTCCGCCACCCCAGGGTCTCCGATGACTCTTAGGCCATCGGCCTGACCGCTGATGAGCTGCGCCGGCTCCTCGCGGCCGCGGCCGCACACTCCCCGCGCTCGGCTGCCCTGGTCACGCCGCTGGCCTTCTGCGGGCTGCGCATCTCCGAAACCCTGGGCGCCGACCTTCGCGACTACGGCCACGACCACGGCCACCGGGTGCTGAAGGTGACCCGCAAGGGCGGCAAAACCGCGCGCGTGCAGCTGGCTCCCCCGGTGGTGCGCGCGCTTGAGGCCTACCTGGGGGACCGGACCAGTGTCCCGATCTTCATCGCCGGCGCTGATGGGCACCGCTACGGCTACCAGATGGCCTACGAGCAGCTGAAGCGGCTGTGCCGTACCGCCGGGCTCCGGGCCGGCGTCACCCCGCACAGCCTGCGGCACTCCTACGCCACCGAGAGTCTGCGTCTGGGTGCTGCGCTGCAGGACGTCCAAGACGCCCTTGGGCACGCCGACCCACGCACGACCCGGCGGTATGACCGCAGTCGGCACAACCTCGACCGATCCCCCAACTACCTCCTCGCCAGCGCGCTGACCAGCACCAACGCCTAGGCGCAGGGCACCGTGGTCCCGCACCTGAAGATTTTTCAAAGAATCTTGTTCCAGTGTGAGGGATCGGTCCCGGGGGTGGACCTAAGAGGAACCAAGCAACAAGGCCTCGTTACTTGATGACTCGATCCGGAGACCGCGCATGAGCCAGTCACCCCACCGCGACGGTGGCCGCTGGGCTGCGCACGAGGACATACAACCCTCATCAGAAGACTCCGAAGACGATCATCAGACGAGCTACGCGGATCGTCTCCTCGCCGCTGATCGTGAGCCCGACGATGACCGCCTCGATCGGATGCTCGGTGACGCCGACTTGTTGCTGGACCTCCAGCTCAACGCCTACGCGCCCAAGGTGTGGAACCCCGTCGCTGAGGAGTTCGCCCGCTACGGCCTGGGCGTCTTCCGTAAGTGGATCCGTCAGGGCTTCGTCTTCGGCATCGTCACCAAGGCCACCGGCTTCGGCTTCCGTAACTTGCCCGATGGGCGGATCACCGACCCCGTTGAGGTCGAAGACCTCGCCTCCATGACTGTCGTCTACGCCTTGGATGACTTCCTGGAGAAGGTGCTCAAGCAGAACAAGTGGGACCCCACCCGGGGTGCCAGCCTCAAGACCTACTTCATCGGGCAGTGCAAGTGGCAGTTCCCCAACGTCTATAAGGAGTGGGCCCGGCTGCAGCGCCGCACACCGACGGGCGAGTCCCTGGACTACCTCGTCGATAACAACGTCCTGGCCCCTGCCCACGACAACGTCGCGGCCACCTTCGACCGGGACGCCGAGATCCGCGAAGTGCTGAGCGCAGTCGACAGCGCCCAAGCCCAGTCCGCCCTCGTCTACCAGGCCGAGGGCTACAGCTACATAGAGATCGCCGAGATGACCGGCCTGAAGGACGCCAAGGCCGTGGAGAACCTCATCGGCCGCTGGAAGCGGCGCCTGGCCAACGAAAGGAAGAGCGCATGACCCCTCCCCGCCACCGTGGGGCACCCATCGGGGAGCTCATCGAAGCCTCCTCCTTAGGCACTCCCAAAGCTCGCGAGGTGCGCTTTACCGTTAAGCCCGCCACGGCGGCGTCGCTGGTGGCTCGCTCAACAGCTCGAGGCCAGCTACGCAACCAGGCCAAGAAGAAGCCCAAGGCCTGAGGGATCGGCACCGGTCACGGACCTATGAGCCAGTAGGCGAATCCAACCAGGAGTCGTCCTGCACCCAGGAGGCACCCACCATGGCCCGAGGCCACCACCGGTCCGCGATCAGCGGCCACTACCTCTCCAACGCGGCTGCGGCCCGCCACCCGCGGACCAGCGTCACCGAGACCGGTGGCAACAGCAGCTCCGGCACGCACCACCGCTCGGCGATCAGCGGCCGCTACATCTCCAACGCCGCTGCGGCCCGCCACCCCAACACCAGCGTGACCGAGCAGGGCTGATCTTCACCCTGACCAGCCGCTGGTGAACGCACAGGGCCCCCCGCACACCACTTGCGGGGGGCCCTGTGCGTCGCTTTCTACCAGCCCTCCACGAGTCGGCAGCCCGCCGAGCGGTGTCCATCAGCTCAACTGCAGCAGGCGTCGGCACCCTCGGGGGTCAACGCGGCGAGCGTTGCCAGCGTCTTGACGGGGCTGCCCCGGACCCGTTGGGAGTCAGGGCGTCAAGGCTGTTGAGCGCGTGCGCCGTTGCTCCTGCTGTCTGCGCCAGCCGTAGCGGGTGAGGCCCTTGGGCTTGAACATCGACAGAGCTGTCACGACCAGCAGCACGATCGATCCACCGATGGAGTGGGGCAGTGTCCCGCTGAGCTGCCGCGGGTCGTTCACCGTGACCGCGGTGTCCGCGAGCGCCTGGATCGTTTGCATCTCCAGCAGCAGGACGGCCGTTGCCACAAGAGTCAGCAGCAGCTTGGCCAGCACCCAGTAGTGCCGGAGCACACCCCAGGGGCTGTTCCACGCGGTGAGAAGTCCGACCACCACGGTGGCGATGGCGAGAGGAACGATGGCCGTGGAGATCGTCACGTCCATCGCCAGATAGGCCCCTCGCACCAGTTGGACGTCCTGGCTGGTGGCCGCGGTGACGTCGAGGCCGACGTAGGCGAGGACGGCTCCCAGCCAGCCGACCGAGGTCGCCACGTGCGCGAACAGCAGGGTCTTGCGGGCTCGGGGGCCGACGGTCACGGCAGCGAGCTGGTGGCGAGCAGCTGAGCCACCGGCTGCCCCGCCGATGCAGGCGCCGAGGACATGTGCCGCCCAGGGCCGTGCTCACCGCCGACACCGGCGATCTTGAGGATCACGAACAGCGCCACCAGGACACCGATGACGACGATCGTCGCCTTCACCCACCGGGGCATCCCGGGTGGACGCTCACTGCGGTCGTCCGTTGCGGCTTCCGACTGCTCCGACATGCCGTCTCCTTGCGGGCCCGCCGCACCAGCTACTCCAGCACGGTTTGAAGACACTATGTCTCATAGTAGATCAGGTTGTCACGCAGACGTCATTGTGTAACCTTGAGAGGTGCCGAAGCTCTGGAGCGACACGATCGATGCCCACCGGCGCACCGTCGATGACGCGATCCTCGAGGCGACGTGGGCGCTGGTCACCGAGCGGGGCCTGCTTGCGGTGACCATGTCGGGGATCGCGGAGAAGACCGGAATCGGGCGGGCCACGCTCTACAAGCACTTCCCGGATGTTGAGTCGATCCTGCTGGCGCACCACCAGCGGCACGTGGCGGCCCATCTGGATCAGTTGGGTGCTCTGCGTGACCAGGTGAGTGATCCGATGGACCGCGTGCGAGCTGTTCTGCAGGCGTACGCGCTGATCTGCCACCACCGACGGGCCCATGGGACTGATGAGTTGTCCGCGCTGGTGCACCGGGGCGAGGGGGTGGCGCGCGCCGAGGAAGGGCTCCTGCGGTTGTTCGAGGAGGTGCTGGCTGCTGCAGCTGCAGCGGGGCTCCTTCGGGTTGATGCAGCACCTGGGGAGCTGGCGCACTACTGCCTGCATGCGCTGAGCGCGGCCGGCAGCCTGTCGTCCCAGGCGGCTGTTCGACGGTTGGTCGCCGTGACTCTCACCGGGCTGGCGCTGCCCCTGCGCGGCGATGACAGCTGACCAGCAGCCGCGTCACCGCGGCGGGCGATTGGGGTTGCCCCCGGTGTAGGGGCAGCCGTCGCAGCGGGGTGTGGAGCGGCAGCACTTGTCATCAGGGTCCGCGGCCGAGAGCTCGTCCTCGGCCAGGTTAGTAGGGCGGTCGCTCACGGTGGCCTTCTCGTTCAAGTATGACGGTCATGTCGGCGGCGACGGTCACAGCCGGCCGGCCGGGACGTCGGCTGGCTGCCCGGTCGGAGCTGGGGCGGAGGCGGCGGCGGGTAGCCGCAGGCGCTTGAGCAGCAGGGCGTTGACCGCGACGATGAAGCTGGATCCGGACATGGACAGCGCGGCGATCTCCGGTCGCAGGACCAGGCCGAAGGCCGGCTCGAACACTCCGGCTGCGATCGGGAGCGCGATGGCGTTGTAGCCGATCGCCCAGCCGAGGTTCTGGCGCATCTTCCGTCGGGTGCCGCGGCCGATCTGCAGTGCCGTGGGGACGTCCAGCGGGTCCGAGCGGATGAGGACGACGTCGGCGGTCTCGATGGCGACGTCGGTGCCGGCGCCGATGGCGATGCCCAGGTCGGCTTGGGCGAGGGCGGGGGCGTCGTTGACGCCGTCGCCGACCATGGCGACCCGCTTGCCGGCGCGCTGCAGCTCGGTGATCTTGGCGGCTTTGTCGCCGGGGAGGACGTCGGCGATGACGCTGGTGATGCCGAGTTGCTCGGCGATGCGGCGGGCGGTGGCTTCGTTGTCACCGCTGAGCATCACGACGTCGACGCCGAGGTCACGCAGTGCGGCGACCGCGGCGGGTGAGGTCTCTCGCGGGGCGTCGGCGAGGGCGATAACACCGGCCGGCTGACCGTCGACGGCGATGAGGACGGCGGTCCGCCCGCTGTCGGCGAGCTGATCCCGCCGGCGGCCCAGCTCCTCGAGCTCGATGCCTTCATCGGCCATGAGGCGCGCGTTGCCGACCAGGATGCGTCGCCCGTTGACCTGGGCGCTGGCCCCGTGACCGGGGACGTTGCGGAAGCCCTGGGCGGTGAGGACGGGCAGTCCGCGGCTGTCGGCGTGCTGGACGACGGCGGCGGCAAGAGGGTGTTCGGACTCCCGCTCGACGGCGGCGGTGAGGGCCAGCAGATCGTCCTCGGTCATGCCGTCGGTGGCCACGTCGGTGACCTCGGGCTTGCCCGTGGTGAGGGTGCCGGTCTTGTCCATCACGACGGTGTCGATGCGGGCCGAGGCCTCCAGCGCGGTGGCGTTCTTGAACAGCACGCCGCGTTGGGCGCCCGGGCCGGTGCCGACCATGATCGCGGTCGGGGTGGCCAGGCCCAGGGCGTCGGGGCAGGTGACCACGACGACGGTGATGGCGAAGAGCATGGCGGTGGCGACGGTGGCACCGGCTGCTAGCCAGACGGCGAGGGTCCCGGCTCCTCCGATCAGCGCGACGAACACGAGCCAGAAGGCGACCCGGTCGGCCAGCCGCTGCCCGGGGGCCTTGAAGTTCCGGGCTTCCTGCACCAGGGCCACGATCTGGGCCCGGGCGGTGTCGGCGCCGACCTTGGTGGCCCGCATGCGCAGGGTGCCGGTCGTGCTCGCCCAGGCGCTGCGCCGTCCTTAGACCCTGGCCGGCGGGTGCGTGTCTTCTCCCGGTTCGTGGAGTGCCGCGGTGTCGCCGGTACAGCCCTGGCTCCACGGCTGCGGACGGTTGGGGTTTCCGCCGGTGTAGGGGCAGCCGTCGCAACGGGGAGTGGAGCGGCAGCACTTGTCGTCTGGCTCGGCGCGAGGCTGCTCGGCGTGGGTTTGGTCGGTGGAGCCTGTGGTCACGAGCGTTCTCATCTAGGTAGGGCAACGGTCAACCAGACACTCGAGCCGATGCCCAGGAGCACTGACATGACCGCGGCGATGTACACAGTCGTCATGGGTCCGCGGAGGACCTGCTGGTCGACCGCGATCCCACCGCCATTGGGTGCGGACTGCGGATCGGGGCGGACTGGGTCGGGCTGAACAGCTGCGGCAATCCAGCGCAGGTAGTAGAAGAGACTGGCGACGGTGTTGATCGCTGCGATGACGACCAGCCATGCCAGGCCGCCGTCCCAGGCGGCGGAGAAGACCGCCAGCTTGCCGACGAAGACCGCGGTCGGAGGTGTTCCGACCAGGCCGAGGAGGCAGACGACCAGGCCGGCGACGAGCCATCTTTGGCCACGTATGGTGGTTGCCCAGTCGGCGAGGGTACGGGCTTGTGATGCCGCTGCTGCGGCGGCGAAGGCACCGACGTTGGTGACCGCATAGCCGGCGAGGTACGTGGCGAGGGCAGGTACGCCCAGGTCGGAGCGGGCGGCGACTGCGACCACCATGAACAGGTAGCCGACCTGGCTGATGGAGGAGTAGGCGAGTAGCCGGAGGACCTCGGTCTGGTTGAAGGCCGCGAGGTTTCCCAGGGTCATGCTGGCCACGGCGATGACCGCAACCAGCAGGGTCACGTTCAGGGTGGACGTGGCGAACGGCTCGGCCACGAGGCGGAAGGCGGCAGCGACCGCGCCGATCTTGGGGATCGTGGTGATGTAGGCGGCCATGGCCGGGGTGGTGCCTGCCGTGACGTCAGGTAACCAGAAGTGCATGGGGACCGCACCGGCCTTGAAGCCCACGCCCGCGAGGACACCCAGGACCCCGACGGCAACGAGCGGTGCCGGCGCTGTGGGCAGCGCCTCGGCCACGTCCGGGTAGCTGGTGGCTCCGGTGGCCAACACGAGGCTTGCGATCCCTACGAGCATGAGGACGCCGACGAGGGCGCCCATCAGGTAGTACTTCAGGGCCGCTTCGGTCCCGCGGGCGTCTTTGGTGAACCCGGCGAGGGCGTAGAGCGGAACGCTGGCAAGCAGGTAGGCGGCAACGAGCAGCAGCAGGTCACCGCCGGCGGCCAGCGCGATGGCCCCCAAGCCGCCGAGGAGCATGAGGACGTAGGCCTCGGTCTCCCGTGGGTGCCCGCTCAGGCTGGGGGATGCCAGTGCGGCGATGCCAGCGACCGTGAGGGCGACGAGCAGGCGGACGACGCCGGTGGTGCCGTCGATGACCCAGGCATCGTCGAAGACCCGCTCGGTGGGCCCTCCCAGCGAGGGAACAGTGGCGATCGCGCTGCCCAGGCAGGCGATGATCACCACCAGCCGAACGCGCCACTGCCGATCCTGTGGCGTCCACAGGCCGAGCAGAAGGGCACCGACCGCACCGAAGAGCAGGATCATCTCCGGCAGCAGCTGCAGCGCCTCCTGCCCTTCCGAGCTCATGCCATTCACCGGGACACCAGATCGGTCACCATGACCGCGGCGGGCTCGATGACGTCGAGCAGCAGGCGCGGGAAGAGTCCGAGCAGCACCGCGAGGATCAGCAGCGGGGCGATTGCCAGGACCTCCCTGGCCGTGACGTCGGTCATCTGCTGGTCGCGGCGCGGCCGGGCCAGTGTGGCCGTCGCCCCGCCGGCGACCGCGTCGGCCGGCTCGGTGAGGTCGGTGTCGGTGTCGGTGCGGTCATCGGGGACGACCGTCGTCCCGGTCAGCAGCCGCTGCAGCGTGTTGAGGAAGAGCCCTGCGGTGATCAGGATGCCCAGGACAGCTGTGATGGTCGCGACCGGGGCGGCCTGCAGGGCGCCGGTGAAGACCTGGAACTCGGCGATGAAGCTGGCGAACCCGGGCAGCCCCAGGGAGCCGAAGGCCGCCACGGCGAGCAGCGCGGCGAACACCGGCGCCGGGCGGGCCAGGCCGCCCCACTCGTTGAAGGCGTAGGAGCGCCCACGGGACCACAGGATCCCGGCGAGCAGGAAGAGCGCGCCGGTGAGCAGGCCGTGGGACACCATCTGGTAGACCGCGCCGACGGTGGCGACCGCTCGCGCTTGGGGGTCGGCGTCTGCTGCCAGCCCTGCGGCCCCCAGCCCCAGCAGCACATAACCCATGTGGTTCACCGACGTGTAGGCGATCATCCGCTTCACGTCCTTCTGCGCCAGGGCAGCCAGTGCACCCCACAGCACGCTGATGACGCCGATGACGACCGGGACCATCGCCCAGCGCTGCCAGGCGTCGGGAAGGATCGGCATGGCGATGCGGATGAACCCGTAGGTGCCGAGCTTGAGCAGCACCCCGGCGAGGATGGCCGATCCTGCGGCGGGCGCATCGGTGTGTGCATCGGGCAGCCAGGTGTGGAAGGGGAAGACCGGGGTCTTGATGCCCAGTCCGATTCCGATCGCCAGCAGCACCAGCCCCCCGGCCACGGGAGAATCCGTCAACGGCGGGTTCTGCGCTAGGGCGACCATGTCGAAGGTCCTGGTCTCCCCGCCGAGGAAGAGCCCAATGAAGCCGATGAGCAGGGCCAGTGATCCGATGAACGTGTAGATGAAGAACTTCAGGGCGCTGCGCCGGGCGTTGCCGTGACCCCAGCCGGCGATCACGAAGTACATCGCCACGATCGTCAGATCGAAGAAGACGAAGAAGAGGATCAGGTCCAGCGCCGCGAATGCCCCGACGCAGGCGGTTTCCAGGAACAGAAATGCGGCGGCGTGCATCCGGGGCCGGTCGGATTGGCGTAGCGACCAGATGGCGCAGGCGAGGAACAGGACCGCGGTCAGCCCCAGCAGCGGCAGCGACAGCCCGTCGACGCCCACGTGGTATCCGGCATCGACGGTGGGGATCCACTGCACGTCGACCTCGTAGCCCAGCCCGCCGGTCACCCCGGCAGCACCCGTCCCCGGGTCGAAACGAAGCCACATCCAGGCGATGAGGACCAGCTCGGCCAGGGATGCGACCACCCATACCCAGGTTGCGGTGGAGCCGGTCAGACGTGGAACCGTGAGGAGGACCGCCGCAGCGGCCACGGGCAACAGGATCACGACGGTCAGCAGCATGCTCACCTCACCACCAGGAGTAGAACGAGCAGAAAACCCAGGCCGGCTGCGACCTGGACGTAGTACTGGTGAACCAGCCCGGTCTGGGGGCGGCGGGCGACCCCACCGGCCCACCGGAAACCTCGAGCGGTTGCCCGCACTGCGCCATCGACGATGCGTCCGTCGGCCTGGGCGACGTAGCTGGCCGCCCTTCTGACGACACGGGCGGCACCCATCACGGCGCGGTCGACGACCCGGTCGTCGACCACCGCCACGGCCCGCGCCACGGCCAGCGCCGGACGCGCCGACAACAGATGGCCCAAGCCCACCCACCGGCCCAGTGGGCTGTCCTCCAGTGACTGGACCAGTGCCGGCCGCGCGCGCAGGATCAGGAACGACGCTGCAAATGACGCCAACGCCAGCAGGCCACCCAAGAGCAGCTCGGAGAGCCCGGGCGCCGCGCCCGCGGCTCCGACGACGTCGTCGAACGCCTCGGCGACCGGCGGCCACGCCAGCACACCCAACCCCGCGGCGAACAGTGCCAGGACGAGGGCCACGACGGTCACCGCCACGGGCACCCGGCGGGTGCCCGGTTCTTCCGCATCCAGGGGTTCACCGCCGGTCGGCCGGGCGAGCAGGACCGTCAGCATCCGGGCCGCGTACACCGCGGACATGGCCGAGGCGGCGAACCCCACGACCCGCAGGATGGTTCCATCCGTCCCGGCCAGGACCTGCTCCTTGGTAGCCCACAGGGACAGCGGTGGGATGCCACCCAACGCGAGAGCGGCCACGCTGGCCGCCGCCCCGATGCCCCGGTGCCGTCGGGCGGCACCCCGCAGCCCAGCCAACTGCTTGGTGCCCAGCGAGGTGAGCCAGGCGCCGGCGGCGACGAACAGGGCCGCCTTGACCGCTGCATGAGCAACCAACTGGGCAGAACCCCCCGCGACCGCGCCGGTACCGGCAGCCAGGACGACGAAGCCGATCTGCGCGGCGGTGCTGGCGGCCAGCAGCTGCTTGAGATCCCGTTGCGCGACGGCGATCGCCCCGAGCACGAGCGCAGTCAGTGCCCCCGACCACGCCGCTGCGGCCGCGGCCCATCCGGTCGCTTCGAGCAAGGGCTGGACCCGTAGCAGCAGGTACCCGCCTGCTGCGACCATGGTCGCGGAGTGCAGCAGTGCGCTGACCGCGCTGGGGCCCTGCATGGCACCAGACAGCCATGCCGAGAACGGCAGCTGCGCGGACTTCCCCAACGCCGCGACCAGGACACCGGCCGCTGCCACGTGCTGCCAGCCACCCTCAGCTGTGGGCAGGTCACCCAGCACCAGGCCACCTGTTCCAGCCAGTGTTGCGCCGGCCGCCACGTACAGGCCCAGGTCACCCGCCCTGGTCGTCAGGAACGCGCGTGTGCCGGCGGTCAGCTTGCCCGGCTCCTGCCAGCGGTAGCCGATGAGCGCGTAGGACGTTGCGCCCATGACCTCCCAGGCGAGCAGTAATGCCGGCACGGTGGCTGCCGTCACGGTGGCGTACATGCCGGCGATGAAGAGCAGGAAGAACCCGAAGAACCTGCCTCGTGCGGCCTCCGGCGGCAGGTCGGCCGCTGCGAACCAGGTCACCAGCAGTGAGATCACGGCGACCAGCCCGACCAGGGCCGCCGACAGCCCGTCGACGTCGAACCGGAGATCGCCACCGTCGACGAGGCCCAGGAACGGCAAGGACGTCCTGGGACGGTCGGCGAGGACGATCCCTGCCCCTGCCAAGGCCACGACGGTGGTGATCACGGCCGCCGGCGCGGCCCACCGGTCACCCCTGCGGCCGGTGAGCAGCAGGGCGATGCCCACCGCGGCGGGGAGAACGATGAGTGCGATGAGCACACCGGGTCCAGCGGTCATCCCTTGAGGTCCGCTGCCATGTCGACCATGTCCACCTGGCGGGTGCGGTAGATGGCGATGGTCACGGCGAAGCCCATGGCCATCTCCACCGCCATGACCACCAGCGTCACGACGATGAGCATCTGGGCATCGGGGCGTTGGGGGGCCAGGAAGTACCAGGCCGCCCCCCCGGCCAGGAGGACGCCGTTGAGAGCCAACTCCAGACCCATCATGATCATCACGATCGACTGCTGGGACAGCGCGCCGTACAGGCCCACGCCGACCAGCCCCGCGGCGACGGTGAGGATGATCTGCAGGACCAGGTCCCCGCTCACCGGCGCAGCCCGCCTCCGACCGGGTCGTCGGGCCGGGTGGCGCGCAGATCGGCGCCGAAGCGGTCGTAGCGACCGCGGGCGGTGGCCAGGACCGTACCGGCGAGGATGGTGGCCAGCAGCGCGACGCCGATCACGAGCATGACCAGCATGTGGCTGCCCATGATCGCCTCGCCGAGCTGACGTGTGCTGTCTGCCGGCGGTTGCCCGTCACGGGTGGGCCAGTCGACCGTCCAGACCCCGATCACCAGGACGATGAAGACGACGGCCCCGGCTCCCGCTGAGCCTCGCTTGTTGTGGACCATGGACATCGGCATGAGCCCGGCCGGGTTCATCATGAACATGATCATGAAGACCGCCATGATGGCCATCTCGATCGTCATCATCAGTGCCGTCACCACGGCCAGGTACACCAGGTCGAAGACGAGCAGGATCCCGGCGACGGCCAGGAACGACCCGAGCAGCGCGAACGTCGCACGAGCCATCGAATCGACGCTGAAGACCGCGATTCCCATACCGATCGCGGTGACCCCGAGGGCCGCCACGGCCCCGATGGCCCATCCCGACAGTTCTGCCATCACCTGGCCCCCTCTCCTTCGATGCGGGTCATGCGTAGAACCCGGACAGGACGAGCACGGACACCACCAGGGTCTGCAGCAGGGTCACCGGAACGAGCACGGTCCAGGCCACCTCCACGGTCCGGTCAGGTCGCAGGACCGGCAGTCGCCGTCCGCACCAGACGAGGGCGACGATCACAGCCACCGTCTTCAGCGCGTACCAGCCGAATCCGGGCAGCCAGGGCCCTGATTGGCCTCCGAGGAACAACGCGACGGACATGGCTGCAGTGACCCCGAGGAAGACCGCCCGCCCGGCTGAGACCAGGAGCCGATCCACCCCCGACAGCTCCGAGGTCACCCCACCGGCGATGTCAGCGCCGGCCGGCGCCGCGAACGGGCCCCAGAACGCGAACGCTGACGCACTCGCCACGAACACGACGAAGGCGACCGGCATGGTCACCACGAACCAGAGGCCTGACTGAGCCGCCACGACGTCGGTGGTCCGCAGCGATCCGGCCGCTACACCGACGCCGATCAGCGAGAACATCAACGGCAGCTCATAGGCCAGCCCCTGGGCCAGGAAGCGGTAGCCACCGACCAGAGCGTGGAGGGAGTTCGGTCCCCAGCCGACCAGCCACACAGCCGCCCACAGCAACGCTTCCATGGCGTTGAACCACACGAGATCAGCGCTAGTCGACCACAGCGTTCGCTCCCCGAGGGGCACCACGGCCACGGCGAGGACGGCCGTGACCAGGACCGTGGCGCCCCCGACCCGCCACAGCAATCGATCCGGCGCCAGGGTGGTGCGCGGCTGCTCCAGGAGCAGACGCGCACTCGATCGGAGGGGTTCACCCCCGGCACGGAAGCCCCGTCCGGTGACGATGGCCCGGTCCACTGCGGCGAAAACGAGCCCGAGCAGCAGGCCGGCGGTGACCACGGCCAGGACCGCAGGCGCCAATCCCCATGCCGAGACCGATGTCGCCGGCTGGGGCAGGACCTCAGACACCCGTTGCCGCCTGCTCCGCAGGTGTGTCGGCGGAATGGAGCGCTGCAGCTGCCATGATCAGTCGGGCTGCTGCCAGTTCCTGGCCGTTCAGCGCACTGGTCAGGTCCTCCAGAGAGTCCGGAGTCACTGGCGGTCGGTTCGACGGCTGGGCGGCGTGTTCGCAGAGCCGTCGCAGCCGGGACAGGACATCCACTGGACCGGGGTGCTGCTGAGGGTGCCCAGCGGGGGCGGCCTCTTGATCGCGACCGATGCCGCGTATGGACCAGGCGAGAACCCGAGACCGGCCCACCTGCCGCCCGACCCGACGTGCCGCCACCTGGCCGCGGGCACGGACGTCTAGGTCACTTGAGCTGAGCTGCTCACGAGCCCGCCTGGCGTCCCTGGCTGCCGTCGGCCACCCCGCGACGACCAGGAACCGGGCAAGGTCGTCGAGTGCAGCCGCCTGCTGGTCAACGGCCGGTTCGGAGCTGTTTCCCCTCGGGTTGTCACCGGTCATCCAGGACAGCTGGAGGTCGGTGAGCACATCCCCTTGTAGCTGTGCGCGTAGCACCAGACCAGTCGGCCAGCCCGGAAGTACGGGCCCCAGGGCGATCGTGAGGCTGTCCAGCTGGAGTCCGTCTCGGTCGGGCGCCGTCTGCGCCATGGGCAGGCCGGCGACCGCGCCGCCGTGGTGCATGCCGTGGCCACCCATGTCGTGACCGGGGTCCTCATCGCCCATATCGCCCATATCGCCCACGTCGTTCCCGCCGTGGTGCGTGCCGTGGCCACCCATGTCGTGACCGGGGTCCTCATCGCCCATGTCGCCCATGTCGCCCATGTCGGCGCTCGGTTGGGTCTCAGCGGGCTTCGCCGCGGCCAGTGCCTGCTCCGCATCTGGTGGGCGGGGGCTCTCTGCGCCCAGCACCAGCCCAATTGCCAGAGCCGCCAGCGCCGCGTCCAGTTCGACACTGATCGTTGCCGCCGTGGAGATGGCTACGCGGTGGCGCGGCTCGGGTACTTGAGACCAGATGACCTCGATCGCGTCCGCCAGTTCGGCGGACGGTTGTCCCAAGACGATGAGGATGTCTGTCCCGGCCGGCGACGCGGCGAACTCCCACGCCCGGTCCTCGACGGCGGACTCCACGACCCACCGCAGATCACGGTGCCCGGGAGCATCGATGAGGAGGACTCGGGGATGTGCGTAGGCCCAGTTCCGGAGGGCTCTCCTCACGTCCATCGCAGGGCTCCCTCGCGCCAGGCGTAGAGGACTCCGACCAAGAGGACGGCAAGGAAGCCGAACATCTCGATGACAGCTCCAGCGCCCATCTGGGCCACGACGACGGCCCAGGGGTACATGAAGATCATCTCCATGTCGAAGGCCAGGAAGAGGATCGTGACGGTGTACCAGCGGGCGTGATAGCGCGACGCGGCGTGCTGGCTTGGCAGCACGCCAGACTCGTAGGGCAGCACGGATGCCATGGGCAGAGGACTCCGGAGCAGTTGTGCTGCGCCGTACATGGTGGCGATCAGGACGCAGGTCACCACCAAGAGGGAGAGGACGGCGAACATGACACCTCCCCGCGGGTTGTCTGAGTGCGTCCTCCGCCAGCTACGCCGGGACGCGGCACCTGCATGGCTTCGCTGGTGGGGTCCCCGGCGAGTTCTGCCCGACTCGGTTCACCTGTTCGGTGGTGGCGAATCCGATCAGTGACCATGGGGACCTCCGACAACTGCTCCGTCATCGGACGACTGCTGCACGCCAGCACCACGGTGGGCCGTGACTCCGCCATCGACGAGGGCTTTGGCCGAGCCTGAGAAGCCGCGCAGCCTCAAGCTGTTGGAGACGACGAACACCGAGGAGAAGGCCATGGCAGCGCCGGCGAGCATCGGGTTGAGCAGGCCGGCGGCGGCCAGCGGCAGGGCCGCGACGTTGTAGGCGAAAGCCCAGAACAGGTTGCCCTTGATGATCGCCAGGGTGCGGCGAGACAGCCGGATGGCGTCGGTGGTGGCCCGGAGGTCTCCGCGCACGAGCGTGAGGTCGCTGGCTTCGATGGCGACGTCGGTGCCGGTGCCCATGGACAGCCCCAGGTCAGCTTGGGCCAGGGCCGCGGCGTCGTTGACCCCGTCGCCGACCATGGCCACGACCTTGCCCCGGGACTGCAGGTCTTTGATGACGTCGACCTTGTCCTGGGGCAGGACTTCGGCGATCACCTCGTCGATGCCGACTTGGGCGGCGACGGCACGCGCGACCGTGTGGTTGTCACCGGTCAGCAGGATGGGGGTCAGGCCCAGTTGCCGGAGTTCCGCGACTGCCTGGGCCGAGGTGTCCTTGACCGCGTCGGCGACGACCAGTACCCCTCGGGCGGCCCCATCCCAGCCGACGGCCACGGCGGTGCCGCCGTTGGCCTCGGCGGCGCTCATGGCCTGCTGGAGGTCGGCGGGCAGCTGCTGGGACCAGTCGGCGAGCAGCCGGGCCCGGCCAACGATGACGGCGTGGCCTTCGACGACGCCCTGGACGCCGAGCCCTTCAGCGTTGAGGAAGCCCTCGATCGGGGGCAGTGACCCGGAGCGGTCCCGGGCCGCGGCGGCGATGGCGGCGGCGATGGGGTGCTCGGAGGCGTCCTCCAGGGCGCCGGCCAGCCGCAGCACCTGGTCGGTGTCCTCACCGGTGCCGGCGATGACATCGACCAGGGTCATCCGCCCGGTGGTGACGGTGCCGGTCTTGTCCAGCACGACGGTGTCGACCTTGCGGGTGGACTCCAGGACCTCGGGTCCCTTGATCAGGATGCCCAGCTGAGCGCCGCGGCCGGTGCCGACCATGAGGGCGGTCGGCGTGGCCAGTCCCAGGGCGCAGGGGCAGGCGATGATCAGCACGGCGACGGCGGCGGTGAAGGCGACGGCGAGGCCGGCTCCGGTACCGATCCAAAAGCCGAGGGTGGCCACGGCCAGGGCGATGACCACGGGCACGAAGATTCCCGAGACGCGGTCGGCCAGTCGCTGGACCTCGGCCTTGCCGTTTTGCGCGTCCTCCACCAGGCGCGCCATCTGGGCCAGCTGGGTGTCGGTACCGACCCGGGTGGCGCGGACGACGATCCGGCCGCCGGCGTTGACCGTCGCCCCGACGACGGCGTCACCGGGGCCGACTTCGACGGGCACGGACTCACCGGTGAGCATCGAGGCGTCGACGGCCGAGGAGCCGTCGGTGATGACGCCGTCGGTGGCGATCTTCTCCCCGGGGCGCACGACGAACAGGTCGCCGGTGCCGAGCAGGTCGGCGCTGATCCGTTCCTCGCGGTCCCCGCGCAGCACCGAGACCTCCTTGGCGCCCAGCTCGAGCAGGGCGCGCAGCGCGGCGCCGGCACGGCGCTTGGAGCGGGCCTCGAAGTAGCGGCCGGCGAGGATGAAGGTGGTGACCCCGGCGGCTGCCTCGAGGTAGATGTTCCCGCTGCCGTCGGTGCGGCTGATGGTGAACTCGAACGGGTGCGTCATCCCCGGGATGCCGGCGGTGCCCCAGAACAGGGCGTACAGCGACCAGCCCAGCGCGGCCAGCGTGCCCATGGACACGAGGGTGTCCATGGTGGAGGTGCCGTGACGCAGGTTCATCCAGGCCGACTTGTGGAAGGGCCAGGCTCCCCAGACGACGACGGGGACGGCGAGGGTCAGGGACAGCCACTGCCAGTTGGTGAACTGCAGCGCCGGGATCATGGCCATGGCCACGACGGGGACGGTGAGCGCGGCGGAGATCAGCAGGCGCTGCCGCAGGGAACGCACCGGGTCGGCCTCTACCGACTCGGTGGGGGTGTCTGTGCTGGCTTGGGGCGGTGCGGGGAGCTTGGCGGTGTACCCGGCCTGCTCGACTGTGGCGACAAGCACCTCGGGAGTGACCCCGGTGTAGCTGACCTTGGCCTTCTCGGTGGCGTAGTTGACCGTCGCGGTGACGCCGTCGAGCTTGTTGAGCTTCTTCTCGATCCGCATGGCGCACGAGGCGCATGTCATGCCGCCGATGGTGAGTTCGACCTGCTCACCACCGGCCGCTGTGGCCGTGGCCGTCTTGTTCGTCGCGGAGCTCACTGGTTTTCCTCTCGAGGGTCACCGGACTTGCCGGTCGGGCAGCACCTGGTGGGGCGCCGCCCGACGGCCATGCCGTCGCAGGGGCCGATCTGGTCAGCTGCCGGCGTCCGTGCCGGTGTCCATGCCCGTGTGGCTGATGTGGGTCTGCGCAGGGGGGGTGGGCTGGTCACCGGCCGGCCTGAGGGGTCCCACGGCGCTGCCGATGGCAACAGCGGCAGCGAAGACGGCGATGAGACCTGCCAGGTAGCTGCTGACCTTGATCGGGGTGTTCACATCAAGACCCTGACGCCGGCGATGGGTGGTCTGGGCTCTCAGCTGCAGCCGCAGCCGCAGCCGGCCGCCTGGCCGACCGGCACGATCGCGAGGTTGGCCGGTGCGGCCACCTGGTAGCCGGCCTCTTCCACGGCAGCCTGGATGACGGAGTCCTCGACCGCGGTGTCGCTCGTGACGGTGAGGCCACCACTGGCCAGGTTGACGTCGACGCCGGTGACGCCGGGGACCTGGCTGATCTCTTCGGTCACCGAGTTGACGCAGTGGCCGCAGGTCATGCCGACGACGGTGTAGGTGGACGTTGTCATGTGACTTCTCCTGGGGTTGTTGCTCTGGGCGGGGTGTGTGCGGCCTGCCTGGACGCCGAGTGGTGCCGGCGCCTGGTTGATGTCAGGAGCGGACGAGCCGGGCGATCGCCTCGGACGCTTCCTGGATCTTGATCTCTGCCTCGCGCCCGCCTTCGGCGGCAGCCCGGACGACGCAGTGGCTTAGGTGCTCATCGAGCAGTCCCAGCGCCACCGACTGCAGCGCCTTAGTCATCGCCGATACCTGAGTGAGGATGTCGATGCAGTACTTCTGGTCCTCGACCATGCGCTGCAGACCTCGGGCCTGGCCCTCGATTCGGCGCAGCCGCTTGAGGTAGTCGTCTTTGCTGCTGATGTAGCCGTGCTGGCCGTGTGACGCCTCGGTCACCGTCTGACTCCCTGGTCTCGGCGTGAGAACCTTGTCGATTCCCAGATACCGTACCCCCCTAGGGTATCTCTAACAAGCGCCTGACAGACACCAGAACTGGCCGGCGGGGCTGACACTATCCCGCTTAGTAGTTCGCGGTCCGGGTACGAGCGCGGTGATGTCGGGCGGAGGAAGCACCGCCCGCACCACTCATCGAGGAGACACCGTGACCGTTGCCGGACAGATGCTGGAGACCTACCCCAAGGACCTGGGCGGGCTGGACCATCAGAAGCTGCAGGAGTGCATAGAGGCGTGCTTCGAGTGCGCCCAGGCGTGCACCGCGTGCGCGGATGCGTGCCTGAGCGAGGACATGGTCGCCGAGCTCACCAAGTGCATCCGGACCAACGCCGACTGCGCCGACGTCTGCGACACCACCGGCCGGGTGCTGTCCCGCCACACCGGCTACGACGCCAACCTCACTCGGGCGGTGCTGGAGGCCTGCGCCGCGGCGTGCAAGGCGTGCGGGGACGAGTGCTCCCAGCACGCTCAGATGCACGAGCACTGCCGTGTCTGCGCCGAGGCCTGCCGGCGCTGCGAGGCCGCCTGCCGCGCACTCCTGGTCTCACTCGGCTGAGCCGTCCAGCACACCGAGCACGCTGGGTCAGTCCCGCCGGATGTCGCTGAAGGACTGACCCCCGTTGCGGGACTCGGCGATGGCCCGCGAGGTGACCACCAGAATCCGACTGCCCCCATCGGCCGTCGTGGCCACGTCCAGGGCCGTCGGTGGGGCATCGAGCAGAGCGGCTCGCTGCCACTCGTTGACCCCGTCCTGACTGGTCCACACGAGTCCATCTGGGTCCACCCCGACAGCGGTCAGGCCGTCGACCGACCAGTCGACGAGCTGGAGCAGCGGGGCCCCCGGCACCGGCGTCCAGGTGCTACCCGCGTCGGTGGAGTGCAGCAGTCCCTGCTCCGTGGTCGCCAACACCTGGCTCCCGTCCGGACCGGCCGAGAGGCTGGCCGGTTCAGCCGGGATCTGCAGCTGCTCCCAGGAGAGCCCATCCGCGCTGCGTCGCAGGGTGCCGTCATAGCCCAAGACGCCGGCGGGGCTGGCGGTGAGGGCGTGAAAGTCCGATTGGCCCTGCCGGGACAGCGGCTGCCAGGTCCGCCCCTGGTCAGTGGACTCAATCAATCCCACCGACGAAGGCAGGTCCACGTCGGGGCCTGGGTGCCCGGAGGCCAGGAACCACCCAGGTGCAGCCATGGCGAAACCCATCAGGTCGATGGTGGGCCCCACCTGTACATCGCCGTCGGCGGACAGCCGGAACAACCCATTGTGGGCAGCGACCAGGACTGCGTCGCTGCCGGCTTCACCGGCCACTCCGTGCACGTGGTTGAACCCCGGTGAGTCGGTCAGCAGATGCGGCGCTGGAGGCGAACCGGCCGCCTCTCCGCTGGAAGCGGTTGTGCATGCTGACAGCACGGCCACGCTCCCAGCGGTGGCGAGCAGTGCCCGGCCACGCCGCAAGCGCGGAGGTCGACAGGTACCACTCATAGGAAGAAGTCCCCCAGTCCGGCGGCTGCCAGGCATCTATGAAGCATGAAGATCGAGGTGTCCCAGAGATGGGTGACCAGCTCAAGGCGCTCAGCATTCAGGGGCGCAGCGCTGAGTTACGCCGGACCAGGTAAGCCACCGCGGGGTAACCCGTGATGAGGCCGAGGACGATGCCGATCTGCATCAGGAACCAGAAGCTGGCCTGCGTGGCAGCCGGCATCAGCGCGTTGAAGTGCAGCAGCAGCATCCATCCGCCCATACCGACGTCAAAGGCCAGCACCGTGAGCACGGCAGCGGCGACTGCCACCCCCACCGGGACCTTGACGCCTCGAGAAGGGGCTGCGGCGCGCTCGTAGCCGAATAACAGCACCATCGCCACTACTGCGATCACCAGGATCATGACCCACAGATCGATTCCGGCGATGGTCAGGCCCGAGGCGATCACCAGCGGCACCCCAATGACGTGCGCGATCGCGGATGCTGTGCCGCCAGGCAGCCCGTCCGCCGCAGTGGGACGCCGGCCTCCGTCTTCCCGGCGACCGAGGCCGACCCGTTTCGCCCCCACCGGCGCGCGTCCCTGTCGGGTGTACAGACTCAGCGCCAACGGCCCCAGGTAGAGCGCCGACCCCACCCACACGAGTTCTGTAGCGACGTCGGTGTGTCGGCGTCCACGGACGTAGATGTCGTAGGCGATCGCTACCGCGCTGGCAACGGCCAGGGCCATGAATGCCCAGGCCACTGGCGTCAGCCAGGCCGGCACAGCCGATTCCATGTTGGTCATGTCCATGTTCATGTCGATGTCCATGTCCCTGTCGGTGAGGTCCTTGTCTGAGAAGAGGGATGCTCCGCGCCACGGAGCTGCACATCTCCTGCCGGGTGTATCGACGGAGACGAGCAGCCCCGTAGCGGTGCGGGTGAACATGGAGTGGCCACAGAGAGCGGTATCGACGGCCACGACCAGCTAGGCGCACCTGCACGGGTTCTTGGAGGGCCTACCGCTGAGAGGCGCGTGCCCCGACGTAGGCAACTAGGGACCGCGGGTCCAGGAGTGAGCAGCGCTACCGCCCGCGCTGTCATTGGGCGGGTCCGGTGGCGGTCCGGTTGATCCCCGGACCGCCACCGGTCCGCGCGGGTCAGCTACCGAGCTCGGACAGGACGGTCTGCATCTCGTCGATCTCGGCGGCCTGGGAGGTGGAGATCTCCTCGGCTAGGGCGATGGCGTCGGTGTTCTCACCATCGGAGATCTCGGTCTCGGCCATCTCGACCGCCTGCTGGTGGTGCTCGCTCATCATGTCCAGGAACATCCGGTCGAACTCGGGCCCGGATGCGGCCTCCAGGCCGGACATGTCCATGTCCATGCCGCCCATGCCGCCGTGGTCCATGCCGCCCATGTCATCGGACTCCGGCTGCCCCCAGGCCTGCAGCCAGCCGGTCATGGTCTCGATCTCCGGCTCCTGGGCTGCTTCGATCCGGCTGGCCAGGTCCAGGACGCGAGGGTCCTGCGCGCGGCCCTCAGCCAGCTGGGCCATCTCCAAGGCGCCCTCGTGGTGAGGGAGCATCCCCTGGACAAAGGCCACGTCGGCGTCGTTGAACTCAGCCGACGCACTCGCCGATGCACTGCCTGCGGCGGAGCTGGCGGCGCTGCCACCAGCTGCGGTGCTGTCATCGGAGCCGTTGGAGCAGCCGGCGAGGACGACGACGCCGGCAACGAGGCCGGCAGTGAGGCGGGCGCGGCGAAGGGTGGTGCGGGTCATTGCTTCTCCTGTGGGTGGGATCTGAGGGTGGACGACTGACCCGGTGTGGTCGCGGGAGCGGCCGGGTCGGTGGCTCGGCCTAGATCCGGAGGAGACAGAGAACGGCGAGGTCGGGTGGTCTGGGGAGCTGGATGGCGGCCCACCAGGATCGGGCGCGGGCCAGCAGTGCTTCCCGGCTGCCGATCGGTGCTGCTCTCCTGAGCAGCAGTGCTGCCGCCAGCACGGCGAGGCCGGCCAGCAGGACCGCCAGGCATACCGCGAGGGCGTGCGCCCAGCCGTGTCCTGACCCGGGGCTTACCGGGTCTGCCAGGCCGGCTGCTGCCACCGTCGGCGTGCCATGAGGCGTACCGGTGGCCATGGTTGCGATGGCGTGACCTTGGACTGCGGGATCCACCGCCATGGCCACCGCAGGCGCTTCGGCCACCGCCAGCGCTTCGGCCACCCCAGGCGCTTCGGCCACCGCGGGCGCCATGGCCACCGCCGACACCATGACGGCCATGGAGTCCGTCGATGTCATGGAGCTGTGCTCAGCGGGGTGGGTGCCGGTGGGGTCGGCGCTCATGCACTGCAGCCCGTGCATGGAGAAGACCGCCGCAAGGGTCAGCAACACCAGCAGTCGAGCTGCCCGCATCGTCCCCACTCGCCCAAGCACATCCCGCAGATTACTACCTCAGGTAGTACTTAGCTCGTGAGCGCAGGAGCCATTCGGAGCCAGTGCGGCATTGCGGCATTGCGGCGGCTCGGGTCGGTGTGATCCGGGTCAGGGCAGGATTCGGCGTGCTCCGGCGTAGCCGGACATGTCCACGCTGCCGACGTTGACCGGCTCGCCGAAGGTCCGGGCGTGGATCATCTTGCCGCCGCCGATGTAGATGCCGATGTGGCTGACCGGGCTGAAGAAGTAGACGAGGTCACCTGGCTGCAGCTCGGCCCGGGACACCGGGCGCCCCAGGGCGGCTTGAGCCTTGCTGGAGTGTGGCAGGGAGATGCCGGCCGCGGCGTAGGCGTACTGGGTCAGCCCCGAGCAGTCGAAGGCGTCCGGTCCCCCGGCGGCCCACACGTAGGGGTCACCGATCTGGGCCATGGCGGTGTCGATGATGACCTGGGCGGCGTCGCTGCCGGCCTCCACCGACCCGGCGGCCGGCGCCTGCAGCGCCGGCCCGCCGTGGGCGGCGTTGGCCTGTTCCTGCTCGGCGGCGGTGAGGGCGGCGTACTGGATCTTGTAGTCCTCGATCTCGGTCTGCAGCTGCTCCTGCTGTCCCTGTACGGCCGCCAGCTGCTGCTCTGCCGCGGCGGTGGCCTGCGCGGCGGCGGCAGCGGCGCTCTCGGCGGCGGCGCGGGTCTGGGCGACCTGCGCCAGCACGTCGTTGTGGTAGCCGGCGACGGAGTCCAGGGTGGCGACTCGCTCGAGGAACTCATCAGCGGACCCGCTGGTCATGAAGGCCTGCAGGGGGCCCAGCCCGTCCCCGGTGAACGCGGTGTGCGCGACGGCGGCGATCTGGTCCTGCAGGGCGGCCAGCTGCGCGTCGGCGGCCGCCAGCTGGGCGGCGGCTTCGGCGGCGGCGGCCTGCTGCTGGGCGAGGGTCTCCCGGGCGTCGTTGAAGTCCTCGGTGAGGATCTCCAGCTGGTGGCCACTGTCGGCGGCCAGCTGGGCCGCCTGCTCACCGGTCGCGGCCTCCCCCGGGGCGGCGCTGGCGCCGACGGGGGCCAGGGCGACGCCTGCGGCGGTGAGCACTGTGAGGAGTGCGAGCGCGGCGGGGTGCCGGCCGGCAGCCCGGCGGGACCGGTGGGGGTGCAGCGTCGCCACGGGGCGGTTCTCCTGTCTTCCGTGGCCGCCTACCGAGTTAGCTGACGGGTTCGGGCGGGAAGTCGCCCGTCGTGCTCACCCGGTGTGGGCGGGCATGATTCACCCCAGAACTGCGGTGGGTCCCCGGTCCTCAGCGCTGAGCTGAGGTTCGGCGGCGCCGGACCGAGGTCCCCTCGCGGGTGACGACGACTCGTCCCGGCGCCGCTGAAGATAGGGCGGAGATCACCGGGCCGTCCTGATGTCCTATGCGTGTTGGGTAGTTGGTGCCGGTGGGGTGAATGAGGTATCCCAGGAGGCCGGTTCCGCCCCGGATCCCGGGGTGTTGGCCTGGTGGGGCTCCTACGATGACGGCTGGCCCGCCTGACCGGCGGGGCCACGCGGTCGGCCCGGCAGCGACGTTGATCGACTGTGTCGACCCAGGAGAGACGAGGAGCGGCCATGCCCCACTTGGGCAAGCTGGAAGCCGCCGTGATGGACGTCGTGTGGTCCACCGATGCGCCGCTGACCGTGCGCGAGGTCCTGGACCGGATGCCGCCGCAGCGCAACCTGGCCTACACGACCGTGATGACCGTGCTGGGGAATCTGCTGCGCAAGGGTCTGCTGGAGCGGGAGCCGGTGGGCCGGGCGTTCAGCTACCGCCCGACCGTGACGCGCCAGGGGGCGGCGGCTGCCTCGTTGCGGGAGATCTTGGATGCCTCGGAGGACCCGCGGTCGGTGTTGCTGCACTTCGCTGAGACCGCCACCGATGAGGAGTCCTCGGTGCTGCGTGAGGCGCTCGAGCGGCGGACAGCGACCTCATGATCGGGATGCTCGCCGTTCTCTTCGCCGGCACGGCTGTGGGCCTGCACGGGCACCGGCCGCTGCTGTGGCTGGCTGAGCGGCGGGTCGATCCCACGATCCTGTTGGTGGGCTGGTCGCTGCTGTCCATCGGGCTGGTGGCCTCGACCCTGGCGATGATCGGCCTGCTCGCGCTGCCGATGGATGAGCATGAGGCCAGTGGGCTCTTCCAGCTGGTGGGTGGCTGCTGGACCGCGGTCACCACGGGCACCGTGCCGGCCTGGCAGCAGACGGCTGCCGGCATCAGCCTGATCATGGCCGCGGCCATGTTGGCGCGGCTGGGCAAGGCCATCGCCAGCCGGGTGAGGTCGGTTCGGCGGCACGCCCCGCATGTGGAGCAGCTGCGGCTGCTGGCTATGAGCTCCTCGGCCGGTGAGCCGCTGTGGGTCGCTGACCACCGGGCGATGGCGATGTCCATCAGCGGTCGCCCCGGGCTGATCATCGCCTCGGATGGTCTACGGGCGCAGCTGCCCCCGGAGGCGGTCGTGGCGACACTGGAGCATGAGCGTGCCCACTTACGGGGGCACCACCACGCTCTGGTGACGATCGCCGAGACATTGGCCGCGGCCCTCCCCTGGTGCCCCTTTCTGCGCGAGGCGCCGGCCGCCACTCGGGACCTGGTGGAGCTGGCTGCCGATGCGCACGCAGCGCGGCGGTGCGGGCCGGAGGCGGTTCAGGTTGCTCTGCGCCGGATCACCGGGCAGCCGGTCCTCCCCTTCGGACTTGCCATGGCCTCCCGCCTGACCGAGCTGCGCATCAGCCGGCTGGAGGCTTCCGACCCTTGGGCTGTCCGTCATCTTCTTCGCTGGCCCGGGACGTTGGCGATGGCGGCCGGGGCGCTGGTTCTTCCTGCGGCGACCACGTGGTTGGGCTTCAACGTCGTGCTGTGCGCGGTCACCTGATCTACTCGCCAACCGTCGGTACTTCTCCGAACATCGGCTTTCCGTCCTAAAGGCGGGCCTTCCTCCTGCCGTTGCAACTACGACCAGTAGTAGCAGCGAGATGTGAGGACGACAGCCGATGTGCACCGGACACCTTCGACGCGGCGGGTTCACCAGCGCCCTTCGCCAGAGTGCTGGTAGCCGGCCGGGACGGGGCGCAGCGCGCCGCGCGGCGGCCCTCGCGCTGGCCGTGGTCGTCGTCTCCCTCGGTCCGGTGTCCGCAGCTGCGGCGGCACCGGTCAACCCCAGCGACGCCGACTTGAGCGCCGCCCGGTCCAGCCAAGACGCCGCCGCCGCCGAGGTGGGGCGCCTGGCGGCGCTGCTGTCGGGTGCGGAGAGCGACCTGGAGCGGGTCATGGTCCAGGCCGAGGCGGTGAGTGAGGCTGACCGCGTCGCCCAAGGTGAGCTGGAGGCCGCGGAGGAGCACGCGGCGGCGACCGCGGCGGAGCTGCAGGCCGCCCAGCAGGCGGTGACCGTCGCCCGGGCCGACGTCGCCACCGTCGGGCGGGAGCGGTACATGTCCAGCGGGGACCTCAGCGGCATCGCCGCGCTGCTCAGTGTGACCGGGCCGGACCAGCTGCTGGAGGGCGTGGCCACGCTGCGGCTGCTGGCCGATCAGCGGACTGCCACGCTGGAGGGCCTGCGGATCGCCGAGGCCGCCCAGGTTGAGGCCGACTCCCGGGCGCGGGCGGCGGTCGCCGACCGCGCGCAGGCCGCGCAGGCCGCGGCGGCGGCGAAGGCCGCCGCCGATGAGCAGGTCGAGGTCTTCCAGGCCACCACCGACGCCCTCGCCGCCCAGCGGGCCACCATCGAGACGCAGCTGCAGCAGGCCGAGGTCCAGCTGCTGGCCCTGCAGGGGCAGCGGAACGCCTACCAGGCGTGGCAGCAGCAGCAGGCGCGGGAGAAGGCCGAGGCCGAGGCGCAGGCCGCCGCGGCCGCCAAGGCGGCGGCGCAGGCTGCTGCCACGGCCAGGGCGGCGGCGAAGGCCGCTCCCCCGGCCGCGGTGACCACCCCCGTCACCAAGACCAACCAGCCCACCAAGACCAACCAGCCGGTTGCCGGGCCCAAGCCGGCTCCGGCCCCCGACGTCGTCGACGCACCCGCGCCTCGGCCGGTGACCAATAGCGGCGGTGGCAGCGGTGGCGGTGTGGCGCCGACCAGCGGCCGGTTCACCACATGCTTCGAGATGCGTTGGGGTGTCATGCACAACGGCATCGACATCGCCGCGCCGACCGGCACTCCGATCTATGCCCCGGTCGCCGGCCGGGTGGTCCGCGCCGGTACCGCCAGCGGCTACGGTCTGGCCGTCTACCTCGAGCACGATGACGGGTCGGTGTCCGTGTACGGGCACGTCAACGACTACTTCGTCAGCGCCGGGCAGCGGGTGTCGGCGGGCACGGTGATCGCCGAGGTGGGCAACACCGGTCAGTCGACCGGCCCGCACCTGCACTTCCAGGTCAACACCGCCGGTCTGCACTCCGGTGCGGTCAACCCCATCCCCTGGCTGGCCGCCCACGGCGTGTCCATGGGTGGCCGCTGCCGGTGAGGCCGCACGGCGGGGCTGTCCTGCCGGAGCCGGGCCCACCCGCGCCGGCCGCGGACTCTGGGGTGCACTGTGCAGGGGTGCGCGGTCGATGGCGGGTTGCCCTGCTCGCCCTGGCCGGGGCGGGCGTGCTGGTCGCGGTCGGTGTCACGTGGCGGGCCGCGATGCCCGGCCTCGCCGCGGTGCAGGACCACTTCCAGTCCCCTGGGGTGGATGACTGGTTGCTGGCGTGGGCCGTCATGGCCGTGGTGTTGATGGTCCCCTCGCCACGTTCGGCGCTGGCGCTGGCCGCCGGTGCGGTGTTCGGGGTGCCGGCGGGGTTGCCACTGGCCCTCACCGCCGCCCTCGCCGGAGGGATCGGCGCATTCCTGGCCAGCCGCCGGCTCGGCCGCGGCCGGGTCCAGGGCTCGTTCGGAAAGCGCCTGGCCCGGGTCGATGAGCTGCTCAGCAGGCACGGTGCGCTGGCTGTGCTGGCGGCCCGGTTGCTGCCCGCCCCGCCGTTCGCGGTGGTCAGCTACGCCGCGGGCGTGAGCGGGATCGGCCTGGTCCCCTTCGCGGTGGGCACCGCGCTGGGTGCGATCCCGGCATCGGTGTTCTACGTCAGCATCGGGGCGGCTGCGAGCACCGCTGATGGCTGGTGGGCCGGGCTGCTGGACCGGCCATGGCTGGTCAGCCTGGCCGGTCTTGCCGCCGCGGCCACGGCCGCTGTCTGGTGGCTGCGCCGACGGCGCCTTACCGACCCCGGGGGTGCCCGCGAGCCAGCGTGAGCTGGTCACGGGCACCGTCCGGCGCCGTAGGTCCCCGCTGGGGGTCAGCTGCAGCTGCCGCCCAGAGGGATGCCGCGCTGGGTCAGCCACGGGACGGGGTTGGTGCGGTTCTGGTACAGCCCGCCCTGGTGCACCTCGAAGTGCAGGTGGGCGCCGGTGGACTGACCGGTGTTGCCCACCGCCGCGATCTGCTGCCCGGCGGTCACCTGCTGCCCGGCGGCCACCGAGTAGCTGCTGATGTGGCCGTAGAGGGTGATCGAGCCGTCCCCGTGCTGCAGGTAGACGGCCAGACCGAAGCCCGACGCGGGACCGGCCTGCAGGACGACGCCGCCTTCCGGGGCGTAGATCGGGGTGCCGATCGGTGCGGCGATGTCCACGCCGTAGTGCATCGTTCCCCAGCGGGAGCCGTAGCAGGACGTCACCCGGCCGGTGGTCGGGATGCCGGTGCCGACGGCGGCCCGCCCACTTCCACGGGAAGCCGCCTGGCTGCCCCGTTCGGCCGGTGCAGCAGCAGGCCCGCCTGCGGCCGGCTGCTGCGCCGGTGCCGGGGCGGCCGCGGTCGCGGCGCTGCGGGCGCGCTCGGCAGCTGCTGCGGCCGCCGCTGCGGCGCTGCGGTCCCTCTCAGCTGCTCCCGCGGCCGCGGCAGCAGCTTCCCGAGCAAGGGCGGCCACCCGCTCCCGCGCCTGCTGGAGCTGCTGCTCCTGCGCCGCCTTCTCCACCACCGCGGCGTCGTACGTCTGCTGGGCGGTGGCGAGCTTGTCGTCGGCGACCCGCTCGGCCTCCGCGGCGGCCTGGGCGGCCGCGTCGCGGGCGTCCACGGCTGCCTTGGCGGCCTCGGTCGCTGCCTGCTGCTGGACCTCGACGACCTCGAGCTCCTCGAGCTGCTTGGTCCGGGCATCCCCCAGGTGCTCCAGGGTCGCGGCTCGGTCGAGCACCTCATCGGGGTTGGCTGCGCCGAAGAAGGCCGAGGCGGCGCCGTAGCCTTCCGCGCCCATGTAGCTCTGCCGGCCCAGGGCGGCGACGTCGGCTTGGGTCTGGTCGACCGCCGCCGCGGCAGCGGTCAGCTCGGCGACCCGGGCGTCGGCCTGCTGCCGGGCGGTGGCCAGCTCTGCCTGGGCGACCAGGTTCTGGTCGGCCACCGCTTCGGCTTCCACGGTGAGTCGATCCAGGTTCTCCTGGGCTGCCGCCACGGACTCCTCGATGCCGCGCAGCGCGGACTCGGCCGCGGCGAGCTCGGTCTGGCCGGCGGCCTGGTCCCCGGGCGCGGCCTGGGCTGCGGGGCCGGTGAGGGCCAGCAGCAGGGCGGCGCTGGTGGCCAGGGCCGGTGCCAGTGCTGCGGTGCGCCAGCGGGACCGACGCGGGTGCGGCGGCTGGTGATGGGCAGGGTGGTGCAAGACGTTGTCGTGCGATGTCGCCAACGCGACGGGCTCCGTTCTCCCTCACCGTCTACCGAGTTAGCTGACGGGTTCGGGCCGGAGACAGCCCTACTCACGGTGGCACGGTGGCCAGGCGAGATTCACCCCAGGGGAACGGTGGGTCCCCGGTCCGCCACCGCGAGCGGTGGCAGTTCGACGGGGTCCGGATGAGGACCTCAGGGCGAGGTCGTGGCTCAAGCGGACCGGCCGCAACGCTACTACGACCCTGGATAGTTGTCACAGGTCGATAACGTCAGCCAACTACTTCGGCCTGCCGTCCCATCTCAGGTGGCCCTCCGTGCTCAGGCGCGAGCTTCAGAAGATGTCGAGTGCGGGCAGCAGCTGAGCGCTGGCCTCGACCATGGCGGTGGCGTCGGCCAGCGCCTGGCGGGCCTCGGCGGCACTGGTCGTCTCAGGACCGGTGGGGCCGGGGTACTCCAGCTCGTTGCGCCGGCGCCGCAGGTAGCCGAAGTCGGCGAACCCGGGCTCGAACTGCGCCCGCAGGGCGCGCTCCACCGCCACGTGCCCGCCTTCGCGGGTGGCCCGCAGGCCCTGCTGAGCCAGGACCGCGGCGCCGGCCTGTCGGGCGGCGTCGTAAGCGATGACGAAGGCGGTGCCCGTGTCGGTCTCCAGCAGCGTGCCGGCGGAGGCCAGCAGCTGGCGTGCCCGCTGCAGGGATGACTGCGCGGACAGTTGTGCGCCGGGGACCCGCTGCAGCTCCCGGCCGGTGATCAGCTGCTCGACCTGCGCGGCACCCTTGGGCCAGCTGGTCATCGCCGCTCACCTGCCCCGGCCAGCAGCGCCGCCGCGGTCTCCGGGGAGGGGTCGGCGGCGCGCTCGATGACGGTCAGGTGGCTGGAGCGGTGCACCTGGTCGACGAGGGCATCGTCGGCGGCCCGCCACTGCTCGGGTGTCCGCAGCGCCGGGTTGACCGGGAGGTGCAGTCGGGCGGCGGCCCGGTCGGCGGCGGCGTAGACCGCGGCCCGGTGCGGGGTGCCGATGACCAGGACGTCGATGTCGGCCGGCGGCGGGCCGTCCTGGCCGTTGTACCGGGCCGCCCAGGACCCGAACAGCAGCACCGCCTCCACATCGGACAGCTCGGCGAACTCCTCGGCGATGACCTGGGCGGGGCCGAAGGTGAGGGTGAGCAGCTCGGTCAGTGCCCGGGCGGCGGGATGGCTGGCGTTGGCCTGGTAGAGGCGGGTGCGGCCGGCGGTGCGGTTGGTGACCAGGCCGGTGTCGACCAGGCGGGCCATCTCCCGGTGCGCGGTGCTCAGTGGCACTCGGGCCGCCTGCGCCAGGTCGGTGAGGGCGTAGGAGGTGGCCGCGTGCAGGTAGAGCTGGGTCATCAGCTCGGCCTGATGCTGCGACCGGAAGATCGGCATCAACGACGGAGACTGACTTCTCATAAGTGAGACGATACTCCCATTTATGGGAAGTGAGCAGTATGTACTGCGGGCTGCGGTACCAGTCAGAACAGCAAGCGTTTGATGTCTTCCCTCGCGGAGGTCGGGTTACCCGTGTAGTCATCGCACCGGGCGTGGGTTGCCACCCACCCAAGCCTTACCGGCAGCCAGGCCTGTATAGGCGTCGAGCTGCGCTCGAAGCGCGCAGCGCCCGTCCGCACCTGACTCCGGGCACCCGGTGCACAGCCGCACCGCCGGCGCTGCGGCTGTCGCGGCCGCGCGGGCGCTGGTGGCTCGTTCGTAGGCGGCCTCCCGCTCGCTCCACCAGTCGCCGCGGCCGCCGCAGCGGGCCAGCCCGTCGTAGGTCATGTCGCGGTGGATCTGGCGCGCCCGGAACGTCTTGGAGACCGGCCGCATCGTCGGGGCATCCGGGGCGGCGCTGACGCCGGCGGCGGCGGTCACTGGCCGACCTCGGCGGAACGGTGGCGGGCCATCCGGACGATGACGCTGCCCAGCGCGGCGAGCAGGCCCAGCACCACGGCCGCGAGCAGGAGCAGTCGCGGGAGGTCCAGGCCGGCGCCGTCGCTGGCCGGGATGACGACGAGTGGGTCCCGCGCTGCCTCGAGCAGGACCTGGTGGTCGACCAGCCAGCCCACCAGGGACTGCCAGGCCAGCACGACGATGGTCGGGCCGGCCAGCAGGCCCAGCAGCAGCAGGACCATCAGGTCGTCGGGGTCGGTGCGCCCGTCGGGGCGGATCCGGGGTGCGCTCATCGGGTCACTCCTACAGCTCGGTCGGGCGGCGGACGGTGAAGCTGTGGTCGGTCGGGACGGACAGCACGCCGCTGTCGTCGTCATCGCTGCGCCACGACAGCGCCAGGTAGCCCTCGTCCTCGAGGTCCTCGGTGGGGTCCTCGTCCAGGACGCCCCAGGTCATCTCGTCCTCGTCGACGAGCACCAGGTCACCGGCGGTCAGGGAGCGGGCGGCCATGGAATTGGGGAACCCGTAGCCCTCGAAGGGGTCGTAGCGGTACTCCTCTTCCGCCGGCGGCAGAGCCGGGCGGGGGGCGCTGGCGGCCGCGGCCGCGTGGACCAGGCGTAGCTGCGGCCGGCTGCTGGAGGTGGCGGGGGCGTCGGTGAGACCGAAGACGGTCATCGGGGAGGCCAGCGTCCGGCCGTCGACGTGCTCACCGAGGCGGGACTGGACGGGGTCGAGGTCGGGCCGGTCGACCGCGCGCACCCACTGGGCGGTGGCGTAGTCGCTGTAGGTGGGCTCGTCGATCTCGCTGGTGTCGATGTCCAGCTCGCCGCGCGGCGGGACGATCAGCAGCCGGTCGTGGACGATCTTGGTGGGGCGCAGCTGGTCCAGCAGCTTGGCCTCGTCGCTGCCCGGCAGGGTCTTGCGCGGGTCGGGGGTGCGGTAGGTCTGGATCTCGACGGCGCGGTTGTCGTCGTTGATCGTGGTCGCCCGGCCGCGGCAGCCGCGGGGGATCGACGTCCCGGTGGTCGGGGACTCCCACATCATCATCG
>Ga0210040_10000430_pt1 | contig 71063 bp, 60 predicted proteins | sample CryGeyCG12114_NA_FD_185462 | JGI IMG/M metagenome (GOLD analysis project Ga0210040, IMG submission 185462) | Groundwater microbial communities from aquifer - Crystal Geyser CG19_WC_8/21/14_NA (SPAdes) (version 2) | ecosystem: Environmental > Aquatic > Deep subsurface > Groundwater | place: USA...
GAGCGGTGGCCGGCGCGCACGGGTGGCGTCGGCGATGGACAAGGTCGGCATTGCCCACCGCGCCCGCCATTTCCCGCACCAGCTGTCGGGCGGGCAGCAGCAGCGTGCGGCCATCGCCCGCGCGATCGTCGGCGATCCCAAGCTCATCCTCGCCGACGAGCCCACCGGCAATCTCGACACGGCCAATGGCGAGCAGGTGATGAACATCCTGTCCGGCCTCAACGACGAGGGCGCGACCATCATCATGGTCACCCACTCGCCAAGCCACGCCGACATGGCCAAGCGCCGCATCGACATGCTCGACGGCCGCATCGTCGCCTCCGCCACGCGCGCGATCTGAGGAGAGGAGCCATGAACAGCTACGCGCTGTTGACGCTTTATCGCTCGTTCACCCGTCACAAGGTGTACGCCGCACTCAATATCGGCGGGCTCGCGGTGGGGATCGCCGTATTCCTTATCCTCGGCCTCTACGTCCGGTTCGAGACGAGTTTCGAGCGATGGCTACCGCACCATGACCGTATCTACCTGGTGGAGTCGGAGGCCAAAGGCATCGATAGCCCGTTCAGCGGCACATACCAGAACACCATGGGTGGTCTGCTGGAGCAGATGAAGCAGGATTTTCCCGGCCTCATCGGTACGCGGTTCAACGGTGGCGAACGTGGCGGTACGGTGATCCGCGACGGTGCCGCGGAAACAGAGGATATCGCGCGCGTCGATGCCGACTTCTTCAAGGTGTTCGACCTGCCGATGGTGACCGGCGACAAGGCAACGGCACTCTCCGATCCGATGGCGATCGTTATCAGTCGCTCGGCGGCCCGGCGCTATTTCGGCGAAGGCAATCCGATCGGCCAGACGATGACGCTGGCGTTCGAGAAACCTGCCTCTTATCACGTCACCGGCATTTTCGAGGACCTGCCGCACAACACCGATTTTCAATTCTCGATCCTCGCTCGGCAGGGACAAGACCTTTCGCCGTGGTGGTATCATTGGGGGTCGACGTCGCTGTACACCTACCTGCGCTTCGACACGCCGGAGGCGGCGCGTGCCTTTCAGCAGCAAATGCCTGCCTTTATCGCACGGCGAGGCACCCATGACATGGGTCGCGACGTCATTCATAAACTGGCGTTGCCGTTGCTGCCCCTGGCCGAGGCGCATCTCCAGCCGCAAGGGCAGGCCACTGCCGCCAAGAAGATGACAATCGCCACGCTCGGCATCGTCGGCATCCTGACGCTGCTGATCGCGATCATAAACTACATCAATCTTGCCGCCGCCCGCGCCGGCTTACGCGCACGTGAAGTCGCCATGCGCAAGGTGCTGGGAGCCGACCGGGGCACGTTGGTGCGTCAGTTCCTCGGCGAGGCGGTCCTCACCGTGGCGCTGGCGGCATTGCTTGGGCTGATCCTGGCGGAAACGGGCCTGCCGCTGGTGAACGCCGCGGGTGGACTGAGCCTCGCCATCCCCTATGTGATGGTGGTGCCCGCCCTGGCCACACTTGTGTTGATCGTCGGCATCGTGGCCGGCTTCTATCCGGCGGTGCTGTTGGCGCGGTTTCCTGCCGCAGCGGTACTGGCCTCGGCACGGGCGCCGGGCGGTGGGCGTGCCGGCACCCGGACCCGAGAGGCGCTGGTCGCGTTCCAGTTCGCGCTCGCCATCGCTTTCATGATCGGAACGGCCGTGCTGGTCGCGCAGACGCGGCACGTTCGAGCAACCGATCTGGGCTTCCGGCGCGATGGCCTGCTGGTCGTGCCCGGTCTGGGCGACGACAGCCTGGACGAGGGACGTCGGCTCGCGCTGCTGGCCGCGTTCAAGAGGCTGCCGGGGGTCGAGGAGGTGACGACGGCCAACAACGCGGTGGGGAACACGGGCAACAACAACTTCGACAATCTGGACGTGCCAGGACGCCCGAAGCCCGGCCCATCGCTCCGCTCGATCGAGGTCAGCCGCGACTTTTTCCGGACCTATGGCGCACGGCTGATTGCCGGACGCGTGTTCGACGACGCGCATCGGGGTGACGATTCCACCGGACGCAAGAGGGGGGAGGTGCGTAACATCGTCATCAATCGCCTCGCCGTCACCAAGCTCGGCTTCGTCTCGCCGCAGGACGCGATCGGCAAGACAGTGGGCGGAGGGTCGCAGCGTATGATCATCGGCGTCATCGACCAGCTTCGCTTCTTCTCTCCGCGCCTGCCCGACGATCCGACCTACTACACCTATCACGGCGACATCGTGGCCTATCCGATAGTGACGCTGCGCTTCAGCGGCGACCCTCGATCAATGACTGCCGCTGCTCGAGAACTGTGGCAGCGGATGGCGCCGCAGGTGCCGTTCATGGGCGACACCGGCCTCCACGCGCTGGACGCCTTCTATCGTGACGACGATCGCGCCACGCGCATGTTCGGGATCGGTGCCGGGCTCGCCGTCCTGATCGGCTGCGTCGGATTGTGGGGGCTCGCGTCGTTCAACACTTCGCGGCGGGTGCGCGAGATCGGCATCCGCAAGACGTTGGGCGCTTCCTCAGCCGACATCGTTAAGCTGCTGGTCGGACAGTTCCTGCGGCCGGTTCTGGTCGCCAATCTAGTCGCTTGGCCACTCGCCTTCGTAGCGATGCGCGGTTGGCTGGCCGGTTTCGACGACCGCATCGCGCTCTCGCCGATGTTCTTCATCGGCGCCAGCCTGCTCGCGATCATCATCGCGGTGGTGACCGTCCTTGGCCAGTCGCTGCGCGCCAGCCGTGCCGCGCCGGCCTGGGCCCTGCGCCACGAATAGTCCCGACAGCCGCGCCCTCCTGATCGGATCAACAGCATGAACCGCTTCGCCCTTCTCTCGCTTTACCGCTCGCTTGCCCGCCACAAGCTTTACGCCGCGCTCAACATCGGCGGGCTGGCGGTGGGAATCGCCGTCTGCATGGTGCTCGGGCTCTACGTTCGATTTGAGACGAGCTTCGAGACATGGCTACCGCGACACGACCGGATCTACGCCGTCCAGACGGTGTGGAACCTGCCCGAAAGCCCGGTCAATGGCGCATATCCGTACACGATGGGCGGGCTGCTCGATCAGCTACGCGAGGACTTTCCGGGCGTCGTCGGCGCGCGCGTGCGAGGAGGAAGGGGGGGCGGCAGCGTCCTGCGCGGCGGTCGGGCCACCAGCGAAGACGTGGCGCAGGTCGATACCTCCTTCTTCGAGGTGTTCGACTTGCCGATGGCGCGCGGAAACGGCCACGGCCGCCTGGCGCAGCCGACGGACGTGCTGATCAGCGAAGGCATCGCAGCCAAGTATTTCGGCCGGACGAACCCCCTTGGCCAGCCGCTGACCGTGGCGATGGACGCACCGGTGAACTACCGGGTTGCCGGCGTCTTCCGCGACCTGCCCAAGAACAGCGACCTGAACCTGTCCATCCTGATCCCGCTGCCGCGCACGTCGCCTTCGGAGCAATGGTTTCACTGGGGCAGCACCTCGCTCCAGACCTATTTGCGCTTCGACAGCCCGGCCGCCGCCCGGGCATTTGGCGCCAAGATGCCGGCGTTCGTGAACCGGCGGGGCCGCGAGCTTGCCGAACCCGGTCGGCCAGCCTGGTTTTTCCAGCAGTTGCGCCTGCTGCCCATCGCCAAGCTCCACCTAGAACCGGAGGGCCAGCGGAGCGGCAGCCGCAAGGCGACCGTAGTCACGCTCGGCCTGGTGGGCGTCCTGACGCTGCTGATCGCGATCGTGAACTACATAAACCTCGCTACCGCCCGCGCCGGCCTGCGTGCACGGGAGGTCGCGATGCGCAAGGTGGTCGGTGCCGATCGCGGGACGCTGATCCGCCAGTTCCTTGGTGAGGCGCTGCTGACGGCTTCGGTGGCGGCGCTGGTCGGGCTGATCCTTGCGGAGCTGGGGCTGCCGCTGGTCAACGCGGCGGGCGGGCTGTCGCTGGTGATCCCCTACGGCGTGGTCGTCCCGGCCCTGTTGCTGTTGGTGCTGATAACCGGGGTGGTCGCGGGTCTGTATCCGGCGGTGCTGCTGTCGCGTTTTCCCGCCGCGGCCGTGCTCGCGTCCGCGCGGACCCCCGGTGGCGGCCGAGCGGGAACACGCACGCGCGAGGCGCTGGTCCTGTTCCAGTTCGGGCTCGCCATTGCTTTCACCATAGGCACCACCGTGCTTGTCGCGCAGACGCGGCACGTCCGGCAAACCGATCTCGGCTTTCGGCGCGAGGGGCTGCTCGTGGTTCGCTCCACCGCCGACAGCTTGGTCGAGCCGGCGCAGAAGCGGGCGCTGGCGACCGCCTTTGCCGCTTTGCCGCAGATCAGCGATGTCACTTTCGCCAACGCTGCGGTGGGCGGCAGCGGCGAGGACAATGCAGACAACGTGCCGCTGCCCGGCGTGCCCGGGAGCGGGCCGTCGCTGAAATGGGTGGTGACCGGCCCCCGCTTCTTCGACACCTATGGCGCGCGTCTGATCGCTGGTCGCCTGTTCGATGACGCACACGGCGCCGACGATGCGCAGACACAGGACCTTGCGAAGGGTATCAACATCGTCGTCAACCGCCGCGCCCTGTCGTCACTTCGGCTGCCATCGGCCGAGGCGGCGATCGGCAAGACGGTTGGCGGCAGTCGGCCGCGTACGATCATCGGCGTTGTCGAGGACCTTCGTTTCGCCTCGCCGCGCGATCAGAATGCGCCAACCTATTACCTTCATTATCGCCAGCCGGAGAAGCTCAGCACCGCGGTCGCCACGCTGCGCTTCACAGGCGATCCGCGGGACGCGCTCGCCGCGGTTCGTGGCGTCTGGCAACGCATGGTGCCGCAGGTGCCGTTTAACGCGGAAACCGCCGACAAGCGGCTGGCCGACTTCTACGAAGCCGACGACCGAGCCACCCGGCTATTCGGGATCGGGGCAGGGCTCGCGGGTCTGATCGGCTGCGTCGGGCTGTGGGGCCTCGCCTCGTTCAACACCGCGCGGCGGGTAAAGGAGATCGGGATCAGGAAGACGCTGGGCGCGTCCTCAACCGACATCGTCAAGCTGCTGATCGGGCAGTTCCTGCGTCCCGTGCTCCTGGCCAACATGATAGCCTGGCCGCTCGCCTTTTTCGCGATGCGCACCTGGCTTGCCGGCTTTGACGACCGGGTCGCGCTGTCACCACTGTATTTCATCGCCGCCAGCCTGCTCGCCACCGCCATCGCGGTGCTCACCGTGCTTGGCCAATCGCTGCGTGCAAGCCGCGCGGCACCGGCCTGGGCGCTCCGCCATGACTAGCGGCTCAGGCCGGTCCGATCGTTACCGTCATTGGTCGAGCCGCTATCTCCTGATCCGGTTCGGCGAGCGGGAACGGCCGCTTCGGCCAGCAGATGATCGCGCACCATCTTGCCGGATGGTGTGAGCTTGGCGGCAGGCCAGCCGCCATTCGGGGAGGCGCCGGGCCTCAATGCCGCGGAGGCCTCCGCCTTGTCGCTGAGCGACCAGTTGAGATAGCTAATCCCGTGGGCGTCGCACCAGTTCCACCATTTTGCTGTCTCGGCAGCATCGATCGGGGCGTCGCCATTGGCGGCGGTGGTGCCGTATTCGCTGACAAACAGCGCCGCGCCGCGCGCCAGCGCCGTGTTGGCCTTGTCGCGGATGTCCTGCTTGTGCGTGGCGGCGTAGAAATGGAGCGCATAGGCGACGTTGGGCAGTTGAATCGGGTCGGCCGCGGCCTCGTCGACGTCCTGGTCCCAGCTGCGCGTGCCCGCAACCACGAACGCATCCGGGTCCTGCGCGCGGATCGCCGCGATCACCCGCTGGTGATAGGGTTTGATGACCTGGGCCCACCCATATTTGGGCAGCGGCTCGTTCCACGTCTCGTAGATCAGGTTGGGAACGCCGCGGTAGCGTTTGGCAATGGCGGTGAAAAAGCGAACCGCCTCGTCGGGCATGGGATCGTGCGCGTGCCAGTCAACGACCACATAGACGCCGGCCTTGATCGCGCCATCGATCGCTTGCTCGGCCCGCCTGGTCTCCACTGCCGGCTTGGTCGTGTAGCCGCCGTTGGCAGCGGCGATCGCCGCCCGCACGGCCGTGGCGTGCCAGTCGGTGGCAAGCCAGCGGATCGCCCGGGCATTGTAGAAGGCCGGCTTCCACTGGCTCCAGAACAGCGACATGCCACGCAGCGTGACGGGGCGACCATGTCCGTCCACCACCCGGCCATGTTGCACCTGCAGCCGGCCGTGCTGGGCGACAACCGTGGAGGGAGGAGCGGCAACCGCGCTCGTGCCGAACATCAGTGCAGCCGCTGCCGCCGTTTTCCAAAGCCAGACCATCACGCCTCGCGCCTTTTCTTGCCTGTCCGGTGACATCGCCTTCGCACGGGGCTTATCGCGGTCCTCGCCGCGTGCAAAGCTTCCGGTACGATGGCGTATGGTGGTGATCAGTCCGACGCGCGCCGGCGGCGATGATCGATCGCCGGCAGCACCTGCATTGCCACTGCACCCGGCGCGATCAGCGGACGTACCATCAACGTCCGTTACGCGGTCCGCGGCCGCGCGCTGCTCGCCCTTCGCCGGGAACGGAAACGGGAGTGCGCTTACGCGGCGTCGAAGACCAGCACCGCGCCCCCGTTCACCGCCAGCGGCACCTTCAGCGTTCCGCCGCCCTTCACCAGGCCCTCATAGCCGGTGACATCGGTCGGCCGCCGCCCGTCGACGATGGAGTGCACCCGCCAGTGACCGTGGCCGAGGAAGCCGAGCGGCAGCGGCACGGTGCGGGCCTGATCGTCGTCCATCACGCCCACGAACCAACGGCTGCCGCTGCGGCGTGCGACGGCGATCCAGCGGCCCCATTCGCCGGCGATCCCCCGCGTCTCGTCCCAAGTCGCAGGCACCAGCCGCAGGAAACCGGCGCCGGGATTGGGTCGGCCGCTCGCGTCGAGATAGGCGGAAGGAGCATCGCACAGCGACTGGAGCGGGCTTGGATAGACGACAAACATCGCGAGTTGCTGCGCGCGCGTTGTCATCACCATCGGCTGCGCGTGGCGCGCGACGAACGAGGCGGGCACCACATTGCTGAAGGCGCCGGGGGTGTAGTCCATCGGCCCGATCACCGCCCGGCTGTAGGCGAGGCGGACGTTGTAGCCGCTCGTCACCTTTCGGCTCCACTTGTTGTATTCGGCACCCATCACGCCTTCCTGCGTCAGCAAGTTGGGATAGGTTCGCTCCAGTCCGCGCGGCACCGGCGCGCCATGGATGTTGACCATGAGGTGGTGGCGCGCCGCCGCCGCCAGCAGCCGATGGTAGTAGTCGACCGCGACCTGATCCTGGCGGTAGACATAGTCGACCTTGACGCCAGCCACGCCCCACCGCTCGTACAGGGCGAAGACATCCTCCATGCGGTTGCCGAGCGCCTCCCAGTTGGTCCACAGCCACAGCCGCACGTGCCGCTGGGCGGCGTAGCGGGCGAGGGCCGGGATATCGACGCCGGGACGAAATCGGGTGACGTCGGCGAGTTCCTTGTCGCCGCCCGGCCGTGCGGCCCAGCCCCAATCGATCACGAAATAGGGGAGCCCGAACCGCGCCGCGAAGTCGACATAGGCGCGGTAGGTTGCATTGTTGTAGCCGGCGCTTGGCACCCCCGAAGCCTTCAGCCCAGCCCACCAGGCCCAGGCCGCCTTGCCCGGCCGCACCCACCGGGCGTCACCGATCCGGGATGGCGGAGCGAGGTCGGCAACCTGCGTGTTCTCGATCAGCCGTTCGGGCCGCTCAGCGATCATCACGACGCGCCATGGGGTGGCGAGCGGCGTCGAACCGATCGCGCCGAGAGAAGCGTTGCCGGGGAGCGGTGTCAGCCGGACGGCGACCCCGAGCGCCTTTGCCTTGACCAGATAGGCGCCCGGGAAATGCTCCACATCGCTTTCCGCGAGCGCGATCGTCTCGCCGCCGCGGCCCGTCCCGCAGCTGAGCGGCAGGTCGTACAGCGCGCCCTCGCGCAGCTGGCTGGCGCGGACGGGCGCATAGTCGCCTTCATGGCTGTTGAGGTATTCGCTGTGTCGCACGGCGAGGCAGGAATAATCTCGCGGAAAACGCAGCTCGGTTGTTTCGGCGGCAAGGCGAACGGTTGAGAGCCGGGATTGATGCGGCAGTTCCAGACGGAACGCGGCGCCTGTGTCATAGGCCCGCAGCCGCAACACGATCCGGCGACCTCTTGCGCGTTCCTCGGCATCGACGCGCAGCTCGGTGAAGCGCGGGCCGTTCCGATCGGGCGCACTGCCCGAGGTCGTCAGCGTGGTGCGCAGGAGGCGCATCGGGCCGAGATCGTTTCCGACCAGCCGCAGGCCAACAGCCGATGGCGCGATCACGTCCATGCCGTCATGGCGCACCCGCACCGCGAGCCGGCCTCCCGGCATCAGCCCTGCCACGACTGCAACTCGCCCATCGGGCGAGCGCGCGGTCAGCGGACTGGGCCTGGGCGCTTCGTGACAGCCCGCCAAGGCAAGAAGCGGGATCGCCCACTGGTGCAGCCGCAATGCAAACCTCCGTCGCGCAATCTGGCCGCCGCCCCTGCGTCGACCCGAGCGAATCGCGCGCTGGTAGGGGATCGGGCGAGCGAAGGCGACATGGCGGTCGGACGGCGCTCAAGAAAGATCGTCCGGCACTAGTCGGCCAAGCGCGAGTGCCGCTAAAAGGGGACACACCGTTTCCTGGCCATCGCGCGGAGTGACACGTGAAGAGCCGTTCCGCCCGTCAAGACGCATGAGCAGCGATCAGCCCTTCAGCAGGTCCGATCTCGCCGAGAATCGGACCGAGCTTGCGGAAGACCGCACGCTGCTTGCCAGCGAGCGTACCTTCAGCGGGTGGGCGCGCACCGCGATGGCATCGATCGGGATCGCCATCGGGCTTAACGCCTTGTTCGAGCCGGTCGAGCCTACCTGGCCGGTCAAGGGACTTGCGACGCTGTTCCTGCTCCTCGCCGCCTTTCTGGCGGTCGCGGCGGAGCGGCGGGCATCGGCCGTGAGACGGCGGCTCACCGCGCATGAGGTGGACCCGATCTCCGTCGGCGTCTTCAGGGCCATCGCGGCGGCCGTAGTCGTCGCCGCGGCAGGTTTGACGGTTGTGCTCTGGTGGCTGGCATGACCGAACGGCCAGGCACCCTACCGATCTGGCTCCTGTTGCGGCCGCCGTTCGGCGCTGGCCGCAAGCGCGGAGGGATCGAACGCGAGCGAGCGGACGTGCAGGTCACGCTGCGGGAAGGGGATCTCGATCCCATGTTCCTTGAATAGGTCCCACAGCCTGTTGAGAATATCGGACCGGATGTTCCCCACGCCTGCTTCGGGATCTGTGATCCAGACCAGAATGTCGTGGTCGACCGAACTGTCGCCGAATGCCGTCAGCCACACGGTCGGCCTGGGTTCCGATAGCACGCGAGCCGACGCGCTCGCCGCCTCGATCATCAATCGCTGGGCGAGCTTAAGGTCCGAGTCATAGGAGACCCCGACGGGAACGTGCACGCGCACGTTGCGGCTGGAATAGGACCAGTTCTCCACCTCTTGCGTCATCAATTGTTCATTGGGGATGAGGTGTTCCTTGCCGTCCCGCGTCACCACCGACACCGCGCGAATACCGATCCTGCTGACCGCGCCAAAGGTATCGCCGACGACGATGACGTCCCCCGGCTTCACCGAACGATCCATCAGCAGGATCAAACCTGAGATGAGGTTGCCGAACGTTTTCTGGAGGCCGAAGCCGACCGCCAGGCCAAACGCGCCGGAAAAGACGGCCAGCGCGGTGAGGTCGATGCCGAGCAGGTCGATGCCGAGCAGCACGGCGATGACGATCACCACGATGCCCGCCAGCTTCTGCACCAGCACCCGCTGCGAAATGTCGAGAGCGGTCAGGCGTCCGATCGCATGCTCCAGCACCCGGTTGGCGAGGCGCGCGAGCACGAACAGCACCGCCGCGACCACCACGTAATTGACCACGCCCAGCAGGGACACGCGGTGCGTGCCGACCGTCATGCCGACCCGGTCCAGCCCGTCCACCAGCGGCGACAATCCGCCAAGCGTTCCGGCCGCGGTGGCGACAAAGGCGGTGGCGCCCAGCACCGCCGCCGCGGGCGTTCCCAGTCCGGCCGCCTTGACCAACTGATAGGTCAGCATCGCGGTCGCGTACCCCAGCCCCGCTGCCACGATCAGCAACGAGATCGGCGTCAACCGAACCGAATTGCCCGCGACCAGCAGCAGCAGCGTCATCAGGCCGTACTGGAGCAGCGCGCCGACGCGCTTCTCCGTCAGCCCCTCGATGCGGCCCGTCCAGCGTCGAAGGGCGCGGATCAGGGGTGGTGCCGCGCGCGATCCGGCAAGCCGGCCGGCCCACCAGGCGCCGAGCAACAGCACCGTCGCGGCGATGATCGCCTCGACGTTGGGAGAGTCGGGGACGCGCAGGCCCATGTCGGTCAGCCACTCTCTCCAGGCCATCCGTCGTTCTCCCGTGCAAGCTGGCGACCATCGTCGAAGGGACAGATAACGAGACGCACGAGGGGCGTGCAAACGGTGAAATCGGTGACGTCATCAGAGTGGCGGGGCACCCACGGAAAGCCGCTGCTGTCAAATGGCGGCTGCGCTTGATAAGGCACGAGCCGTGCCGGGCCAGGTGGGTTGGCGCGAGCCCAGCGGGAGCCGATCCATGTTCTTCGACAATTGGCATGGGCTGCTGCGCGTTCTGGTGGTCGGGCTGTTGGCCTATTCGGCGGTGATCCTTGTTCTTCGGGTGAGCGGCAAGCGCACCCTGTCGAAGATGAACGCCTTTGACCTGGTCGTGACGGTGGCACTCGGCTCGACGCTGGCGACGATCATCATGTCCAAGGATGTCGCGCTGCTTGAGGGCGCGCTGGCGCTGGCGCTGCTGGCCTTGCTGCAGTTCGTGGTCGCCTGGACCTCGTTGCGGTACCGCTGGGCGGAGCGGGTGGCCAAGTCCGACCCGCGCATTCTGCTGCGCGACGGCGTGCCGGACGACGCCGCTCTGCGCGACGAACGGGTGACGCGCGATGAGCTGCTGGCCGCGATCCGGAGCAGCGGTCATGGCTCCGCCGACGCGATCGGCGCAGTGATCCTGGAGACCGACGGCAGCTTAAGCGTTATTCCCCGTGCGCAGGTGGGCACGGGTTCAGCACTGCCCTGAAGCGCCGCTGACCTGATCGCACTTGGCCCGCCCCGGGCCGTTGCGAGCGCTATTCCAAGGAGATTCCCCATGCCATTCGACCCGCCCTACAATCCCGATCCGAACCGCTACGATGGGCGAATGCCCCACCGGCGATGCGGGCGCAGTGGGCTTGACCTGCCGGCGATCAGCCTTGGCCTGTGGCAGAATTTCGGCGGCGAGGATGTGTTCGAGACCGGCCGCGCGATCCTGCGCCGTGCCTTTGACCGCGGCGTCACGCACTTCGATCTCGCCAACAACTACGGGCCGCCCTACGGATCGGCGGAGGAGAATTTCGGCCGGGTGCTCGGCACCGACTTTCGCCACCACCGCGACGAACTGGTGATCTCCACCAAGGCGGGATGGGACATGTGGCCGGGCCCGTATGGCGGGATCGGCGGCAGCCGAAAATATCTGATCGCCAGCTGTGAGCAGAGCCTGAAGCGGATGGGCGTCGATTATGTCGACATCTTCTATTCGCACCGGGTCGATCCCGACACACCGCTGGAGGAGACGATGGGCGCACTGGCGCAGCTGCACGCGCAGGGCAAGGCGCTGTACGTCGGCATCTCGTCCTATTCACCCGAGCTGACCCGGCGGGCGGCTGCGATCCTGGCGGATCACAAGGTGCCGCTGCTGATCCACCAGCCGAGCTATTCCATGCTGAACCGGTGGGTCGAGAAGGGCCTGCTCGATACGCTCGGCGAGCTCGGCGTCGGCTGCATCGCCTTCTCGCCGCTCGCGCAAGGGATGCTGACCGGCAAGTACCTCAACGGCATCCCGGACGATGCGCGGGCGAGCAAGGGTGGGTCGCTGTCGACCAGCCTGCTTAGCGAGGACAATCTGCGCCGCGCGCGTGCCCTGGCCGACATCGCGGGCTCGCGTGGGCAGACGCTGGCGCAGATGGCGATCGCGTGGGTGCTGCGCGATCCGCGCGTCACGTCCGCGTTGATCGGTGCGCGCACGGTGGCGCAGCTCGACGACAGCTTGGACGCGGTGCGCCGGCTGGACTTCGACGCCGACGAGCTGCGGCGGATCGACGACCATGCGGCGGAGGGCGACATCAACCTGTGGGACGTGTCCTCCGCCATCACCCAGCTGCCGAGCGCCGGCGGGCGTCCCGCTACCGCCTGATGACCGACGGGTGGGAGAGGAGCGGGGCGCCGCTCCTCTCCCGCTGACGTCAGAATCGGTTGACGAGGTTCTCCAGCCATTCCTGACGGCCGGAGCGCGGCTGGGGCGCCAGGTTGCGCTCCACCGCGAGGTCAGCAACCGAGGCGAGCGTTGCACCCTCGCCAACGACGGCCTTGCCGGTGTCGCCGTTCCACCCGGCGTAGCGCGCCGCCTTGAATTGGTCGAGACGGCCGTCTTCGATGATGGCGGCGGCGCGGAGCAGGCCCTGCGCGACAACGTCAATGGCGCCGACATGCCCATAGGCGATGTCGACCGCGTCGATGCTCTGGCGGCGGACCTTGGCGTCGAAGTTGAAGCCGCCGGTGGTGAACCCCCCTGCGCGGATGATCTCCAGCATGGCGAGGGTCAGCTCCTCGACCGAGTTGGGGAATTGGTCGGTGTCCCAGCCGTTCTGCGGATCGCCGCGATTGGCGTCGATCGAGCCGAAGATGCCGAACGCGTTCGCCGTGGCGATCTCATGCTCGAACGTGTGGCTGGCCAGCGTCGCGTGGTTCGCCTCGATGTTGACCGCGACGTCCTTTTCCAGGCCGTAGCGCTTCAGGAAGCCGTACACGGTGGCGGTGTCGAAATCGTATTGGTGCTTGGTCGGCTCCATCGGCTTGGGTTCGATCAGGATGGTACCGGTGAAGCCGATCTTGTGCTTGTGCTCGACCACCATCGACAGGAAGCGACCGAAATTGTCGAGTTCGCGCTTCAGGTCGGTGTTGAGCAGCGTTTCGTAGCCTTCGCGGCCGCCCCACAGCACGTAGTTCTCACCGCCCAGCCGGTGGGTCGCCTCGATCGCGTCGCGCACCTGCATCGCGCCCCAGGCGAACACCTCCGGATCGGGGCTGGTCGCCGCGCCGGCGGCGTAGCGCGGATGGCTGAACAGGTTCGCGGTGCCCCACAGCAGCTTCTTGCCATGCTCGCTCTGGAGCCGCTCCAGATGATCCACGGCTTCGGCGAACGAGCGGCGGAAGCTTGCGATGTCGGCGGCGTCGGCCATCACGTCGACGTCGTGGAAGGTGTAGAAGGGCACGTCGAGCCGCGAGATGAAGTCGAATGCCGCCTCTCGCTTGGCCGCTGCCGCCGCTGCGTCATTGGCGCCGCTCAGCCAGGGCCGGTCAAAGGTGCCGGCACCGAACACGTCCGAGCCCGGCCAGCAGAAGGTGTGCCAGAAGCAGATGGCGAAGCGCAGATGCTCCTCCATCCGCTTGCCGAGGACGACCCGGTCCTTGTCGTAGAAGCGATAGGCGAGGTCGTCGGTGGTTTCCGGGCCTTTGAAGGAAACGGGGCCGATGTCGGCGAAATAGCTGGAGGGCATCAGGCGTCTTTCTGTTGCGGGGTGATGCGCGGATAGGCCGCGCGGAACCGGTGAAGCTTGTCGTGTAGCCGGCCGGCGAGGTCGGCGTCAGGCTCGATCACATGGGAAACGGGAGGTGGCGCGCAGACCTCGGCAGGGGTGCCGCCGTCCACCGCGATCTGGGCGAGCCGTGCCGCGCCGAGCGCCGGCCCGACCTCGCCGCCGCGCAGGTACTGCAGCCGGGCGCCAAGCACCGTCGCGATGATCCGCCCCCAATAGCTTGACCGGGCACCGCCGCCGATCACCGACAGCGTCTCGACGCTGGTGCCTGCATCGCGCAGCGCGTCCATGCCGTCGGCGAGCGCGAAGGCGACCCCTTCGAGCACCGCCTGCGCCAAACGAGGGCCGTCGCTTTCGTTGTCGAGGTGGAGGAACGCGCCCCTGACGCGGGCGTCGTTGTGCGGCGTCCGCTCGCCCGAGAGATAGGGGAGGAACAGCTCCGGGCCGGTGGCCGCTCCTGCCGCTTCGGCGCGCGCGAACAGTTCGGCGGGGCCCGGCGCGCCGGTAATCCGCGCCACCCAGTCGATGCAGGACGCGGCGCTGAGGTGCACCGTCATCTGGTGCCACAGGTCGGGCAGGCAGTGGCAGAAGGCATGCACCGCACGGCCCGGGTTTGGCCGGAACTCACGCGTGGCGACAAAGATTACGCCCGAGGTGCCGAGCGACAGCAGCGCATCGCCGTCGCGGACGACGCCTACACCCGCCGCGCCCGCCGCATTGTCGCCGCCGCCCCCCGCTACCGGCACCGCACCCATGCCCCAGCGCGCCGCCACATCGGCCCGAAGCGCGCCGGTGACCCGCGTGCCCTCGAATAGCGCGGGCATCTGGTCGCTGTTGAGGCCGCACGCCCCGAGAATGGTGTCGCTCCAGCGCCGCTCGCCGACATCGAGCCACAAGGTGCCGGCGCTGTCGGACAGATCCGACGCGCGGGTCCCCGTCATGCATAGCCGCACGTAATCCTTGGGCAGGAGAACGGTGCGCACCTGATCGAACAGCGCCGGCTCATGGCGGCGGACCCACAGCAGTTTGGGCGCGGTGAACCCCGGCATGGCGAGGTTGCCGGCAATGCGGTGGAGGTCCGGGACCGCAGCCTCCAGCTCCTCGCATTCGGCGAAGCTGCGGCCGTCGTTCCACAGGATGCCGGGCCGCAGCGGGCGGTCGTCGGCGCCGAGCAGCGTCGCGCCGTGCATCTGGCCGGCAAGGCCGATGCCCCGCACCGCCCGACGCATCGCGGGGTCCAGCCCCAGCACCGCCGCCTCCGTCGCCGCCCACCAGGCGGACGGATCCTGTTCAGACCAAAAGGGCTGCGGCCGCGCGACGCTGAGCGCGGCGGTCGCCTGGTCGGCGACGGTGCCATGCTCGTCGAGGATGACCGCCTTGACGCCCGAAGTGCCGATGTCGATGCCAAGGAACACGGCGGCTACTTCCTGAACGGATCGATGGTGGGGATGGTGCCGTCGGGGTTGAAGCGAAGCTCCGTCACCTTGACGTTGCGCAGGTGGTTCTTGTTCGACATCTGCGTGTCGGCATAGAACAGCCACCACTTCCCGCCCCACTCGATCACCGAATGATGGGTGGTCCAGCCCTGCACCGGCAGCAACAGATGCCCGGTGTAACGGAACGGGCCGTAGGGACTGGTGCCGATCGCATAGTTCAGGAAATGCGTGTCGCCGGTCGAATAGGTATAATAATAGCGGCCGTTGCGCTTGAACATCCACGACCCTTCGAAGAAGCGCTTGTCGTGCTCGCCGCCGGTCACCGGCTTGCCGTTCGCGCCCAGGATCACCGCATCGCGCGGCGGCTCGGCAAAGGTCTTCATGTCCGCGTTCATGCGGACCACCTTGCCCGACAGAGCGGGCGCGGCATCCTGATGCAGGTCGGTGTCGGACCCGTTGGGATCGTACCGGCCGCTGGCCCAGCGCTGCAACTGACCGCCCCAGATGCCGCCGAAGTACATGAATGTCTTGCCGTCGGTATCGGTGAACACCGCCGGGTCCATGGAAAAGCTGCCCGGGATCGGCCGGGGCTCGGCCTTGAACGGTCCCATCGGGCTCTTGGAGGTGGCGACACCAATGCGGAACGCGCCGAGCCCGTTCTTGTCGCGCGATTTGTCGCGGGCAGGAAAATAGAGGTAGTAGGTGCCGTTGCGATAGGCCGCGTCGGGTGCCCACATCTGCTTGGACGCCCAGGGCACCTGCTTCACGTCGAGCGCCACCGGGCCGACCGTCACGGGCCCGCCGATCCGATCCATGCTGAGCACGCGATAGTCGCGCATGGCATATTCGTTGCCAAGATCATCGTCGGGCACGTTCGTCGGGATGTCGTGGCTGGGATAGACGTAGATCTTGTTGCCGAACACGTGCGCCGACGGATCGGCGGTATAGATGCCGCGCACCAAGGGCTGGGACAGGTAACGGCGCCCGTCGGGGGCGCGGGGCTCGTCGGCGGCGACCGCAGCGCTGCAGGCAAAGGCCGCAGCCAGCCCAAGCCAGCGTGCTCCCGAGTGGGACGTCATCAGATCCTCTCCTTCTCCCCGCCGCTTCAAGCGCCGTGTGTTACGTTAGCGCTATCATACGCTCTCCGGCCTGCGGTGCAAGCAGAGGCGGGCGCGCGGTGATCGGCCGGGGGGACAAGTCGCGGCTCAGGCAATGTCGAGCGCCACGGTCTGGAGATTGATCGAATCGGGCCCGGTCATGATCAGGAAGCGGCCGGGTTCGACCACCTCATGCATGTCGGTGTTCCACAAGGCAAAGGCGTCCGGCCCGACCGTGAAGCGAACGGTGCGTGCTTCACCCGGCGACAACGTGACCCGCTCGAACCCTTTGAGTTCCTTGGACGGGCGGGTGACCGAGGAGAACTCGTCACGGACGTAGAGCTGCACCACCTCGTCGCCGGCCCGCGCGCCGGTGTTGCGAACGTCGACCTCCACGGTGACGCTGCCGGCGACGCCGATGCGGGTGGCCGACAGCCGCGGAGCGGACAGGGTGAAGCTGGTGTAACTGAGGCCGTGGCCGAACGGGAACAGCGGCGCCGCGGTGTCGAACAGATAGCCTCTGCCGACGCTGGGCTTGCTGTTGTAGTAGAGCGGCAGCTGCCCGACGTGGCGCGCAACGGTGACCGGCAGCTTGGCGCCGGGATTCGCCGTGCCGAACAGCGCATCGACCATCGCGGTGCCGCCCTCCTGCCCGGGATACCAGCATTCCAGCATCGCGTTGGCGCGCGCGGCAACCGCGGGCCAGCTCGGCGGGCGGCCGTTGATCGCGCACACCACGATGGGCTTGCCGAGACCATGCAGCGCGTCGAACAGCAGGTTCTGTTCGCCCAGGAGGTCGAGGCCGGTACGGTCGCCGAGGTGGTTGGCGGCATAGCCTTCGCGGCTGGTCTGTTCGGTGTCGCCGATCGCCAGCACGATCACGTCCGCGTCGCGCGCCGCCGCCACCGCCTCGTCGATCAGCCGGCGGTTGGCGGCGGGATCGGCAAGCGTCACCTGATCGGCCGACCGGTCCTCGCTGGTCGTGATGCGAACGCCCTGCGCGGTGACGAGGGAGACGCCGGGCATGGCGGCGACCCGTGTGCGCAAGGCGTCCGCCAGGCTGATCTCCTGCCGCGGCATGCCTGAATAGCCGCCCAGCCGCGCCACCATTGCATTGGGGCCGATCAGCGCCAAACGGCGCAGCTCTGATGGCTGCAACGGCAGGGTGCCGTCGTTGCTGAGCAGGCATAGCGAGCGCCGGGCGGCCTCCAGCGCAAGTGCGCGCGCTTCGGCGTTGCCGGTCAGCCGGGCGGCGACCGTAGCATCTGCCCAGGGATCCTCGAACAGGCCGGCGCGGAATTTGAGCGCCAGCATGCGACCGCACGCGGTGTCGATCGCTGCCTGCGAGACGAGGCCGGCACGCACCTGGTCGCCGAGCGTGCGGAAGGCAAGGCCATCGGGCAGCTCGCTGTCGACGCCGGCAGCAAGCGCGCGGCGGGCGGCATCGCTGCGATCACTCGCGACATGGTGGATCGTGGCGAGTTCCTCCACCGCGCCATAGTCGCTGACCACCGTGCCGTCGAAGCCCCATTCCTCGCGCAGCACCTTGTCCAGCAGCCAGTGGTTGGCATGGCTGGGAATGCCGTCGATCTCGTTGTACGACGGCATCACCGCGGCGATGCCGGTGCGGCGCACCACCGCGCGGAAGGGAGGGAAGAAGAACTCCCGCAGCTCGCGCTCGCCGAGCGGGGCGGGACCGATGTTGTTACCCGCTTGAGGCTGGCCGTGGCCGGTCATGTGCTTCAGCGTCGCGAAGACATGCCCCGGCGGCAGCGTCGAGCCTTCGCCTTGCAGGCCGAGGACGGCGGAAACGCCCATCTCGCCGCACAGGTACGGGTCTTCGCCAAAGGTCTCCTCGATCCTACCCCAGCGAGGATCGCGAGCGATGTCGACCACCGGCGACAGCACCAGGCGGGCACCGTGCGCCCGCGCCTCGCGCGCCACCACGTTCTGCACCCGCCGCATCAGCTCGCGATCGAAAGTCCCGGCGAGGCCAATGGCTTGCGGGAACATGGTGGCATCGGGTGCCATGTAGCCGTGCAGCGATTCCTCATGAAACAGCACGGGGATGCCGAGCCGGGTGCCGGTGGTCGCCCAACGCTGCACCGCGTTCACGAAGCGGATCGTGGAGGCGCTTCCCCGCCAACGGGCGCCGGTGCCGCCTGCGACCTCCGCGACCTCAGGGCCGCCACGGCGGTCGGACGGGCGCGTGACCTGGCCGAAGCCGTTGGGGTAGGCGCGCGATGCCTTGGCGGGATCGAAGTCGAGGCCGCCCTCGACCATCACCTCCGCCTTGGTGGCCCACAACGAGATCAGCTGTGCAACCTTTTCGTCCAGCGTCATGCGCGACAGCAGGTCGCGAACTCGCAAATCGATCGGTGCCGCCGGATCCTTGTACGGGAGGGCTGTCGCTCGGGCGAAGGCGACAGGGTGAAGCGCCAGAGCGGAGCTTGCGCCCAGCCAGCGCAGCATGCGCCGACGCGTGATCTTGGTCATGCCATCCTCCCAGGTCGCCGGCACCTGTCGCACCTTGCGATTGATAGCGCTAACAGATAGCGGTCGTCCAAAGCTGTCAAGCGCAACGGAGCTTGAGGAGAGGACATGGGGCGGTACGGCGGCTGGCGATGTGCGGTGGCGCTGGCGATCGGGCTTTGCGGGCCCGCACAGGCGGAGGACGGCCACGATCTGTGGCTGCGCTATTCTGCTCATGCCGGTTCAGTAAGCGCGAGCCTTGCGCCGTTCGCCGGCGGGGTGACGGTCGCTTCGGGGGAGCGCGATGCTCGGGTGCTGACCGCCGCGTCGGAGCTTCGCCGCGCGCTCGACGCCATGGTCGCGGCCGGCGGAACGGGAACGGGCGAAATCGTGCTCGGCACGCCTGCCGGATCGCCGCAATTGCGGTCGCTGGGCCTCGATCTTCATGGGCTGGGTGAAGAAGGCTATCTGCTGCGCCGGCTGGTCGTGCAGGGACGGCCGACGATCGTGGTGGCGGGGAACGGCGGTGCTGGCGTGCTGTATGGCGCCTTTGCGCTGACCCGCCGGATCGAACAGGGCTTATCGCTCGACCGGCTGGACGAGCGGTCGGCGCCGAAGGTGAAGCTGCGGGTGCTCGACCATTGGGACAATCTCGATCGCTCGGTGGAGCGCGGCTACGCCGGCCAGTCGATCTGGGACTGGCAGAAGCTGCCCGGCTACAAGGATCCTCGCTACACCGATTACGCACGCGCCAATGCTTCGATCGGCATCAACGGCGCCGTGCTCAACAACGTCAACGCCAAGCCCGAAAGCCTGACGGGGCCCTACATCGCCAAGGCGGCGGCGGTGGCCGACGTGCTGCGGCCATGGGGGATGAAGGTCTATCTGTCGGCGCGCTTTTCGGCACCGATCGAGCTTGGCGGGCTGAAGACGGCCGACCCGCTCGACCCGGCGGTGCGCGCGTGGTGGCAGGGCAAGGCGGACGAGATCTATCGCGCGATCCCCGACTTCGGCGGCTTTCTCGTCAAGGCCAACAGCGAGGGCCAGCCGGGCCCGCGCGACTACCACCGCAGCCATGCCGACGGCGCCAACATGCTCGCCGCCGCGCTCGCTTCCCACGGGGGCACGGTGATGTGGCGCGCGTTCGTTTATGCCGAGACCAACCCGGAGGATCGCGCCAAGCAGGCTCATTCGGAGTTCAAGCCGCTCGATGGGCGCTTTGCCGACAACGTGCTGTTGCAGGTCAAGAACGGCCCGATCGACTTTCAGCCGCGCGAGCCGTTTCACTCGCTGTTCGGGGCGATGCCCAGGACCCCGCTCGCCATCGAATTCCAGCTCACCAAGGAGTATCTCGGCTTCGCGACGCACCTTGTGTACCTGGGTACGCTGTTCGCCGAAACCTTGCGCAGCGACACGGGGGTGCGGGCGCACGGTGCAAGCGTCGCCAGCGTCGTCGATGGCAAGCTGGAGGGGCATCGCCTGACCGGCATGGCGGGGGTGGCCAACATCGGCAGCGACTGCAACTGGACGGGATCGGTGTTCGACCAGGCGAACTGGTACGCGTTCGGCCGCTTCGCCTGGGACCCGGAAGCCGACCCGCGAGCCGTTGCGGAGGAATGGGCCGCGATGACCTTCACCGACGATGCGCGCTTCGTGCAGCCGGCGGTGGACATGATGATGCGCTCCCGCCAGGCGGCGGTGGATTACATGACGCCGCTCGGCCTCGCGCACCTGATGGGCACCGGGCACCATTACGGCCCCGCTCCGTGGGTGGCGGATCTGGCGCGGCCGGAATGGAACCCGGCATACTACCACCGCGCCGATCGCAACGGCATCGGCTTTGACCGAACCCGTTCGGGCAGCAACGCCGTTGCGCAATATGCACCCCGCGTCGCGCGTCGGTTCGCCGGGCTCGACACGGTGGGGGACGATTACCTGCTGTGGTTCCATCACGTGCCGTGGGATTACCGCCTGAAAGGCGGCGCGACTCTGTGGGAAACGCTGGTGCGTCGCTACGACCGGGGCGTTGCCGCCGTGGCTGCGATGCGCGCGCAATGGGAACGGCTGCGGCCGTTCGCTGATGCGGAACGGTTCGAACAGACGGCCGCGTTTCTGCGCATCCAGGAGGGCGAGGCACGGTGGTGGCGCGATGCCTCGGTCGCCTATTTCGCCAATGTAAGCGGACGGCCCTTGCCCGCGGGGGTGACCGCGCCGGCTCACGATCTCGCTTATTACCAGGCACTGCGCTTCCCCTATGCGCCCGGCCAAGCGCACTGAGCCAGACCGAAACAGGCACGTGCTCGACCCCTCGCGCGAACGATTGCGCACCGCGCGGGAATATGACAGCGGAGCTGGCGTGAAACCGCCCCGCCGCCAACGTTCCGCGCCCACGATCAGCGATGTGGCGCGCCGCGCGGGCGTGTCGCCGATGACGGTGTCGCGAGTGATCAACGGCGAAAGCAACGTTCGCGCGGCAACGCGCGACACGGTCAACGCCGCTATTGCCGAACTCAACTACGCGCCCAATTCCGCCGCCCGCACCTTGGCCGGCGCGGGGCAGAACCGAATCGGGCTGCTCTACAGCAATCCCAGCGCCGCATACCTCAGTGAGTTCCTGGTCGGCAGCCTGGATCAGGCGAGCCGCCGCGACGTGCAGCTGGTTGTCGAGAAGTGCGAGCTGGGCGACCACGAACTCGAAGTCGCGGGCCGCCTGATCGAAGGCGGCATCGACGGCATCATTCTTCCCTCGCCCCTGTGCGACTCGCCCGACCTGATCCGCATGCTGGTGGAGCAGAACGTGCCGGCGGTGCTGGTCGGCAGCGGCCAGCCCGCCGAGGAGCTGTTCTCGGTCAGCATCGACGACTTCGCTGCCGCTTATGCGATGACGCGGCACGTCCTGTCGCTTGGGCACCGCCGGATCGGCTTTATCCTCGGCAACCCTGCGCAGACCGCCAGCGCCAACCGGCTGGCGGGGTACCGATCGGCGCTGGAAGATGCGGGCATCGCCTTTGCGGACTCGCTGACCGCGCAAGGCGTCTTCACCTATCGTTCGGGTCTCGACGCAGCCGAACAGCTGCTTGCCCTCGAAGTCGCCCCCACGGCCATCTTCGCCAGCAACGACGACATGGCGGCGGCCACCGTGGCGGTGGCGCATCGCCGCGGCCTCGACGTGCCGGGCGACCTCACGGTCTGCGGCTTTGACGACACCACGCTTGCCACGGCGATCTGGCCCGAACTCACCACCATTCACCAGCCGATCGCCGACATGTCTCGCGCCGCGGTGGAGATGCTGGTCAGCAACATCCGCCGCCAGCAGGCCCTGCAGGAGCGACACCAGTTGCTCGACTTCACGCTGATCCGTCGGCAGTCGGACGCGGCGCCGCGCCGGCGGCCCCAGGTCCAGCGCGCTTGACTTGAGCCGGGCGTCGGGCATGGTATCGCTATCAAGGGTGGTGCGTGATCCTGAAGGGCGCACTCGGTCAGGAGAGTGAAGCGTGAACCGCTGGCCGACCGGCCTTTCCCCTTGCGCGGCTGAACCGTCCGCTCCGCTCGGGACGGCCCGGCGCTGCGGGCCAATCAACGCATGAACGCAAGGCGCCCCGACAAGACGGCGCTCCACAAACGCTGAGACAATGATCCAGGAGAGGGAAGAAGGATGACGGACACAAGGGGAGGGGGAGCGGTCAACTTTGGCTTCATCACTGCCATCGTGGCGGTGGCGACCATTGGCGGCTTCATGTTCGGCTATGATTCGGGCGTGATCAACGGGACGCAGAAGGGGCTGGAAGCGGCCTTCGAGCTTGGACGATTGGGCATCGGCGTCAACGTTGGCGCCATTCTGGTTGGCTCGTCCATCGGTGCGTTCGGCGCCGGCCGTCTGTCCGACCGGATCGGCCGGCGCGGCGTGATGATGCTGGCCGCGTTGCTGTTCCTGGGCAGCGCGCTGCTCGCCGGCGCGGCACCGAGTTCGGCCGTATTCATCTTTGCCCGCATCATCGGCGGTCTGGGCGTTGGCGCGGCGAGCGTGATCTCGCCCGTCTATATCTCCGAAGTGACGCCCGCCAACATTCGCGGGCGGCTGTCCAGCGTGCAGCAGGTGATGATCATCACCGGCCTTACCGGCGCGTTCGTCGCCAACTACCTGCTGGCGCGCTATGCCGGCGGTTCCACTGCGCAGTTCTGGGGCGGTTATGCCGCGTGGCGCTGGATGTTCTGGCTGCAGGCGATCCCCGCGCTCATCTATTTGTGTGCGCTGTTCATTATTCCGGAAAGCCCGCGCTATCTGGTGGTCAAGGGACGCGAGGCGGACGCGAACAAGGTGCTCACGCGCCTGTTCGGTTCCGCCGAAGCGGACCGCAAGGTGGCCGAGATCCGCGCCAGCCTGGCCGGCGACCACCACAAGCCCAAGCTGTCCGACCTGGTCGACAAGACCACAGGCAAGATCCGGCCGATCCTGTGGACCGGCATTGGCCTTGCCATCTTCCAGCAGCTGGTCGGCATCAACGTGGTCTTCTATTACGGCGCCACGCTGTGGGAAGCGGTTGGCTTCTCTGAAAACGACGCGCTGATGACCAACATCCTGTCGGGCGTGCTGTCGATCGGCGCGTGCCTGTTCACCATGGCGGTGGTCGACAAGATCGGGCGCAAGCCGCTGCTGCTGATCGGCTCGGCGGGCATGGCGGTGACGCTGGCGATCGTCGCCTATGCCTTCTCGACGGCGACTGCCGGTGCCGATGGTGGCGTCACGCTGCCGGGCAACAACGGCGTGATCGCGTTGATCGCGGCCAACCTCTACGTGGTGTTCTTCAACGCCAGCTGGGGTCCGGTGATGTGGGTGATGCTGGGCGAGATGTTCCCCAACCAGATCCGCGGGTCGGGACTTGCCGTGTCGGGCTTTGCGCAGTGGATCGCCAATGCGGCGATCTCCGTCAGCTTCCCGACGCTGGCGGTGTCGCCGGGGCTGAGCGTCACCTATTTCGGCTATGCGTTCTTTGCGGCGCTGTCGTGGTTCTTCGTGCGCGCGATGGTGCACGAGACGCGCGGGCGTGAGCTGGAAGACATGCAGGGCTGACCAGCGCCTTCCACGGTGCGAAGGGGCGGGGCGGCGGTGGCCGCACCCGCCCCCATTGCGTCAGGCGCAGATGTCCGCGCCCGGCAGCGGCGCGGACGGCGGCACCGGCACGCCCTTGGCATTGGCTGCTGCTTCCAGTGTCGGCGACGGGCCGGGCAGCGACAGATCGCGCGCCGCGGCATAGAAGGGATCGGCTTCCGCTTCCGGCAGGGAGGTGAAGCGAAACCCGAGGCGGCCGTACAGGTCGAGCAGCCGCGGCATCATGCGCGCGTCGAATGCGCCGAGGTGCATCAGCAGGACGTAGGGGATGTCGCGGCCGAGCGTTGCCTGCGCCAGCGTGCGGGAACGCTGCGCCTGCGTCTCAGCGGCCGCCAGATAGCTGCGCTCCAGGCCCGCGATCGTCACGCCGTCGCCCTTCGCCTTGCAGCGCGCATAGGCATCGTTCCAGGCGTAATCGCCGAAGCTCATCGTCACCGCCGCCACGCGATAGCCGCGCGCGCGCAGGCCGGCACGCACCGCCTTGCGCTTCGCCGGACCGCTGCCTTCGCTCAGGAAGGGGTAGCGGAACCACCGCCAGTCGCGCGCGCCCATCACGCGGGCCAGCACCGGCTCGTTTCGCGCCACCTCGCCGAGGTACACCGGCGCGGTGACCGTATCGAGGTTCAGGTGCGACCAGGTGTGATTGCCGATCGGATAGCCGGCCGCTCGCCAGGTGCGCAGCACCGCGGGCGATTGCGGGTCATCGACGCCGAAGCCGCCATTCAGGAACCCGAATGGCGCCGTGACGCCGTGCGCCTTCAGCGCCGCGATGATCCGCTGCGCGATGCCGAGCCGGGTTTCGCCCACCGGCAGCGGGCCGTGCGCGGGCATGTCGTCGAAGGTGATCGCCAGCAGAGGCGCGGGGCGCTGCGCGGCGCGGGCTTCGCCGCGGCCGCCGAACAGGGAGAGGGGAACGGCCTCTCCCATCGCCCGGTATCCCGCCTCGGACGGGTGGAGGTGGTCGCCCGAATCCAGGGCGGGCGCGAGCCGTTCGGGGTGGGCGGGATCGCGCAACAGCCGGTCGAAATCGACCACCGCGTCGAACACGCCGGAGGTGCGGATGAACCGGTTCACCGCCTGCCGGTTGGCTTCGCTGGCGGCTCCCGGATGGTAATAGCTGTTGCCGACGAACGGCGTGATCGTGCCGCCGATCAGGGTGATGCCATGCGCGTGGGCGCGCTCGGCAAGCTGGCGAAAGGCGCCGGTGAGATCGGCGACGATGCGGCGGTGCGCGTCGGCGGTCGCAGGCGCGTCGCGGGTCAAGACGCCGAGATCGTTGACCCCCTCCAGCACCATTGCATAGCGCACGCCGCTCCGCGCGATCACGTCGCGATCGAAGCGCGCGACGAGATTGGGCCCGATGCCCTCGAGCAACACGCGATTGCCGCCGATCCCGGCATTGGCCACCGCCAGCGCGCGGGTGCGCGCATCCCCCTGCAACCGCTCTGCGAGCACGTCCGTCCAGCGGGCGTTGCTGTCGGGTCGCACGCCATAGCCGTCGGTGATCGAATCACCGATGGCGACGATCGCCGCGCCCTGACCGTCCACCTCGACGTCGGCGATCTGGTGCCATCCCGCGATCGGCTTGGCCGCGGGAAGCGTGGCTGCGCCCACGGCGTTGCCCGCCAGCAGGAAGGCCGTCGCGCGAGAGCCGGGGTGGCCGGTCTGTTCGGCGGGCGTGGCCGCGAGCAGCATGTCGATCGCGAGATCCGTGCCCGCACCGACCGGCAGCGGGGCGGCATCGGAATATACCTCCGCGCCGGGAGGGATGGTGACGAAAGGCTCACCATTGAACCTTAGAACCTGCGCCTCGCCGGCCAGCTGCGGCGATCCCGGCGCGGCGGCGCGGGCAACGGCGGCCGCGTCGATCCGCAGCGGCGTGGCGCCGAACAGATTGGACAAGCGCAGCCGCAGGCGAGGGCCGCTGGCGCGCAGGCGGACGATCTGGCGCAGCGTCACCGGCCCCGCCTGCTCGATCTGCCGCGCCTGGTCCGCATCGGGACGGACCTGCGCCGCGCTCCAGGCCGCCACCCAGCCGTGGCGCTGGGCCGCCGGCGACGCGCTGCTCGCCATCAGCGCAAGCGCAATGGCCGTGGTGATCGTCGCGGTTCGCCGCATTCTGCCTCTCCTGCTTTTCCGTTAGCGCTACCAATCGTCCCGGCGGGCGGTGAGAGCAACCCCGATCGCCACCGCCGCGTTTTGCGCCGGACGGGACGGCACGCTAGGCTCGCGGCGATGATCATCGAACACCCTGCAGCCACCGACCGGCGAGTCGCGGAACGCGGTGCCGTGGATGCCGAGACGTTCGCCCGCGAGGTCGTGTCCAGCTATCGCCCGCTGGTGCTGCGCGGGCAGGTGGCGGGGTGGGAAGCGGTGCGCGCCGGCACCGGGGGCAATCGCGCGATGGCCGAGTACCTCGCGCGCTTCGGCAGCGGCCAGCCGCTGGAGGTGATGGTCGGCCCCCCTGAGATCGACGGCCGCTTCTTCTATGCCGACGACAGCCTGACGAGTTTCAATTTCCGGCGGCAGCAGGTGCCGCTCGGGGCGCTGCTGGGCGAGTTGCTGCGTCTGGGCGAGGAGGGGGCCGACCGGCCGCACGCCTTGTACGCCAGTGCGGCGACGGCGCCCGAGTATCTCCCCGGCTGGGAAGCGGCCAATCCGCTCGGCTTGCCGGTCGAGGCGCCCGCACGGCTATGGATCGGCAACGCCACGCAGGTTGCGACTCATTACGACACGTCCAGCAACATCGCCTGCGTGGTGGCGGGGCGTCGACGCTTCACGCTGTTTCCGCCCGATCAGATCGCTAACCTGTACGTCGGGCCGCTCGACCATACCATGGCGGGGCCGCCGAGCAGCCTGGTGGATCCCGATGCGCCCGACCTTGCCCGCTTTCCGCGCTTCGCCGACGCGCTGGCCCATGCCGAGGTTGCGGAGCTGGGGCCGGGCGATGCCCTCTACATTCCACCGATCTGGTGGCACCATGTGCGGGCGTTCGATCGGCTCAATGTGCTGGTGAATTATTGGTGGGGGCACCAGTCGGGCGCCGCCTTTCCGGCGCTGGTGCACACGATCAGCGCGATCCGCGAACTGCCGTCGGAGGAGAAGGCGGCATGGCGAAGCTGGTTCGACCATCTCGCCTTCGATCCCGACGCGGCCCATGCGGCGGATCACATGCCGCCGGCCGCCCGCGGCGTGCTGGGCGAGCCTAGCGCGGGTCGGGCCGAGCGGATCCGCGGGTTCCTGCTGGCGATGCTCCAACGCCGCTAGCCGTTTTCTCGCTCGCATCGAGCCAGGTCGCGACCCAGAGCAGGGGCGCGTTCCAGTTGATCGCGACCTCGTTCAGCGCAAACGCCCGCGCGTCGTCCCGCCAGCAACGTTGCGGCGCGCACCGGCCCTTCAGCGTCCGTGCAACCTCGTCGGAAAAGGCGGTGTTGTTGGGCCCGCCCGACAGCACGCCCGGCGGCGGTCCCGGCATGGCGGCGTCGAACTGGTGCGCCCAGAAGCGATGGTGGGGATTGTGCATCGCGTTCCAGCCGAAGCCGGTCACATAGCTCTGGCCTAGCGGGTTGCGACCGAGCACATAATCCGCGGTATCCACCACGCCGTTCCGATACCGCGCCTCGCCGGTGAAGCGGGCGGCGAGGCCGAGGATGATGCCGCGGTTGAGGATCACCGCGTTCGATCCCCAGGCATAGGCGGTGCTGGCGAACGGGATCTGATAGCCCGACCGCTGCCCCTCGGCCAGGAAGCGATCCGCCGCGGCCACCAGGGTTGAGCGGGCGGCCGCCTGTTCGGCCGGGGCGACGCCCGGCGCGATCGCGAGAGTCATGGTACCCAGCGCCGCGACGCTGCCCCAGTTCGGGGCTTCAGTGATCGGCGCACGATGCAGCGGAATGGCGCGCAACCGGTTCAGCAATTCGGGCGACTGCGTGGTCGCGTAAAGCTCCGCCGTGGCCCAGTAGAATTCGTCCGCCACCTGCTGGTCGCCATAGCCGCCGCTGCCGGTAAAGGCCTGTGCCGCGAGGATGCCGGGGTGGCGCAGCGCCGCGTCGTAGGCGCGCGTCGCGGCGGCAAGACACCGGGCGGCAAAGGCAGGGTCGATCGTGCGCCAGATCCGCGCGCCTTGCGCTGCAGTGGCGGCGAGGTTCAGGGTCGCGGCCGTGCTCGGCGGGTAGAGCAGCCGTTCCTCCGTGTCAGCGGCGGGAGCGGTGGGCAGCTTGGTCCAGTTCCGATCGGCGACCTTGTGGAAGGCCATGCCGCCCGCATCGACCTGCGTCAGGCGCAGCGGCCCGGTGGCGGGCTGGGGACCGGTGGGCAGCGCCATCCGTTCGCCGTCCGGCACCTGCATGGCGAGCATGAAGCGCATCTCCCATCGGGCCTCGTCGAGCAGGTCGTTGGCGCCGTTGCCGGCTTCGGGGAGAGCCGCCGTGCCGTCGGGGAAGGGCGGATGGTCGGCCAGCGCCTCGTAGAGGTTGAGGAGCGTCCACAAAGCGATGCCGCCGTTGACCACGTACTTGCCCTGATCGCCGGCGTCGTACCAGCCGCCGGTGACATCCTTCTTTGCGGAGCAGCCGGGCCAGACCGTGCCGCGCTCGTCGGCGCCGCTGAAACAGGCGGCGACCTCCGGACGGTGGCCGGCGGCCCGTGCCCACGTTGCGCCGCCCGCGAAGTGCGCCTCGATCGGCGTGCCGGCGCGGGTCTGGTAGAAATAGTTGAGCGCCGCGCCTGCCAGTGGCCGGAAGACGGCGGGGGCGATCGCAAAGGGGCGGCTGGTTTCCCCCGCCACCTGCAGCGTGTAGCGGCCCGGCGCCTGCACCGTGCTGAAATCGATGCGGTGGACATGGTCGCCGGATGCCCGATCGTCGCCGAACACGGCCGTGACCCCGCGCGCGGCGACCTTGCCTTGCGCGTCGATCAGCACCCACGGGAGCGGCGAAGGAGCGGGGTTCGCGACAATGGCGCGCTTGGCGGCGTTCGGCTGGAACCCGAGTTGGTCGAAGTGGACCGACGGCGCGGCGACGGCGCTGCCACTGACGGCGGCAGCGAGGAGCAATAGACGGCGGATCATCGGCATCTCACTTGGCGTGTGTCAGGTTGCGCACCAGCGTGGCGCGCATGTGTTGCATCATCTCGGCATCCAGCGGGCCCAGCACCCCTTGCACCTCTCGCGGCAGATGCGCGACCGGGTCGCCGTCTCGCTGAAACACCAGGTGGTCGAACAACATGCGCCACACGGCCCGCTGATCGTCGGGAAGGGGGCGCAGGGCCAATAGCGCCAGGAACAGCGCGTCGTAACCGCTTGGCAGATCCGCCGGCGCCGGGTTCCACCAATAGTTCATGAACACGTTGACCGGATCCAGCGAATCCACCGCATGCCACCAGTGGAACGGAATGTAGATCGCGTCGCCCGATTCGAGCGTAGCGGTTTCGGCGTGAACCAGTGCGTCGGTGAAGCGCGGAAAGCGGGCGAGGTCGGGTGCGGCGGGGTCGACCAGGCTGATCGGCGTGCCCGCGGGCGTAAGGTCGAACGGGCCCATGTAGAGGTTGCCGATCTGATCGGGCGGGAACAAGGTGAAGCGGCGGCGGCCGGCAATCACAATGCCGATGTTTTCTTTGAGGTCGTAATGCGTTGCGACGCGAATCGCATTGCCGAGCCAAAGCCGTGGGGCGACGGCAGCGTCCACCAGATCGGTGGCGTTGGCCGCTGCGAACCCCGGCAGCAGATCCTCCGCCATGATTGACTGCACCGCCACGGCATAGGGACGCGCCGCATTCTGGTCGCGCAGCAGCCGATCCAGGAAAGGATCAAGCGGCGAACGGCCGCGCGTGAAGTTCAGCGCGGTGAGGTCGTCGGTGTAGAAGAACCGCCCGCGGATCTCCGGCACGCCGACGATGGCGTCCACCGGGCGAGGGTGGCTGAACCGCTTGAGATAGGCGACCACCGCCTCCGCCCCCTCGCGTGCCGCGGCGACCGCGGGCCAGTCGGTGCCGAGGCCGCGCAGGACCGCTGGGCGCGCCGCCGGGCGGATCGTTTCGTCGAACACGGCGCGGGTCACGCCGTGGTGCTCGCGGATCGGCGTCATACCGGCGACCCCGATCCACCGGGCAGCGGCGATTCGGCCGTAAAGGAGAAGAACGGCAGATCGTCCTCGGCGGGCGCCGGGGCTTGCGGCGGCGCGGGCGCGGCAAAGGTCGCGAAGGAGGACAGGCTGGTCCGGCGCAGGAAGTCGCCATGCGTCGGCAGTCGCTCGGCCGTGTCCTGATAGCCCCGGCGCATCTGATCAAGCGCTGCCGCTACCTTGTGCTCGTCCAGCGCATCGACCGCGGGCTCATAGTCCTGCGGCACCACATGCTGGCCCAGGCAGACAGCCACCCAGCTCGGGTTGCTGAACAGTTCGGTGCCGTCGCGGAAGACGCGACCCTTGGCGCGGAACAGGTCCATCTTACGGCGGAGGCTCTCGGGCACCGGCATGGTGCGGCAGTGGTCCCAGAAGGGCGTGTCGTTGCGGGCCGTGGCCTTGTAGTGAAGTACGATGAAGTCGCGGACGTCTTCGTACAGGTCGTGCATCTGGCGGTTGTATTCGTCGCGCTCGATGGGATCGAATCGCAGGTCGGGGAACAGCGCGATCAGGCGGTTGATACCGCTCTGGATGAAGTGGATGCTGGTCGATTCCAGCGGCTCGATGAAGCCGCTCGACAGGCCCAGCGCGACGACGTTGCGGTTCCAGGCCAGCCGCCGGCGGCCGGTGGTGAACGAAATGCGGCGCGGCGTTGCCAGTGGTTCGCCGTCGAGGTTGGCCAGCAGCAATGCTTCGGCCGCGTCGTCGTCGAGGTGCTGGCTGGCATAGACCAGGCCGTTGCCCACCCGGTGCTGCAATGGAATGCGCCATTGCCAACCCGCTCCGCGTGCGGTGGAACGGGTAAACGGATCGGGATCGCCGTTCAGCGGGGTCGGCACGGCGATGGCGCGGTCGCAGGGCAGCCATTCGCTCCATTCGTCATAGCCGGTGCCCAGCGCGTCCTCGATCAGCAGCCCGCGAAAGCCCGAGCAATCGATGAACAGGTCGCCCGAAACGCGCCGTCCGTCGGCGAGCGTGACCGCCTCGACATGGCCGTTGTCGGCGGAAAGCTCCGTGCCGGTGATCCGGCCTTCGATGCGGGTGACGCCGCGCACCTCGGCGTAGCGGCGAAGAAATCGTGCGTAGAGGCCCGCATCGAAATGATAGGCATAGAACAGCTCGCGTACCGGAGAGCGCGCTTGATCGCCGGGCCGACCGAACTTGTTCATCGACGCCGCCATCGCACTCATCGACCAGGCGGTGATGTCGGGCATCGCGCGCCGCTGCCGCTCGCGCAGGTAGAGCTGGTGGAAATGGACCCCCTGCAGATCCTGCCCCAATCGCCCGAAGGGGTGGAAGTAACGCTCGCCCAAGCCGCCCCAGTCGACGAACTCGATGCCAAGCTTGTAAGTGCCCCCCGTCTCGGCAAGGAACTCGTTTTCGTTCAGTCCCAGCATCTTGTTGAAGTCGAGGAGCGGCGGGATGGTTGCTTCGCCGACGCCGACGGTACCGATCTCCTCCGACTCCACCAGCGTGATGCCGGTATAGCCGTTGTTGAGAAAGCGCGTGAACGCGGCGGCGGCCATCCACCCGGCGGTGCCGCCGCCGACGATGACGACGTCGCGAATGGAATGGTTGTTCATCGGGCCAATTGCCTCTTCTGCGCCGCGACAAAGGCGGCATGGGTCGGGAGTGTCGGAACCGCCTCGTCAATCTGCCGGCGCATGGCGGCCAGTGTGGCGACCGTTTGCGCTTCGGCGTTGGTGGTGACCAGTGGATCCACGCGGCGCGGGATCACGCCCTGGCCGAACAGCACGGCGAGCCAGCTGTCGCGGGCAAAGGTTTCCTCCTCGTGGAACGGCAGCCGCCCCCGGTTGCGGAACAGCGCCAGCGTGTGCGCCAGCGTGGGCGGCGGCGCCATCGCCGCCGCTTCCCGCCAGAACGGCTCTCTCCGTTGCGAGACGGCATAGTGGAGCGCCAGGAAATCGCGCACCCGGATCGCCTCCGCCATGTGCTGGCGGTTGAACTCGGCAAGCTCGACGTTCGCGAAATCGCGGTCGGGCAGCATGGCGATTACCCGGTCGATGGCACTGTGGGCGAGGTGGAGGTGGCACCATTCCAGCGGCTCCATGACGGTTGCCGCTTCGCCGATGGCGACGCAGTTGCGCCGCCACGGCTCCGGCCGGGTGCCCGCATGGATCGCAACGGCTTGCCCGGGGGCCTCGGCGCCTGTGGCCACGCGCAGCTGTCGCGCCGCCTTGGCGTCGCTGGTGAAGGCGGAGGCATAAGCGATGCCGTGGCTGGTGGCGCTCGGCGATGCGGCGCTCCAGCGCCAGCCGCCAGCGATCGCCGTGACTTGGTCCAGCGGCGGCGGCTCGGAGACGAGCGGGGCGGATGCGATCAGGACGCGGTCGCACGGCAGCCAGCGGCGCCAGTCCTCACGGCGGTCATCGAGAACGGAGCGCAACCGCGCGGCCGGGCCGGTCGCATCCACCAACAGGTCCGCCTGGTGCTCACGCCCGCCGTCCAGGGCGAGGGAAGCGATGCCGCCTTCGGCCGACACTCGCACGCCCTCCAGCGTGCCCGCCAACTCCACCACGCCGCAATGGCGGGCGAACGCGCGCATCATCGCCAGATAACCGCCGGTGTTCAGTTGCAGGCCGTACTCGTAGCCGGCCAGCGCCGCGCCTGTGCCTTCTGACGCCGGCGCGAAACGCGCTTCCCGCGCCATTGCCGCGGCTGGCGAGTAGGCGTCGAAGGGGCCTGCGTGCCTCGCCCGCGCCATGCGCGTCCAGTGGAGGTGGAAAGCGGCGCCGGCAAAGGCATGGCCGTGTCGCGCATAGCTGTGCACGTAATCGGTCTTGGCCCCCGACCAGTCGGCAAACAGCGTGCCGAGTCGATAGCCGCTGCCGGTCCTCAGCACCGCATCCCTGTCACCGATGCCGAGATCGCCATGAAAGCCGAGGATCGACGGCAGGGTGCTGGTGATCCTGTTGGCCAGTTCGTCGGCAGGCGGGGCGAGTGGCAGGATGCGGACGTCGAACATCGGCATCCGCCGCTTCAGCGCCGCCGCCGCCGACCAGCCGACGACCCCGCCGCCGACCACCGTCACCGTCCGAATGGCGCGGCTTTCCACGTCAGGCCGCCTGCCGCATCGGGCAATAGCCGTTGATGAAGGCAAGGTGGTCTGGTGCTTGCGCGGCGCTGCGCAGAATATCGGCACGCAAGGTTTCGGTGCCGCGCGCGAGACTGTCCAGCGAGGGCAGATCCGCACGCGGGTCGTATCCCTCGGGCATGATCCCCTGGCCCGTGTAGACCGCGATCCAGCTCGCATCCAGGAACACGCCCTCGCGGTACTTCACCACGCGCCCGCGCCGACGGAACAGGTCGATCTTGTCGGCAAGGGTGTCGGGGATCGGCATGGTGCGCACATAATCCCAGAACGGCGTGTCGCTCCTGGTGGTGGCATGGTAGTGAAGGATCAGGAAGTCGCGGATGCGATCGTATTCCATGTCGATCAGCCGGTTGAATTCGTCGCGGTCGCTTCGGGCGTCGGAGCCGTCGGGGAACAGCTCGACCAGCGCGGTGATCGCTGCCTGAACCAGATAGATGCTGGTCGATTCCAGCGGCTCCAGGAAGCCGCTGGCAAGACCCACCGCGACGCAATTGTTGACCCAGCTGCGGGCACGGCGTCCCGCCCGGAAGCGCAGCAGCCGCGGTTCGGCGATGGGCTCCCCCTCCGCCGCCGCGCGGATCGCTGCCGCCGCCTCATCGTCCGATACGAAGGCGCTGGCGTAGACATAGCCGTTGCCGGTGCGATGCTGAAGCGGGATGCGCCAGCGCCACCCGGCCGGCATCCCGATCGCACTGGTATATGGAGTGACGGCGGTGCCGGTGCGGCACGGCATCGCCACGGCGCGGTCGGCCGGCAGCCAGCGCGACCAGTCCTCGAACGGCTCGCCCAACGCCTCGCCGAGCAACAGCGAGCGGAAGCCCGAGCAGTCGACGAACAGGTCGCCCTCGATACGCTCGCCTCCCTCAAGGGTGATGGCGCGGATGTCCCCGCTGTCGCCGTCCCGGTCCACCGCGACCACCCGCCCTTCGGTGCGGCGGGCGCCGAGCCCTTCGGCAATCGCGCGCAGGTAGGGGGCAAACAGCAGCGCGTCGAATTGATACGCATAGCCGAATGTGGAGGCGAGCTCGCGCGGATCGGTGGAGGGCAGGGCGAACCGGTTCTCGCGAGCCATCGTGCAGGCCATGGAGAACTGCTCCAGCGGCGGCACCGCGACGCCCGCGCTCGCCAGGCGCGTCCAGTAATGATGAAAATCTACATCGCCCAGACCGCGGCCGAACGTGCCAAAGGGATGCACGTAGCTGTCGCCGATCCGGCCCCAGTCGCGGAATTCGATGCCGAGCTTGAAGGTGGCGCGAGTCCAGGACATGAAGTCCGCCTCCGCGATGCCGAGCCGCTCGTTGAAGGCGCGAATGTGCGGCAACGTCGCTTCACCGACGCCGACAATGCCGATCGCTTCCGATTCGACGAGATGGATGCGGGCGCGGCCGGGCAGCAGCTTGGCCAGAGCGGCTGCGGTCATCCAGCCGGATGTGCCCCCGCCGACGATCACCACTTTCCGAACCTGATGGTCGGTCATTGCGCTCGTCCGTCCTCTCCTGATCCGCTGTCCGATTGGTCCGGCCTCGCGCCGCCGTTGTGCAGCGTGCGTTGCATCACCGCAACACGTTTGCGGCAATTGTTCTTGTCTCACCCATCCCGATGTTACCGCAAACATTACGTCTTGCTCAATGGCGGAGCGCTCCGTACACCCAGTCCAGATAAGCGCGATTTCAAATGACAGCGCTAACAGGGGAGAGGACGTTTATGTCGAAATCGTCGGCTATGAACGCGTGCGTGCGGACGCCGCGGACCATGGAAACGCTTCTGCGGTGTGGCGCTTCCGTCACGGCAATCTGCGCCTTTGCGCTGGCAGTGCCCGCTATGGCTCAGACCGGTGCCGCGGTTGGCCAGAACACCGCCGGCACGGCCACGCCGACCGCCACGCCGCGCAGCCCGGACGCCACCAACAATACCAGTGAAGCGCCCTCGTCGGATGTTCAGTCCGGCGCCGACCCCGTCGCGGGCGGTGCCACCCAGGCAACCGACGATAGCGGCGCTGCCGACGTGGTGGTGACCGGCATTCGCCAGAGCTTGGCTAACGCCCAGAACATCAAGCGCAACTCGGACACGGTCGTCGACGCGATCACCGCCACCGACATCGGCGCGCTGCCTGACCGATCGGTGACCGAGGCGCTGCAGCGCGTGCCCGGCGTGTCGATCAGCCGCTTTGCCGCGTCCAACGACCCCGACCACTTCTCCGTCGAAGGGTCTGGCGTGGTGATCCGCGGCCTCAACTTCGTGCGCTCCGAGTTCAACGGCCGCGACGCCTTCGCGGCTGGCATCGGCGGGCAGTCCATCAACTTCTCCGACGTTCCCGCCGAACTGCTCGGGTCGGTCGAGGTATACAAGAACGTCACCGCCGCCGCCATCGAGGGCGGCCTCGCGGGCACCGTCAACCTCAACACCCGCAAGCCATTCGACAACAAGGGCCTGCACATCGGCGTCGATCTCGAGGGGCAGTATGGCGATCTTCAGAAGAAGTGGTCGCCGACCGGCTCATTGCTGATCAGCAACACGTGGGAAACGGGAGCCGGCACCTTCGGGTTGCTCGGCGACGTCTCGTACTCTCGTGTCCGCAGCCGCGCCGACGGTCTGCAGATCACCAACTTCCAGAACCGCGACAACACGCTGGTAACGTACCAGAGCCAGAGTGGCGCGACGATCTGCCGTAACCCCTTGCCGGGCAATACCGACACCAGCACGCTGCCGGGGGTTCATGCCGCGTGCGGCGCGGCGTCGACCGCCGGCGCGGACGGTCTCGCCGATCCTGTCGCGGGCTTGTACGCGCCGCTCGGTGGCCAGTATCGCACGCAGGATTTCGACCGCAAGCGGGACGGCATCGCGGTTGCGGCGCAGTTCGAGTCGAACGATCGCTCGTTTCTGCTCACCGGCCAATACATCCGCTCGCACACCACCAATCGCTCGGAAGAGCATACGTTCGAGGCGGCGCCGGACCTTTCGGAATACAGCACCTATCCCAAGGGCTGTCTGCAGAACAACAATGGCCCCTTGACCAACCCGACCGACGGGGACTCCGGTACCGTGCGGGCCGAGTGCCCCGTGGGGCAGTTCACCAACTACACGTATGACGACAACGGGCTGTTCCAGAGCGGGTATATCACAACTCCGGGGACTGGCTATCGCAGCAATCTTAGTGGCACGCCGTTGCAGACGTTCATCCCCACCGGCGGTGCGCCGATCTCGCTGTCGGGTGGGCAGACCTTTGAGCAGAACACGGTCAACGATTACGGCCTGAACGCCCAGATCCATCCGACCGAGCGGCTGTCGATCGCGCTCGATGCCGACTACACCCAGTCGCATCACAAGATCAGTCAGCTCAACATCTATGGCGAAACGTTCGCCGACCAGGAGCTGGACCTTACCGGCAATCTGCCGACGGTGATTGCGCACAAGCCGAATACCTTGGCCGCTGCGTGGGCGGGGCCGGCCAACCCGGTGCTCGTCGGCGAGAGCGACCAGGAATATTTCGCCGATCCCAACGTCGAGTTCTGGCGTGCGGCGATGGATCACTTCGAGGACAGCAAGGGCAACGAATTCCAGTTCAAGGCTGACGCCACCTACGACATGCCGGATGGCGGCTTCTTCGACAAGATTCGCTTCGGCGCGCGCTACGCCGATCGCGATCAGACCATCAAGTATTCCGCTTATAACTGGGGCATGCTCAGCGAGGTCTGGGCCGGCTATCCGGTCTCGGTTGCTCAGGTGAACAACGGTAACGCGAGCTTCTACAACTTCGACAATTTCTTCCGGGGTGCAACGCCGGGACCGGCCGGCGCCTATTACTACAACGGCGATTCGATCGGGAACTACGATGGCGCGGTGAATTTCATCCGCCAGATCGAAGCGGCGGGCGCGGCTACCCAGGCAACGCCGTCCACGCGGTGGAATCCCGCCGCGCTGCGGCCAGGCGTCGGCGCCGACTCTCCGTACCTGCCCAACGAAGTCACCCGGGTTCACCAGCGCGACAGCTCGGCGTACCTGATGACGTCGTTCAAATCCGATACGCTAGTCGACGGGCTCAACATCGCCGGCAACATCGGTGTCCGCTATGTCCACACGGGCATGGACAATTTCGGCGGCAGCATCATCCCCAGCCGCTCGACGCTGGGCATCGCGGACACGTTTCAATCCCGGTGCGTTCCCTCCGCACCGACGACGCCGTTGCCAACCGGCTATTCGCAGCCCGCACCAGGCGGCGTCTGCTTGCTGGGGGCTGCCGGTTATGCGCGGCTCCAGCAATTCGCGGACGTGAACCCCACGATTGTTCTGGGCGAGGCGCACAACGATTACACCTATTGGTTGCCGAGCTTCAATCTCAAGGTCGGGGTGACTCCGCAGCTGCTGTTCCGGCTTGCGGGATCGAAGGTGCTCACCCGCCCCGACACCAATCTGGTCCGCAACTTCCAGCAGATCTCGATTGACGGGAACGGCAACTTCCAGAGCCAGGTGGGCAACCCCTACCTGAAGCCGGCGACGGCGTGGCAGTTCGACGTGACGGCGGAATGGTATTTCTCCCGCGTGGGATCGCTGACGGCGGACGTGTTCTACAAGGACATCACCGGCTTCTTCTATCAGTCGCTGGTCAGCCTGCCGCTGACAAACAACGGGGTGACGTTCGACCTGTTGACGCGCGGACCGGCAAACTATAGCGGTCACGGCAAGGTCAAGGGCGCCGAAATCGCCTATCAGCAGACGTTCGACTTCCTGCCGAGCTTCCTGAGTGGGCTCGGCTTCTCCGGCAACTACACGTATATCGACAGCAGCGGCCTGCCCAACTCGTTCCTGAACGCGGGATCACCGGTGACCAACGTGGCGGCGCAGACTCAGACCGGCAGCTTGCCGCTCGAAGGGCTGTCCAAGCACAACGTCAACGCGACCGTTTTCTACGAAAAGGGTCCGATCTCGTTGCGTGCGGCGTACAACTGGCGGTCCAAGTATCTGCTCACCGCGGCCGACGTGATCTTCCCGTACACGTCGATCTTCCAGGACGCATCGGGCCAGCTGGATGCGTCGGCTTTCCTGAACGTCAACAAGTACATCAAGATCGGCGTGCAGGGTGTGAACCTGACCAACACGGTGACCAAGACGCTGCAAGCATATAGCGGCGATCCCAATCGCCTGGCGCCGCGTTCCTACTTCGTCAACGACCGCCGCTATTCGTTCATTCTGCGCGGCAACTTCTGATTGGATGGCAGTTCCGGTATCGTGCCGGAACTGTCATTCCCCGCCTGACAAACAGCGCGCTCGAAAGGTTCGAGCGCGCTGTTTTTCGTGTGGAAGGGCCAGACGAGCGGCCGTTGGTGCATTCAGATCCGCGCGAGCGACAGCAGTGCCTCGCCCCCGACGGGTGGGTTGGCGCGGGACTTCAGGCTGAGGGCCTCGTGGGTCTAGCGCGCTGGCGCCGCTGCGAAGGCGGCCGCGACGGCGGCGCGCATCGGCTTGGGGCGGAACTCTGCATCGTAGAGCGTAGGGCGGCGGCGGGCGTGATCGGGCCGGGGCTCAAACCCTTCGATCCAGCTGAACCGATCGCTCAAGCCCCAGGCGAGCACGTCGCGGAGCTGGGGATAGCTGAGCATCAGATCCAGATAGCCGCGCGTATAGTCCGCCACGGCGCGATCGCGCACGATCGGATCGGCGGGAAGATTGTTGTCGCGCACATCCAGTTCGGTGATCAGCAGCTTGTAACCCATGCCGACGACGGCATCGATGAAGTCGCGCCAGCTGCGCTCCAGGCGGGTAACCGCGCCGGCCGAATCCGGCCCGAGCGTGATGAGGTGCGATTGCACGCCGAGTGCGTCGACCGGCGTCCCACGCTTGCGAAAGCCTTCCAGCAGGCGGAGCACGCCCGCACGGTGCTTTTCGTTGCCGGGCTCCCAGCTCATATAGTCGTTGTAGACGAGCTGCGCGTGTGGTGCCTCGGCGCGCGCCGTGCGAAACGCAAGGTCTAGCGTCGGTTCGGCACCGCCGGCGGCGCGCGAGAGAGCGGTATCGTACAGCGTTCCGTCGGCCGGATTCACGGCCTCGTTCACGACGTCGTAGCCGCCGATGCGCCGACCGTAGCGGCGGCAGATCGTGCGGATGTGCTCGGTGAGCAATCGTTCGCCCTCACGGCGGGGATTGGCGCCGAAGTCATAGGTCCGCTCCCATGCCGGCATCCATTTCGGCTGATTCCACAGCAGGTTATGGCCGCGCACGGCCATGCCGTGTCGCTCCGCATAGGCAACGATCGCATCAAATCGCGCAAAGGCGAACTTGGTAGGCGAGGGGCGCAACGCCTGCCACTTCATCTCGTTCTCAGGGACAAGCAGGCCGCACTCCCGCTCCACCAGGACGGCATCGCGCGGCTGCCGATCCCCCAAGCGCCACGCGACTGCCGACCCGAAGCGCAGGCCCTTGCCCCGCGCGATCACATCCAGCGAACGAGGGGCGAGCCGCGCCGGTCGTGCAGCGCCTGCGCCGACCTCGACGAGCGTGGTTGCGGCACCGGCGGCAATCGCGAGCGCGTCGCGACGCGAGATCAGGTGAGCCATGCTCGCTACTCCAGCTGGATCGGCGGGGTCGGCACGCCAGGAACGTCGACGCGGAACGTGAACAGATCACCGGCCAGCGGCTGCTGCGCGCGTGCCGCGGGATCAAGGCCCTTGCTGGCGCTCGTCGCAAAGGCCGTGCGGCCGTCGGGTCCGCCGAGCGCGATCTTGGTGATGTTGCCGACCGGGAAGCGAACCTCGTCCGTCTGCACACCATCGGGCGTGTAGCGCCGTGCAGCCCAGCCGCCGTAGAATGCCACCCAGACCCCGCCTTCCGCATCGGTGATCGCGCCGTCCGGGTGACCGTGGTCCGCGTCAAAGGTCAGGAAGCGCCGTCCTTCCGACAGGCTGCCGTCCCGGGTCGGCACAAACGCGTCGATCGAGCGCCCTAGCGTGTTCACCGCATAGAGCGCGCTGCCATCAGGCGCGATCGCAGGGCCATTGGTGATGGGGATGGGCGCTATGCCGCTGTCGCGCAGCATGCCCGCGCACCAGGAATAAACCCGCCCCGTGGCTTTGGTTTCACCATTGTCCATGGACCCGAACCAAAGCCGGCCGCTGGGATCGACGGCCGCGTCGTTGAGACGGTTGCCAGGCAGGTCAGGTTCGACCGGCGCGAGCAACTCGAAGTTGCCGCTCTCCGGCGCAAACCGATGCAGCCCGCTCGCCAGCCCGGCGAGGAAGCCGCCGCCCTGCGCCGGCAGCACCCACCCGATCTGATCGGGGGCGGCCCACGCCTGCATCGCCGCGGTGGCGGGATTGAAGCGGTGAACCCGCTGTTGCTTGATGTCGACGAACCACAGCGCCTGGTCGGCGGCGATCCATACCGGGCCTTCGCCCAGCGTCGCGCCGACGCTGGCGGCGTGCTGCGCATCCCGCCGGTTCATCGCCAACCTGCGTCGATGAAGTAATCATGGCCGGTACACATGCGCGCATCATCCGAGGCGAGGAACAGCGTCAGGGCGGCAACGTCGCGCGGCTGCACCCGCGACTTCAGGCACTGTGCCGCGATGATCGCAGCCTCTCCTTCCGGCGTGTACCAGCGTTGCTGGCGGGGCGTTTCCACGTTGCCGGGAACGATCGTGTTGACGCGGATACCCTCGCCGCCAAGGTCGCGAGCCATCGCGCGGGTCATTCCCTCGATCCCCGCCTTGGCGGTCTGGTAAAGCATCAGGTCGGGCAGTCCAAGATGCCAGCTGATCGATCCGAAATTGAGGATCACGCCCTTGCCCTGGCGGCGCATGCCCGGGATCACCGCCTGTGCCGCAAAGAACAGGTGGCGCAGGTTGAGGGCCATCCGCTCGTCCCAGTAAGCCGGCGTGACCTCGTCGAGCGTGTGGCGATCGTCGCTGGCGGCGTTGTTGACGAGCACGTCGATACCGCCGAGCTCGTCCTCGATCGCGCTGAAGGTCGTCGCCAGCGCGCCGAGATCGCGTAGGTCCAGCGGCAGGAAACGTGGCGCAATCGCCGCCGCCGCCGACAATCGCTCGACCAGCGCCAGTGACGAGGGCTCATCGATATCGACGAACACCACCTGCGAGCCCTGCGCAACGAACGCGTCGACCAGCCCGGCACCGATGCCCGTGGCGCCACCGCTGATCAGCACGCGCTTGCCGGCGAGGCTGGGATAGGTGGCGACCATCGCCTGTTCCGTGGATTGCAGCAAGGTAGTCAAGCCTCCAACAGCCCTCGGCGCGCGAGGCTTCGTAGCGTCGCGCCGATCCCCTGGGTCCAGGGCGGCGCGTCGCGCGACGTGTACACCCGGTTGGTGAGCTCGCCCAGTCGCTCGCTGGCGATCCGGACGGTATCGCCCGGCTTGTGCGTGAACCCGCGTCCCGGCTCGTCCCGATCCTCGACGGGAGCGAACAGGGTTCCGAGAAACAGCACGAAGCCATCGGGATATTGATGTTCGCTCAGAGTCTGTCTCACCAGCTCGAGAGGGTCGCGGCTGATCTCGCGCATGGAACTGGCGCCGTGGAGCACATAGCCGTCCTCGCCATCGATGCGTAGGCTGACCTCTGCGGCCCGTACATCGTCGATCGTGAAGGAGTGGTCGAACAGCCGGACGAACGGACCGAGCGAGCAGGATGCGTTGTTGTCCTTGGCCTTGCCCAGCAGCAGCGCGGAGCGGCCCTCGAAATCGCGCAGGTTGATGTCGTTGCCCAGCGTGGCGCCGACCGCCTGACCCTGCGCATCGACCAGCAGCACCACTTCGGGTTCCGGATTGTTCCAGGTCGAATCGGAGCGAATGCCTACCGCATCGCCCCAGCCGACGGTGGCGAGCACGGGCGCCTTGGTGAATACCTCTGCGTCCGGACCGATCGCGACCTCAAGATATTGCGACCAGAGCGCTTCCTCGATCAAGGCGGCCTTGAGCGCAGCGGCTTCCGGGGAACCCGGGACGACCGAGCGGATGCTGCCGCCGACCCGCTCGTCCAGGCGGCCGCGGAGCGCCTGTGCCGCGTCGGCGTCGCCGCGGGCGCGCTCCTCGATCACCCGCTCGACCGCGGACACGGCAAAGGTGACGCCCGCTGCCTTGACGCACTGGAAATCGATCGGGCTGAGCAGGCGCGGAAAAGGGGCGTCCGCACCGGCATGCAGGCCGAGCGCCTCGACCGGCCCCATGTTGCGCCCCTCCGACGCCCGAAAGCCGGCGCGTTCGAGCAGCAGCGAGGTGGTGGGGGCTACGCGTGCCATGTCCCACAGCTCACCGGCCTCGACCAGCACCGGGCGGGGTCCATCGCCGAAATCCACGCGGCCCAGCAGGCGCGCCTGCCGCCAGTCGTGCGGTAGAGACACGTCGGCCTCGAACCTCGTTCCGCCGCTCATGCCATCCTCCCACCCCATGGTAGCGTTACCGTATGGCCGGATCGTTGGCAGTCAAGCCGGGTCACGGGCTTTGAAGGGATTTGGATACCGACGGCCGGCCAGATGGAGCTGGCCAGCCGCCGGGTTGCAAACATTCTACACGTCGAGCGGCGAGGCGAGGTCGTGCATCGGGCAACCGTTGAACTTCGCCCGGAACTCGGCGGACATTTCGTAGGCTTGGCGGCGTGCGCGGTTGACGGAGCCGAGCGGCCGGTGCGCAGCGAGGCCGTGCCAGGGGCTGAAGAAGCTTTGCTCGTCGATCTGTCCGGCCAGGTCGGTGCCGAGCGACAGCTGCGGCGCGACGGTGATGCGGCCGACCGTGCGGTACGGGCTCGCTTCCTCATCCCATGCCACCGACGCGTCCTCCACGGGCATCTTGTCGAGATCGGTGTTGAGCTGCACGCGCAGCTCCCAGGTGCCGCCTTGCTCGATGATCGTCTCGCGGACGACCTCACGCAGTGCGTCGGGGCGACCGCTGGTGTCCACCCGGCTGCCGGTCAGCTCGGTGAGGTTGGGCGACACCGGAACCAGCGAGAACTTGGCGATGTAGTCGCCGTAGCGGAACGGCACCTGGCTGTAATAGGTGTCGCCGAGCGGATGGGTAATCGGCGTGCCGCCCATGGTGGACAGCATTGCGCTCTTGCCGCCAACCGCCTCCAGGGCATCTTCGACGCCGCGCAAGGTTGCGGACAGGAGCTTCTTTGCCCACTCCGCCTTGTCGGTCGTTGCCGCCAGCTGCTTCAGGCTTTTGAGGAAAGCCGCGGAATCGGGCGCCGCAAAGGCCGGCGCGTTCACCAGGATCAGGTTCTGCGTGGTCTCGCCTGAAGCGTCGGGCAGGCGTTCGCCTTCGACATCGAGGATCTTGAGGGCGAGGCCGCGCGGCGCGGACACCGAATCGTCCAGGATGTCGCCGGGGTTGGTGGACAAGCGCATCGCCACCTTGTGGCGGCCCGGCGACGCGAACAGGCCCTGGGCAAGCTCGGCCGGCAGGTTGCCATCGATCTGCAACTCTCCGGCGAAGATGCCATGCGCCTTCGCATGAACGCTGCGGACGGCATGGCCATAGTCCTTGGACGTGGTTTCCGAGATCGACTTCATGGTGTCCATCAGGTCGCGATGGACCTGCTCTTCATTGTCGATCGGCTGTTCGACGTCGTTGCTGTAGCGGACGGGGGCTGAATTCATGCTGGGCTCCATATCGTTGGGAGATGGCTCTGTTGGCAGAACCGCGCGCCATCCCCGAACCGCGGCGGTTCTTGCGATCACATCGTCCTGAGTGTCTCCAGGTGCTTCTTGACGAGGGGGCGTGGCTACCGGACTGCGACCGTCTCCATCAGTGAAGCGGAGCCAGCGATGGCGGTGGCGCAATGTTCCTCCGATTAGGTATCGCTCGCTCCCTCGATCGTTACACAGACCAAACGGTGGATGACCGCACGAGTTTCGTGCGCTAGCGGGCACAGATATCGACTTGAGGGTTGGCGCCGGTTCCTCGCTACGGGCCCCGGGGGCTGTTGGGCAACGGGAGGGGTAAGGACGATGGGGGACAGCAGGCAATTTTTCGCGGCAGGTCCCGCTGCGGGCACTGCGCGCGCCGGCCACCGGATGGACCAGGCAACTGTGGGCAATATCCTGCTGCAAATCCTGCCGACCGAGGACTTTGCGCAGCTGGAACCGCACCTGGTGCGTGTGCCGCTCGAATTGGGTTCGATCCTGGCCAGTGCCGGGGAGCCCATTCGCAGGATCTGCTTTCCGGAAGCGGGCGTGCTTGGGTTCGCGGAAGTGCTCAACAGCGGCCAACGCTTGGCCGTGGCCGTCAGCGGGCGTGAGGGTTTTGCAGGGTGGCCCCTGGTGATGGGCAACGATCGTTGGCCGCATGAAGTGATCGTCCGGGCGGAGCAGGGCGCCGCACTCAGCATCGACGCAGCTGTGCTGATCGACATCATCGAGCGTAACGCCGCTATCCGCACGGTGTTGCTGCGCTGCGCAGGGAGCATGGTGGCGCAGATGGCGCGGACCATCGTGTCCAACCTCATCCACCCGGTGGAATGCCGTACCGCACGATGGCTGCTCCTGTATCACGACAGGATCGACGGGGACGAGATCAGCGTCACCCACGAGGAGCTCAGTGTCATGCTCGGCGTCAGGCGCTCGAGCATTACCGACGCGCTGCATCAGCTCGAGGGGGCGGGCGCGACCAAGGGGTATCGCGGGCGCGTCGTCGTACGCAATCGCGGCTATTTGGAGACACTTGCCGGCGATACCTATGGCTTCGCCGAAAGTGAGTACCGACGTCTCTTGAGTCCGGCGGCCTAGCGGTTCGATCGAGGAACTCGGCAGCGGGAGCCATGCGTGCCACAGCCGAAAGGTCCGCAACCTCCAGGCTGCGGACCTTTCGCGTCGGACCGGAAGATCCTTCCGACGCTACTCCTTGGCCGTGCCCGGCTCCGCCATGTGGCGATGCTGTTCGGCCAACACCGCGTTGGGCGTGACGTTCGCGATCGTGCTCTGGACCTTGTTCTTGATCCCCGACACGATGCTGGCCTTGCCGTCCATTAGCGCGTCCCAGCCGTCCATGGCGACCTTGGCGGGATCGTCTTTCTTCGACGTGCCGACGGATGTGTCCATCATGTCGGCGCGATCGAAGAATTCCGTTTCGGTCGGTCCGGGCATCAGGTTGGTGATCGTGACGCCCTTCGACTCCTTGATCTCGTTCTGGAGCGCGGCGACAAGACTGTCGATGAAGGCCTTGGTGCCGTTGTACACCGCCTGGAAGGCGCCGGGAATGTAGCCGGCGATTGATCCGGTCACCAGCACCTTGCCGTCGTCCCGCGCCGTCATCTCCTTGAGGACCTTCTGCAGGAGGTACGACGTGCCGACGATGTTGGTGTCCACCACCTTGCGCCAGTCGGCCAGATCCTGGTCGAGGAACGCGCGGCCCAGCCCCCGGCCGGCGTTGGCGCAGAGCACGTCGATCCGCCGGCCAGCCGCCGCCGCGAGCAACTGGTCAACGCCTTCGATGGTGGACAGGTCTGCCTCCACCGACTGAACGTCGGTGCCGAACTGCTTGAAGTCCTTGGCCGCGGCATCAATCAGCGGTTCGTCGGCGACGACCAGGATGTCGTAACCGTTCTGCGCCGCGATCGTGGCGAGTTCAAAGCCGATGCCCGTCGAGGCACCGGTGATAATCGCGAATTTGTTAGCCATGTTTCTCTCCTCAGGCCGCGGCCATGCCGGGCTTCAGAACGACCTTGGTGCACTCGTTCTGGTTGTCCTTGAACATCTTGTAGCCTTTGGGTGCGTCCATCAGCGGCAAGCGGTGCGAGATCAGGAACTCGGTATCGATCTTCTCTTCCATGATCGCGTTGAGCAGCGCTGGCATGTAGTGCTGCACGTGCGTCTGGCCTGTCTTCAGCGTCAGGCCTTTTTCCATGAACGCGCCGAGCGGGAACTTGTCCACGAAGCCGCCATAGACCGCCGGCATCGACACGCGGCCACCCTTGCGGCAGGCGATGATCGCCTGGCGAATCGAGTGGATGCGATCGGTGCCAAGGAAGGTAGCGGCCTTGATCTCGTCGATGACGTTGTCGACGAACAGCCCATGCGCTTCGAGCCCGACCGCGTCGATCACCGCGTCCGGGCCGATCCCGCCGGTCATCTCCATCAACGCGTCGTAGACCGCTGTTTCCTCGAAGTTGATCGTCTCGGCACCGAACTTCCTCGCGAGGGCGAGGCGGTTGGGAAAATGATCGATCGCGATCACCCGCTCGGCGCCCATCAGGAACGCCGACTGGACGGCGAACAGCCCGACCGGACCGCAGCCCCACACCGCCACCGTGTCGCCGGGTTCGATCTGCGCGTATTCGGCCGCCTGCCAGCCGGTGGGCAGGATGTCGGACAGAAACAGGACCTTGTCGTCCTCCACTCCATCAGGGATGACGATCGGGCCGACGTCGCTGAACGGCACCCGGACATATTCCGCCTGGCCGCCGGCATAGCCGCCGGTCATGTGGCTGTAGCCGAACAGCGCCGACATCTCCTGGCCGTACGCGGTGCGGGCGATGTCCTGATTGTCGGCGGGCAGGCCGTTCGGGCAGGCGGAATACTGGTGCTTGTTGCAATGGTAGCAACTGCCGCACGAGATCGTGAACGGCACCACCACGCGCTGACCCTTCTTGAGGGTCGACTTTGCGCCAACTTCCACCACTTCACCCATGAATTCGTGGCCGAGCACGTCGCCGGCCTGCATCGTGGGAATGAAGTGATCGTAGAGGTGGAGGTCCGATCCGCAGATGGCGGTGGAGGTCACCTTGATGATGCAGTCGCGTGGGTTGACAATCTCGGGATCGTCGACCGTGTCCATGCGGACATCATGCTTGCCGTGCCATGCGAGCGCTTTCACAGGCCCATCTCCTCGAATTGCTTGGGGTTCATCGCGGGAGTTGCGATCTCACCGGTTTCCATCAGCTGCTTGAAGCGGTTGAGATCGCGCCGTGCCTGGATGGCGGGTTCGCGCTGGAACATCTTGGCGATGACCTTGCCGATGATCCCGGCCGGCGGATCGTAGAGGATGGTGGCGGTGACCACCGTGCCGCGGGCGCCGGCATCCCTGAACTCGACGCGGCCGGAATTCTCCACGTCAGCGCCCGGCTCGGAGGTCCAGGCGATCGACTTGCCTTCCTCTTCGGCGGTGATGCGCGCGTCCCACTCGACGGTGCCGCCGGCGGGCGCCTTTACCACCCAGTGCGAGCGCTGGCCGTCAAGCACTTCGATCCGCTCGACGTTTTCCATGAAGGTAGGCAGGTTGTTGAAGTCGCGGAAATAGCTGAACAGCTCGGCTGCCGGCTTGTTGATCGTGACCGATCGTCCGACGATTGAACTGCCCTTGGCATCCGTGATCTGGCCGGAGGCCTGATCGGCAGCATCTGATTGCTTGGACGCCGTAATCGGAGCGTCGTCGGTCTGGGTGGCGTGATCCGCCATGGCGTCCTCCATAGTCGAGAAGACGGAAGCGCATGCGCGAGCGGCTGGTTCCCATGCTCAAGGTGCTTTGAGGCGGTTAACGGCCGTCGTTACCCAATTCTCATAGGCAGGCGGGGAACGTCCCAAGATCGGACGGGTGGCGCTTAACCACCTTTGCGGCTGGCGAGACCGGTAAACGGGGCGTTAACGGGAGGTCATGACCCGCCGCCTTGTTCTCACCCAGGAATCCGCCCGCCATCCGTTCCGCCGGTCGCTGCCGCCGGCGACGATTCGGCCTTTGCGCAACGACGATGCCGATTGGAAGCTGTTCGTCCTGAGCTTCGCGGCGTTCTTCACCTGCTTCTACACGTTTCTGCTCTGATCGCTCACTCGCCGCGGCAGGGCAAATCCGGCCCGTCGCAGGCAAGGTGCAGGCGCTGCGCCAGCCAGGCTGCGGCGAGGCACATGACGGCGACCAGCAACAGCAACTGCGTGGTGGTGACCCCCGCCAGCGTGACCAGCGCGACCAAGACGGAGCCCAGCGCCATGGCGCCGGAATTGACCACGTTGTTGGCGGCCACCGTGCGCGCGGTCTGATCCTTTGGCACGGTGGTGGTGAGAAAGGCATAGAGCGGCACCACGAACATGCCGCCGAACACCGAGATCGCCAGCAGGGCGAGGAGCACCGCCACGGCGTAGGGCTGTGCCAGAAATTCGTACACGCCGAACAGGTGGCCGGCAGGCGCAGGGGTCCAGCGGCCGATCACCAGCCAGAAGGCGAACACAGCGGCGCTCATCGCGACAATGGAAACGGGCGCGTACCTCGCCGCCACCCGGCCGCGCAGCAGTGCGTTGATCACAACGGAGCCGAGCGCCACCCCGATCGAGAACACCGCCAGCATCAGGCTTGCCACCGGCGCCTCGGCCGTCAGCACGTTCTTGACCAACGGCGGAAAGACAATGATCAGCACCATGCCGATCGTCCAGAAAAAGCTGATCGCGCAGATCGCCAGAAACAGCCTGGGAATGTGCATGGTCGCCGAGATCAGCCGCCACGACGAGCGGAACACGTTCCAGTCGAGCAACAGCTTCGGTCCCATGCGCGGTGCCGGCGGCACGGATCGTCCGGCCGCAACCCCCGCCACTGCCGCGACCAGCACCGCACATGCGACCAGCACGGTGTCGCGAAAGATCACCCCGGCCAGAATGGTCCCGAACAGGATCGCGATGTAAGTGCCCGCCTCGACCAGGCCGGTGCCGCCGAGCACATCGCTGTCGCCCAGATGCTGCGGCAGGATCGCGTATTTGACGGGGCCGAAGAAGGTGGAATGCACCCCCATGCCGGCCACGGCGATCAGCATCAGCACCAATGGCACCGTGGTCCCGCCGGTGCCCGCCAGCAGCAGGCCGGCGCTGCCCAGGACCATGATGCCGATCTCCGCCATCTTCACGGCCCGCACCACGCGCGCCTTGTCCGTCGAATCGGCGATCTGCCCCGCCAGTGCGGAGAACAGGAAGAAGGGCAGGATGAAGAGGCCGGACGCCAAGGTGTTGAAAAAGCTCTCCTGCCGCGGATCGTTGAAGATCTCATAGGTGGCGAACAGCACCATGGATTGCTTAAACAGATTGTCGTTGAACGCCCCCAGGAATTGGGTGGCGAACAGCGGCAGGAAGCGCCGCTGCTTCAGCAGGCCCAGTGCGTTGATCATGCCGGGTGTCGGGCGTTGCGCAGCCGTGGGTCACGCAGACATGTGGTGGTGGGAGTGCCGGTCCCCTCCGACTGATCGCAGTGCATGGGACAGGGGCATACCCGACTGCTGCGGACCCGCCAACGGATAAAGCCGGTTCCGCCCGCGCCTGCCACGCGGTAGGGGACAAGGCGATGCTGACCTTGCCCAATCTCCTGACGCTGTCGCGGATCGTCGCCTTGCCGGTGCTCGTCGCGTTGCTGTGGTGGCCACTGTGGGCGCCAGGCTATGGTATCGCCTTTGCGCTCTACGTCTTGATGGGCATCACCGACTATTTCGACGGCTATCTCGCGCGGGCGAGCGGCACCGTGTCGCGGCTGGGCGTGTTCCTTGATCCCATCGCCGACAAGATCATGGTGGCGGCGGTTATCCTGATGCTGGTCCACACGCAGGATATCGGCGGGGTGCACGTCGTCCCCGCGCTGGTGATCCTGCTTCGCGAGATCGCGGTGTCGGGCTTGCGTGAGTTTCTGGCGCAGGTGCAGGTGTCGGTGCCCGTATCGCGGCTTGCGAAGTGGAAAACGACGTTGCAGCTGATCGCGCTCGGTGCGCTGATCCTCGGCGGCGCCCTGCCGAAGGCGTTGTGGATCGCCGATGTCGGGCTGGTCGCCCTGTGGGGGGCGGCGGTGCTGACTGTGCTCACTGGCTGGGACTATCTGCGCGTCGGTCTCAGGCACATGGACTAGCTTGTTGTGAAGGTTATATATTTCGCCTGGGTGCGCGAGCAGATCGGGGTTGGTGAGGAAGAGGTGTCGCCACCGGGCGATGTCGCCACGGTGGCTGCGCTGGTGCATTGGCTGGCGGCACGCGGTGGCGGCCACCGTGAAGCGCTAGCCTCGCCCGAACGGCTGCGAGCGGCAGTGGACGGGGTGTTCGCACCGCTTGACGCCTCTATCGCCGGAGCGCGCGAGGTCGCCCTCTTTCCGCCGGTGACGGGCGGATGATCCGCGTGGTCGTCGACCGTGCCCCGATCGACGCGGGCGCTGAGGCGGCGATACTGGAGCGCGGCGGCGCGGGCGCGGTGGCGACTTTTACGGGGTTGGTGAGGGCCGACGACGGCGTCGACGTGCTGGAGCTCGAACACTACCCCGGCGTGACCGAGCATGCCCTGCGCACCCTGGCGAACGAGGCAAGCGAGCGGTGGCATCTGCTGGCGGCGACGGTGGTGCATCGGGTGGGCCCGATGCGGCCGGGCGAGGGGATCGTGTTCGTCGGCACTGCGGCTGCCCACCGGGCGGCAGCGCTGGAGGCCTGCGCCTTCCTGATCGACCGGCTCAAGACCGATGCGCCGTTCTGGAAGCGCGAAACCCGTGGCGGCACGTCAAGCTGGGTGGAGGCGCGCGACAGCGACAACGCGGCGGCAGCGCGATGGAGGGCAGAGCCGTCCGGCTGATGCCCCAGCCGCGACCCCCGGGAAGGCTCAGCCCAGCCGGGGGATCATGACGCCGTTGACGACGTGCACCACGCCGTTCGCCTGCATGACGTCAGGCGTTTCGACGTAGCTCTTGTTGCCGTTGACGTCGGTGATCAGCATCGCGTTGTTGATCAACGTCAGTGTCAGCGGATCGCCCTCGATGGTGGTCAACCGCACGCTCCCCCCGCCGCTGGCGATCGCTTGCTTCAGGTCGGCCAGCGTGATGCGTCCGGCAACGACATGGTAGCCGAGCAGCCTGGCGAGCGACGGCTTGTTCTCCGGCCGCATCAGGATCTCGACGCTGCCGGGCGCCAGCCGGCCGAAGGCGGCATTGGTGGGCGCGAACAGCGTGAACGGTCCGGCCGTCGACAAGGTGGTGCCAAGTCCCGTCGCGCGCAGCCCGTTCGACAGCGTCGACAAGGTTGCCGTGGCCGCCGGGTAGGCGCCGATGGTGTTGGCCACCGGCGCGGGCGGCGCCACAAAGACCTGGGGCCCGGTCGGCCGCACCGCACCCGCAGACGGGAAGGTCGGTCGGCTGGTAAAGGGCCCGCTGGTCACCTGACCCAGTGCCGCAGTGGCCACCAGCGCAAGCACCGCCAGGCCGGGAAAAGCTGAACGCATATGGAAGGCTCCTAACCGGCGATACGGTTAACGAGGCGATTTGGTTGCGTCATGCCGCCTCGGCAAGGGTGCGGGCGAGCAGGCGGAAGTCAGCCTCGCGCGGGGAGGCGCGGCGCCAGATCAACGCAATTCGCCGGGCGGGGTTTTCCGCATCGAGCGGCCGTGCACTCACCCCGGTGTGGTCGAGAATGCCCGCCTTGATCGCCATTTCGGGCAGCATGGTGACGCCGAGGCCGTTGTCGACCATCTGCACGATGGTGTGGAGCGACGTGCCGAGCATGGTCGCCTCCGCGCGCAATTCGGGCCGGTTGCACGCCGACAGCGCGTGGTCCTTCAGGCAGTGCCCATCTTCGAGCAGCAGCAACCGCGTTTCGTCGATCGCTGACGCTGGTATCGTCGCTGCCGGGTCGGGCATGTCGCCTTCCTGAAACGCGATAAACAGGCGGTCCTCGAACAGCAGTTCGCTGCTGACATCGCCGCATGCGTAAGGAAGCGCCAGCAGAACGCAGTCGGTGCGCCCGTTCTGCAGACCCTCGCATGCCGCAGCGCTGGGCTCTTCGCGCAGGAACAGCTTCAAGGCCGGATAATCGCGGCGCAACCGGGGCAGGATGCGGGGCAGCATGAAGGGAGCGATGGTGGGAATGACGCTCATCCGCATTTCGCCCGACAAGGGCTGGCCGGCAGCGCGGACCATGTCGCTCAGCTCCTCCGCCTCGCGCAGCACGCGGCGCGCCTTGTCGGCAATGCGGTCGCCGAGCGGCGTGAAGCGCACCACCCGGCGCGTCCGTTCGACCAGCGTCACGCCGATCAGCGTTTCCAGCTCGCGGATGCCGGCCGACAGCGTCGATTGCGTGACGAAGCAGGCCTCGGCCGCACGGCCGAAATGCCCCTGTTCCTGAAGGGCGACCAGATACTGGAGCTGCTTGAGGGTCGGGAGGTAGGTGGCGGCCATCGCTGAGCAATAGGGGCGGGAGCAGGAGGGGGCCACCGGTAAGTCGCGCGCGCGGCCGACAAGCCACCCGACCGGGGTCCAGGGTGGCTCAACGTGCGGTTATTCCGCGGCTTCTTCCCAGTCCCTGGTGTCTTCGGCGGGCAGGCGGATCAGATAGTCGAAGGCCGACAGGCCCGCGGTGGACCCTGCGCCCATCGCCACCACGATCTGCTTGAACGGAACGGTGGTGCAGTCGCCGGCGGCAAAGATGCCCGGCTGCGAGGTCGCGCCGCGATCGTCGATCTCGATCTCGCCGCGCGTGGTGAGCGCAACCGCGCCCTTCAGCCATTCGGTGTTGGGCACCAGGCCGATCTGCACGAAGATGCCTTCCAGCTGCACCTCGTGGAGCGAACCGTGATTGCGGTCCTTGTAGGTGAGGCTGGTGAGTTTCTCGCCGTTACCAGAGACCTGCGTGGTCAGGGCGGAGGTGATGATGCGGACGTTGGGAAGCGTCGCGAGCTTGCGCTGCAACACCGCGTCGGCGCGCAGTTCGCCGTCATATTCGATCAGGGTGACATGGCCGACGATGCCGGCAAGGTCGATCGCCGCTTCAACGCCCGAATTGCCACCGCCGATCACCGCCACCCGCTTGCCCTTGAACAGCGGGCCGTCGCAATGCGGGCAGTAGGTCACGCCCTTGTTGCGATATTCGTCCTCGCCCGGCACGTTCATCTGCCGCCAGCGCGCGCCGGTCGACAGGATCACGGTGCGCGCTTTCAGGGTGGCGCCGTTCTCCAGAATTACCTCATGCAAACCGCCTTCGCCCTGCGCCGGGACCAGCTTGGCCGCCTTTTGCAGGTTCATCAGATCGACGTCATAGTCCCTGACGTGCCGTTCCAGTTCTGCGGCCAGCTTGGGCCCTTCGGTGTGGGGCACGGAGATGAAGTTCTCGATTGCCATGGTGTCGAGCACCTGGCCGCCGAAGCGCTCGGCCGAGATGCCGGTGCGAATGCCCTTGCGCGCGGTGTAGATCGCCGCCGCCGCGCCCGCAGGCCCGCCGCCGACTACCAGCACGTCGAACGGCTCCTTGGCGCCGATCTTCTCCGCCGCGCGCGTGACGCTGCCGGTGTCCAGCTTGGCGAGCACCTGCTCCACGTCCATGCGGCCTTGGCCGAACGGCTCGCCGTTGAGGAAGATCGCCGGCACCGACAGTATGTTGCGGGTCGCGACCTCGTCCTTGAACAACCCGCCCTCGATCGCGGTGTGGGTGATGCGCGGGTTGAGCACCGCCATCAGATTGAGCGCCTGCACCACGTCCGGGCAGTTCTGGCAGGTCAGCGAGAAATAGGTCTCGAAACGGAAATCGCCGTCGAGGCCGCGGACCTGCTCGATCACGTCGGCCGCGAGCTTCGACGGATGGCCGCCGACCTGGAGCAGCGCGAGCACCAACGACGTGAACTCATGCCCCATCGGAATCCCTGCAAAGCGCACACCGATGTTGGTGCCGACGCGACGGATCAGGAAGGAGGGCACGCGCTTGTCCTCGTCCGCGCGGCTTACGCTCACCATGTCCGACAGGGCGGCGATCTCGTCAAGGAGGCTCTCTAGCTCCCTTGCCTTGGGAGTATCGTCGAGGCTGGCGACCAGCTCGATCGGCTGCTTGATGTTGGTGAGATAGGTGCGGAGCTGCTGCGTCAGGTTGGCGTCGAGCATGGCGATGTCCTTTGAAGCGAAACGGCCCGGGTGGATGCACTCCAGCCCAGGCCGTCCGCGAAACCTTGAAGGGCTGGGCTGGCTTAGATCTTGCCGACCAGGTCGAGCGACGGGGCGAGGGTCTCTTCACCCTCTTCCCACTTGGCGGGACAGACCTCGCCGGGATGCGCGGCGATGTACTGGGCCGCCTTGATCTTGCGGAGCAGTTCGGCGGCGTTGCGGCCGACGCCTTCGGATGTGATCTCGACCAGCTGGATCACGCCTTCGGGATCGACCACGAACGTGCCGCGATCGGCGAGCCCCTGGCCTTCGCGCAGAATGTCGAAGTTGGTGCTGATCGTGTGGTTCTGGTCGCCCAGCATGTAATAGTTGATCTTGCCGATCGCCGGCGAGCTGTCATGCCAGGCCTTGTGGCTGAAGTGCGTGTCGGTCGAAACGCTGTACACCTCGACGCCCATCTTCTGCAGCGTCGGATAGATGTCGGCCAGGTCCTCCAACTCCGTCGGGCAGACAAAGGTGAAGTCGGCCGGATAGAAGAAGAATATCGCCCACTGACCGCGGATGTCACCATCGCTGACCGAGACGAACTTGCCCTGGTGATAGGCCTGGGCGGTGAAAGGCTTCAACGATGTGCCGATAAGCGACATGCTTGGTTCTCCAATGGTGCGATGCAGCACGGCATATAGGGACGTTCGCTCTCCCGCCAAACAGAGAAGGCAGGCCGCTGTGATCGGCCACGTCGATCACAGGCGCCACGGCGCGACCGTTCGAGAGGGGCGATCCGCGCACACAGTGGCCCGGCTCCCGATCATCCAACCGCTGGAATTCACGCGAGCGCGCTCCTAGATGACGCGGAGAACAGAGGGACCACACATGCCGAGCGGGCTTTTCGCCTATCTGGAATCGATCCGCGCGCGCGACCCGGCACCGCGGTCCCGCTGGGAAATCCTGCTGTATCCGGGCGTGCTGGCGCTTGGCATGCACCGCGTCGCGCACTGGCTGTTCCGGCGCCGGGCGTATTTCCTGGCTCGATTTGTGAACCACTGGTCGCGCGCGATGACGGCGATCGACATCCACCCGGGCGCGTCGATCGGGCGAAACTTCTTCATCGACCACGGTTTCGTGGTGATCGGGGAAACCGCCGAGATCGGCAACGACGTCACCATTTACCAATGCGTGACGCTGGGCGGCACCAGTCCGGACAACGGCATTGCCGGCAAGCGTCACCCGACGCTGTCGGACGGCGTGATCATCGGTTCGGGCGCGCAGGTGCTGGGGCCGATCGTGGTGGGCGCGCGGGCGCGGGTCGGTGCCAATGCGGTGGTGACCCGCGACGTACCCGAAGGCGCGGTGATGGTCGGCATCCCCGCGCGCCCGACGGTAATCGACGGGGCGAGGGCGGAGCCGCGCTTCGTCCCCTACGGTACGCCATGCAGCGAGCAGTTCGATCCGCAGACCCAGCGCATGGAGCTGATGCGCTGCGAGTTGGACATCATGCGCAAGCGGCTGGATGCGCTGCTGGCCGAACAGCCGTCCCAGCAGGAGCGTGATCGCGCCTGATGGGCATCGTGACACCATTTCCGCTCGCGCCCGGCCGTGCATCGCAGGTCGGGTTCGAGCGCACCGAGCTGACCCGGATTCTCGACCTGTACGGGCGTATGGTGGCGGCGGGCCACTGGCGGGATTACGCCATGGACTTGGGGCGCGACGCGGCGGTGTTCGTCGCGTTCCGCCGCGCTGCCGAGCGGCCCGAGTTCCGGATCGAGAAGCGCCCTGCGCTGCGCGGCAAGCAGGGCATGTGGGCCTTGATCGGCGAACACGGCGCCGTGCTGAAACGCGGCCATGAGCTGGGGCCGGTGCTCGCGCCGGTCGAGCGCCGGCTGCTCAAGCTGGTCGACGAATAGCCGCCAGCCCGACTCGCGAGGGCCGCGTCAGGCGGGCAGGGCAACCGGCGGCAACCGCTGGCCGACCTGTCCCAGCGTCCCCATTACCAGCCGCCGCATCGGCTGCCAGAAGGCCGACAGCGTCAGCAACGCCGAACCGATCACCAGCGCGGTGAAAGCGGCGGAGAGTTCCACCGCCCCGGCGCTGCGGAACAGAGCGTACATCGCGTAAAGCACATAGGCGAGGCCGGAGACCAGCAGGGCGCGACGATCAATGGCGAGCGCCAGAAAGGCGAACGCCAGGTACAGCACCAGCACGATCAACGCCGTCGCCAGCGTCACCTCGCCGCCGAACACGCCCAGGACCTGGAACACGGAATGCGCGATCATCGGCGCAGCGGCGAGGTGCAGCCAGAAGGCGACATCGGCCCGGCGGGTGCGCCGCTCCGGATCGCTGAGATCCCAACGCATGGCGACCACAAACACCCCTAGCCCGGCAACGAGCAGCATCGGCCAGACCGCTTGTCTTGCGGCCGGGAGAATCGCGATCACCAGCGACACCAGCACCGCGACCACCGCCACCGCGCCTGCGGCTACCGTGATCGGCACGGCAAACCGACGCCAATGAAGCCATGCCGCGCCGGCGCTGATCAGCGCGATCCCGGCCGCGACGAGCCCGCCGGTGCGCGGATCGGGATTGTGAAGCCCGAGCAGCACGGCAAGCCCGGCCAGCGCCGAGGCCACCCCGCCGACAAAGGCGAGAAGCAGCAGGATGCTCGGCAACGCCATGCGGCGCTTCGCCGTAAAATACTCGGCGAGGCCCCACGAAGACGCGGCGACCAGCACGCCCGGCAGCGGCGCCGAGAGACGAGCGCCGATCTGTCCCACCGCGACCAGCAGCAGCACGATCGCGATCGACACGAATATGTCGTTGAAGCCTGTGAGCAGGCGGAAATGCTCTTCGTCTACCGCCGGTGCGGCGTGCGCGGCGGCGACATGGGCGCGCAACGCCTGCGCCGCCTGCGGTGACAGCGCCCCCGCCATCACCGCACCATCGATATCGCTTTCACTGTACATGGCTGACCTCCCTGTCGGGGTCAGCGTATCAGAGGTGTATTGCTGCCACAATACACCTCGGCCAGTGGAAGGTCAGCGGCGTCCGCCCAGGATCGCGTCCAGCGGGTTGCCGCCGCCGAGCATCGCGCCCAACCCGCCGAGGCCGCCGCCCAGACCTCCGCCAGCAACGCCACCGATGCCGCCCGCGCCGCCGAGCACGGAGCCGAGGATGCCGCCCAGGCCGCCTTGCTGGCCGATGGCGGAGGAATTGCCCGCGACGTGCTTGGCGACCATCGCGGCGACCACCGGCAGCATCGCCTTGAGCACGGCGCTCGACACGCCGCTCTGGCCGGACGCGTGGTCGGCGACCTGCCGGCTGACGTCCTTGCTGCCGAAGATGTGCCCGAGGATGTCGTTGCCGGTGGCAGCGTTCGGCTGCTCCATGGCGTCCGCCGCTTGCGTGACGGGCGCGAGGTTGCCCTGTTCGGCGCGCTTCTGGAAACCGCCCGCGATCGCCGGCATCAGCGAGCCCAGCGCACTGTTCGCCTGCTGCGGATCGAGCCCGAACCGTTGCGCGATGCCGCCGATGTCCGTGCCGCTCGACGCCAAAATCTGATCCAGTCCCTGCATACGCCTCACTCCTGCCGTTGTGGGCGATCCAACGTCAGAGGCGGGCGAAGGGTCCGGCGCGGCGGTTCAGCCGCGCTGGAGCTTGGTGGCGATCAGCATCGCCTGTTCGGCACCCGCGCCCGGCACGATCTCGCCGGCCCGATCGGTGATCTCGGCCCAGTGCGAGGCAATCCCCTCCGCCGACAATTCTTCGCCCTTCAACAGGGTGCCCTGCGTCAGCGTCACGTAGGCCGACTGGAACACGCCCGCGCCAGCGCCGACGATCTGGTTGGTCGGCGCGCCATCGCTGACCAGGTAAATGGCGGCGGGCACGACCTTTTCCGGCGCGAATGCCTGGAATGCTTCGGCGGGGAACAGGTCCTCCGTCATGCGCGTGCCGGCGGTGGGGGCAAGCGTGTTCACCTTGATGTTGTTCTTGGCGCCTTCGAGGTACAGCGTCTTGGTCAGACCGGCGATGCCGAGCTTTGCCGCGCCGTAGTTCGCCTGCCCGAAATTGCCGAACAGACCAGAGGAGGAGGCGGTCATCAGGATGCGGCCGTAGTTCTGCTCGCGCATCGTTTCCCAGCACGCCTTGGTAGCGAAGGCGGAGCCGATCAGGTGGACGCGGACCACGAATTCGAAGTCGGCCGGCTCCATCTTGGCGAAGCTCTTGTCGCGCAGCACGCCGGCGTTGTTGATCAGCACGTGAACGCCGCCCCAGCGCTCCTTTGCCTTGGCGACCATCTCGACCATCTGCTCATATTCGGCGACGCTGCCGCCGTTGGCCATCGCCTCGCCGCCTGCCGCTTCGATCTCCTCGACGACCTTGAGCGCGGCGTCGGAATGGCCGGTGCCGTCGCGGCTGACCCCCAGATCGTTGACCACCACCTTGGCGCCGCGCCGGGCAAGCTCCAGGGCATATTCGCGGCCCAGCCCGCCACCGGCGCCGGTAACGATGGCAACACGGTCGTCAAAGCGGATAGTCATGGGAAAGGGCGCTCCACGATAGAATGAAGCGCCCTTCCTTAGATGCTCGGCGGCGGCTTGCAACCGCCGGACGATCGCTTAGCGGCGGCGACGCGGCCGGGGCGTGGAGTGCATCCGCTGACCGCGGGCGTTGGAACGCTCCATGCAGTGATCCGTGACGGTGCGGCTGCACATCGTATAGTTGCCGTCGCCGGCCATCGCGCCGCCCGACATGCCACCGTTCGCCATGCCGCCGTTGGACATCGTGTCGTTAGACATGTTGCCGTTCGACATCCCACCCTGCTGCATGCTGCCCTGCTGCATGCCGCCCTGCTGGTCGCCGGTGGTCATGCCATCGGTGTTGCCGCTCTGGGTGGTCATCGGTGCGCCTGCATTGGAGGCGGGGGTGGCCATGCTGGGATCAGTCGGCGACGTGGTCGGCGGCGTGTTCTGGTTCATCGCCGGATCCGGCGTGGTCGTGGGTGTGCCCGCGCCGGGGGTTGTCTGGGCGGCCAGCGGAGCGGCGACCAGCGCAGCGGCGGTCAAAAGGATGAGCTTCATAAGTGAACTCCTATTCCAGGCGCGGATAGAATGGCGCGGCGGTGAAACGCTCCACCCTGCGCTTCGCTCCCCATCCGAAACGATTTGGCGTCATGACGACCTAGTTGCGCCTGCCCTGCGCAGTGACGACCGTGAAGAAACAGGCGCTTCGTCCCGGATCGGCACGCCTGCTGCCCGCAGCTTGTCAGTCGGAAAGGAATATGAAAGGGCTTGCCCGCTAACAGGGGCGGTGATGAGCGACGCGGAAGCACCCGACGACAAGGCCGGCAACCTGGCGCCCGATGGCGTGCCGACGCGCCGGCGCGTGCTGGTGCTGGGCGCGGTGACGGCGAGCGCGGTGGTGTCGATCCGTCCTGCCCTCGCGCAGACCGCCGGCTCGGTGATGACCTGCGAGATCCCCGTGCCCGATGCGGGACGCGCCGGCAGCTTCATTGCCGACGACGGCAGCGTGGTTCCTGCTGGCACGCAAGGTGCCTATCCGGCGTCCGGCCGCCCGTTCAAGGGGCAGGAAGTGAAGCAGGCGCTCGCGGGCGGGCAGCTTCCCGGCACCACCTGGGAAAGCAACCGCGCATACGTGAACTACATCCGCCGGCTGCAGCGTGGCCAGGGCGGCTTCACCTGCTTCGCATCGTTGCAGATGCCGCGCGGCTGACGCGGGTGATCTATTGCGCGCCGCCCGCATCGGCGTTGCTCCACCAGCCGCTGGACGCATTCACGGCGGTGTTCCACCGGTCATCCGGCATCACGCATCTGCTGGTGCCGCCCGCACCGCAGATCCTGGCCACCCTGTCGGTCGAGGGGCTGTCGCGCGATGCGCTGCTGGAGCGGCTTCGCGACGAATATGACCTGGCCGATGCCGATCCGCTGGCCCTCACCGCGCGGCTGGACGAGCTGGTCGCGGCGGGACTGGTGACGCAGCGGGCCGCGCGCGCATGAGGCACCGGTTCGACGTTCGCGTCGGGCCGGTCGGGTTTCGCATCGGCGCCGACTGGCGGGCACCTATCGCGCAACTGGCCGATCTCTACCGTGATTACGCGAAGCCCGCGGACGGCATTCCCGACTTCACCGTGCGGCTGACGGCGACGCGCCCGTGGCGCCGCTGGATCCGCCCCTCGGTCGCGATCACCGGCGACTATACCCTGCCGGAAGCGGCGCCCTTGCCACTCGCGCAGGGGCTGCTCGCCGCCGAGATGGCAATGAACCTGCAGATGGCGCTCGGCTGGCGGCGTCACCTGCTGCTGCACGCATCGGTCGTCGAGAACAACGGCCGCGCGCTGGTGATGACCGGCGAGTCGGGCGCGGGCAAGTCGACGCTGGCGGCGCTGCTTGCCGCGCAGGGGTGGCGGTTCATGGGCGACGAATTCGCGCTGCTCGACCCCGACACCGGCGCGCTACACCCGTTTCCGCGGATCACCAGCCTGAAGAACCAGAGCGTCGCCGCGATGGCGGCCATCAAGCCCGACGCGCGCTGGGGACCGCTGCTCGCGGGCACGCCCAAGGGCGACATCCGCCACCTCGTGCCCGATGCCTCCGCGATCTCCGCAATGGACGTGGCCGCAGTGCCGGCACTGCTGCTGTTCCCGCGCTTCGGCTTCGCCGCCGCGGAGCGCAGCGTGCCGGCCAGCGAAGCGTTGGTGCGCCTGACGCAGGCCTCCACCAACTATACCGCGCTGGGGGAAAAAGGCTTTGTTGCCCTGACGCGCCTGATCGCCTCCGTGCCGGCGGTGGCGATCGACTATCCGGACGGCGACACGGCACTGGCGCTGATCCAGCGGCTGATGCGGTGAACGGCGCGCCGCTGCTTGTTGACGCCCTGCGGGACCCGGCCACCGTGGCCGGCATCGGCGCGCAAGGCTGGACTGCGCTGCTGACCGTGGCGCGGGCAGAGCAGCTGATCGGCACGCTCGGGCACCGGCTCGACGGCCTCGCCCTGCCGGACCGTGTTGCCGCGATCCTCGCCGATGCCCGCGCCAGCGCCGAGGAAGGGCGTCGCCGCGCCCTGTGGGAAGGGGAGATGGCCTGGCGGGCGCTGGCACCGCTCGGCTGCCCGGTGGTGCTGCTCAAGGGCACCGCCTTTGTCGTGGCGGGCCTCGCGGCGGGGCAGGGGCGCTCGATCGGCGACTGCGACATCCTGGTGCCACGCGAGCGCATCGGCGATGTCGAAGCGGCGCTGCTGGCTGCAGGGTGGGAATGGGTGAAGCCCGATCCCTATGACGACGAATACTATCGGCGCTGGATGCACGAGCTGCCGCCGCTGATCCACCGCGACCGCGATCGGATGATCGACGTCCACCACACGATCCTGCCGCTGACGGCTCGGATCAGGCCGGATGCGGCGGCGTTGATCGAGAGCAGCGTGCCGCTTGCCAACGGCCTACGGGTGCTCGCGCCGGACGACATGATCGTCCACGCCGCCGCCCACCTGTTCGCCGACGGCGACCTTGCCGGCGGCCTGCGCAACCTGTGGGACATCCACTGCCTGCTGGAGGAGTTCGGCGTCGACAGCCTGACCGCCCGCGCGCAGCATCACGGCTTGTGGTCGGCGGTGTGGCGCGCGGCGCGCCTTGCCAACGATCTGTTCGGCACGACCATCCCGGCGAGTTGGCAGGTGTGGGACAGCGGCGACCCGCTGGTCCGGCGGCGGCTGCTGGCGCGCGACGACTGGGGGCGGCCGAGCCGGCCAGTGACGCGGCTAGGCTTCTATATACGCTCGCACTGGCTCAGGATGCCGCCGGCGATGCTGGCGCGGCACCTGTGGATCAAGTGGCGCCGCTGACCGCTCGTCGTTGGCGCGTGCGGGTCACGACGGCATAGAGAGCCAGGACCACCGCGATGCTGATGGTGTCGGCGATCCAGTCGCGCACGTCACAATCGCGGTGCAGCGCCGGGATCGACTGGAACACCTCGATCAGCGCGCCGAGAAACGACAAGCGTTCGGCCGTGCGCGTCAACGGCGTTTCGGGATGCGCGATCGCGGCGAGCAGCGACATGACGGCAAAGGCCAGCATATGCTCGAACTTGTCGCCGAAGCGGTCGATGGCCACGTGCGGCGGCTGCGGCAACAGCGCCATGGTCACCGCGCCGACAATCGCCGCCCACATGATGATGCGCGCCAAAACCCGTTTCCTGATCATGCCCGAAGCCCCTCCATCGCATCGAGTGCCGCCGACAATTCGCCGAAGCCGTCGATCACCGCATCGGCACCCAACGAACCGACCGGCTGATGCGCGAAGCCGAAGCTGCACGCAACAACGGGAAGACCGGCCGCCGTCGCCGCCATGACGTCAAACGCCGAATCGCCCACGAACGCGGCGCGGCCGCCGCCGCAGCGTTCCACCATCAGCTGGAGGAGGTCTGGCTTGGGCTTCTCGCGCCCGGGCCCAAGCGTGTCGCCGCCGATCACCGCTGCGAACCGTGATCGCAGGCCCGTCGCCTCCAGCACCGCCTCGGCGAGCCGCTCGAGCTTGTTGGTCACCACCGCCAGCCGCATGCCGCGGGCGGCGAGCGCGTCCAGCGCGTCTTCACAGCCGGGATAGGGCCGGGTTTCGACGGCGATATGCCGTTCGTAACGGGCCAGCAGCACCGGCAACAGCTGGTCGAGCGCCTCTTCGGTGCAGCCGCCGGTCATCGCCAGCGCCTGCGCCAGCATGTGCCGGGTGCCGCCGCCGATGATGCCCCGCACCTGCTCCACGCCCAGCGTCGGTCGGCCGGCACCCGCCAGCGAGTGGTTGAGGGCCGCGGCGATGTCGCCGGCGGTATCGAGCAACGTCCCGTCGAGGTCGAAGCCGACGATCGCGAATGAATTATCAGTCATGGACTTGGCGCGTGGCAGCCGCGCTATGGAAATGGCAAGGCTTTCGTGGCAGTCGCGCTGCATGGTCACCACCGTCGCCGCCGTCATCCTTGCTGCCGGCAAGGGCACCCGGATGAAGTCCGATCGCCACAAGGTGCTTCATCCGATCGCCGGGCGGCCGATGCTGCTCCACCTGATCGACAGCGTCGCCGCGCTTGGCCCCGAGCGAATGGTGGTGGTCACCGGTGCGGGTCGCGAGCAGGTGGAAGCGGCGGTGGCGCCGTTCGGCGTCTCCACCGCGCTGCAGGCCGAGCAACTCGGCACCGGCCATGCGGTGGCGCAGGCGCAAGGCGCGCTTGCAGGGTTCGATGGCGACGTGCTGATCCTCTACGGCGACGTGCCGCTGGTCACCACGGCGACCATGCGGCGGATGGTGGAGCGCTTGCACGAAGCGCCGGACGCGACCGCGGTGGTGCTCGGCTTCCGTCCCGTCGACCCTGGCGCTTATGGCCGGGTGATCGCCGACGCGGATGGCCGCATCGCCAAGATGGTCGAATGGAAGGACGCGAGCGAGGACGAACGCCGTGAGACCCTATGCAATTCGGGGCTGATGGCGGTGCGGTCGGCCGACCTGTTCGGGCTGCTCGCCAAGGTCGGCAACGACAATGCGGCGGGCGAATACTACCTGCCCGACATCGTCATGCTTGGCGCGGCGGAGGGCCGGCCATCGGTAGTGATCGAAACGGGCGAGCATGAGGTCGCGGGCGTCAACAGCCGGGGTGAACTGGCGGCGCTCGATGCGCGCTGGCAGCACGACCGCCGCGCGGCCGCGATGGCGGCAGGCGCGACGCTGATCGCGCCCGAGACTGTGTGGTTCGCGCACGACACGATGGTGGGGCGTGACGTGACGATCGAGCCGAACGTGGTGTTCGGTCCCGGCGTCAGGGTCGGCGACGATGTCGTCATCCACGCCTTCAGTCACATCGAAGGCGCGACGATCGGCGATGGCGCGGAGGTGGGACCGTTCGCGCGGCTGAGGCCCGGCGCGGTGCTGGGGGACGGCAGCAAGATCGGCAACTTCGTCGAGGTCAAGAATGCCGTGCTCGGTCGGGGCGCCAAGGCGAGCCACCTCACCTATCTGGGTGACGCGCAGGTAGGGGCGGGGGCCAACATCGGCGCGGGCACCATCACCTGCAATTACGACGGCTTCTTCAAGTACAGGACGGTGATCGGCGAAGGCGCTTTCATCGGCTCCAATTCAGCGCTGGTGGCGCCGGTGTCCGTCGGCAACGGTGCGATCGTCGCGGCCGGATCGGTGATCACCGCTGATGTCGAGGCGGACGCGCTGGCGCTGGTCCGCTCGCCGCAGACCGCAAAGGCAGGCTGGGCCGCTGCGTTCCGTGACCGGATGGCAAGAAGGAAGGGTAAGACATGAGAGGGATTGCACTTTCCGCGCTGGCGCTCGTTCTTGTCGGCATCCAGGTGCCGCTCGCGGCGCAGAACGCCTGGGCCGTGATGAACCCAAGCCAGGCGATCGCCGCCGCGATGGCCGCGCCCGATGGCCAAGTCGCCGGTCTGTTCTACATGGTGGTCGGCTCGGCTGGTTCTGCGGGGTTCCAGGTGTATCTGAACTCGGCCAAGGACTACCACGATCCGCCAACCTCACGATCGAGCTCGATCCCGGCCCGCGGGCAAAGCTGAATGGCCAGATCGGCGGCGAAGCGGAAAACTTGATGGCGGGCAAGCACATCCGCGTGCGGGGGGTGGCCAAGCGGATCGCCTTCCCCCGCCGTGACGGCACGACGGCGTATCAGACCCGGGTGAAGGTCGAACGGAACGATCAGCTGACGCTGATCAACTGACCATTTTCGAATACAGGAAGCGGCAAGCGTATGTGCGGCATCGTTGGCATCATCGGGCGTGACGAGGTCGCCGAGCGGTTGCTCGACGGTCTTCGTCGGCTGGAATATCGCGGCTATGACTCGGCGGGCATCGCGACCGATCACGACGGCATCATCGATCGCCGTCGGGCGTCGGGGAAGCTCAACAACCTGGCACACGAGCTGGCCGACGACCCGCTGCCCGGCGCCACCGGCATTGCCCACACCCGCTGGGCGACGCACGGCGGCCCCACCACCAACAATGCCCATCCCCATGCCACGGCTGAGGTGGCCGTGGTGCACAACGGCATCATCGAGAACTTTAAGCCGCTGCGCGACGAGCTGATCGCGCGGGGCCGGGTGTTCACCAGCGACACCGACACGGAAGTGGTGGCGCATCTGATCAGCGAAAAGGTGGAAGGGGGCGCCGAGCCCGCCGACGCCGTGCGCGAGGTGCTGCCGCGGCTCCACGGCGCCTTTGCACTCGCCATCCTGTTCCGCAGCCATCCCGACCTGCTAATCGGCGCGCGGCTAGGGTCGCCGCTGGTCGTCGGGCATGGCGACGGGGAGACGTATCTAGGTTCCGACGCGCTGGCGCTGGCGCCGTTGACGCAGCGGATCGCCTATCTCGAGGAAGGCGACTGGGTGATCTGCACCCGCGACGGCGCGCAGGTCTTCGACCGCGACAACAATTCCGTCGAGCGGGCGATCACCATTTCGGGCGTGACCGGCGAGCTGGTTTCCAAGGGCAACCACCGCCATTACATGCTCAAGGAGATCTACGAGCAGCCGATCGTCGTTGCCCAGACGCTGCGATCCTATCTCCAGCGGCTGGAAGGGCGCGTGACGCTGCCGATCCCCGAGTTCAGCCTGGCCGACATCAAGCGCGTCACCATTGTCGCATGCGGCACCAGTTTCTACGCCGGCATGGTCGCCAAATACTGGTTCGAGCAGTTCGCGCGGGTGCCGGTCGACCTCGATGTGGCGAGCGAGTTCCGCTACCGGGCGCCGGTGATGGACCCAGGCGGTCTTGCCCTGTTCATCTCCCAGTCGGGGGAGACCGCCGACACGCTCGCGGCCTTGCGCCACGCCCGGGCGGAGGGGCAGACGATCGCGGTGGTCGTCAACGTGCCCACCAGCTCGATGGCCCGGGAAGCGGACCTGCTGCTTCCCACCCACGCCGGGCCGGAGATCGGCGTTGCCTCCACCAAGGCATTTTCCTGCCAGCTTGCGGTGCTGGCCGCACTGGCGGCCAACCTCGCCCGCGCCAAGGACCGGCTGGACGAGGCGGCGGAGCGGCAGATCGTCCGCCATCTGGCCGAAGCGCCGGCCGCGCTGAACGCCGCGCTCGCCTACGACGAATCGATCGAAGCCATGGCCGGCACCATCGCGGGTGCCCGCGACGTCCTCTACCTGGGGCGCGGCACCGACTATCCGCTGGCACTGGAAGGCGCGCTGAAGCTAAAGGAAATCAGCTACATCCACGCCGAAGGTTATGCCGCGGGTGAAATGAAGCACGGCCCGATCGCATTGATCGACGAGAACGTGCCGGTGATCGTCATCGCGCCCTCCGGCCCCTTGTTCGACAAGACGGTCAGCAACATGCAGGAGGTGCAGGCGCGCGGCGGCAAGGTGGTGCTGATCAGCGACTACGACGGCGTGTCTGCGGCGGGCGAGGGATGCATGGCGACGATCACCATGCCTAAGGTTCACCCGCTGATCGCGCCGCTCGTCTATGCGGTGCCGGTGCAGCTGCTCGCCTATCACGTCGCCATCGCCAAGGGCACGGACGTCGACCAGCCGCGCAACCTGGCCAAATCGGTGACGGTGGAATGAGCGTTTCGGCGCGCATGCTCGCCCTCGCGCTGGCCTGTGCAGGAGCGCCGTCCACGACGGCGGCGCCCGCCGACAGCGTAAGCCGGTTCGTCACGCGCGCGCTGCACCTCCAGCACTACCGGCGCGCGGACGTCGATCTCAACCGCGACGGACGGTTGGAAGCGTTGATCTACGCCACTGACGCGGGGCAGTGCGGCAGCGGCGGCTGCAACCTGTTCGTGCTGGCGCGCGCAGGCGGCTCGTGGCGGGTCGTTTCGGACGTTTCCGTCGCGCGGCCGCCGGTTTCCCTGTTGCCCACGACGACGCACGGTTGGCGCGACCTGAGCGTGTTCGTCGCGGGCGGCGGCATCGTTCAGGGATACGCTGCCCGGCTTCGCTTCGATGGACGGCGCTATCCCGGCAACCCTACCGTACCGCCGGCTGTCCCGCTCGCCGGGAAAACCGGCCGCGTGCTGATCGCCCGGTGATCATCGACAACGACCCCGCGCCGCTGATCGCCGGCATCGAGCTCGGCGGCACAAAGTGCGTCGCGATCCTTGCCCGCGGGCCCGAGGCGATCGAGGACGAGGTGCGGATCCCCACGACCCGGCCCGACGAGACGCTGGCCGCGCTGGAAAGCGTGCTGGAGTGCTGGCGAGGCTTTGACGCGCTGGGGATCGGCAGCTTCGGCCCGGTGTCGATCGACCACCACGCGCCCGATTTCGGCAGCGTCACCTCCACCCCCAAGCCCGGCTGGGCCAATATCGACGTGGGCCGGCGGCTGGAGCGGTTTGCCGGCGTGCCGACGGGCTTTCATACCGACGTGGTCGCGGCGGCGCTGGCGGAGGCACGCTGGGGAGCGGCCAAAGGGCTGGCCGACATGGCTTATGTGACGGTGGGAACTGGCATCGGTGCCGGCCTGATCGCGAACGGCGTGCCGGTAGATGGCCTCACCCATGCCGAGTTCGGCCACATCCGGCCGGTGCGCGACCCCGGTGACGAGTGGGTCGGGGCATGTGCTTTCCACGGCGCGTGCGTGGAAGGGCTGGCGTCGGGACCGGCGATCGCGGCGAGGACCGGCCGTGCGGCCGAGGACCTCGCGCCCGACGATCCGGCGTGGGACGGCGTGGCGCACGCGCTGGCGCAGCTTTGCCACACGCTGGTTCTCACAGGGGTGCCGCGACGGATCGTGATGGGCGGCGGCGTGATGATCGGCGTTCCGCACCTGTTTCCGCGCACACGGGCGGCCTTGACCAGGAGCCTTGCCGGCTATGTGCCGCTTCCCGAGATCGGGCTCACCGACACCTTCATCGTGCCGCCGACGCTCGGCGGGCAGGCTGGGCCGCTGGGTGCGGTGGTGCTCGGAGAGCAGGCCCTTCAGGCGCGGTTCGCGGCAACATAAGCAGCCAGGAAGGACTTGCGTGCAACCCGCGCCGCGAGCCGCGCGTTTGGTGCGGCGCACGGCCATTCTCGCAAGTGCTGAATCGCTGACAGGGGTGGGCGTGAAAAGGGCTATTTTCTTGATAACGGCGGCGCTCGTCGCCGCGCCGGCGCATGCGCAACAGGTCGAGCGGCCGCCGTCTGGCGAGCCGACAGGCAGCGCGCCCGACGACATCGTGGTACTCGGCACAGGTCTCGCCCTGCCCCCGGGAACGCCCGCCTACGGCAGCACGGTGATCGATCGTGAGCGCCTGACCAGCGATGCGTCGGGCCGCGTCGAGGACGTGCTGAGCGATGTCGCAGGGGTGCAGCAGTTCCGCCGCTCCGACAGCCGCTCGGCCAACCCGTCCGCGCAGGGGCTGACGCTGCGGGCGCTCGGCGGCAATGCCACCAGCCGTGCGCTGGTGCTGCTCGACGGGGTGCCGATCGCCGACCCGTTCTTTGGCTATATCCCCTTTGCCGCCCTCTCACCCGAACGGCTCGGCGCGATCCGGATCACGCGCGGTGGCGGCACCGGCCCGTTCGGTGCAGGCGCGGTGGCGGGAACGGTGGAGCTGGTCAGCGCCGGTAGCGCGCAACTGCCGCTGGCGAGCGGAGAGCTGTCCTATGGCAGCTTCGACAGTACGCAGGCCGCCGCCACCATCTCGCCCAACGTCGGCAACGGCTACCTCAGCGTGTTCGGCCGTTTCGAGCGCAGCGACGGCTTCTTCACCACGCCTGCCGATCAGCGGGTAGCGGCCACCGCACGGGCGCGCTATCGTGACGGGTCGCTGGGCTTTCGCGCCGTCGCCTCGCTCAACGCGCTTACCGAGGTGCAGGCAAGCGGGCTGCTGTTCGACGACCACCGTACGCTGCGCTTCCGCGGCGCCGATTCGAGCTCCAGCGGCGAGGATGCGAGCATTCGCCTGATCCATCGCGGCGACTGGCAGGTGGACGCGCTCGCCTATGTGCAGGCGCGCAACTTCACCAACAAGGTGATCAGCTCCACGAGCTTCCGCCTGACGCTGGACCAACGCAACACGCCGTCCACCGGCTATGGCGGCAAGATCGAGCTGCGCCCCCCGATCGGCGACGATCACCTGCTGCGCATCGGCGCCGACGCACGTGTGGCGGATGGCGAACTTTATGAAAACGCTTACAATGGTGGCACCGGTGCGCTGACCGCCCGCCGCAACGCTGGCGGCACCAACACCACTGCCGGCCTGTTCGTGGAAGACGATTGGACGCTCGGTAGCCTGGTGCTGACCGGCGGCGCCCGGCTTGATCACTGGTCCATCGCGCAGGGTTTCTATCGCAATGCCGATGCCGCCGGCACCGTGATCAGCGACCTGCGCTATGCGGACCGCAGCGGCACCATCGCGACCGGGCGGGCAGGGGCGCTGCTGCACGCCGCCAGCGCGGTCGACCTGCGCGCGGCCGCCTATACCGGCTTTCGCGTGCCCACGTTGAACGAGCTCTACCGGCCGTTCGTGGTGTTCCCGATCACCACCCAGGCCAACGCCGACCTCGGCCTGGAAACGCTGAAGGGCGCGGAGGTGGGTGTCGACCTCCATCCCACGGCGGGCGTGAGGCTGGCCGTCACGGCCTTCTACAACCGGCTGAACGGCGCTGTCGGCAACGTCACGCTCAGCCCGACCCTGCGGCAGCGGCAGAACCTCGATGCGATCGTCGCAAAGGGCATCGAAATGGCCGCCGAGCTTCGCCATGGCGCGGTCAGCCTGACCGCCTCCTATGCCTTCAACGACAGCCATGTGCGCGGCAGCGGTGCATCGGCGGATCTCGACGGGCTGGAGCCGGCGCAAAGCCCTCGTCACGCGGCCAGTGCGACGCTCGCGTGGAGTCCGCGTTCGGGCCCAAGCCTGTCGGCGACGCTGCGCCATGTCGGGCGGCAATATGAGGACGATCAGGAAACCGACGTGCTGAGGCCCGCCACCACCGTCGACGGCGTCGCCAGCGTACCGCTCGGCCGGCGGGTCGCGCTCGTTGCCCGTGCGGAGAACGTGTTCGACGAAACGGTGGTGACGCGCAACTCGGGAGGATCGGTCGATCTCGGCACGCCGCGCACGCTGTGGATCGGGGTACGTCTCGGCCGCTGAGCCTTGGCGGCTGAAAGCGTGCGGCGGAACGCGGCTGATGCTCGGCCGTTCGCCTGCTCGAAAAATCGTGGGGGACTTCGTGACGGCACCAGCCGAGAAGAAAATGCAAACGCCTGACTCGCTGGGCGTTGGGGAAACCGCCGTGCTGCTCGCCTCTGCGCTGCGCAACGGCGACATACTCTTCGCCGCCGCTGATGAACCGCGCGCAATCGCAGTGGCGCGCGCGCTCGCTGCGGCGGAACCGAGCGCGGAGGTGGTGTTCTGCCCCAGCAGCGATGCGCTGCCGGGCGACAACACGCCGCCGTCGCCGGGGAATGTCGGGCTGCGCGTGTCAGCGTTGCGCCGTTTCCGTCTGGCGCTCGCCACCGATGACCGTTCCCCCATCGCCTGCATCACGACGGGCGAGGCGCTGGCTCGCCTCTACCCGCCACCAGTCGCCTACGAAACCGCGCCGCCCTCGGTCCGTGTCGGTGATGCGGTGGACCTGGCTGAGCTGTGCGAGCGGCTGACCGCCATCGGCTATGTCCCCGACGAGCGGGTCGACGAGCCCGGCGAGGTCGCGCTGCGCGGCCAGGTGCTCGATGTCTATCCCGCCGATGCCGACGCGCCGCTGCGCATCGAGGCGGTCGATGGCGCGATCGCCTCCATCCGCATCTATGACCCCGCCGATCAGCGCACCACCGGGGAATGCGACGGCCGTGAACTCGGCCGCGTTTCCGAGCCTGCGCTGGAGGGGAGGGGGGTGACGCTGCTTGATCATCTTCCCGATGCCCGGGTCGCCCTTGCCGACGGCGCCGACGAGCGCCGCGGCCGGTTCCTCGCGCTTGCCAAGGATGCGGACCGCCGCCGGCCGGGACGAGCGGTGCGCGAGGTCGCCACCGACGCAGTCTGGCGCAAGGCACTGGCGCGGCACGAGACGGTCGAACTGGCACGCGAGGGCGAGCCGCCACTGCGCTTTGTTGAAGGCAAGGCGCCGCTCCGGGCGTTCAAACGCGAGGTGGCGCGCGCGCGCGACGCAGGCGAACGCATCGTGTTGCTGGGCAGCGAACGCGACCTGCGCTTTCTGACGAGGCGGGTGGCGGCGGCGCTGCACGGCGAAGTCGAGAGTGTTGCCTCCTGGGCAGCGGCGGTGGCCGCCG